>Ga0207873_1001250_pt1 | contig 25226 bp, 21 predicted proteins | sample BGWIniCompost_FD_187373 | JGI IMG/M metagenome (GOLD analysis project Ga0207873, IMG submission 187373) | Cellulose adapted compost microbial communities from Newby Island Compost Facility, Milpitas, CA, USA - BGW Initial Compost (SPAdes)... ...
GAGCGGGCGACGGGGCTCGAACCCGCGACATTCAGCTTGGGAAGCTGACACTCTACCAACTGAGTTACGCCCGCAATATCAGCATTTTTACTCAATCAAATTAGTTGTTCATAAAATTATTGTCAATTCAGGTTTTAATAAGGAAATATGTTTCGGCAAATTAAAATTTTTCCGGATGCACTTCATCATGAGTTTCAAGCGGTTCCAGGTGTGTAACAATATTTACATGATTATTAAAACTATCTTTAATTTTATTTTCAATATCTGTTGCAATTCTGTGAGCCTCTTCCAGAGTAATTTTTTTAGGAAATAGAAGATGCATTTCAATCCATATTATGTCTCCGCTTTCACGGAATCTTAATTCGTGATATTGTAATTCACGTTTTTCAACCTCTTTCTCAAGAACATTTTTTATTGAATCTGAAAGCTCCCTGCCTCCCTCATCCATTAAGCCGCCAATTGATTTTCTTACAAGTTTACTACCTGACCATAAAATGTTTACTGCCGCAATCATGGCTACCAAAGGATCAAAAATAAGCCAGCCGGTTAGTAGGGTAAGAACTAAACCTCCAATTACACCAAAGCTTGTCCATGAATCTGTAAGAACATGTTTCCCATTAGCAACTAATATTATGGAGCTTGTATTTTTCCCTTTCCAGATAAGAAAAGAACCAAGTAAAAGATTAATAACTGCAGCCCCAAGTGTAAAATATATACCCATATTCAGATTTGTAATTTCTATTCCCGTAATTATTCTTTTTACAGATTCATAAATAATAAAAACGGCTGCTGTTATAATTAATGCTCCTTCAAAGCCTGCTGAGAAATAACTAATTTTACTGTGACCATAAGTATGATCTTCATCGGGGGGGCGCTGGCTGTACCATAAACTGAATACTGCAAAACCAACTCCGAATATATGGATAACAGATTCCATTGCATCAGAAAGTATTGCAGTTGAATCTGTTATAAAATATGCATACCACTTAATTGCAAACATAACAAATCCAAATGCAAAGGAGAGAGAGATTGCAAACATCTGGGACTTCTGAACATTCTTCAAAATAAAAGCTTCCTGATTATTTAAATTCTCTTTTTAAACTTCAATCTATTTTTTATTTAATGCAAACAATCTTTATAATAATTATTGATAAAATTAGTGTATAAAATTTTTCAAAGTCTTTTGGATTTTGATTAGATTGATACGCTGATTTTTTAAGAATTTTTTATGAGACCAATTTATTTAAGAAAAGAAACATCAAACGGCATAAGGAAAATTATGGTTGATATGCCGTATCTTGCCTGTCATAAAATAATAAGATTACCGAAATGGCAATGGGAGGAGGGTTTATACCTGCCTTATAAACCTGAAAGAGCAGATGTTGAATTTGAAAAATATTTTCTTACGAAAGAAAAAATTATAAAAGAAGATGAGCATCATTACTTCTTCAAATTCCCATTTAAAGCTGCAGATGTTGAACAGGTAGCCACTTAGTAAGAAAGTTCTTTAGTAAAAAATATTTTTTAACAAAACCAGCAATTCATTTTTACTGAATGGTTTTGAAATATAATGAGTACACCCGCCATTTAATATTCTTTCTTTATCTCCTACCATAGCATAAGCAGTAACAGCAATAATAGGTGTTGATTCATATCCCGGAATTTTTCTTATTTGTGCTGTAGTCATTAATCCATCTAGGTCGCCTTTCAATGATATATCCATTAAAAAGCCGTCAAATTTTTTTTCAGAAGCAAGTTTTATTGCATCAGTACCTGATTTAACCCATTCGGCATTAAAATCTTCCTGGAGAAATTTCATTATAATCCTGGCATTTACATCATCATCTTCAACAAGGAGAAGATATTTTTTTATTGTATTTAAATTGCTGGTCATTTGTTTTCTCTCATTTAAAATATTTTTTCTGTATAAGAGGCAGCTCTATTGTAAACCTGCTGCCTTCATCAGGATTACTTTCAAGCTGAATAGTGCCGTTAAATTTTTCCACAAACATTTTAGTTATTGAAAGCCCAAGTCCCATCCCTTCAAACCTGCGGTTAAAACCTTCACTGACCTGCCTGAAAGGTTCAAATATGATATCCATTTTATCTTCCGGAATTCCAATGCCGGTATCTTCAACTATAATTTTTATTTTTTCACCATCAAAATTAGTCGAAATATTAATCTCACCATCATTGGTATATTTAACAGCATTACTTAAAAGATTATTAATAATTTTTGAAAATATCCTCCTGTCAAACTCAACCATTAAACCATTTGTTCCGGAAAAATATTTAAGTGCAATACCTTTCTCTTCCGCAAGCCCTCTGTAAAGGATAACACTTTCATTAATTAATTCATTCAGATTAAAATACGTATTTTTAATATCAACTTTGGATGATTCAATTCCGGAAATATCTAAAATTGTATCAAGTGTTTCATTCAGCTTTTTACCGCTCTTATATATTATTCCGACTTTTTCTTTTAATTCTTCATCATGCTCTTCATCTAAAATCATCTCTGCATATCCAAGAATCCCGATAAGCGGTGTTCTTAATTCATGACTCATATTAGAAAGAAAAGTAGATTTCAAATTATTTAGCTCTTCAGCTTTTTGTTTTGCCAGAAGAATTTCTGTTTCTCTCTCTTTGCTTTCAGTAAGGTCTTCTGAAACAATTACTATAGCAGCTAATTCATTAAATGAATTTATAACAGGAGAGTAGGTGATTTTATTCGGGAATAATGTTCCATCTTTCCTGATTGCAGTAAATTCACCTGACCAGTTATCACCATTTTTCAGTTCATTTATAATCTGTAATGAGAAAAATTTATTTTTGAAATTAGGAATTAAAATAAAAATATCTTTCGATTGAATTTCATCTTTACTCCATCCAAATAATTTTTCGGAAGCTTTATTCCAGTAAATTATATTTCCCTGAAGATCTGCTGCCATTACCGACTGCCCGACAGAGTCGAGCATTATTGAATGCTGCTGAATAAGTTTTTCAGCTTTCTCCCGTTCAGTTATATCTCTTATGATAGCCTGAAAATGTTTGCTCTCCCCTATGTAAAATGAACGAAGGCTTACTTCAACAGGAAATGTTTCACCATTCTTTTTTTGATGATAAGTTTTATAAATAATTCCCCCGGGGATATTCTGGTTAAGAATATTGTGGTACTCATCTTTCAATTTTTGCGGACGGAGAATATTTCCAAATTTCCCAACCAATTCTTTCTTAGAATATCCATAAACATTTAAAGTTTTTTCATTTACCTCCTGGATTTTACCTTCGTGGTCTAAAAGAATAATAATATCGTTGGCATATCTTGAAATATAATCGAAATGTTTAAGCAGGATATTTTTCTCTTTTTCAAATTCATATTCTCTTTCAAAAAACTTTAATTTATTATTCCGCCAGAAGAGAAAAATTATTAAAGCTGAAACAGAAAAAAGGAGAAGCAGAATTCCAATTAATATTTTAGTATAAGAAATGGTGTTGTCAATGATTTCCTGTTTATTAATTTTTGATATAAGATAAAAGGGAGTTCCGGGAAGCATTTCAAAGTAAGCAAGTATCTCATCATCTTTTTTATCAGTGCCTGTAAAATATCCATTTTCTTTCTGAAGAATTTCCTGAGAAAATTTATAATCAAAAAAATCTTTTTCTTTATCTGAAAAATTGGAACAGGAAGATAATACAGTAAACGGATGTTTTACATCATCGTTTTTATAGAGGATAAGTGTGTTAAGTGAATTTAAATTTGTATGAGAGAGTTCAAGAAAAGGTTTTAATTTTTCATCAGGATCAATTATGAAAAGTAAATTGCCGAAAATTTCATCATCATGTTTCAGAGGTAATATTAATGAAATAAGAAGATTACTTTCATCATCTTTACCAATAAGTTTAGTTTTAATACTTTCTGTTTTTTCAAAATCATTAAATACATTTTTGTTAAAATTAATTCTTTTCCCGACAGATGATACAATTTCATTTGAATTATTTAACAGAAGAATATTTTTAACATTAAAGCTGAGGAGATAGTTTTGTAAAATGTACTCCGAATTATTTTGCCCTTCAGATATTGTTTTATAAAAACTCCCGATAATATTTTTATTATTCAGGATTGAATTAGCAAACTGAAATCTTTCATCCAGCCATAAAGAAAGATTAAGCAGTTTGTATTGAGTTATAACTTTTAATTCTTCTTTTCTTTCCTTTTCGATATTGTTGAATTCATACTTGTATAAAACAAATCCGGTTATGGAAAGAACTAAAGCAATAAAAATTAATGTATATGCTATTGAATCAGGTTTTTCAAATCTAAGTTTCATTTTATTGTCATTTACTTTAAAGAGAGAATGAGTGGATACTTCAAAGTGATGGATGGTTTTCCCTTCCCCTGTTTAATAATTCTGTTAATCTGAAACAGGAATCAGAAGCAACACTTAAATAATCACGCTTACCATTTATATCCCCGCCGAGATCCTGTTTAAGATTTTTGAGGCAATTATTAATAACAGTTAATTCTTTATTTATTTCTGTAGTCAGTGAAGATATATTCTCATTATTTATGAAAATAAAGAATGATGAAACACTGCTGTTAATTTCCTTGAATAAAATTGCAGGAATGCTTAACCCTGAGGATGAAATAAGATTAACTTCAGTATACTTTTTTTCGTTAGTATCTGAAAGTAATTCGTTATAGGATAGTTCAGGTGATAATAATTGTTTAAGATTCATCCCCTTTAGCAAATCAGAAGAATACCCGCTTAAAAGACGAAATGAGTTATTAAAATAATTTATTGAACCGTTTTTATTGAAGCAGGCAACCCCATCGCTGCATAAAAAGAAAAAATCGTTTAATATTTCCTGAATCACTCTAGTACAATATATGTTTATTTTGCCGGCTAAAATAATAGCCAGGGTAAATCTTTGAAATAGAACAGCTAAGGAAAGAAATGTAGTAAAAGAAGGAAGCTAATGTAGTTTGAAATATGACAATGGGGGCAGGGGGAGTAATTGAGAACTTCATTAGAGCAAGCTATGTTATTTATCTTTCAAACATACCGATGTTTATTTTTGATACAATATGCTATATTAACTCCCCGTAAAAACCTTAAATTTTATCATAATCCGGTGGTATAATAATTGTCTCAAAACAATATTCATAACGAATTCCTCTTTAAGGGTTTGAAATCCCATTTATTAATATGACAGTGAGTTATGGTAGCGAAGCTTTAAATGAATGGAAAGATTAACTGTTGATGAAGATTCTTGTTTTTAATTATGAGTATCCACCTATTGGCGGCGGTGGAGGAGTTATTTGTAAAGATATTTCTGAAGAACTTGCTCTTAATGGGAATGATGTAACAGTTATAACTTCCAGTTACAAGGATCTTAAACAGTTTGAAATTATTAATGATGTTAAGGTTATAAGAGTAAAAGTAGTTAACAGAAATAAACAGGATGTGGCTTCTTTAACATCAATGTTTAGTTATCTCCCGGCAAGTATATCTAAAGCTAAAGAGATTTTAACAAACAATAAATTTGATATTATAAATACTCATTTTGCAGTACCAACGGGACCTGCAGGTCAATTCATTTCAAAAAAATTTCATATCCCTAATGTGCTATCAATTCATGGAGGTGATATTTATGATCCAAGCAAAAGTCTTTCACCTCATAAAACACCCCTATTAAAACAGATTGTTAAAAAAACTTTAGAGAAAGCAGATACAGTAGTTGCACAATCATCAGACACAAAAAAGAATGCACAGGGTTTTTATAATATTAAGAGAGATATTGAAGTTATTCCACTTGGAATAAAACCAAACAAATTCTCTACTGTAGGTCGTAGTACATTAGGAATTTCTGAAGGTAAATTAATACTTTGTACAGTCGGCAGATTAGTAAGGAGAAAAAATTTAACTGAATTAATTTCTATCTTTAACGAAATTAAAAATCAAATACCATCTGAACTATTAATTATTGGTGATGGTCCGGAAATGCAAAATTTAAAAAATCTTACCGGTGAACTAAATCTGAATGATGATATTAAATTTTTAGGAAGAGTTTCAGAGGAAGAAAAATTTCAGTATTTATCCGCATCTGATATTTATGTTTCAACAGCAATGCATGAAGGTTTTGGAATTGTTTTTCTCGAAGCAATGGAATGCAGTCTCCCTGTAATTTGTTACGATAAGGGAGGGCAGGTTGATTTTCTAAAAGATGGAATAACAGGATATCTTATAAAGCATGGGGATAAAGAAAAGTTTAAGCAAAAACTTCTCGGGCTTGCTTGTGATAAGAACAAGATAAAAAGAATAGGTTCTGAAAATAAATCGTACGTGAGAAATTTTTATATCCGGAATATTGCTAATCAATATTTATCACTTTTTAACAGGGTGATAAATAATTACAATACAAATAAACTTAAATGATAAGAGACTTAAAAAAACTTTCAAATTCAGAATATGATATTATTATAATTGGCGGTGGCATGTTTGGTTCCGCTGCACTTTGGGAAGCTGCTCACAGGGGTTTATCAGCTTGCTTAGTTGAAAGAGGTGATTTCTGTGAAGCTACATCTGCTAATCATTTTAAAATGGTTCATGGCGGCATTAGATATATTCAGCATGGTGATCTTGTAAGGTTAAGAGAATCGAGTGTGGAACGGTCAGCTTTTTTAAGAATTGCTCCTCACCTGGTTACACCTTTACCAATATTAATTCCTACCTATGGACACTTAATGAAAGGTAAAGAAGTTTTAAGAACAGGTATGTTTCTCTATGATTCGCTTACATTGGGTAGAAATATTGGTATAAAAGATAAAAACAGAAAGATCCCTTCATGTTATTCTATTTCTAAAAATGAAGTTTTAAATCTTTATCCCGGAGTTAAAAAAGAAAACTTAACAGGCGGAGCAATTTTTCATGATGCTCAAATGTATAATCCGCCAAGACTGGTTCTTTCATTTATTAAAAGTGCGGTAAATCTTGGTGCAGATGCAGCTAATTATTTAGAAGCTAAAGAACTTATAATAAAGAATAATAAATGTTCTGGTGTAAGAGTAAAAGATAAATTATCAGATGAAGTTTTCGAGATTAATGGAAAACTCGTTTTAAGTACTTTAGGTCCCTGGGCGGCTAATTTTCTTCAGGCATCAGGTATACAGCTTGACTATAAACCATCTTTCTCACGTGATACGGCTTTTGTTTTAAAACGTAAGACAAATACTAATATAGGTCTTGCAACAACCATCAGAACAAAAGACGTTGATGCAGTAATTGACAGAGGAGGCAGACATTTATTTATTGTTCCCTGGATTGACAGAGATATTTTAATGATAGGTGTATGGCATATCGTATGGGATAAAACTGAAGATAAAGTTTTTGTAACTGAACAGGAAATAGAGGAATTTTTACAGGAAGTTAATGAAGCTTATCCTGATTTAAAATTAAATATTGATGATATTTCTCTTGTTAATACAGGACTAACATTATTTGGTGAAACTACTCCCGGATCAAAACGAATGAGTTTTGGAAAAAGATCTCTGCTTTTAGATCATAGTATTGATAACAAAATTGATGGAGTAATTTCTTTAATTGGTGTCAGGGCAACTATGGGAAGGGGAATGGCAGAGAAAGCAATTAATTTAGCTTCTGTTAAATTGAATAAAAAAATTAAAAAGTCGCAATCAAAATACCTTCCATTAGCTGGCGGGGAGTTTTCTTCATTTGATTCTTTAATATCAGATATTAAAAAAGGATTAGGTTCTGCACAAAATAATTCTGCTGTTTCATTAGGACACAACTATGGAACATGTTTTAAAGAAGTAATTGAATATGGTAAAGACAACCCCGAACTCTTAAAAACAATAACAGGTTCAAATGTTTTAAAAGCTGAAATAATGTACATTGCTAAAAATGAAATGGCAATGAAACTTAAAGATGCAGTACTTAGAAGAACTGACCTTGGAACAGCAGGCTATCCCGGTAAAGAAGCTATTACTGAATGCGCAGATATTATGGCAGAAACATTGAACTGGGATGATTCCAAAAAACAGAAAGAAATAAATGAAGTTGAAAGTTATTATCATCTTAAAGGTTCAATAAAATCTTATTCACAAAAATATGAATATGCTGATCAGGAAGAGGGATTAAAATAAATGAATATTCTTATAACAGGCGGTACCGGTTTTATTGGCTCAAGGCTTGCACTTAAGTGTGCTTCGTTAGGATATGATGTTAAAGTTTTAGGACAGGAAAATACTGAAGCTGAAAAAGAAAATTCATCTTTATTAAATAAGAATAATGTTAAAGTTATTTTAGGGTCTGTATTAGATACAGATATTTTTACTGCTGCACTTAACGGAGTTGATATTGTATTTCACCTTGCTGCTGCTCAGCATGAGATGAATGTTCCTGATCAGAGATTTTGGGATGTAAATGTAACCGGAACAAAAAATATTATTGAAGCTTCAATAAAAGCGGGGGTTAAAAGATTTGTTCATGGAAGTACAATTGGTGTTTATGGTTCAATGGATGGATTAATTGATGAAAACTCTCCCTGCAACCCGACAAATATTTATGGTAAAACCAAACTTGAAGGTGAAAAGCTTGTACTTTCTTATTCTGAAAAAATTCCAGTTACAGTTATAAGAATACCAGAAACATATGGACCAGGAGACAGAAGACTTTTAAAACTTTTCAAAGGAATTCAGAAAAAAGTATTTTTTGTTATTGGAAAGGGAAAGAATTATCATCACTTAATATTTGTTGATGATTTAATTAATGGCTTTTTATTAGCTTCCGAAAAACCTGAAGCAGCAGGGAAAGTATTTTTATTAGCGGGTCCTGTACCTTTAACAACAAATGAAATGGTTTCTACAATAGCTGAAAGTCTTGGAGTTAAGCTTCCCAAATTTAAAATACCTCTGACTCCTATGTTGATTACTGCAACTTGTATGGAAAAAACACTTCGGCCTTTAGGTATCCAGCCGCCGCTTCATAGGAGAAGAATGGATTTCTTTGTTAAGAGTTTTACACTGTCTTATGAAAAAGCAAAAAAAGAATTAGGTTTCAATCCCGGTTATAGTTTCAGTATGGGAATTAATGAAACAAGAGACTGGTATAAAGAATCGGGACTTATTTAAAAGATGAATAATCTCATTAAACATCTTTAATTAAAATGAATTTAAAGAAAAAAATTATTCTGTTGTCAGTTGCGGGAGTTATTGGTTTTCAATTTCTTGTAGTGATATTCCCGTACAAGCTTTCAAATCGTGAAAGCTGGCCTTTTTTAAATTACCCGATGTATTCGAATGTAAGATACCCGGGTGATGAGATTATAATCAGAAAGTTATTTTTATCTGCTGAGGATAATGAAGAGATAGAAGTAAATAATGAAGATATTCATGTTATGAACCGCATATTAAGAGTACTGATGAAAAAATCAGAAGATTTTTTAGCCGGGGTATCAGACGATAAGACTTCATTTGATAAGTTGAATTATTTGCTAAGAAAATATTTTGATGGAAGATTTAATGAAGCAAAAATTGTAGTTAGTAAATACAAAATGTCAGATAAAGGTTTTGAGAACCTGGACAACCCGGAAATACAAGAACATAAATGGGCAATAAATTAATGAATAAAATATTTGACTACATAAAATCTCATTTTTTTACTCCCGGTTCACTTAAAGAACTAGCAGTAATAAGAATTGTTGTAGTATCTGTACAATTATTTTTCTTATTAACTGCAACTGAATATTCACTTAAAGCAAATCCTGGTTCCAATCTTGAATTTCAACAGTGGTTAACAACTATAGAAGATAGTGAATATAAACCAACTCTTATCCTGAAAATATTCTTAACCCCATTCGGTATAGACAGGCCCGGATTTGAATTTATTGAAATCATCTGGTGGATTACTGTAATTGCCGGTTTCTTTTCTTTATTGGGGTTCTTTACAAATTATAGTTTATTATTACTTTCATTTGGTACTACATTTTTAATAGGACATTTTTATTCTTACCAGGAATATCATCATACAGAATCCGTTCTTGTAATATTTCTTTGGATTCTTGCTTTTTCAAGATGCGGTTATCTCTACTCTATAGATTATTTATTGAAGGAAAAAAGAAGAAAAGAAATATTTGAAAATAATTATTATGATGAATATGCACGCTGGCCTGTTAAAACAATGCAGATAATATTTGCTATTGTTTATTTCTCAGCAGGCTTTGAAAAAATTACAAAAGGAATTGACTGGATGAATGGGTATACCCTTGCGTATGGTATTGTTCAGGATGGTCTTTACCGCGATTTAAGTTTAGGTATATTTCTTTCATCTAATATTCCACTGATGATTTTTCTTTCTATGGTTACAATAATTTTTGAATTATTTTTCTTTATAATAATTATAAAACCAAAATTAACCTGGATATTTCTTTTGTTAGGTGCAGGTTTTCATCTATCAGTTTTTATCCTGCATGGACCACCATTCATTCAATATATTATTCTTTATATAGCATTTATTGAACCTATCAGACAAACAATTAAAAGCAGAAGTTTCTTTAAACTAAAACTAAATACTACTTAATGAGGTATAATGACAGAATATTTTAATATCAGAAAATCAGAAGAACTTGGAGCAAAGATTGAAGCATTTGATACTTTCTGGGAAGGCCCGGAAAATGTTGAAAAAGGATATTATACTCTTTACACATTTTATAAACATAATTATCTGAAATATCTTCCCTCAGATAAAAGTATTAATTCTTTGGTTATAAGCTGCGGGCCGGGTTATTTTGTTGATATGATGAACAGGCATGGTTATAAAAATGTCTTAGGTATTGATTCAGATCCAAACAAAGTAAAACATGCAGCAGACAGAGGTTTAAATTGCAAAGCCGCACGCGCTTTTGAATTTCTTACAGAAAATTTTAATTCATCGAACAGGTTTGATCTTATAATTGCAGAGCAGGAAATCAATCATTTAACAAAAGAAGAGTTAGTTGATTTCCTGAAATTGTGTAAAGCTAATTTAAAAGATAATGGTACTTTGATTGTTCATGTTATTAACGGGGCGAACCCTATAGTTGGGTCAGAATCATTAGCTCAGAATTTTGATCATTTTTTCACCATGACTGAATATAGTTTAAAGCAGGTTTTGGAATATACCGGTTATAAAGAAATAAAAGTTTTCCCACTTAACTTATACGTATTCTATAAAAATCCATTCAATTATGTTGCTTCGTTTATCGATAAACTAAATACTCTTTTCTTCCGAATTAATTTCATCCTTTATGGAAAGTCAAATAAAATATTCACCAAAAAAATAGCCGCAGTTTGTAAAAAGTAAAAAATGAAAAAAATCTTACAGATATTAATTAGCATTTTGCTAATGGTTGGAGTGGTATATTCAGTTAATATTGAGGAAGCTATTAACCTCTACGGGTTAGTTGACTTCAAATACATTATAGCAGCATTCCTTGCCGTTACTTTAAATCGGTTTATAATGGCTTATAAGTGGAACATTTTGCTGAAAGCAAATGATGTACATATATCATTTTCCCGGGCAGTTAAGATTTATTATATATCAAGCGTTATCGGAATTTTATTACCTGCGACAATTGGCGGTGATATTGTACGAGTATTTTATGCTGCAAAAAGCAATAATAAAAAATCTAAGATAATGGCTTCAATTATTGTTGAACGATTGCTTGGCTTCTTCATTCTGTTCATTATTTCTTTTATGGGCATTCTGTATTTCCTGGCATTTGTTCATATTGATTTATCTATAAATCTTATTAATCTGTCTGTAGTACTCTTTACAGTAATATTATTCACAACAGGATTTTTTATTTTTTCATTCAGCAGGTATTTTGTAAGAATAACAGACTTCTTCCTTAATTTATTTTCCCGGGTTAAGTTTATTAAAAAATGCTCTCCCGGTTTATTAAAGATAAGAAATGCTTATCTGGTTTACAGAAATAAACCTAAGTCCGTTATTAAATTTTCTCTTCTTACAATCCTGGAAATTGCCACAGTTATTCTTTGGTGCTATTTCTCCATTGAAGCTTTAAATACTGATATTTCATTTATATATTTGACGGCCATTATTCCATTGATACAATTATTAGTTAGGCTTCCTATATCTCTGGATGGGTTCGGAATAAATGAAGCTTCGTATGTTTACTTTTTGTCTGCTATTGGCTTACCCTCATTTTTAGGACTTAGTGTCGGTCTTTTAATACATTTTATTACAATAGTCGGTATTATGCCGGGATTATACTTTTATTTTAAAGATAATGTTCGTTCAGAAATTTCTAAAGAAGTTCAATTGGTAAATAAATGAAACAGATAGATAAAAGAGAAATTATAAGATCAAAACTTGCTGATAGTCATAAATCTCCATTAAAAATTTATAAAGATTTATCGGTAGGAAATGTTAGTTTTTTAAAATTCTTGTACTATGAAATTGTTACCTCTTTGCTGGGACCTATGCCGGGAGGTATAGGTTTTTTTTTAAGGAAGAAATTTTATCCAAGACTTTTTAAAAGTGTAGGCAGAGGATTTATAATAGGAAGAAATGTTGTTATAAGAAATCCGTTCAATATAAGTATTGGTAATAATGTAACAATAGATGATAACTGTCTTCTTGATGGCAGGGGTGAAGGAGGGATTACTTTAGAAGATGGCGTTATCATAAACAGAAACTGTATGCTTCAAGCAAAAACAGGATACATAAAACTTGGAGAAAGAACCAGTATTGGTAGCAATTCAGTAATTGTATCTATGACCGGAGTTAAATTAGGGAAAGCAGTTCTTACTGCAGGGAATTGTTATATTAGTGCCGGCGCTTATATGTTTGATGATCTTGATACACCTGTTATGGATCAGGCAGCATTCTCAAAAGGTCCTATTATTATAGGCGAATATTCATGGCTTGGAACCGGTGTTACTGTTCTTGATGGAGTAAAGCTGGGCAAAGGAGTTGTTATTGGTGCATCTGCAGTTGTTAATAAGGATATTGAAGAATACTCAATTGCCGTTGGAATACCTGCTAAAGTAGTAAGAAAAAGGGGACATTTAACTGTCTAACAAATGACGAGATTATTAAATGCTAAAAATCCCAGGTTTATTTTCAGAACTTGATAATAAACAATTTGATGTATGCATTATTGGTTCAGGACCTGCAGGAACAATTTTAGGAGTTAATCTTGCAAAGGCAGGAATCAACACATTAATTGTTGAGTCAGGTTCAAATATGTTTAACTGGATAACGAACCAGAATGTTAAACAAATGGCTCACTTTGAAGTTAGCGGAAATGCTAATTATCCGGTTAATCATACACGAGCAGTTATGCTTGGCGGTACATCAAACTTTTGGACAGGCAGATGCGAGAGATTTCATCCTTCTGATTTTGAACCACATCCATATACTCCTGCTGATAATCCCTGGCCAATTACTTATGAAGAACTTGATCCTTATTATGAGAGAGCAGAAATATCTTTAAGAGTACGGGGAGAAAAAAGATCCGAATTTACTCCACCTAAAAAAGGAGATTTCCCTCTTAAGAATAAACTTAATATATCTTATCTTAAAGATTTATTTGGTAAAGTAAATATTTCAGTTGACCATTCACCTACAGCAACACCGAAAAAAGGATTAAGATTTTATAAAGTTCAAAAAGAAATTCTGCCTGAATTTTTAAAATCCCCACATGGAAATTTGTTAACCGGAGTTACTGTAACAAAATTAATAGCAAACACATCAGGAAAAGTATCAGAAGCCCAGGTAAAAACTTTTGATGGTTATGAAAAAAGAATAAAAGCTAAAGTTTTTGTTGTAGCCTGTGGCGGAATCGGAACACCAAGATTACTGCTTCTTTCAAAATCTGAGTTTTTTCCCAATGGTATTGGAAATCATTACGACAGGGTTGGTAAAGGCTTTAATGAACATCCTGCTGTTAATTTTTATGCACGAATTAATCATTCATTGGGAACAATTTATCCATCAAATAAAATAGGGAGAAGTCATCAGTTTTATAATATTTTCAGAAAAGATGGATTAGGAAGCATACTTCCTGTATTCAGGCAATCGTGGATATTACCTCATCATAATATGCCATTTACAATTACCAATATTCCAAGAAATACTGTCGCATTTTTAAAGAGATTTGTTAAAGCTACATTATACATCGGTGTAGTTATAGAAATGAAAATATCAGATACAAACCGTGTAACATTATCCGAAACACAAAAAGATATTTTTGGAAACCCCATTGCACATCTGCATTTAAGTTATAGTGATGAAGATTTATGCCTGCTTGATAAAAGCCGTGAGCTTGTTAGAGATCTGTATAAAAAAGTAAATGCAAGTAATATTTATGAAGCCCAGGTTACTTTTTCCCGTCATCATCAGGGGACCTGCAGAATGGGAGATAATCCTAAAACAAGTGTTGTTGACAGAAACCTTAAGGTTCATAATACAGATAATTTATACCTGAGCGGTTCAGAAGTTTTTGTTACGGGAGGTTCTATGCAGCCTGTTTTAACAATAGCTGCTCTTTCACACCACCTGAGTGATCATTTAATAAAAAGATTTAAAGAAAACGGGTTTAACTAATTTGAAAAAATTTATACAGATCCTTATAGGTATTGTTCTGATTGTTTTGATTTTCACCTGGGTCGATTTTGATGAAGTTAAATCATCACTCAGAACTTTTAAATATGAATATCTTCTTTATTCATTTCTTGTTATTACCGCAGACCGAATATTAATGGCATATAAGTGGAAACTTCTATTAAAGACTAAGCAGATTAAACTTTCCCTTTTTGAAGCTACCAAGATCTACTATATAGCCAATTTCCTTGGTTTGTTTTTGCCATCCACTGTGGGAACTGATATAGTAAGAACTTATTATACCTCAAAAAAAGGAGCAAGTAAAACAAATATTATCTCAGTAATTATAGTAGAGCGAATTATAGGATTTCTCTGTTTATTTATTTTTGCAATAACAGGATTAGTAGTATTAATTAATATTACTTCAAACCTTAATTATAATTCAACAAAATTATTGTTAGCGCTTCTTACATTTACAACAATTATCATTATTGCATTCCTTGCTTCTTTAAATAGCAGAGTTGTAAACACGATTGTAAATTTCTTATCATCTAAAAAGAATAAGAAGTTCTGGTCAAAGTTTGCCCCGGCTATTATTGAATTAATAACCTCTTATAATTCACATAAAGAATACAAATTTGTTTTATTAATTTTTTCCGTGCTAACATTCCTGGAGATTTTCTTATCTGTTTGCTGGGCTTATTTAATTGCTCTTGGTTTAAATGCTCATATTGATTTCATCTACTTTATTGCTTTTTTACCATTGGTAATTTTATTAGGAAGAATGCCTGTATCTTTTGATGGTTTTGGACTTAAGGAAGGCATGTTTGTCTACTTTTTAACCCGCACCGGAATTTCCTCAGCAATGGCATTTAATATTGGGTTTTTAAATCACCTCATTACTATAGTTGGAATTTTACCTGGAGGAATATTTTATTTGTTTAACAGGGATTTAAAAGAAATTAAATCTACCGGGAAACAATATGTAAAATATCCTGTCATTTAATGCTTTTACAATTAAAACTAATTTACCTTAAAAAATTTGGGCGTCCTTTATTTAAATCTATATGATATACCCAACATTATTTCACTATGAAACACTTCTTTCTGATATAAATCATAATAAAATAAAAATCATTTTCTTAGCTTTTTTCCAAAATAAAGGTAAGCAAGCCTATGAACTGGAGAAAAGCTGTAATAAATGGAATTTTATATTTCCAGAAAAATCCAATACTTGACGAATTAAAGTTACTTCAGTCAATAGAATATAAATCTCCTGAGTATATAAAATCATTACAGGAAAAAAGATTAAAAGATTTACTTATTCACGCCTGGACAAATACAAATTACTATCATCAGGTTTTAGAAGACTGCGGGGTTGTTAGAAATGGTAATGTAGATTTATCAAATTTCAATAAGATACCTGCCTTAACAAAAGCGATAATTAAAAAAGAGGAAAAAAATTTAAGAGCAAAGAATCTTCCTCGAAACAGAAAGGTTTTTGAAAATAGTTCCGGAGGATCTACGGGTACTCCATTAAAATTCTATCAGGATAATTGCTATTGGAATTTAAACATTGCCTCAAAGATTTATCATTTCAAAATGCTTGGGAAAGATTTAGGTGAAAGGGAAATGAAAATCTGGGGGTCGCTCGATGATTTTTTGAAAGGTACAGAAGGATTAAAAGTAAAATTTCAGAATTTTCTCTACAACAGAAAATTTGTTCAATGCTATAAATTAAATGATGAAATAATCAAACAAATTATTAATGAAATTAATAGATACAAGCCAAAGCTTATATGGACTTTTATAGATCAGATGCACATTATTTCCCGGTATATCCTGAAAAATAATATTAAGATGCATAAGCCTGTTGCTATCTTTGCAGGAGCAACAAAAGTTTATAGTTATGTAAGGAAAGACATTGAAAAAGCTTTTGGTGTTCCTGTCATAGATTTTTACGGCTCGAGGGAATTAGGAGATGTTGCGTGTGAATGCAGTGAGAGAAACGGATTTCACATTTCATCATTATTGAATTATGTGGAAGTTGCAGATAATTCCAGCAAACTTATTTATGATAAAGAAGGAGATTTTTTAATTACATCTTTGATGAATTATGCTATGCCGTTCATAAGGTATAAAATTGGAGACAGAGGAGTAATTACAAAAAGAACCTGTAAATGCGGCAGAGGATTTCCATTAATTGATTCTATTTCAGGAAGGATGATGGAAATGTTTGTAAAGCCAAATGGTGAAATACTCCATCCATTACTTTTTATCAATATTATAAAGACAGCTTTCGAAATGAATGAAGTCAGGAAATTCCAGATAATTCAGGAAAGCTATAAAAAAATTCTTATTAAGCTGGTTTCGGAAAATGGATTGGATTTATCTTCAATAGAACCTGGAATTCATTCAGTATCTGATAAAATTAAAAGAATAATGGGGAACGACTGTACAATCCTGTTCCAAAAAGTTGACCACATTCCTCTCACAAAACATGGGAAACACCTTTATACAATTTGCAATTTAAAAACCAATTTAAATTAGTATTTTAGGTTATCACTTTTTTCTAATCTTTCAGAATCAGAATAAATAATTTTTATGTGCGGAATAACTGGTTATATATGTTCTCATTCTGTATCTAATACGGAAATAGAGAAAATGAATGATGCTATTAAACATCGTGGACCCGATGACCAGGGTGTTTTTATTAAAAATAATGTTGGTTTTGGTCATAGAAGATTATCAATAATTGATCTTGATTCCGGTCAGCAGCCAATGTCTAATTCCGACGGAACAATATGGATTACTTTTAATGGGGAAATATATAATTATCAGGATTTGAAAGAAGGTCTTAGTTCCAAATATCTATTTAGAACCAATAGTGATACCGAAGTTATTATTCATCTTTATGAGGAGAAGGGAATAGAATGTTTAAAAGATTTAAGGGGAATGTTTGCTTTTGCTATTTATGATTTTAATAAGAAAAGACTATTTGCTGCCAGAGATCACCTTGGACAAAAACCTTTTTATTACTGGCATGATGAAGATCAATTTGCATTCTCTTCTGAAATTAAAGCTATTCTTGCTTTAAAACCTGAACTCCGGAAATTAGATATAAACGCTCTTTATGAATACCTTACAATCCGTATAATCACTCCGCCGAGGTCAATGTTTCAATCTATAAAAAAACTTCCCCCGGCACATTATCTACTTTTTGAAAATGGAAAGGTTCATACTGAAAGATACTGGAGTCTTAATTATGAGCCCAAAATTAAAGGTAATATTAATCATATAGCTGCTCAGCTTGAAGAACAAATAAAAGAATCGGTTAAATATCATCTGGTTAGCGATGTTCCTGTTGGCGCATTTTTAAGCGGCGGTATTGACTCAAGTTTAATTGTTTCAATTATGAGTCAGCTTACAAATGAACCCATTAAAACTTTCTCTGGGGATGTTCCGTATAAAAATTATAGTGAAATAGAATATGCAAGGTTAGTTGCAAAAAAATATAATCTCTTAAATTATGAATTGAAGTTTATTCCCTCACTAATAAAAACATTACCTGAAATTGTTTGGCATCTTGATGAACCGTCGGATTCACTATCTGTTGCTATGTTTTATATCTCTCAATTAGCACGGAAACATGTAAAAGTTGTTTTAGGAGGCGAGGGCGGCGATGAATTATTTGGAGGATATGACAGGTATTATGGAAATGTTTATGCTTCCTATTATGCATTAATTCCAAAAAGTATAAGAAAAATTTTATTTGAAAAAGTTCTCGATAAAATGCCTGATGGATCCTGGTACCAGAGTACCGGTCATAAATTGAAATGGATACATCAGATTTCATTTAACAAAGGTGGTGAAAGATATTCAAGAGGTTTAAGTTATTTTTATTTCTCTAATGGATACTTCAATCAGTTGTTCAACAAAAAATATCAGGATCAATTAATTTCATTCGACCCTGAAGAAAGTATCAAATTTTATTTTGACAGTGATAATGCAAAAGATTTAATCGACAAAATGCTGCATTCCGACAGCATGGTAAGAATGCCTGATCATCCTGTAATGATACTTGACAGAATGACGATGGCTCATGGTTTGGAATCAAGAGCTCCTTTCTTAGATCATAAACTTGCCGAGTTTTGTGCAAAAATTCCTTCCCGATTTAAAATAAAAGGGAAGCAGAGAAGAATAATTGAAATGGAGTTAGCAAAAAAATATTTACCCGGGGAATTAATTTCCAGAAAAAAGCAAGGATTTGCTTCTCCAATTACTTATATTTTGGCAGACGAATATAAACTTTTATTTAACAGGTTCTTAAAAAATTCAAGGCTGGTTGAAGAAAATTATCTTCAAGGGGGATTAATTAATCGACTCTTAGAAGAACACATGAATAAGAAAGCCGACCATGGTCAGAGACTCTGGCTTCTTTGTAATGCTGAAATTTGGTATAGAATGTATATAGATGAAGTAAGTAAGGACGATATGCATAAACATTTGAATAGTTTAGAACCCGTTCATAATATATAATTTCCTTTTTATAATTAATTTTTATCCTGAGAGGGGGATAAGAATGGTCATTGCTATAATGATGAGAGCAATGGATCAGGATAGCGGATTTCGAGCAATAGTTGAAAACTTAGTTGAAAACCTGATTCAGCAAAGCAATAAACATTTCTTTCTGTTGATTTATAATTCAAGAAAAAATTTTGGCAGGTTCGCTAATTATAAAAATGTTAAAGAAGTTCTTGCCAGATTAAAAAACAAATTCATTTGGGATCAACTAATAGTTCCTTATATAGCAGTAAAAGAAAAAGCTGACCTTATTTTTAATCCCAAGTTTAGTGTTCCTCTTTTCAGCCCTGTACCTGTTGCAATGTGTTTACAGGAAAATGGGTTTTTTACTAATCCTCAATATTATGAAAAGCTGGATGTCCTTTATCAAAGAATAATGATGCCTTTGTATGTGAAGAAATCGGATATTCTGTTTTCCATTTCCAAATATGCTCTCGAAATAAATAAGAAAATATTAAACATTAACCCTAAGAAGATTGAAATTTTATATAGTGGTGTTAATGAGAAATTTAAACCAATAGATGATAACTATGAGATTCAAAAATTTAAACAGAAATATACTCTTCCTGAAAAATTTATTTTATCAGTAACAAGAGTTGATCATCCTGGAATCCAGGGCAGTACTTCATTTTATGGTGGTAAGAATCCTGAGGTAACTTACAGAGCTTTCAAAAAGATAAGAAACAAAATACCACATTATCTTGTCTTTGCAGGCAAAAGAATAAAAGAATATTTGGAATATACAGAAGGTAATGATGCTGATTTTACCAGGATAATATTCACGGATTTTATTCAGTATGATGAAATGCCGTTATTATTTAATGCTGCTGATCTTTTTGTAAATGCAGCACCTAATGAAGGTTTTGGAATGGTAAATGTTGAAGCAATGGCCTGTGGTAAAGCTGTTGTTTTAGCAGATTCAGGAGCATCAGCTGAAGTTGGAGAAAATGCAGCTATTTTTGCACAGGCTGGTAATGCAAATGATTTTGCTGAAAAAATATTATTCATTTTATCGCATCCGGAAGACAAAGCTCTTGCTGAAAAAGCAAGTCTGAATAAAGTAAAAGAATTTTCATTAAAGAAATCTGCACGAAAGTGTATTGAGATATTTGAAAGAAAAATAATTCCTTCAGAATCAAATCATTCTAATTTAATTTACCATGGGGGTGGAGATGTCGGGACATAAATTAAAATTCATTTTTCTGTTTATAATTGTTATTAGTTTTTTATTAGCAGTAATAAAAAAAACTAACTCTAATGAAAAATATTTTAATAAATATAACTCAGCATATATTCCTTGGGATACCTCAATTCCTGAGAGTTTAGGAGTTAATAGCGATGTCCTATATAAGCTTGCTGATGAGTTGGAAGATAATAATACACATTGCTTACTTTTTATTAAAAACAATAAAATTCTGTTTGAATGGTATAATGATAAAAATAATGCTGATATTAAACATTTTATTGCTTCAACTTCAAAAGCAATTGTGGGCAGTTTAGGTTTGTTACTTGCCTTACAGGATAGCTTACTTTCACTTGAAGATTATGCCTGTACATATATTCCACACTGGAAAGATGATTCTCTGAAATCAAAAATAAAAATAAAACATCTTGCCAATCATACTTCAGGTTTACAGGATGCAAGACTTCCGGAGGTATTTAATAAAAAAGAATTACCTGATTGGATGGGTAAATACTGGAAAGAAAAAAATAAAAGGTTTGAAGTTTCATTATTTGAAACTCCCGTTATTTTTGAACCTGGTTCACGATTAGATTATAGTAATACCGCTGTATCCGCTTTATCTTATATTATTTCAAAAGTACTTTCAGCTCACAACCAGGATTTAAAGCAGAATTTAAATAATAAGATTTATAGCATTCTTGGTTTAACCAATGATACTTATGAAATAAGTTATAATGAATCTTTTGAATATGACGGATTGAATTTATATGAAATTGGCGGAGGTGGATATTTTACAACAAGGGCGGCTGCAAAAATAGTTCAGCTGTTTTTAAATTATGGAAAAATTAATAATAGTCAGATTATTGATTCATCATTAATTGTTAAGACAATAAGAAACTGTACAAGCAATGATTTATTAATACCTAAAGGAGTTCCTGCACCTGGTTTATTATGGTGGACAAATGAAAATAAGATATGGGATTCTTTACCTGAAGATGCTTTTATTGCGATGGGGGCAGACCATCAAATACTTTTAGGTATACCAAGTTTAGATATAATAGTCGTACGGTTTGGATCAACACTATCTGATCGTAAATGGGGTGAATATTCCTCTCAGGGTTATCCTGCCGAAATGTGGGAGGCAATGAATAATTATATTTTTAAGCCTGTTATGGAATCTCTCTCTTTAAATTATGCTTCATTTTAGTACAAATAATTGAGTATTTATTATTTCAATCACAAAATTGTTAGTAGTTAGTTTATAACACACAAAAAGTATTCAGCAGGGAATATTTTAGTTTATTATAAACTATTCAAGTCGTTTGAAATAAGGGTATTCGATGTTAATACGAGCTACAATAATTTTTATTTTAATTTTATTACTTCCGGTTTATCCCCAGGACGTTTTAAAGATAATGCCGTTAGGTGATTCAATCACAAGAGGTGCGACCGGTGAACCTGATGATTCAGGAAATGCTGGTTACCGAAAAGCTTTATATGATTCTTTAAGATCATTAGGATACAGGTCTTCGCTGGAGGAAGGAACTGATTTTGATTTTGTTGGCTCTCAGACAACCACATATTCAGGATCTTATATTTTCGATAAAGACCATGAGGGAAGAAGCGGATGGAGTATTTCCTGTGATACTTCAGGAAGCATTCTACACAATATTAAAGATTTTTTGTCTTTAAATACCCCCGATGTTATTCTGCTGCATATAGGTACAAATGATATTTCATCCAATGATAATATAGAAACTATGGTCAGTGAACTGAATAGTCTTATAGATTCTATTCATGATTTTAATCAGGATATTCATATTATTCTCTCTAAACTTGTCTATAGAATTTATCCGGATTCATTGATTGATTCTACAAAAAAATTTAACAGCTTTGTTGAAAATATGGCAATCAACAGGATTACCAATAATAGCAAATTACATTTAGTTAATGCCGGGGAGGATTTCATTTATATAATAGATAAAACACCTCCTTATACTGGTGATATGTGGGATAATCTTCACCCGAATTATAGCGGTTATAGAAAAATGGCTAAAGTGTGGTTTAATAAATTAAAGGAACTATTAACTCCCGCTTTAGCATTCCCTGAAGATAATAATCAGAATATATCTGAGGCTGTAACTTTATCATGGTTCCCTGCGTTAGGTGCAAATTCTTATAAGATTGAAATTGCAGAAGATGTGAACTTTAATAATCTTTTTAATGAATATTCAATAACAGATACTTTTTTATTTGTTCCCGGATTAGAACCAAACACGACTTATTACTGGAGAGTTAGTGCAAAAATTAATACTGGATATAGTCCCTTTTCTAATATAAGAAGCTTTAAAACTTTTGATCCTGTTTTGGTTATGGAAGACAATGTCCCAGGATCGAATTATCTGTATCAGAATTATCCAAATCCGTTTAATCCATCAACCACAATTAGATTTGCAGTTAAAAAAGGCGGTTATACAAAAGTAAATTTATATGATATTCTTGGCAATAAAATAGATGTTCTTTTTGATGAATATGTTGAGGAGAATAGGGTAAGGGAAATAAATTTTGAAGCAGACAGACATTTAGCAAGTGGTTCATACTTCTATGAAATAATAATAAATGGCGAAGAAAATTTCCGAGAAGTAAAAAAGATGACCTTAATCAGATAGTTGAAAATTTTTACAATTCTTTGACTATAATTTTTTATTTTATTTAAGCAGAATATACTTCCTTTTGTAACGGTTTAAAAACATAATTTCAAATGCGTATAATATTTTTAATTACTTCATTAATATTTACAGTAGAAAGTATCTTTGCAGAAGGGGATACTCTTAAAATTATGCCCCTCGGGGATTCTATTACTAGAGGTGCCACACAAAGTTCATTAAACCATGGTCGTGCCGGTTATAGAAAACCATTAATTGATTCCCTTAAACTATATTATACTTCTGTTTTCTTGGGCGGCGATGATTTTGATATGGTAGGTACTCAGGTGCAGGGTAATGCAGAATTAAATTTCGATAGAGATCATGAAGGAAGAAGCGGCTGGCAAGCATCTAATCCTCTTAATACTAATAATAGTATGCTTCATAACCTGAATAACATTTTAAATCAAAATCCTCCGGATTTAATTTTATTACATATAGGAACAAATGATATTGATAGCGATAATGACAATGCAGCTAATTTGGTTTCTGAAGTTGACAGCATATTAACAATTATAAAAAATTTTGATTCAACAATTACCACTATAGTTGCTAAAATTATAAATCGAACAGATGTACTTACCGGAGGACCTAAAAGTGATACTGTTTCGGCATTTAATGAGCAATTAGAAATGATGGTTAATAACCGGATCAATATGGGTGAGCGATTATTCTTGGTTGATATGGAGAATGGGGCAGGATTTGATTATATGATTGATAGCTCCTTTCCATATACTTCACATGATATGTATGACCTCCTGCACCCAAATGATAGAGGCTATAATAAAATGGCAGCAGTCTGGTTTAACAAAATTAAGGAGCTCCTGACCCCATCTCTTATTTATCCTGTTGATGATAGTACATATGCTCCTGTTGATATTACATTAAACTGGAATCCTGCATTGGGTGCAAATACTTACAGGCTCCAGATAGCAACAGATCCTTCCTTTCATGATAGTACAATAGTTTTTGATGACAGTAGTTTGGTTAATACATCTTATGCTTATAATAGTTTAGATTTCAATACAACTTATTATTGGCGTGTAAGAGCTAAAATAAATACAGGTTCAAGTCCTTATTCTGAAGTAAGAAATTTTTCAACTACGCCGCAATCTGTTTTAGTATCTGCAAAAATATTTTTAGAAGGTCCGTATAATTCAGGAAGTGGTTTGATGAATACAACTTTAAACGGACTTGGATACCTTCCGGAAAAAAATCCTTATGATACACTTCCTTGGCAATATACTAATGGAGATAGTGTATCTCCGGGATTTTTCGCATCAAATCCATCTATTGTTGATTGGGTATTACTTGAATTACGTGATACATCTGATAATACACAATATATTGCAAGAAGAGCAGCTCTGCTTAGAAATGATGGAAGTATCGTAGATACTGATGGAATAAGTCCGGTTTTATTTGATGGAGTTTCACCGGGAAATTATTATATTGTTATTAATCACCGAAATCATTTAGCAGTTATGAGTTCCGAACCAGTAAACTTAAATGCATTAGATTCGGATGAATATGATTTTACTAATACAAGCAGTAACTTCTTTGGTGCAGATAGCGGTGCAAAAGAGTTATCATCTGGTGTGTGGGGAATGATTGCGGGAGATGTGAATGGAGATGGCATAGTAAAATATAACCTTGGGAATAATGATAGAGCATTAATTTATCAGGCAATTGGAGGAGGAGATGTAAACGTAACAATTAATGGATATTATAATGCAGATATAAACATGGATGGAATAGTAAAATATAATTTAGTAAATAATGATAGAGCATTAATTTACCAGGTGATTGGCGCTGGAGATGTAAATGCAACTGTTTCAACGCAAATTCCTTAGAACATTTGTTTGGATTAACAGAATGAATAATAAATTTTACTTTTTAATAACATTTGTTTTATTTATAACCAAAATTAATGGTCAGACTGTTCAGGCAGGCATTTCATCCTTTATTACTGAAAATGATACGTTTCTTGTAATTAGTGCAAAACCTGACCAGGATATTATCGGAAATCTTTCAGGTGGAAATATTACTATAATATGGCCAACCAATTACAATATTACTTTGGGAAATATAATTCAACCATTAGGCAGTCCTTGGTTTTTAAATAAA
>Ga0207873_1001251_pt1 | contig 25221 bp, 19 predicted proteins | sample BGWIniCompost_FD_187373 | JGI IMG/M metagenome (GOLD analysis project Ga0207873, IMG submission 187373) | Cellulose adapted compost microbial communities from Newby Island Compost Facility, Milpitas, CA, USA - BGW Initial Compost (SPAdes)... ...
CGGCCACCACCGTGGCGGCGCAGCTCGGCATGAAGGAGGCCACGGTGCGCCAGGCGTTCCGCCGGGCCGTGCAGCGCCTGCGCCGCCTGGCCGCCGAGGACGAGCGGTTCGCGCCGCTCGCCGAGCTCCCGCTCCTCGCATGATGGTGGCGATGGCGACCACGGCCGGGAGCACGGACGAGGGGGTGGGGCGGTGAGCGCCCGGTCCCGGCGGGCCGCCGCCCGGGCCCGGCACCCGACGGCGCGGACCTGGCCACCCGACCGGGCCCGGCTGCTCCGGGTGCTCGCCGAGCGGGCGGCGGGCCGGGGCGCCCGGTGGCCCCGGGTGGCGGCGGCGGTGATCGCGCTGCGGGGTGTCGCGGGCGACGACCGCCCGACGTTCGCGGCCCGGGTCGGCATCCCGCTCGACCGGCTGGAGCGGTTGGAGGAGGGGCGGGAGCCCCCCGCCGCGGTGCCGCCGGCGCTGCGGGCGGTGCGCGGGGTCGTCGACTGGGCGTGGGTCGACGCCGGCCCGCCGGCCGGTCCGCCCGGCTAGCCGCCGGCCCGCCAGAGCTGGTGCGGCGTCCGGTCGCGGGCCCCGGTGAAGGGCACCGGTTCGGCCCGGCCGGTGCGGGCCGCCGTGTGCGCGGCGCACTCGATCTCGAGCAGCAGGCGCCCGAAGGCGGGGCCGACCGCCGGGGCCCGACCGGTGCGGGCGTCGGCCGCCAGCGCCTCGAGCTGCGGCAGGTAGCCGAGGTGGTGGAGCTGGTCGGTCAGGAGGCCGCCCGGCGGGGGCGGCAGGCGGAGGGCCCGGCCGTTCAGCTCGACCGACGGCGAGGGCACGAGCTCCAGCCGCACCGCGCTGGTGGGGCTGGCGGCCTGGGCCTCCCAGACCGGCGCGGCCGCCCGCCAGGTGGCGCGCACGAGCGCCCGCAGCCCGGTGTCGAAGTGCAGGGTCAGCGCCGCGTCGTCGTCGACCTCGAGGTCGTCGGGCGTGCCGAGGTCGGCCTCGACGGCGACCACCCGGGCCGGCGCCGCCATGAGCACGGCGACGGCCAGGGCGTGGACGCCGAGGTCGAAGGCGGCCCCGCCGCCCCACGCGGGCGCCGTGCGGTCGGGCCCGCCGGGCGGGCGGCCCTGCGCGAAGCGCACCTCGAGGTGGGTCAGCGTGCCGATGCGCCGGCAGGCGTCGACCGCCTCGGCGACGGCGGGGGAGAGGGCGAGGTTCTCGGCGTAGGCCACCTGCCCCTGGCCGGCCAGCTCGACGAGCGCGTCGGCGTCCTCCAGGGTGGCCGCCAGCGGCGCCTCGACGGCCGCCAGCGCGCCGCCGGCGACCGCGCGCTCGGCCTCCCGGCGGTGGAGCGCAGGCGGCGTCGCCACCCACACGATGTCGGCGCCACCGGGCAGGTCGGCGTAGTCGACGGCGGTCGCGCCCGCCTGGTCGGCCCGGGCCCGGGCGGCCTCGGGGGTCCGGGAGGCCACCTTGGTGATCCGGACGTCGGGAGCGTGGTCGGCGGCGAGGGCGTGGACGGTCGTGACCCAGCCCGCCCCCGCGAAGGCGACGTCGGTCACGCCGGGGTGCGGGTCCGGCGGCCGGGCCTCGGCCGGGGGCGGCGCGGCGGTGTCCGGCGGGCGGTGGCGACCTGTCGCGGGTGCGGCATGGGCTCACCCTAGAATCCCGGCCGGGTGCCGCGACCGTCCCGGTGGCCCCCGGCGGCACCTCGGTAGCCTCAGACCGCCCGCCGATCCCGGAGCCCGATGCGCCGCCTCCTGCCCCGATTCGTCGCCGTCATCCTCGGGTCGGGGGTCGTCCTGGCCCTCGCCACGGCGGCGCTCGCGGTGCCGCTCAGCTGGCTCGGCGAGGTCGGCTCCGGCGAGCCCCAGCCGATCGAGCTCGGCCCGCTGGCCCAGCGGTCGTACGTCTACGCCGCCGACGGCTCGCTCATGGCCACCCTCAAGGACGAGCAGAACCGCCAGCCGGTCGAGCTCGAGCAGGTCCCCCAGCACGTCATCGACGCCATCATCGCCGTCGAGGACCAGGGCTTCTGGGTCCACGACGGCTACGACGTCCGGGGCATGCTGCGCGCCTTCAAGACCAACGTCGAGGAGGGCGGGATCAGCCAGGGCGGCTCGACCATCACCCAGCAGCTGGTGAAGCTCGAGCTGCTCACGCAGGAGCAGACGCTCGACCGCAAGATCCAGGAGATCGTGCTCGCGCAGCGGCTCGAGCGGCAGATGACCAAGGAGGAGATCCTCGCCCGCTACCTGAACACCGTCTACTTCGGCAACCACGCCTACGGGATCCAGGCCGCGGCCGAGACCTACTTCGGCGTGCCCGTCGAGCAGCTGGACGTCGGCCAGGCGGCGATGCTCGCCGGGATCATCCGCAACCCGATCCAGTACAACCCCGTGCGGTACCCGGAGCGGGCGCAGGCGCGCCGCGACGTCGCCATCGACCGGATGGTCGAGACCGGCGCGCTGACCGAGGCCGAGGGGGAGTGGTGGAAGGCGGCGCCGACGACCCCGCAGTTCCACCAGTACCTGCCCAAGCCCAACGACTACTTCGCCGAGGAGGTGCGGCGGCAGCTGCTGACCTCGCCGGAGTTCGCCGTGCTCGGCGACACCGAGGACGAGCGCTACAAGTCCGTCTACCAGGGCGGGCTGAAGGTCTACACGACCTTCGACCCGGTGGCGCAGCAGCAGGCGCTGGCGGCGCGCGACGCGGTCCTGCCGCTGGAGAACGGCGTGTTCCCCCAGCCGGGCGTCAACCCCGAGACCGGCGAGCCCCGCCGGGGGTCGGCGGCCGTCGTGTCGATCGAGCCCGCGACCGGCGCGGTGCGCACGATGGTCGGCGGCCCGGGCTTCGACCACTGGAAGTACAACCTGGTCACGCAGAACCGCCGGCAGGTGGGCTCGTCGTTCAAGACCTTCGTGCTCGCCGCCCTGATGGAGCAGGGCTACTCGCCCGACGACATCATCAACGGCACGATGCCCTGCCGGTTCGCCCACGAGAACAGCGAGGGCGGCGTCTACGAGCCGGGCAACTTCGCCGACAGCGGCGGCAGCGTCGGCACCATCACGTCGCAGACCCTGGTCTCGTCCAACTGCGCCTACGTGCGGCTCGGCCTCATCGCCGGGCTGGACAACGTCGCCGACATGGCCTACCGGCTCGGCATCCCGCCCACCCGGACGACGGCCGACGGCACCGAGGTGCCGACCATCTGCGACTCGTGCCCCTCGACGCCGCTCGGTGTCGCCGACATCACGCCGCTGGAGATGGCCTCGGCCTACGCCACCATCGCCAACGACGGCGTCTACAACCGCCCGTACCTGATCGAGCGCATCGAGGACCGCGACGGCGAGGTCATCTATGCCCACACCCCGTCGCCCGAGCGGCGGATCGCCCCCGAGGTCGCCCGCCTCGTGACCCACGTGCTGATCCAGAACGTGCAGTCGGGCACGGGCACCGCCGCCCAGGTGCCCGGCCAGCAGGTGGCCGGCAAGACCGGCACGACCAACGACTACACGGACGGGTGGTTCGTGGGGTACACGCCCTCGCTGGCCACCGCCGTGTGGGTCGGCGGCCTGGGCGAGAAGTTCACGATCACGCTGGGCGGGCGCCAGATCACCGGCGGCAGCTACCCGGCCCGGATCTGGGGCGAGTTCATGCGGGCCTGGCAGCAGGGCCGCGAGCCGGTCGCCTTCCCCGCCCCGCCGGCCCGGCCGGGCGGCGAGCTGCTCGTCGTGCCCGGTGGCATCGACCTGACCCCGCCGCCGGCGCCGCCGGCACCGCCGGCACCGCCGGGCGACGAGCAGCCGGCACCGCCCCCGCCCGCCACGCCCCCGCCGCCGGGGGACGCGGGCGGCCCGGGCCCCGGCGGCGGTGGTGGCCCGGGGGCCGGTGGCCCCGGGGGCGGCGGGGGGCAGGCGCCGCCCACGACGACCCCGCCCCCGTCGGGCGAGGAGACCGAGCCCGGCGGCACCGACCCGCCCCCCGGCGACCAGACCGAGGCCACGTGATGTCCGGGGGCCAGCCGTCAGCGGATAGGGTCCGACGTCGATGAGTCGCTGGGAGTCGCTGCTCGCGGTCCAGGCCCTGGACACCCGCCTCGACCAGCTGGCCGTCAAGCGCGAGGGACTGCCGCAGCGCGCCCAGCTCACCGACGTGCGGTCCGCCCTCGCCGAGGTCGAGTCCCAGATCGCCGAGGTCGACGAGCGCCGGAACGAGCTCACCCGCAGCCAGCAGCGACTCGAGGACGAGGTGGCCTCGCTGACCGAGCGCGCCGCCCAGGCGGAGAAGCAGCTGTACTCCGGCTCGGTCACCAACCCCCGCGAGCTGCAGGCGTTGCAGGACGACGTCGCGTCGATCCGCCGGCGGATCAGCCAGCTCGAGGACGAGCAGCTGGAGATCATGGAGCTCGCCGAGCCGGTCGACGCCCGCCGGGAGGAGCTCGACGCCGAGCGGGGGCGGCTGGAGGCGGAGGTCCGCCGGCTGGAGGAGGAGCTGGCGGCCGCCGAGGCCGAGATCGACGAGGAGGCGGCCGGCGTCCGGGCCGAGCGGGAGCAGGCCGCCACCGCCGTGCCCGAGGACCTGTGGCCGGAGTACGACCGCCTGCGGGCGGCCCTCGGCGGCGTCGCCGTCGCCCGGCTGGTGAACGGCACCTGCCAGGGGTGCCACCTGCGCCTGTCCGCGGTCGAGGTCGACCGGATCCGCAAGCTGAGCCCGGACGAGCCGGTGCACTGCGAGGAGTGCGGGCGCCTGCTCGTCCGCGAGTGAGCGGCCCGCATGGTCCTCTGGTTCGCCGGCGGCGCGTTCGTCCTGGTGTGGCTGGTGTTCCGCAGCCCCGCCGTGGACTACCGCCTCGTCGTGGCCGGCGCGGTGCTGCCGCTCGTCGAGCTGCCCTTCGGCTCGCCCCGGGTGCTGCACAGCCTCACCGGGGCGGCGGCGCTGCTGGCGCTGGCCATGGTGCTGACGCCCCGCCGTCGCCTCGTGCAGCGGCGGCTGGTGGCGATCCCCATCGGGGTGTTCCTGCACCTGCTGCTCGACGGCGTGTGGGCCGACACGGACGCCTTCTGGTGGCCGTTCACCGGGGTCGCCTGGAGCGACGCCCGGCTGCCGGAGCTGGCGCGCGGCGGGTTCGACGTGGTGCTGGAGGTGGCCGGCGCCGCCGCGCTGTGGTGGTGCTGGCGGCGGTTCCGGCTGGACGAGCCCGACCGCCGGGAGCGGTTCCTGCGCACCGGCCGGCTGGACCGGGACGTGGTGGCGCCGTGAGGTCGATCAGGAGGCGGCGGTGCTGATCGTCGCCCGTCACGGGCGCACGGCGGCCAACGCCCGGGGGCTGCTGCTCGGGCGGGCCGACCCGCCGCTCGACGAGGAGGGCGTCCGGCAGGCGGACGCGCTGGCCGCCGCGTGCGCCTCGCTCGACGTCGCCGCGGTCGTGTCCAGCCCGCTGGGCCGCTGCCGGCAGACGGCCGAGCGGGTGGCCGCGGCGGTCGGCGTGCCGGTCGAGGTCGACGAGCGGTGGATCGAGCTCGACTACGGCGAGCTGGACGGCCGGCCGACGTCGGAGGTGCCGGCCGAGACATGGGCGGCCTGGCGGGCCGACCTGGAGTGGTGCCCGCCCGGCGGCGAGTCGATCGCGGCGCTGGGCCGGCGGGTGCGGGCCGCGTGCGACGACCTGGTCGACGTGGCGAGGGAGCGGGACGTCGTCGTCGTCAGCCACGTGTCACCGATCAAGGCCGCGGTGGCCTGGGCGCTCGGCGTGGCCGACGACGTCGCCTGGCGCATGTGGGTGGCGCCGGGATCGGTGTCCCGGATCGGCTTCAACGGCCGCACGCCGTCGCTGCGGGCCTTCAACGACCTGGCGCACCTGGCCTGAGGCGGCAGCCGGCCCGGGGTGCCGGCGAGCGGGCGTGCCGGCGCGCCGGCGGCCTCCCCGGATCGCCGGCGGGCGCGATGAGCTTCGACGCCCAGGCCGGTCGAACCCGCAGACGTACACGAACGATCCGGGAGGAACGACGATGCCCCAGCTCGTCCCGAACCTGTGGTTCGACGGCCAGGCCGAGGAGGCCGCGAACTTCTACGTCTCGGTGTTCCCGAACTCCGAGATCCTGAAGGTGGTCCGGTACACCGAGGCGGGCCCCGGCCCCGCCGGCTCGGTGGTGACGGTCGACTTCACGCTCGACGGCGTGCGCTTCACCGCCATCAACGGCGGGCCGGAGTTCACCTTCGACGAGGCGGTCTCGTTCGCCGTCATGTGCAAGGACCAGGACGAGGTCGACCACTACTGGTCGCGACTCCTCGAGGGCGGCGGCGAGGAGGGGCCGTGCGGCTGGCTGAAGGACCGCTACGGGCTCTCCTGGCAGGTGGTCCCGATCCGGCTGGAGGAGCTGCTCGCCGACCCCGACCCCGAGCGGGCCCGGCGGGCGACCGAGGCGATGTTCACGATGCGCAAGATCGACATCGCCGCGGTCGAGGCCGCGGCCGACGGGGTCGGCGCGGCGTAGCGGCCCTCGCCCGGCGGTCGACCGCCGCGGTTTGCGGCCCCTCCTCCGGGGCAGCCGTGCGCGGGGACCACCCCGCACGCCGACCCCGGAAGGAGCGGTCGCACCATGGACGACACGACCATCTGGATCCTGGTGATCGCCGCCCTCGCGGTGGCGGCGCTGGTCGCCTTCACGCTCGCGAGGAGGGCGGCGCACCGGCGGCGGTTGCGGGAGCGGTTCGGCCCCGAGTACGACCGGGCGGCCGAGCGCCGGGGCAGCCGGCGAGGCGCCGACGCCGAGCTGGACGAGCGGCTCGACCGCCACGACCGCCTCGACCTGCGCCCGCTCGGCCCCGAGTCCCGCGAGGCCTACGCCGCCCGCTGGGACGAGGTGCAGTCCCGCTTCGTCGACGCCCCCGAGGTGGCGGTGCGCCACGCCCAGGTGCTGCTCGACGCGGTGATGGCCGAGCGCGGCTACCCGATCGGCGACGAGCTCACGGCGCGCGTCGACCTGGTGTCGGTCGACCACCCCGAGCTGGCGGACCACTACCGTGTCGCCCACCGCCTGCACGTCGAGTCGGTCGGCGCGGGCGACGGCGCCACCGAGGCGCAGCGGCAGGCGCTCCTGCACTACCGGGCGCTGTTCGCCGAGCTGCTCGACGCCGGACGTGGCGGCGACGGCGTCGGTGACGAGCTCGTCGACCCCGTGGTCGAGGACGGCGTCGCGGAGGACCGGACCGCCGTCGGGGACGACCGGCCCCGGCACATGATCCCGCGTCGGCCCTGACCCGGCCCCCTCCTCGCCGGCCCTCGACCGGCCCGCCGTCGCGCGGACGTGCAGGGTGACGGCGGGCCGGTGCGCGTGCGGCGCGGCAGATCAGGCCGCCTCGACGCCGGTGTCACAGCACGCCCGTACCCGGGTCCCGTGCGAGCGCGTGAGGACGGCCGATCCGGCCTGACGAGCGACGAGCGCAACTGGACCGGCGATCTGGGGCGTGACCTAGAGTGCGCCACACCGAAGGGGATGGGACAGCAGGGGCGGACATGGCGATGGGGCGGGCACTGGCGGCGGTGAGCCGCGCACACGCGAGCCGGCGGCGATGGTGCGGGCGGCGCCGGCGCTGGGTCGGAGAGACGCCGTGACCGCGTCGCTCCCGGCAGGTGACCTCGCCGAGCACGACCTCGGTCGTCTCGTGATGCTCGGCAGCGGCGGGGAAGGGGACGTCTTCGCGCTGCCCGACCACCCGGGCTACGTCTACAAGCGCTACCTGACGAGCGAGACGCCCAACGGCGCGGCGCTGAGCGCCCTGATGACGCTGCGTGCCCGGATGGCGCCGGCCGATCGCTCGCTCGTCGACGACACCTGCGCGTGGCCGCTGGCGCGGGTCATGGACGGCCGCCAGCTCGTCGGGTTCGTCATGCCGGCCGCCGACCGCCGCTTCTCCCACACCGTGCGGACCGGGCCCGCCGCCGGGCGGACGATCCTCGCGGAGCTGCAGCACATCGTCTTCCGGGACCGGTCCCAGAACCTCGACCTCGACGTCCCCCGGGACCGCGTCGTGCTCCTCCAGCTCTGCCTGCGGTGGGCGGAGGTGATCGACGTCCTCCACCGCCACGACGTCGTCGTCGGGGACGTGTCGCCCCGCAACCTGCTGTGGTCCGTGGCGGGGGGACCGTCGGTGTTCTTCCTCGACTGCGACGGGTTCCGGTGCCGGGGCACGGCGTCGGTGCTCCGGCCCAAGCAGACGCCCGACTGGAACGATCCGGCGCTCGGGGCGGGGCAGTCGCCGACGATCGAGTCCGACCGCTACAAGCTGGCGCTGGTCGTCATCCGCTGCCTGGCGGCCGACCCACGGCGGCGGCCGGAGCGGCCCGCGCCGAGCGACCTCGAGCCGGCCCTGGCGGATCTCGTCGCTCGCGCGGCCGGTTCGCCGGACGAGCGCCCGACCGCCGCCGAGTGGGTCGATGCCCTGCGGAGGCTGGTCGGCGGGGGCGCATCGGCGGCTGCGGCGAGCGGGCCGGCGTCACCCCCGCGACAGGCACAGGCGACGCGCCGGCCCGCCGGTCGAGCCCCGGTCACGAAGCGCCCGGTGATCGACCTGAGCGACGCGCCGGCGCGCCGCTCCGCACCGGCCGGCTTGCCACCGACGATCGCGCCGCCGGAGCGGCCGATCCTCGACCTCACGTCACCCCACACAGAGAAGGATCAGAAGTGAGCGACGGGTTCCTGGTACTGCCGTTCTACGCCGTGTGCGACGAGTCGTCCTCGATGGCCGACGAGGTCGACACGGTGAACACCAGCCTCAAGGAGCTGCACAGCGAGATCGTCACGCAGCCGGTCATCGCGGACAAGACGCGGTTCGCGCTGATCGGGTTCAGCACCGAGGCGCGGGAGCTCCTCCGCCTCTCCGACCTCTCGACGGTCAGCTCGATGCCGGGCATCGTGGCCGACGGCCTGACCGCCTACGGGCGGGTGTTCTCGCTGCTGCGCGACGTCATCGAGCGCGACGTCCGCAACCTCAAGAACGACGGTCTCCGGGTCTACCGGCCGACGGTCTTCTTCCTGAGCGACGGGCTGCCGACCGACCCCGACGAGTGGCCCGAGGAGCACGCCCGGCTGGTCGACCAGAGCTGGACCTACCGCCCGAACATCATCGCCTTCGGCATCGGTCAGGCCGACGCCCAGACGATCGGCCAGGTGGCGACGCTCAAGGCCTACATGGTGAACGACGGCGTCAACCCGGCGGCCGCGCTCCAGGAGTGGGCACGATCGCTGACCAAGTCGATCGTGGCATCGGCGAGCGCCACCGAGGACGGCCAGGTGCGCCTCGTCGTCCCCCCGCCGCCGGAGGGCTTCACCGAGGTCCAGCTCGACGAGCTGTGATGCGCGATCGGACCAACGCCTTCGAGGGCTGGCCGTACGACGACGTGCCGCCCCCTGCGGACCGGACGCTGCCCCCACCGCCGCCACCGCCGCCGTCGGTCGCGGCGCCGGTGGTGCCCGACGTCGTGGGCGAGCCGTCCCGTGCCGCCCAGGCGCCCTGGTGCCTCGGGGTGGCGCCGGTCGACCAACCGGTCGGCCTGGCGCTGCCGCCCGACACGGTGCTCGACGGCGGGTCGGTCGCGCATCGGGATGCAGGGATCACGTGCGAGGTCCGCCTGGTGTCGGCCCGGGGTGCGAGCCACCGCTGCTACGCGGAGCCCCGGCAGGACCACGCCGGCGTCCACGTCGTCGACGGGTGGATCCTCGCCGCGGTGGCCGACGGCGCCGGATCCGAGCCGTTGTCCCACGTCGGCGCCCGGCTCGCGGTCGAGGTCGCCTTGGAGCGGCTGGCCCTCGCCGTGCAGGACCGCGAGGACGACGACCTGCCGCGGAGCCCCGCGCGGCTCCTCCCGACGGAGCTGGTGGACGGCCTGCTGCGCGACGTGGCGACGGTCATGTGCGAGCGCGCTCGGCGGGAGCTGGCGTCCAGGGTCGAGCCGCGTCGGCTGAGCACGACCCTGTGCGTGGCGGCCGTCTCGCCGCCGGATCCGAAGGGTCGCCTCATCTCCTCCGTGTGGCGGATCGGCGACAGCACCGCCTACGTGCTCGACGACGACCGGCTGGTCCCGGTGTTCGGCGAGCGGGGCACGGGCGAGCTCGTCTCGTCGGCGACGGATGCGCTGCCGATGTCGACCACGCCGGAGCGCAAGGACGGGACGATCACCGCCGACAACCCGCTGTTCCTCGTGACCGACGGCCTGGCGATGCCGCTCGGTGACGGGTCCGGCGAGGTGGGGCGCTACCTCGCCGAGCGCTGGCAGGAGCCGCCCGACCCGCTGACGTTCCTGGTCCAGTCCCAGTTCCACCGCAAGAGCTTCGACGACGACCGGTCGGTCGTCGGCATCTGGGCCCGCTGAGGCCGGCACACCGTGGACGAGCCGATCGACGTCTCGGCGCTCGGCGCGCTGACCAAGCTCGACGAGGGCGGCGAGGGGGTGGTGTACCGCTGCGGCCGGCACCCCGACCTCGTCCTCAAGCGCTGGCACCGGCCGCAGCCGAGCATCGGACGGACCCTTCAGCGCCTCGACGAGCGGTTGCGGCACCTGCCCGCCGACCAGCTCGCCTACGTGCGGTCCCGGATGGTCCTGCCCCGCCGGCTCGTCGTCGAGCGGGGATCGGTCGTCGGCTTCCTGATGCCCCGCGTGCCCGACGAGTTCTACGCGGAGTCCGACCAGGGCAAGCGGTTCCTCGTCGAGCTGCAGCACCTGGTCTACGCGGGCACGCCGAAGGTGCGCACGCTCGGCCTGCCGCGCGTCACCCTCGACGACCGCCTCGAGCTGCTCCGGCAGTGGACGACGGTGGTCGCCTTCCTGCACGCCATCGGCGTCGTCGTCGGTGACATCTCCGAGCGCAACCTGCTGTGGACCCTGTCGCCCGAGCCTCGCGCCCTGTTCATCGACTGCGACGCGATGCGCATCGAGGGCGAGGTCGACGAGCGGGCCGCCGTGCAGGCGCCGGACTTCCGCGACCCCGCGGCGGAGCGCGCGCTCACCAGGGCCAGCGACTCGTACAAGCTCGGCCTGGTGGTCACGCGGGTGCTGACCGGCGATTTCCACGCCACGCTCGACGCCCGGGTGCCGGACGATCCCACCGGGCGGTACGACGCCGCGGCGCTGAACGCCGTGATCGCCCGCACGCGACTGGGCGACGCGGCATCACGGCCGACGGCGGACGAGTGGCTGGCCGCCCTGGGCGGGTCGCTGGTGAGCGTCGGGCCGATCGGGCTGCGGCACCTGGTCGCCAGCGCGTTCCGCGACGGCGACTGGGAGCGGGTGCTGGCGGTCGCCGCCCAGGATCCGCAGCGGGCGCCACGGCGAGCCGTCACGCGGGCGCTCGCGCACCTCGCCCTGGAGCAGCCGGTCGAGGTCGTGGCGGCCGAGATCGCCGGCTCCGTGCTGCGCGTCCGGTTCCGCTGGCCGCCGGCGGGCGTGATCGACGAGGTGCGGGTCCGGATCCGCCACGGCGGGTCCGACGACGTGCAGGTCGTGCCCCGGCCGGCCGGCCCCGTCGGTCACCTCGAGGTCCTGCTCGACGCCGCCGAGTCGTCCGACGTCCAGGTGCTGCTCGAACCCTCGTCGTCGCGGCTGGAGGGCGCACTCCTCCCGCTCCCCGACACGGTGTGCGTCCCCGTCGCCCTGCCCACCACGTGAAGGAAGGACATGCCTGAGTCTTCGTCGACCTCCCCGACCTCGACGGCGGACGAGCTCCGCCGCTTGGCCGACCACCCCCTCCTCGGGCACCGCAGCGACCAGCTCCGCGCCCTCGCCGACGACCTCGCCGACGTCGACCGGCTGCAGCGCTGGGTCGACGTCGACCTGTTCGCCGCCTTCGAGGTGAGCACGGACGACGACGTCCCGCTGCCCGACGAGACGTCCCGCACGCTGCGGTGGCTCGAGGCGGCGCGCGGCGTCCTCATCTTCTTCCCGCTGGTCGTCACCTGGGCGGGGGTGGCCTCGGCGGCGACGGGCTACGCCCGCCTGATCGACGTCGACCCCGAGGCCGCCTCCACCTCGTTCCTCGCGCTGTGGGAGAGCGGCTTCGACGGCCACGCACCCCTCGGGCTGACCCTCTGGCGCGTGGCGATCCTCGACGTGATGTTCATCGTGTGCCTGATCGCCGCGTCGCTGGTGGCCGGCCGCCTGCGCAACCGTCGCGAGCGCCGGCTCCACGAGGAGGCCCGGTCGCTGCGGTCCGAGCTGGCGTCGGTGCTGGTGGACGTCGGCCTCCGCCTGGGCGAGGTCCGCCTGTCGTCGCCGGCCCGCTTCCAGGCGGAGCTGTCGAAGTCGGCCGAGCTCATGGCGACGTGGCACGAGAAGGCGGTGGCGGCGACCGAACCGACGGCCGCGGCGGCGCTGGAGCTGAGCACGGCGAGCCGGGAGCTCGTCGGCACCATCGAGACCGTGCGGGCGGCCAACGCGACGATGGGCGACCAGATCGACGCCCTGACCGCCCAGGTGAAGGAGTTGACCGAGAGCGAGGCCCAGCTCCGGGACCGGCTCGACACGCTCTTCGCCGACCACGCCGCGGTGCAGGAGGAGAGCAGGAGGACCCGGGCCTCGCTGGAGCAGGTCGTCACCTCGACGGGCCAGCTCCTCCAGGCGCTGGAGCAGGAGGCGCAGCGGTCGAGCTCGGCCGCGACGTCGGCCCTGGAGGAGAGCCGTCGGATCGTGGAGCTGGCCGAGGCGGCGCGGGACGCGCAGGCCAACCTGACCTCCGCGGTCGAGAAGCTCGTGGTGCAGGTGGGCGACGCGACCGCCGCGATCACCGGCGTGAGCACGAGCCTGCAGTCCGCCGGCTCGGCCTTCGAGACCACCGTGTCGTCGACGAGCGATGCGCTCGGCCGGGCGAGCGCGGCGCTGGAGGCCTCGGTGTCGTCCACGGGCGAGGCGCTCGGCCGTGCCAGCGCGGCGATCGAGGGTGCGGCGGCGAGCGAGCAGTCGGTCGCGGAGCACCTGCGGAAGGCGAGCGCCAGCGTCGAGTTCAGCATGGGCACGGTGCGTGAGGACCTGGAGGCGCTCGGGGCGCTGGTCGGCCAGCTGGTCGAGTCCTTCCGGCAGCTCGCGGAGGAGATCGAGCGACTCCGCGACGCCGAGCCGCCGGCAGCATGAGGCAGCAGCGCGAGCACACCGACGTCGTCTCCCTCGCCGGCTGGCTGTTCGCCGACCTGCTCCTCGCCCTGGTGGTGGTGACCCTGGCGTCGGGGGCGGGCCGGTCGCCGGGGTCGGGGTCCGAGGGTGCGGGCGACGAACCGGAGCGGGTGACGACGACCGAGACCACGACGACGACCGTCCAGCCGGAGGGCGTCGAGCCGACGCCGTTCACGTTCGAGGTCGCCGGTGACTACGGCGTGCTGACGGGCCCCGACGGTCCCGCCAAGGACGCCGAGCGGGAGCGGGTCATCGGCGAGATCCGGTCGAACTTCGAGGCGGCGGGGGTGACGACCCGGCGGGTCGGGTTCGTCCTGACGTTCGGGGTGCACGCCAGCCCCGGCGAGGGCACGGCGCTCGCCCGCCTCTACAACGACCTGCTGCGGGCCGCCCAACCGCAGATGTTCGAGGGGGCGACGATGCGGGACTTCTGGAGCTCGGCCGGCCCGACCGGTGTCGCCCGGTTCGAGGTCTACTTCATGCGGTGATGTGCGGGGCACCTCGTGCGGGCGGTCGAGGTGATCACTCGGCCGCGGCGGGGTGGCCGGTGACGATCGGCGCGTTGACGACCGCCTGGACGGCCTCGGGGTCGGTGAGGCGGGCGAGCAGGATCGAGTCGGCGAGCCAGTCGGGGATGCAGTTCGCGAACTTCAGGCCGTCCGTGGCCTCCTCGGCGAGGTCGAGGAGCTCGTCGACGGGGGTCGTGAGGTCGAGCGCCGCCCGCACGTCGGGCGCGGTGGTGTCGTCGGGGAGTCGGATCGACAGGTTGTCGATGGCCCCGGTCGAGCGGCGGCCGAGCCGGGCGGCGAGCTCGAGGTTTGCTCGCAGGCCGGCGAACGTCCACCACTGGGTGGCGCCGTCGGGCCGGCGCCGGAGGTAGGTCGCGCCGTCGGCTCGCAGCCCGGGGAACTCGTCACGGGCCTCGTCGAGTGCGGTCGCGGCTCGCCGGGAGAGGGGCACGCCGGGATCGTCGCCGGCCAGCACCGCGCCGATGGAGCGGCTCAGCTCGTTCGAGAGCACCTGCGTCGTGCCCTGGTAGCGGATCCGGCCCTTCCGGTCGGTCAGCTCGACGTGCACCCGCCGGCGACGCCAGTCGACCTCCAGGATCCGCCAGCCCCGGCCGCCGAGCAGCAGCACGGGTGGGCCGTCGCGGGTCTGGAACGCCGCGGCGATGCCGAGGTCGTGGACGTGGCCGACCTCGCGTCGCCCCGCCAGCACCGTGAACACGGGTGGCGTGGTGAACACCGACGTCAGGTCGATGAAGTTGCGCCGGCCGAGCTCGAGGTCCGCCTGGCGGCCGATCGACAGCATCCCGCCGTCGGCGTGGAGGTAGCCGTGGGCGACCAGGTGCTCGACCACCGCGTCGTCCAGCAGCGCCACGTCGGGGCCGAACACCGGTGGGTCGCCGAGCCACTCGGTCCACGTGCGGCCGCCGACGGCGCCCTCCTGCAGGGCGAGCGCCAGCAGCTGGTGGGCGAGCAGGTGAGCGGGCATGGGCGGCGGCGTGACCGGCTCGACGTAGCCGGCGCGCCACAGGCGGGTGATGCCGCACGCCTGCACGAGGGATTCCTCGCGGGTCGCCAGGAACAGCGTGTTGCTCGTCGCGCCCGCTCGGCGGCCGCTGCGTCCGAGCCGCTGCAGGAACGACGCCACCGACGACGGCGCGTCGATCTGGATGACCCGATCGAGGTCGCCGACGTCGATGCCCAGCTCGAGCGCGCTGGTGGCGACGATGACGCAGTCGCTGCCCTCGGCGAAGGCGTGCTCCGCCTGCCGGCGCTGCTCCTGGCTGAGGGAGGCGTGCGTGACGAAGGTGGTCACGTCCTTGGCTCGCAGCTCGCTCGTCAACCTCTCGGCCCGGGAGCGGCTGTCGACGAACACCAGGCGCTTCTCGCCGTGGTGCAGGCCCGCGATGACGGTGGCCGCGTTGTCGAGGGTGCCCACGTAGTCGATCGCGACCTCCGGCGTGGCGCGCGGCCCCGCGGGCGGGGCGACGACGACGCGGCGACCGGTCGCGCCAGGGGTGAGCCAGGCCAGCAGGTCGTCGGGGTTGCCGACGGTGGCCGACAGGCCGATGCGCTGGAGCGGTCGGCCGGCGAGCCGTTCGAGCCGGGCGAGGACCGCGAGCAGGTGCCAGCCGCGGTCGTCGCCGGCGAAGGCGTGGACCTCGTCGACGATGACGGCACGCAGGTCGGCGAAGGTCACCTCGGCGTCGACCCGGGTCGACATGAGCATCGCTTCGAGCGACTCGGGCGTCGTGAGCAGGAGGTCGGGCGGTTCGACCAGCAGCCGCCGTCGCTGGCCGGCGCCGACGTCGCCGTGCCAGAGGCCGGCCCGGTGCCCGGTGAACGCGAGGTAGCGCTCGAGCCGGGGGTGCAGGTTGTTGAGCAGCGCCCGCAGGGGACAGAGGTACAGCGTGCTGAGCGGGCGCCACCGCTCGGTCGCCAGGCGGCTCAGCACCGGGAAGACGCCCGCCTCGGTCTTGCCGCCGGCGGTGGGGGCGAGCAGCAGGCAGTGCGCGCCGTCGAGCACCGGATCGATCGCCGCGGCCTGCAGTGGCCGGAGGTCGCGCCACCCCAGGCTGTTGACGATGTGGTGCTGCAGCGACGGGTGCAGCCGATCGAACCCGCTCGTCACGTCCTGTGGTGTCTTACGGCGAGCCGGAGACACACACCGAGATGCGTCGCCCGGCGACGTCAGTCGAGTGGCACGAGCGGTTGGAAACGCGCATCGGAGAAGGGACGGTAGCCCTCCGGTTGGCGAGCATCCATCCGGCACAGGACGCGCAGGTGCGGGGCGGTGTCTGCGTCGTTGACATGCTCGACGATCACGTCGGGGTCGTGCCCGTTCAGGTGCCGGAGATCGTGGACGTGGTCGACGAGGTAGTCGGGAACGTAGCCAACCGGGAGCTCGTCGTCCCTGTGAAGGAGGAGTGCTTGCGGGTTGTAGGGGTTCTCCCTGTCATCGACCAGACGGAGTAGCTCACCAGGAGAGAGGTCCTCGATCGCCTCGGCTGCACCGGTGACGTGACGGATGCCACGGACGAAGAAGAGGGTGGTGATCCTTCCGTCAGGGGTGGGGCGCGGGGGAGCGAAGACCTCGATGCGATCGGTCGCCCGCCGCCCGCCGGTTCGAGCCATCACCTCGAACGGATCAGCGTCTCGACTGAGGTCAGCGCGCCGGGCCAACAGGTCGAACTCCGGGCGATGCCGAGGCATCACACGGTTTGCGAACACCGGAAAGAGCGTGCGGCTCTCGTACCGTCCGTACAGGTCTGGCAACCCGGGCAGCGGCTCGAAGTCGGGCAAGCGCTCTGCCAGCTTCAGGTAGCGGAACGAGTACGCCTCGCCATCACCCCGTCGCTGTCGACGCAACAGCCCGATGGGGTGGATCGGTCCCTCAGGTGAACGCCACGACACGTAGAGGCGCAGCTCCTCCACGGTGCCGCTGTGGGTGGTCATAAGTCCATGGTATGGAGTCGCGCCGACAGTCTCCGATGATTCTCCGCGTACAGCGCGCTCGCGAAACGGCGCGCTGCCGAGGACATGCGGTCGCGTGGGACGTCTTCGACGATCGTTTCGATGCCAGGCAAGGACGCGACGGCCTCCCGCCAATGCTCACGGAACGTCGGCGAAACCCTACGAAACGCGTCGAGCGCGGCGTCCCTCGGATGGATCTCGCCCTCGAACTTTGACTTGGCCCGGTTGGCGTACGCGGCCACCGTGCGCTGGTGGTCGGACGTTGTGAGCCGTTCGTCGCGCTCTGCGTCCGTCAACTGGAAGCCAAGCGACGATGCGTGGTCGAAGCTCGGGGAGAGCCAGCGTTCACCTCCGTCATCGATCACCGCCCAGTTCTCTTGGTGCCGATCGGTGTTGCTGATCAGCGCATCGAGGATGAGATAGCCCGCGAACCAGTCCATCGCCTTGCCGGCTGTCTTCCCTGGGGGCGGGCCAACACCGTCAAGGACCTGTGCGATCACCTCGATCGTGTGATCATGACGATCACGAGGATCGCGTACGACCCCGGTGAACCCGGCTAGCAGCTCGTTTCCGTGAGCTAGCTCCTGGCCGTCGGACAGCACGCTGCGGCTGATGACGCCGGCATCGCCGTGACGGGTGGCGAGCTCGACTGTCGCCACCGGAACGTCGAGCATGCCGCCGACGACTGACGCGACCTTCTCAGCCCAGTCGTCACCGCGTCGCAGACGGACCCCGGCTGGCCCCCGATGCCACGTTGCCTTCTTCCACAGCCACAGTTGATCGTCGGCTGGGTGGCGCAGCCACTGCTTGGGCTTCGTCCCGAGCGGTTCGTCCATCGCATCGGGCCAACCGCTGACATCGATGACGTCCATCCTCGCCTCACAGATCGAGGTCGATGTCGTCGGGGGTCGCGGCGCGGGCGTTGCGCTCGACCGGGGTGAGCTCGACGTCGCGGACGGTGAGCTCGTAGTTGCGGCGCGGGTCGAAGTCGGCGTGCAGGTCGACCCGGTCGAGGACCTCCCCGACGAGCTTCTTGATGTACAGGCGCGGCGCGACGCCGACCTTGCCGCCGAGCGAGCCGGTGACGGCGTCGGCGAGCGTCGCGAGGTAGTCGTCGTCGACGACGCGGGCGATGCGCGCTGGGTCGCTGGCGCCGGCGGCGTACAGGTCGCGCACCCGCCGGCCGATCTCGATGAGGCCGTCCCGGGTGAACCCGGGCAGGCGGATCTGGACGGCCCGGGGGTTGTCGAAGCGGGCGTCGGTGGCGAAGTCGGTGGCCAGCCGCTGGGCCAGCGGTGGCAGGCGCTGCACACCTTGGGGGCCGTCGAAGAACGCTGGCGTGCCGGTGATGACGAGGGCCAGCCCGGGGAACCGGTTCTCGTAGAGGTCGTCGATCAGCTTGCGGAGCGCTTCGAGACCCTTGTCGCGCACGTCCGACCGCATGCGCTGCATGGTCTCGACCTCGTCGAGGACGAGCACGAGGCCCGGGTAGCCGGCGTCCCGCAGGATCGTGAGCAGCCCGGCGAGGAACGACAGCGCCGCGTCGTGGTCGAGGTCGCCCTTCACCCCGGCGGCCCGCTTGACCGAGGCTGCCACGTGGGGTTGGCCGCCGAGCCAGGCGAGCAGCCCGTCGGCGGTGGCCCGGTCCCCCTGCGTGGTGGCGGCGTGGTAGGCGCGCAGGACGGCGGCGAACGCCGGCGCGGCGCGGGTCAGGTGGCCGAGCCGGCGCTCCATCAGCTCGGCGGTGCGCCGGGTGAGCTCGTCGGTGTCGTCCTCGGCGACGTCGCCGGCGCTGAGCACGTCGTCCTCGAGGGCGAAGAACCACGAGTCGACGACGGACCGGAGCGCGCCGCCCCGCATCGACGAGGTGGAGAGGTGCTCGACGAGGCGCCGGTAGATGGTCTGGTAGCGGTGGGGCGGCGTGTCGGTCTCGGAGATCTGCACCTCGGAGGCGGCGAAGCCCCGCGCCTTGGCCCGCTCGGCCAGCCACCGGGTGAGGAACGTCTTGCCGGCGCCGTACTCGCCGCGGATGGCCTTGAAGGCGCCGCCGCCGGAGGCGACGCGGTCGAGGTCCTCGTCGAAGGCGGGGGCGAACCGGTCGAGCCCGACGGCGAGCACGTCGAGGCCCTGCGACGGCACGGTGCCGCGCCGCAGGGCGTCGAGGATCTCGCGGCGGCGCTGCGGCGAGACGTTCACAGCCCGAGCTGCACCTCCAGGAGCCGACGGTCGAAGACGACCTCGTCGTCCCGCACGGTGACGACCGCGTAGCCGTCGACGTTGAGCAGGTCCTGGAGCTGGGCCACGTAGCCGTTGATGCGGCTGGGCGGCAGCTTGGCCTCCTGGGCGAGGCGGGTGTGGGGGATCGGCATCGTCCCCGCGGCTTCCAGGACGCCGAGGAGCCGGCGCAGCTGGTCGTCGGTGAGGCGGATGCGGGGGTTGCGGCGCCGGTCGACGACCTCCGGGGCGGCGAGCACCCGCTGCACCCACGCAGATGCTTCGTCTGTGGTCGACGGCGCGACGCTGGCTGCGGGAGCCGGAGCCGGGGCGGTGTCTGCGGGCGCCTCCTCGGTGGACGGCGTCTGGTCGAAGAGGGACGGGGTCGCCGGTGTCGGACGCTTCCGGCGCGTCGACGTCGGGGGAGGCGGCGGAGGTGCGGGCGGTGCGGCCTCCGCCGCCGCCCTGACGAGCGGCGTGTGGTGCCACCAGGCGGGCCGCCCCGTCGTCGTCGGCACCCAGCCGTCGAGGTCGTCGACGGCGAGCACGGCGACGGGCACGAACAGCTCCTGCGGGGTGAGCCCGCCGTGGTAGCCGTTGCGGCGGGTGCCGTAGTGCAGCTGCTCCCGCCACGGCAGCACGGCCCGCCGGTCGTCGGTGACGACCCGGGGGCCGGTCACCTCGATCTCGCCGTCACCGGCGGGCGGGTCGGCCGGGCGCCAACGCTCGCCGCCCCCGCCGCCTCGGCGCGTCTCGGCGCCCCGGTCGAGGACGTGGCCGTGGTCGCCGGTGAGGACGACGACGCGGCCGGCACGGCGCGCCTCGCGCAGGACGTCGCGCAGCGGCGCGAGCTCGTCCATGCCCCACCCGGCGACCGGCTGGACGACGTCCTTCAGCCGCTCGTCGATGTTGTTGAGCACGACCCCGACCACCTGACGGTGGGGGTCGGCGACGGCGGTGAGCAGGTTGGCGGGCAGCGTGTCGAGCCCGCCGGCCCGAAGGTCCCGCTTGTGGAACAGCACCGGCTCGGCACCCGACGTGGAGCCCGCCCGGAGGGAGCTGTGGGCGGCGAAGCCACGGCCCTCGCTCCCGTCGTCTCCCCGGCGGAGGGTGCCGCACAGCAGCGACGTGCGGCTGACCTCGGTGACGGTGGGGAGGGCGGCGACGGCGACGAGCGGCTCGGCCGCGTCGGCGGGCCGGTACTGCGCCCACCCGGCGGCCTCGATGGCGTCGACGATGTCGCAGAACGTCGGCAGGCCCAGGCCGTCGAGCACGACGAGCAGGATCCGGCGCCGCCGCGCCACGTCGGCGACGACGCGGTGCACGAGGTCCTCGACGCCGAGGAGGCCGGCGGGGAGCGGCTGGGCCGCCGTGGCGAGGACGTTGGCCAGGCTGGGGCCCTGGCGCTCGCGGGCGGCATCGGCGTCGGCGGTGAGCTGCCGGCACAGGGCGTCGAGGGTGGGGTCGGGGTCGCCACGGCTGACGACGACGCGCGCCGCGTCGAGCCAGGCGCCGTCGCGCTGGTAGGTGGCGGCGAAGCCGGCGAGGTCGGCAACGCTCGTCAGGTCGAAGCTGCCACGGCGGACGAGGCGGGCGGCCATGCGGAGCCGGTGGAGGCGCTCGGGCTCGCGCCGGGCCTCGCGGTGGCGGGCCACCGCCTCGATGGCCTCGTGGGCCGCGTCGGCACAGCGGTGGTCGTCGGGCGCGTCGTGCCAGCGGCGGAGCGCCTGGGCGGCCTGGTGGATGCGCTGCTCGAAGCCGCTGCGGAGCAGGTCGGAGCGGTGGGCGAGAGCGGTGGCGTCGAGGTCGCCGAGGAGGGTCTCGGCCTGCTCCAGCCACCGAGCTGCTCGGTGCTCCTCGGCGTCCTCGACCCGGGCGGCGGCACCCTGGCCCCAGGCGACGTAGGCCTCCGGGGCGAGGCCGGGCTTGCCGAGGCGTTCGTCGAGTCGGGCCGCCGATGCCTTGGCGTCGGTCCCGGCGGCGGGGTGGGCGATGAGCCCCGCGACGAGGCCGTAGGGCACGAGCTGCTCGCTGTGCCCGGCCTGCACCGCGGCGATGACCGCGTCGACCCCGGGTCCGAACCGTTCGGTGAGCGCCGGGTGGAGGTCGGTGAGCAGCTTGCCGCCGCCGGTGAGCTTGCCCGCGCCCTCGGGCCGGGTGGCCCAGCCGATGAACCCGGCGAGGTCGCGCACGTCGTCACCGATCCCGAGCCAGGCGTGGACGAGGGCCGAGACGGCCGTGTCGAGGTCGAGCACCCGGCTCTTGACCTGCCGGTAGCCGGTGAGGGGCCGGGCCTCGATGAGGGCGTCGGCGAGGTGGGCGCGTTGGGCCAGCTCGGGGGAGGGCCGGGCAGCGCCGAACAGCTCGCAGACCGTGACCCAGCGGTCGAGCGGGTGGACCCGGCGACCGGCGGCCCGGGCGAGGAGGTCGTCGCCCAACGCCTGGAGGTCGAGGTCGGTGAGCACGACGATCGGTCCGCCGTCGCGCTCGCGCAGCGCGGCCCGGATCTGCAACGGCGACCGGGAGCCGAGCACCTGGAGCGGCGGGTCGCCGATCGTGCCGATGGCCTCCGCCGAGGCCGGGTCGGCGCGGACGAGCACGAGGTCGGCGCGACGACCGTTGCTCCGAGCCAGCGCTCGTTCGACGACGGGTTCGAGCTGCGCCCTCGTGGCGCGCGGCGCGGTCATCGTGCGTCGGGCTGGTCGAACTCCAGGATCACCCTCTGCCCCTGGCGAAGGGCGTCGATGATCCTGTCGAGGTGAGGCTGCAGGTCGGGCGCGCCGTCGGCACCGGCGGAGATGGTGATGGTGGCCGACTCGTCGGTGTCGTCTGTGACTGGTGTGTCTTCGGGCACCCCCGGATGGCCATCACCAGTCTGATCGCCGGGTGAGGGCAGCGGAGGCTGAGGTTGTTCCGGCGGTGAGGGGTGGGTGCGCTCCAGCCACGCGGTCGCCTGGTCTTCGAGGCGGCGGCGCTCCTCCGTGTAGCTGCTCGCCACCTCGTCGTCACGCAGGAGCGCGACGACGCTGTCGCCCACGCCCTCCCGGGCCATGTTCAGCAGCTTCCAGTTGGTGTGCCCCAGCGCATCGGCGACGGCGCCGGCGGTGGTGAGCGAGCGTCCCAACGCCGTCAGCGAGGTCGGCGGGTCGATCGCGGCGAGGACCTCGACGGTGCGCAGCCCGTCGGCTCCCTGCAGCGACCTGATCAGCTCGCTCGCCGTGGTGGCGGTGGCCAGCCGGTCGCCGTCGGTGATCCCCCAGCGCTGGTAGCCGTCGCGCAGCGCCTCGACCAGGCGGGCGGGCGCGTCGCCGTACTGGCGGACCTTCTGCCGCACCTGGTCGGCGAGGGCGCCGACCTCGGGCCCGGTGACGTACTGGCCCGGCGTGATGCCGAACACCTGCTGGGCGACCTGGCGGGCCCGGTCCCACTGCTCGTCGGTGGGGAGCTGCTCCGGGCGCAGGCCGACGCTGGTGTCGAGCGGACGCCCGGGCGTGACCTCGGCGGCGAGGCCGCCGTGGGTCAGGGCGTGGTCGGTCTGGGCCGCGACGGTGAGGATGATGAGGTCGGCGATCGCCGGCGGCAGACCGCGCGGTCCGCCGGGCGCGTCGTCGATGAGGGCCCGCATGTCGCCGACGGTGAGCGTCCGCCCTTCGTCCTTCGCGGCGGCCAGGTGCCGGTCGAGCAGGTTGGCCCAGTGCCGCGAGATGACGAAGTGCGACTCGTGCATGGTGCCGAGCTCGAGCGCGTTGGCGACCGTGCGGAGCGCGGCACGCCGCGAGCTCTCGACGACGATCCGCCCGTCGGGCTCGGCGAGGGCTCGCTGCACCTCGTCCCAGGTCGTGCGGATCATGCCGGGCGTGACCTTCTGGTCGAAGTGCGGGTGCCCCGGGTAGGCGCTGGCGAGCAGCTGGTCGCACAGCTCGCCCAGCGCGCCGTCGAGCGTGGGCAGCGTGGTGGGCCGCACGACGAGCGACGGGTCGAGGCTGCGGAAGTGCTCGGTGAGGGCGGTGGCGCTGTCGACCCACGGGTGGTCGCCGGACCGGACGCCGTAGGCGATGAGGACGGCCTCCATGAGCCGGCTGCGCAGCTGGTCGCGCTGCGACACGAGGACCGGCTTCAGGTCGTGGCGCTGCCGCTGGCTGTACTGGTCGGTGTACTGCTCGAACCGCTCGCCCTTGAGCAGCTCGTCGATGGCCACGTAGCGCCCGAGACCGATGAGCCCCTCGGTGTTGAGGAACGACGGCATCCAGCAGACGGTGCGGGTCGGCTGGTGCCGGGTGGTCCACTCGTCGAGCCGTTCGAGGTCCTCGTCGGGGCTGTGGCCGACCTCGTCGAAGGGGAAGTCGATGACGATCCGCGGTCGGTCGCCGGCCGCCTGCAGCACGACGTCGGGGACCTCGTTGGGGTCGCGGATGTTGCCGAACGCGACGTCGATCTCGCGCTCGGTGCCGCGCCACTCGTAGCGGAAGGTGGTCGTGGGCTCGTCGCCGAGGCGGTGGTCGAGCGCGGCGTCGATCAGCGCCCGCAGGGCGCGCCGGCGGCTGCCGACGTTGTCGAACGCCTCGGCGGCCCGCCGGATGACCTCGTCGGGGTCGACGTCGACGAGGGCGATGGTGACGGTCGGGTTGGTGGGGTCGTCGCCGACCTTCAGCTCGCCGACGACGCTCGACCAGGTGCGCAGCTTGTTGGCGACGATCTGGGTCTCGCGCCCGGGGATGGGGCTGGTGATGGCGCCCCAGTTGAGGGCCACCAGACGGGCGGCGTCGAGGTTGCGGAAGGCCTCGACCTCGGGGACGAGGGCGGCGAGCAGCACCGTCTTGATCAGGCGGTCGTCGGTGCGGAACGCCGTCCACCGGGCGTCGGTGGGGTCGACGTCGTCGTCGAGCCCGTGCTCGTTGAGCAGCATGGGCCGCAGCCGGGTGCGGTAGAGGCGCTTGGCCCGCTCGAACACCGCCCGCATCTCCTGGGCGAAGGGCTCGTCGCGGGCGGCGACGACGTCCCACAGGTCGCCGACCGGGATGATCTCGCCCAGCTGCAGCTCGTCGCGGTGGTCGACGAGCAGCTGGAGCATGACCTTCAGCGCGGTGCGCTCGCGCTGCAGCGCCTCGGCGACGTCGATGAGGGCCCGCACCAAGGCGGGGGAGAAGGGGTAGACGGTGCGGAACAGCTCGATGTCGGCGTCGGTGCCGAGCAGGACGTTGCGCACGTCGTCGCGGCCGCGGAGGGCGGCGTCGACGGCGGCGCGCAGCTGCTGCTCGGCCGCCTCGTCGACGGGCTGCAGGAGCCGGCGCTTGGCGATGACCGGCAGGTTGCGGGCCTCGAGGGTGATCTGGCCGAACCGGCCGGACTGGAGGGCGAGGGTGTCGGCGAAGGCCAGCCGCTCGGCGCCGGCGACGTGGTCGCCGACGAGCTCGCGCAGGTCGCGCTGGCGGGCGACGAAGCTGACGATGGGGACCGGGCGGTCGGCGGCGGTGCCCTCGACGAGGTTGGTGAGCTTCTGCGCCTCGCGCTGGACCAGGTCGAGGTTGCCGATGGTCGAGGCGAGCCAGAGGATCAGCTCGTCGAGGAAGAGGACGATGCAGTCGTAGCCGAGGTCGCGGGCGTGGGCGCTGATGGCGGCGAGCCCGCGGCTGAGGTCGACGAAGCCCTCGCCGGTGGCGACCGCCTCGCGGCTGGTGGCGTGGCGGTAGGCGCCGATGTAGGCGGCGGCGAGGGCCTGGCGGTCGTCGGGGCTGGCGCCGGGGGCGAGGGCGGCGTCGACGGCCTGGGTGGTCCAGGTGGAGCCGAACTCGCCCCACTCGTCGCCACCGCCGGCGGCGTTGAGCCCGTCGAGGAACTTCTGCTCGCCCAGCTGGGCGCGCAGGTTGGGCAGCTCCTCGTCGAGGATGGCGTCGGCGATGTAGACGGGCGGGACGGGGGCGTCGGGGTGCAGCTGGCTGACGCGCTCGACGTAGCCGCCGAGGATCTTCTGCTCCATCGAGCGGGCGTCGAGGAAGTGGACCGGCACGAGCAGGAACCGCTTGCCCTTGAGCCGGTCGTCGTGGGCGGCGATGACCTCGTGCAGCTCGGGCTTGGCCCGGGCGGCCGGGTTGCCGGCGAGCAGCAGGTGGAGCACCGCCATGAAGTGCGACTTGCCCGAGCCGAAGCTGCCGTGCAGGTAGGTGGCCTGCGAGCTGCCGGTCTCGACGGCGCCGGCGATGAGCCCGAGCGCGTCGTTGAACGCCGAGGCGATCTGCGGCGTGACCTCGTAGCTGTCGACGGTGGCCTTCGCCTGCTCGTCGGTGACGCCCTCGGTCAGCTTGAGGACGAAGTCGCCGTCGCGGACCTGGGTGGGGATGTCGATGAGCTCACGGATGAGGGTCATGGGGTCCTCGC
>Ga0207873_1001252_pt1 | contig 25208 bp, 24 predicted proteins | sample BGWIniCompost_FD_187373 | JGI IMG/M metagenome (GOLD analysis project Ga0207873, IMG submission 187373) | Cellulose adapted compost microbial communities from Newby Island Compost Facility, Milpitas, CA, USA - BGW Initial Compost (SPAdes)... ...
CTCCAAGTCGAAGAGCGCCATGCCCTCATGCTGGCCCGAGTACGAGGAGGCATACACCTTGAGTCGGGCGGCGTCGAGCACGATGTCATTCAAGAAACCGTCGAATACGCCCTCGAAGTTCTCAACCCATTTTCGGCGCTCTCCCGTCGACAGATCCAGCTCGGCGATGCTGCCGAACACTCCATATAGCAGCCGTGTACTCCCTGGAATGATGACAAGCCCCCCCAAGCCAAAGAGCGAATAACCGGTACCGAACGGCTCTGTACCGATTACTGGAAGACGAGTGACCGAAAGCGGAACTTCGATGATGCCCGTTCCTTCGACGACCCGTACGGCCACCTCCTGGGCGCCTTCGGCAAGCGGATGCTCCACGAACCAGCTGCCGTCCGGATTGACCGTGGCTTCCTGTCCACCGACGAAAACTGGAGCGCCTCCTTCCAACACCCTGCCACGCACCATGACGGTGCTCGCGTCGGTGAGTGAAACCGGCGGTGGAAAGTCGACGATGATCTCCGGCGGGTCGTCGGTAGTCCTGGTCGTCACCTTGAAGACCGCGGAAACGGGTGGATCGCCGGCGAACAGACTGACCACCGCTTCTCCGCCGGGTTCCTGTCCGGCCTGGAGCCGAACGGTGACAATGTCTCCGTTCCTTACACGGCCGCCTTGCAGAGGCGATACAGACTCGCCGTTGATGTACAAAGCGATCTGGTCGGTCGTGGCATCTCCAAGGTAAGCCGGCACCCGCTTGCCTTTCTCCAGTCCCGAGATCGTCACGCTGACTCCGTAGAAATAACCCGGATAGGCGTCATTCACGCTTCCAAGTTCGAACTGGTCAGGAATGCGGTCTGCAGGCGAGTTGCCATTGCCACCGCACGCGGCAAGCAGCGCCGCCGCGAGCACGAGCCACATCAATCTCGCTTTCATGACTTCCTCCTTGCGTCTTCAGTGCGCGTGCCGGAATTCTCGGCGCCTCACCCCGACGCGCCTCTCGGGGCGCGCCTGAGACTGGCCGCGGTCTTGCACGAATGACCTGATGGGTTTTGGCGACAGTCCGCGGGAGACTGCGCAAGGTGGCGGGGATTGAGAGGGAGCAATGCGCGCATTCCGCTGGCGCTCGATCAACGCGCTGGTCGTGGTCGGCTTCGCCGTGGTGGGCCTGCCGCTGATCGGCGCGATCCTGCTCAGCACCGTCTACCTGGAACGCCTGACGCGCCTCGGCGAGGTCGCGGTGGTCACCGGCGTGGCGGCGACGCGCCAGGCGCGCATTCTCAGCGAGCAGCTCACGGCAATGGAACGACACGCACGCCAGTATGCGGTGTTGCAGGACCCGGCCCTGCTGGAGCTGTACGAGCGCCGGCAGGAGCGTGTCGCCGCGGCCGCCGAGGAGCTGCGCCAGCTGCTGCCGGATGCGGAGATCGGTGCGGCAACCACCGAGCTGCTGGCGCGCAGCCGCGCGGTCAGCATCACTTCCTTCGCTCGCAATGGCGAGGTCGGCAACGGGCGCGCGAACGTGTTCGAGGGGCTGATCGAGATCAGCGTCGCGATCAACAACCGCGTGCGCGTGCTCACCGAGACACGCATCGCCGAACTGCAGCGGCAATCGCAGCGCACCCAGCAGCTGCTGGTCTGGCAGGCCGGCGCGGTGATCGTGCTCGCCGTGGCGCTCGCCGCCATCTTCACGCTGATGATCTCGCGCGCGGTGCGGCAGCTGGTGATCGCCATCACCCGGCTCGGCGAAGGGCGCTTCGAGGAAACCATCCGCGTGCGCGGCCCCGAGGATCTCGAACATCTCGGCACGCAGCTCGACTGGCTGCGCCGCCGCCTGCTCGAGACCGAGGAAGACAAGAACGTCTTCCTGCGGCATGTCTCGCACGAACTGAAGACCCCGCTCGCCAACATCCGCGAAGGCAGCGAGCTGCTGGTGGACGGCACCATGGGCGCGCTCAGCGAAGGCCAGCGCGAGGTCGCCGGCATCCTGCGTGAAAACAGCCTGCTGCTGCAGGACCAGATCGAGAACCTGTTGAGCTTCAGCGCCTGGCAGAACCTGCGCGCGCCGCTGGAGCGCCGCAAGGTGCGCCTGGACGCGCTGATGCGGCGCGTGCTGGAACGCCATCGCCTCGGCATTCGCAGGCTTGAGCTGAAAGTGCTCGAACGCATCGAGCCTGCGACCGTGCAGGGCGACGAGCAGAAGCTCGAAGTCATGATCGACAACCTCATCTCCAACGCGGTGAAGTTTTCTCCCGAGGGCGGCCGCCTGCTGGTGGAGATCGCGCCGCGCGGCCGCAAGGTGCAGCTGCGGGTCGGCGATGACGGTCCGGGCATCGAGCCCGCGGAACGCAAGCGCGTGTTCCGCGCCTTCTACCAGGGACGGCGCGCGGCGTTGCACAGCCATGTGCAGGGCACGGGGCTCGGGCTGTCGGTGGTACTCGAATGCGTACGCGCACATGGCGGCACGGTACGCATCACGGATGGAGAGACGGATGGTGCAACTTTCGATGTCGAGCTTCCGCGTGCCTGAGGGCCTGAAAGCCTGCCTGCTGGCGGCGCTGCTGGCGCTATCCGCCTGTGCTTCGCGCGAGGCCGAACCCGAGCCGGTCGAGTGGCCGGAGGATGGCCCGGGCACGGCGACGAGCTACCTGCACAGCCTGCGCGACTATCTCACCCGCCCAGGCAACCTGCGCCGCGACGAGCTCGAGCAGCTGCGGCTGGCCGCGGAGGCCGGCGACCGCTACATGGCGCTGGAGTACGCCTTTGCGCTGTCGACCTCGCGCAACGACGTGCAGGCGCTGAACAAGGCGCGCATGCACTTCGAAGCCCTGCTCGCCTCGCCTGATCCGCTGCCGGTGGAACTCGACGGACTGGTGCGCCTGCAGCTCACCGCCGTCATCGACCGGCTCGAACGCATCAACCGCATCCGCGACCAGCGGGCCGCCGAGGCGAGCTGTCTCAGCGCGCAGCAGCAATGCGCGGCGCAGCGCGCCGCCCTGCAGCGCGAACTCGACGCCGCGAATGCGGAGCTCAGGCAATTGCGCGAGAAGCTCGAGGCGCTGGCGCGCATCGAGCAGACCGTGAACGAAACTCCCGAGGAAACCGACACAGGAAATGGCGATGCGAACGAAACCGCAGATTCTGCTGGTCGACGATGATCCCGGCCTGCTCCGGCTCCTGAGCCTGAGGCTGGAAAGCAACGGCTATGCGGTGCGCACTGCGAAGGACGGCGCGATGGCGCTGGCAGCCGTGGAGGCGCAGCGCCCCGATCTCGTCATCACCGATCTGCGCATGGAAAACATGGACGGCCTGGAATTGCTGGAAGCGCTGGTGCGTACCGCGCCCGGCCTGCCGGTGATACTCATCACCGCCCACGGCAGCATTCCCGATGCGGTGCGCGCCACGCAGAACGGCGCCTTCGGTTTCCTCACCAAGCCGGTGGAGAAATCCGAACTGCTCGCGCAGGTCGAGCGCGCGCTGGAAACCAGCGCCGCCGGCACGCGCAAGGAAGACTGGCGCGAAGGCATCCTCACGCGCAGCGGCCGCATGGAAGAAGTGCTCAACCAGGCGAAGATGGCGGCCGGCACCGATGCGGCTGTGCTCATCACCGGCGAAAGCGGCACCGGCAAGGAACAGCTGGCGCGCTCCATACACCGCGCCAGTCCCCGCGCCAGCGGGCCGTTCGTCGCCGTCAACTGCGCCGCCATCCCGGAAACACTGCTGGAATCGGAACTGTTCGGCCACGAGAAGGGTGCATTCACCGGCGCGGTGCAATCCAAGCCGGGGCTCGTTCAGGAAGCCGATGGCGGCACGCTGTTCCTGGACGAGATCGGTGACATGCCGCCGAGCGCGCAGGTGAAGCTGCTGCGCGTGCTGCAGGAAGGCACGGTGCGCCCCGTGGGCAGCACGCGCGACCGCCATGTCGACATCCGCGTCATCTCCGCCACACACCAGGACCTGCGCCAGGGCATGGAAAGCGGCGAGTTTCGCGAGGACCTTTTCTATCGCCTCAATGTGGTCAACCTGCGCCTGCCGCCGCTGCGCGAGCGGCGCGAGGACATTCCGTTGCTGGCCACGCATTTCCTCGATCGCATCAACGCGACATCGAGCACGCCGAAGAGCTTTGCACCGGCCGCGCTGGAAGCGTTGCTCGAAAGCAACTGGCCGGGCAACGTGCGCGAACTGCAGAACTTCGTCGAGCGTTGCGCCGCGCTCACGCCCGGCCAGGTCATCAGCGCGGGACAGGTGAGAAGACTGCTCGACGAGCAGGAAGGCGGCCTGCCCAGCCTCGCCACCGCCCGCGACGAGTTCACCCGCCGTTACCTCGCGCAACTCCTGCGCGTTACCCGCGGCAACGTCTCCCGCGCCGCGCGCATGGCCGATCGCAACCGCACCGACTTCTACAAGCTGCTGAAACGCTTCCAGCTCGATCCGTCGCAGTTCAAGGACGGGCCGTCGGCGTGAGAAGGGAGAAGGAGTGAGACGACGGCAATAGCAGGGCGGGTTAGCCAAAGGTGGCCCTGAGAAATCCTGCAAATCCTGTCCATTCCTTCGCCAGCGCCTGTCGATTTCCGCTCGCCTCGCGCGTCGTGTTCATGAAACCAAGGCGAGGAGCACTGCCATGCGATTCATGATCATCGTCAAGGCCACGCCCGAGTCGGAAGCGGGATTGATGCCGGGCCAGGAGGTATTCGATGCCATGGCCGCCTACCACGAGGAGCTCGCCCGCGCCGGCGTGCTGCTGGATGGCTCCGGCCTGCATCCCAGCAGCAAGGGCTGGCGCATCACCTGGAAGGACGGCAGGAAGACCATCACCGACGGGCCGTTTTCCGAAACCAGGGAGCTTGTCGCCGGCTACACGCTGATCCAGACGCGCACCCGCGAGGAAGCCTTCGAGTGGGCGCGGCGCTTCCCGAATCCCGGCATCAACGACGGCGAAATCGAGGTGCGCCAGCTGTACGAGCTGGAGGACTTCAAGGGCTTCACTGACGTCGAGCGCTTCCGCGCCATCGAGATGCTCTGAGGTGCAACGCAGCTGCAACAGCAATGCTTGCGCGCGCCGGGGGATGATGTTGTGATCGGCAACCGTGAAGACTGCCGACACAGACATCCGGCGTTTCGTCGAAGGCGTGTGGAAGGTGGAATCGCCGCGCGTGATCGCGGGACTGGTTCGCCTGACGCACGACGTCTCGCTCGCCGAGGATCTTGCCCAGGACGCCCTGCTCACCGCGCTGGAAACCTGGCCGCGGCAGGGCGTGCCGGACAATCCCGGCGCCTGGCTGATGACCACCGCGAAGCGGCGCGCCGTCGATCGCTGGCGCCACGAGAAGCTTGCCGCGGAAAAGCACCAGTCGCTTGCCCACGAACAGGACGAAACGCTCATGCCCGACATTGAGCGGGTCCTGGAGACGGATGTGGGCGATGACCTTTTGCGCCTCATGCTCATCGCCTGCCATCCGGTGCTGCCGCCGGAATCACGCATCGCGCTGACGCTGAAGCTGCTCGGCGGGCTCAGCACCGGCGAGATCGCACGCGCCTTCCTCGTGCCCGAGCCCACCATCGCGCAACGCATCGTGCGCGCCAAGCGCAAGCTGGCGGAAGCCGATGTCGCCTTCGAGTTCCCGGACGAGAACGCGCTGCCGGAGCGCATCGACAGCGTGCTCGACGTGCTCTATCTCATCTTCAACGAAGGCTACACCGCCACCCGCGGCGAGGACTGGCTGCGGCCGGCGCTGTGCGATGAAGCCATCCGCCTTGCACGCATGCTCGCCGAACTCGTGCCGGACGAATCCGAACCGCAGGCGCTGTGCGCGCTCATGCAGCTGCAGGCCTCGCGCAATCGCGCCCGCGTGAACGAACACGGCGAGCCGGTGCTGCTCGACAGGCAGAACCGTGCGCTCTGGGACCAGCTGCTTATCCGCCGCGGCCTCAACGCGCTGGAGCGCGCCCGGCGCGCGGCCATCGAACCCGGGCCGTATCTCCTGCAGGCGGAAATCGCCGCCTGTCATGCACGTGCGCAGCGCGCCGAGGACACCGACTGGCGGCGCATCGTCATGCTGTACACGCTGCTCGCGCAAATGACCCGATCGCCTGTGGTGGAACTCAATCGCGCCGTGGCGGTGAGCATGGCGCATGGCCCGGAGGCGGCGCTGCCGCTGGTCGTCGCATTGAACGAGCGTGCCGAACTTGCCAGCTACCACCTGCTGCCCAGCGTGCACGGCGACCTGCTGTTCCGCCTCGGCCGCCACGAGGAAGCGGCGGAACAGTTCACCCGCGCCGCAGGAATGACGGAGAATGCCCATGAACGCGCCTTCCTGGAGCGGCGCGCCGCGGCCTGCAGGAAAAGGGAAAGCTCATGAGATACATGCTGTTCTGCTGTTCGAACGAAGCCCACTGGAATGCGCTGCCGGAAGAGGAGCGCGACGCCATCATGCGCGAGTACGGCGAATGGATAGAGGCGCGCCGCGCCGACGGCACGTACCTGCGCGGCGGCAAGCTGCATGACACGCCGGCTGCACGCAGCATCCGGCTCGCGGAAGGCGGCAGGATCGTGCGTGACGGTCCGTTCGCGGAGACCAAGGAACAGATCGGCGGCTTCCACATCCTCGAGTGCGAAAGCGAGGACCAGGCGCTCGCGCTGGCGGAGATGATCCCCACCCTGCGCGCCGGCGCGGTGGTCGAGGTACGGCCGATGCGCTGGGAACACTGAAAAATTTTTCCGGCAAAGGAAAAACGCCCGCGTTGCCGCGGGCGTTTCCGTTTTTCGGAATGACGCATCATCCTTGAATCGCGCCGTGCGCCTTCATCGATTCGCCCGGTTCGCGACCAGGTCTTCCACCACCATGGGATCCGCCAGCGTGGAGGTGTCACCGAGCTGTTCGTGCTCGTTGGCGGCGATCTTGCGCAGGATGCGGCGCATGATCTTGCCGGAGCGCGTCTTCGGCAGCGCCGGCGCCCACTGGATGAAATCCGGCGTGGCGATCGGGCCGATTTCCTTTCTCACCCACTGCACCAGTTCCTTGCGCAGCTCCTCGCTGGGCGCACTGTCCGCGGTGAGCGTCACGTAGGCGTAGATGCCCTGGCCCTTGACGTCATGCGGGAAGCCGACGACGGCGGCCTCCGCCACCTTCGGATGCGCGACCAGCGCGGATTCGATTTCCGCGGTGCCCATGCGATGGCCCGAGACGTTCAGCACGTCATCGACGCGGCCGGTGATCCAGTAATAACCGTCCTCGTCGCGGCGCGCGCCGTCGCCGGTGAAGTACGTGCCGGGGAAGGTGGAGAAATAGGTGTCGATGAAACGCTGATGATCGCCGTAGACGGTGCGCATCTGTCCCGGCCAGGAATCGAGGATCACCAGGTTTCCTTCTGCCACGCCCTCGAGGATCTTTCCTTCGCCATCGACGATGGCGGGCTTCACGCCGGGCAGCGGCCGCGTCGCGGAACCTGGCTTCAGGTCAGTGGCGCCCGGCAGCGGGCTGATCAGGATGCCGCCGTTCTCGGTCTGCCACCAGGTATCTACGATGGGGCAGCGCCCGTCGCCGACCACGCGGTAGTACCACTCCCAGGCTTCCGGGTTGATGGGCTCGCCCACCGTGCCGAGCAGGCGCAGCGATGTGCGCTTCGCCTTCTTCACCGGTTCCTCGCCCTCGCGCATCAGTGCGCGGATCGCGGTGGGCGCGGTGTAGAAGATGTTCACCTGGTGCTTGTCGACCACCTGCCAGAAGCGGCTGTGATCGGGATAGTTGGGCACGCCCTCGAACATCAGCGTGGTCGCGCCATTGGCGAGCGGGCCGTAGACGATATAGCTGTGGCCGGTCACCCAGCCGACGTCCGCCGTGCACCAGTAGATCTCGCCGGGGCGGTAATCGAAGACGATCTCGTGCGTGTATGAGACGTAGACGAGGTAGCCGCCGGTGGTGTGCAGCACGCCCTTCGGCTTGCCGGTGGAACCCGAGGTGTAGAGGATGAACAGCGGGTCCTCGGCGTTCATCGGCTCCGGCGGGCAGTCAATGGACACGCCCTGCTCCTCGTCATGCAGCCAGCGGTCGCGGCCGTCGACCCAGTTGATGTCGCCGCCGGTGGACTTCACCACCAGCACGCTGCGCACCTCGTTCTGCGCCTTCTCCAGCGCGGCATCGACGTTGGCCTTGAGCGACACGCGCTTGCCGCCACGGCGGCCCTCGTCGGCAGTGATGACGAAATCCGACCTGCAATCGTCGATGCGGCCGGCGAGCGAATCCGGCGAGAAGCCGCCGAACACCACCGAATGCACCGCGCCGATGCGCGCGCAGGCGAGCATCGCCACCGCGGTCTCGGGGATCATCGGCATGTAGATGGTGACGCGGTCGCCCTTCTTCACGCCGAGCTTCTTCAGCACGTTGGCGAAGCGGCAGACGCGCTCGAACAGTTCGCCGTAGGTGATGCGCGCGTCCACACCCGGCTCGTCGCCTTCCCAGATGATGGCGAGGTCGTCGCGGCGCTTCGGCAGGTGGCGATCAATGCAGTTGGCGCAGACGTTGAGCTCGCCGTCATGGAACCAGCGGATGTGCAGGTCGCGGGCGTCGAAGGAAACGTCCTTTACCTGGGTGAACGGCTTGATCCAGTCGATGCGCCTTGCCTGCTCCGCCCAGAAGCCCTCCGGGTCTTCCATCGAGCGGCGCCAGGCCTTCTCGTAGGCGTCCTTGTCGAGAATGGCGCGCGCGGCGATGTCATCGCGAACGGGATACACGGAATGGCTGCTCACGGAAGTCCTCCCTCGTCTGCGGGCGACGCATGCTGGTGCAGCGTGGGTTGTGGTTGTCGGCGCACTGCGTCATTTCGACCAAGGCATGATGGCGCGGGCCTGCCTGCTGATCAATGCTTCCGGCAAACGTCAAATTCCCGCCAGGGATCATGAACAGGCACGGTGAAGGACAGGCGCCCATGTCGGCTTCATGGGCGGGCTGGACGAGCACGCCGCCCCTGCGATGCGGCGGCGCGCCTCGCTTCCGGTGCGCGCGAAGTGCACGTTCCAGGGACCTCGCTCAGCGGCCCGCTTCCGCGGGCCCTTCCTTTTCCATCAGCTCCACGGGCTGCGGAACAATGTCAGGCTTCGCCGGCGCGAGCACGACATCGTAGTCGGTGTTGTTCACGTAACCCGCTGCACCGTGCATGGAAATGATGCGCGCTGGCACGCCCACCACCACCGCATTGTCGGGAACGTCCCGGCAGACCAGCGAGTTCGCGCCGATGGCGACATTGTTGCCGACGCGAATCCTGCCGATCACCTTCGCGCCCGGACCGATGTAGACGTTGTCGCCGATGACGGGCGCGCCCTGGCGCTTGCCGCGACAGGTCACGCCGATGGTGACATCCTGCGAGATGTTGACGTTGCGGCCGATCACCGCCTCGTTGCTGATCCAGATGCCGCCGAAGTGACAGATGTAGAAGCCGGGCCCGATCCTGGCCACGCCCGCGATCATGATCCCGTACTTGAAGCCGAGCTGCAGCATCACGAGCTTCATGACGGGCAGGAACAGGATGCGCAGCAGCGGACGCGAGGCGACGAACTGCCGCACCCTCAGCCAGAAGCCGTACTTGAATCCAGGCTCGATGAAATAGTGGCGCAGGAATGTCCGCGCCGAGACCGTGCCGGCCCGCCGGTAGAGATCCGAACGGACCAGGAACAAGAGTTCACTGAAAGTCATTTCCCCCTCTCTCCCTTCTCCCCTGTGCTGCCACCATAGGCCGCCATATCCCGAATCGGTATTGGTGCCAGGCTGTGTGTTCCCGCACCGTTCCTGATCACCGCTCGCTGTTCTTAGGTGAAAGCCCGGTCGTGTTGTCGCCCGTGCGGCCACCCTTGATTTTCCCTGGCCCGGGCGCAGTCATCATCCATTCCCCTGCTGTCTTTGCCGGAGCCCGCCATGCGTAACGTCTTCTGCCTGCTCTGCCTGGTGATGACCATTCCGCTCCTTTCCCCGCCCGTACTGGCCGGCGAGTGCCGGCCGGTCGCCACCGATCCGCCGAACGCGCGCGACCAGGAACCGCACTTCCCGCACCAGGCGCGCGCCTGCGAGAAGAAGACCAACGTTCCGCTCAAGGTGGAAGTGCTCGCCGAAGGGCTCGAGCATCCCTGGGCCGTGGAGGTGCTCGACGATGACGAAGGCCTGCTGGTGACGGAACGCGCCGGCCGGCTGCGCCATGTCAGCCCTGACGGCAAGCTGAGCGAGCCCATACAGGGTTTGCCGGAAGTGTTCGCGCAAGGACAGGGCGGGCTGCTGGACGTCATTGCCGATGATGACTTCGACGACAACCGCCGCATCTACTGGTCGTTCAGCGAACCGCGCGAGGGCGGCAACACCACCGCGGTGGCGCGCGGCACGCTGTCACGCGATTACGCGCGCGTGGAGGACGTCGAGATCATCTTCCGCGCCGAGCCGGTGTACGACGGCGACAAGCATTTCGGCTCGCGCCTGCTCATCGATGACGACGACGATCACCTCTACATTACCCTCGGCGAGCGCTCCGACATGCCGATGCGCGAGTACGCGCAGCGGCTGGACTCGCATCTCGGCAGCGTCCTGCGCGTCACCACGGACGGCAAGCCCGCGCGCGGCAATCCATTCATGAATCGCCAGGACGCGAAACCGGAAATCTGGAGCTACGGCCACCGCAACATCCAGGCGGCGGCCTTCGACGATGACGAGCGGCTATGGGTGATCGAACACGGCGCCAACGGCGGCGACGAACTCAACCTGGTGAAGAAGGGCGCGAACTACGGCTGGCCGAGGGTTGCCTACGGCATCGAGTACTCCGGTGAACCGATTCGCGGCGCCGTCACACACAAGGAAGGCTTCGAGCCGCCGGTGTATTACTGGGATCCGGTGATCGGCCCTTCCGGCGCGCTCTTCCATGACGGCGACATGTTCGAGGAATGGGAAGACGACCTGCTCATCGGCGGGCTCGTCGCCACCGGCATCGTCCGGCTCGACATCCGCAGCGGGAAGGTCGTCGGCGAAGAGCGCCTGCTCACCGAACGCGGCCGCCGCATCCGCGACATCGCCGAAGGCGACGACGGCGAGCTTTACGTCGTCACCGATGAAGCGAACGGGCAGTTGTGGAAAGTGACGCGTGGAAGGTGAATGGACAGGATCTGCTTTTCGCCGGATTCGCGACGCGACTACAGCGGCGCGACGCGATCCAGCCAGTTGCCGCTGGCCATGAGTTCCTCGAACTCATCACCGAGGCGCGTGCTGGCGTCGATGACGGCACGCCACAGGCGAATGCGTTCTTCCTGGGGATAGCGATAGAAGTCCTTGCGGTCGGGAATCCTGCCGCCGGGAAGCGCGGTGACGAATTCCTGCGATGGCGCGAGCAGGACAAGGTTGTCGAGGTTGCGGCCGCGAGCGCGCCGCCAGGGCAGCGCCTTGTCGAACCAGCCGGGCACGAGGTGATCGTAGAAATGCGGATAGAGCACGATCCCGTCATCCATGCCGAAGTCGATGTCGAAGTGATAATCGGTGAGCCCGCCGTCGCGATACTTGCCGCGCGGCGCGCCCGGCACCTCCACGCCTTCCAGCACCAGCGGAATGGAACCGGAAGCCAGCAAGGCCGCACGCAGGTTGTCCGCGTCCAGCGGCAGCACGCGGGTGGGCAGGTCGCGCAGCGCCTGGAACGGCGAGTCGCTGCCGTTGCCGAAGATGACGCGCTCGAACTGCCAGCCAAGGGTTTTCCTGCTGACGGCATTCGCGAAACCCGCGATTGCCATGCTCAAGGCCAGCGGCAGGCGATTCTCGCTGCAGCTCATGCCACGGCAGCGCACGGTGACGACATGCAGCGCCAGGCGCGCATTCGCAAGGATCTCGCCGATGCCGTCTTCACCGAGCACGTGATCGAGCATCACCCGCGCGACGCGTGACACTTCCGCGGCATCCGGATCGGGATTGTCGTAACGCTGCCGCTCGACGTAGGCCTCTTCCAGGCGGCGCACGGCGGCAAGCGGATCGGCCTGCGCGAGACAGGCCATGCGCCAGCTGCCTATGGACGAACCAAGCAGGTGCAGCCGCGCCTCCCGCTCCACGGCTGCAAGCCTCGGGAACAGCACGCGATCGAGGCCCGCGATGGCGAGCCACTTCGGGCCGCCCGAGGCGCCTACCATCATGCGGACATCATCGAGCCTGAGGCCGCGGTCCCTGATGCGTGCCAGCGCCCGGGGTCCGGCAAGTATCTGCAAGGCGTGCGTCATGATTCTCCCTGTTTGCGTTTCGCGAGCAGCGCGTCGAGGTGATTCGCGAACGCCTTGCGCTCGGCCTGGCCCATGGCCGGCGGACCGCCGGACTGGATGCCGCTGGCACGCAAGGTGTCCATGAAGTCGCGCATGTTGAGGCGCTGGCGGATGGTATCCGGCGAGTAGAGTTCGCCGCGCGGGTTGAGCGCATGCGCACCTTTCTCCATCACCTCGGCGGCCAGCGGAATGTCGGCGGTGACGACGATGTCGCCCGCTTCCGCGCGGCGGGCGATTTCGTTGTCGGCGACATCGAAGCCCGGCATCACCTGCAGGCTGCGAATGAACGGCGAGCGCGGCACGCGCACCGTGCGGTTGGCGACCAATGTCACCATCACGCGCGCGCGGTCCGCGGCGCGAAACAGGATTTCGCGAATCGCGACCGGACAGGCGTCTGCGTCGACCCAGATGTTCATTCCGATGCCAATGCCACGACAGGGTCCAGCGTCGCCGCCTTGCGCGCGGGCAGCCAGCCGAACAGCAGACCGATGATGAAGGCGGAGGAAAACGCCAGCAGCGCGGGGCCGATGGAGAACACCACGCGCGTGCCCAGCGCTTCCGCCACCAGGCCCGCGCCGAAACCGGCGGCAACGCCGAGCACGCCGCCGATGAGACAGACCACGACCGCCTCGGTACTGAACTGCAGCATGATGTCGCCGGTGCGCGCGCCTACCGCCTTGCGGATGCCGATCTCGCGCGTCCGCTCCGTCACCGACACCAGCATGATGTTCATCACGCCGATGCCGCCGACCAGCAGCGAGATCGCCGCCACCGAACCGAGCATCACGGTAAGGGTGTTCTGTGTCGCCTCCACCGCTTCCAGCAGGGATGCGGTGTTGCGCACCTGGAAGTCATCGGCACCGTGGCGGGCGCGCAGCAGGCCGGTGACCGCGGACTCGATCTCGTCGATGCGCGCCGCATCCGCCACCTGCACCCGCACCGAGTTCAGGAACTGCGCGCCGAACAGGCGCACGAAGCCGGTGGACAGCGGCACCAGCACGACGTCATCCATGTCCGAGCCGAAGGCGCTCGCGCCCTTCGCCTCCAGTATGCCGATCACCTCGAAGGGCACGTTGCCGATGAGCACGTAACTGCCGACGGCGCCGAGCGGACCATCGGGAAAGAGATTCTTCGCGACGGTCTGGCCGAGCACGGCGACGCCGGTGTAGCGGCGCACGTCGTCCTCGTTGATGAAGCTGCCGCGCACCACGTTCCATTCGCGCACGCTCGCATAGTCCGGCCACACGCCGACCACGCTGGACTGGTAATCGAGCCGGCCGACGCGCAGCGTGGTGCGCGTGCTGCGTTCCGGCGACACGCCGGTGATGCCGGGAATGTCGCGCAGCGCTTCCGCGTCCGCCGGGACGAGCGTGGCGATTTCCGCAGACCTCACGCCGCGCCCGCCGGGAAACACCATCAGCACGTTGGTGCCCATGGACTGGATGCGTTCCAGCACTTCCTGCTTGCTGCCGTTGCCGATGGCCATCATCGCCACCACCGCGCCCACGCCGATGACGATGCCGAGCAGGGTGAGCAGGGTGCGGAACAGGTTGACGCGCAGCGAGCGGCCGGCCATCGCCACCGCTTCCATGAAGTCGCCCAGCCAGGCGCTGTAATTCGCGACATGCGAGGCCTCGGCTCGCGTTCGCACGACTTCGTTGACGCGGCCGCTGTCCTCGATGATGCGGCCGTCGAGGATGCGGATGACGCGATCGGCATGCGCGGCCACCTGCGGCTCGTGGGTGATCAGCAGCACGGTCTTGCCCTCGGCATGGAACTGCCGCAGCAGCGCCATGACTTCCTCGCTGGTCTGGCTGTCCAGTGCGCCGGTGGGCTCGTCGGCGAGGATGATGGCGGGTTCGTTGGCGAGTGCGCGCGCGATGGAGACGCGCTGCTGCTGTCCGCCGGAAAGCTCGTTGGGACGGTTCGTTTCCTTGCCGCCGAGGCCGAGCTTCTGCAGCAGCTGTCGCGCGCGCGCGGCGCGCGCCTCGCGCGGCCGCCCGGCGTAGATCTGCGGCAGCTCGACGTTCTCCGCGGCGCTCAGCGCCGGCACCAGGTTGTAGCGCTGGAACACGAAGCCGAAGACGTCGCGGCGCAGCTCGGCGAGCTCGTCGTCATCCAGCGTGCTCACGTCCTTGCCGTTGACGAAATAGCGGCCTTCGGTGGCGCGATCGAGACAACCGAGGATGTTCATCAGCGTGGACTTGCCGGAACCCGACTGGCCCATGATGGCGACGAACTCGCCGGGATGGACCTGCAGCGAGACGCCGTCGAGTGCGCGAAACTCGGTCGCGCCGCTGCGATAGACGCGGCTGACGTTCTCGACCTTGAGCAGCGGCCGGGCGCCGTTCATGGCCTCGCTCACAGCCGCGCCCCGAAGCGCGGCGTGCGCCGCGCGTCAGCCGCCGCCATGGCCGCCGCAGGCATGAGCACGACATCGCCTTCCTTGAGGCCGGAGCGGACTTCCGCCTCGCTGCGGTTGGCGATGCCGATCTCCACCGTGCGCTTCTCGATGCGCTCGCCGACAAGCACCTCGGCCTGGTAGCGGCCGCGCTCGCCCGGCACGGGCACGAGCGCGGCAAGCGGCACCACCGGCACGTTCTCGGCGCGCTCCAGCACGAAGAACACCTGCACGGTCATGTCCGGCAGCAGCAGGCGCTCCTCGTTGGCGACGTCGATCAGCGCCTTGTAGAGCACCACATCGTTGACGATCTCGGGCGTGGGCTGGATCTGCCGCACGATGCCTTCGAAGCGCCGGTCGGGCATGCCCAGCGTGGTGAAGTACGCCGGCATGCCGGGGCGGATGCGGTTCACGTCCGCCTCGGCCACTTCCGCCCACACCGTCATGGTGCCGAGATCGGCGATGCGCACGATCTCCGGCGCGGTCTGGGTGGCGTTCACGGTCTGGCCCTCGACGGCGCTGCGCGAAACCACCGTGCCCTTCATGGGCGCATAGATGCGGGTGTAGCCGAGATTGGCGCGGTCTTCCTCGACGGTGGCGCGCGCCGAACGGATCTGCGCCTCGGTGGCGCGAATGCCGGCCTGCAGCATGGCGACGTTCGCCTCCTGCTCGTCGACGGCTTCCTTGCTGACCGCGTTGCTGCCGAGCAGGCGGCGATTGCGCTCGAGACGCAGCTCCGCGAGCCGAAGTTCGGCCTGCTGGCGCGCCTTCTGCGCCTCGAGATTGTCGAGGTTGGCCTCGTCCTTGCGGAGCCGGGCCTCATAGACGGTGGGATCGATCTCGGCGATCAGCTGGCCCTGCTCGACCTCGTCGCCGATGTCGACATGCATGCGGCGCAGCTGGCCGGAAACCTGCGTGCCGACGTCGACATATTCCTTGGGCTGCAGCGAGCCCAGCGCGGTGACGGTATTCTCCACCGTGCCCCGCTCGACCCTGACCTGCGGGCGCTGCCGGCTCGCCTCGTCATCGCCGTTGCCGCGCAGGAAATGCCAGGCGATCGCGGCCAGCGCGACGACGAGCAGCGCGACGGGGATCCAGCGGATTCGCCGGGAGGAAGGACTGGGCATGCATGGACTCCTGCAGGACGGGCCACGGCATTGACTGCGGATGCGGCGCGAAGGTTCAACGTGGCCCCGGATTTTCGCATGTTGCGGACCGTCGATGCGCCCCTGTCTGTCCCGGCATACACTCCTGACAGGGAATTTTCCTCAGGAAATCCTTCGTGGTTACGCGATCCCGATTTCGGGATGGCGGCAGAACGCTGTTAACATCGGCGCTTTCCCATCGCCATACCCCCGTCATGCCGAATTTCCGTCGCCAACTTTTCCTGCTTGCGGCCGTGCTGCTGTCCTCGGCGTGCGCCACCGACGCGCGTCTCGCACGGCTGGAGGAAGCCAGCGCCATGCAGGTCCGCCTGCTGGCAGAACACAACGTCATGCTCAACCAGCAGGCCGAGCTCATGGCGCAATTGATCGAAGCGCAGCAGCAGCAGCGCGAGGCCATCTCCGGCCTCGATAGCGCGCTGCAGCGCGAGCGAGCGCGCCTCGAGAAGGTGGTGCACAAGCTCGACCCGGAAAGCGACACGCCCGAGCCGGAGACGGTGCCCGTGCAGGTGGTCGATCACGAGGGCAAGGCGGTGGTCGGTCGCAATGAATGGGCCTGGTTCGACCTGCTCGGCCGCAATCTCAAGGCGCGCGTCGATACCGGTGCGCTCACCTCCTCGCTGAACGCCATCGACCTGCAGCCCTTCGAGCGCGACGGCCGCCGCTGGATACGCTTCCGCGTGCCCGACCAGGAGCATCCCGACGGCGGCGACGTCTACGAGACCCGGCTGGTGCGCTACGTGCGCATCAAGCAGGCCTCGGCGGACGGCATGGACCGCCGCCCGGTGGTGAAGCTGCTGGTGCGGGTGGGCGAGCTGGTGGACGAAACCGAGTTCACGCTCAACAACCGCGAGGACATGCTCTACCCGGTGCTGCTCGGCCGCAGCTTCCTGCGCGATGTCGCCATCGTCGATGTCTCGCGCGTCTTCGTGCAGCCGAAGTTCCGCCCCGAGGAATCGCCGCCCGCCGTGGCCGAAGCCGAGGCGGACGCCGCGCCAGGCAACGGTGATGAAGCCACGGAGAGCGCCGAATGAAGAGGCCGAACCGTACCGCGTTCTTCCTGCTGGTGGCGGCCCTGCTCGGCGCCGGCGCCTTCCTGACCTGGTACCGCCACGTCACCTTCGAGGTGCCCTTCCTGCCCGGCGAACGCCGCCAGGTCTGGTCGGTGGAAGCGCAGATCGACTTCATCGCCATGGGCGAGGCGGTGACCGCCTCGCTGGCCGTGCCCGGCAGCCAGCCCGGCTTCGAGCTCATCGGCGAACACACCGCCAGCCCGGGCTACGGGCTCGCCTTCGTGGAGAACAACGGCGCGCGCCGCGCCGAATGGTCCATCCGCCGCGCCGAGGGCCGGCAGACGCTGTATTACCGCGCCGACATGATGGTCGATCCCGAGACCCTGGAGGACAAGGTCGGCGTGCCGCCGCCGATCCGCCAGGTGGTGCGCGACGGCGGCCCGCAGGCCACGGCCGCGGCGCAGCTGCTGCAGAACGCCGAGGCGCGTTCCGCCAACCCGTACACGCTGGCCCGCGAGCTCATCCACGAGTTCAACCAGGAAACCCAGACCGCGCGCCTGCTGGAGCAGGAAAAGCCGCGCGGCGAATGGCTGGTGGAGCTGCTCAACCAGGCGGGCGTGGCGGCGCGCGTGGTGCTGGCGCTGGAACTGGAGGACGGCCGCCGCCGGCAGTCGCCGGTGCAGGTGCTGCAGGTCTTCGACGGCGAGCGCTATGCGCTGTTCAACATTCGCAGCGGCCGCCAGGGCCAGCGCGCCAACCTGCTCTTGTGGGAGTACCAGTCCGGCTCGCTGCTGGACGTGGTCGGCGGCCGCAACTCGGAAGTGAACTTCGCGATGATCCTGCAGGAAGTGCCGATCAATCGCATGCTGGAGGCCGGCGTGCTGCCCGCTGCGCAGCACTTCCTGGATTTCTCCATCCACAGCCTGCCGCTGTCCGAGCAGACGCTGTTCAAGGGCATCCTGCTGATCCCGGTGGGCGTGCTGATCGTCTGCTTCATGCGCATCTTCGTCGGCCTGCGCACTTCCGGCACCTTCATGCCGGTGCTGATCGCGCTCGCCTTCATCCAGACCAGCCTGGTCACCGGCCTGGTCGGCTTCCTGCTGGTGGTGGCCGCGGGCCTGATGATCCGCTCCTATCTGTCGAAGCTGAACCTGCTGCTGGTGGCGCGAATATCCACGGTGATCATCTCGGTGATCATCATCATCGCGGCGTTCTCGGTGCTGTCCTTCCAGCTCGGTCTCACCGAGGGGCTGAAGATCACCTTCTTCCCGATGATCATCCTGGCCTGGACCATCGAGCGCATGTCCATCCTCTGGGAAGAGGAAGGCCCGAAGGAAGTGCTGGTGCAGGGCGGCGGCTCGCTGTTCGTCGCGCTGATCGCCTACGTGGCGATGAGCCACCCGGTGGTGCGGCATCTCACCTTCAATTTCCTCGGCCTGCAGCTGGTCATGCTGGCGCTGCTGCTGGTGCTCGGCAATTACACCGGCTATCGCCTGAGCGAGTTCCGCCGCTTCCGGCCGCTGGTGGAGCGCGGCTGATGCGCGCACTGCTGGACAGGCTGTTCCCGGCGCGCGCGATGAGGGAAATCGGCGTGCTTGGCATGAACGGGCGCAACATCAATTACATCAGCCGCTACAACTCGCGGCAGCTGTATCCGCTGGTCGATGACAAGCTGAAGACCAAGCAGCTCGCGCTGGAACATGGCGTGACCACGCCGGAGCTGATCGGCGTGATCTCGGCGCAGCACGACGTGCGCCGCATCGCCGAGCTGGTGAAGGGCCATGACGGCTTCTGCATCAAGCCCGCCAAGGGTTCGGGCGGCAAGGGCATCCTGGTGGTGGCGCGCGTCGAGGACGGGCGCTTCTTCCGCACCAATGGCACCGAGATCCCGCTCATCGACCTGCAACGGCATCTTTCCAACGTGCTCGCCGGCCTGTTCTCGCTGGGCGGCGCGCCGGATGTCGCCATCATCGAGGCGCTCATCCGTCCCGACGAGGTGTTCCGCGACTATTCCTACGCCGGCGTGCCGGACATCCGCGTGGTGGTTTTCCAGGGCGTGCCGGTGATGGCCATGGTACGGCTGTCCTGCGCGGCCTCGAACGGCAAGGCCAACCTCCACCAGGGCGCGGTCGGCGTCGGGCTCGCCATGGACACCGGCCGCGCGGTCTGCGCCGTGCAGCGCAACCGGCCCGTATTCATCCATCCCGATACCGGACATCCGCTGGACGGCCTCGTCATCCCGCACTGGCATGCGCTGCTGGAACTGTCGTGTGCGTGTGCGGACATGACCGGACTGGGCTATCTTGGCGTGGACCTGGTGATGGACCGCGAGCGCGGCCCCATGCTGCTGGAACTGAACGCCCGCCCCGGGCTCGCCATCCAGATGGCGAACGGCACGGGGCTGCTGCCGCGGCTGCGGCGGGTGGAAGCCGAGCCGCGCATCGTCAAGGCCGGCGTGCGCGAGCGAGTCGCCTTCGCGGCCCGGCATTTCGGCACGCGTCCTGCCGCCATCGCCGCGGTCGCCTGAATTCCAACGGGAGTGACAGCCATGAAATACAAGGGAAGCTGCCATTGCGGCCGCGTCGCCTTCGAGGTCGACGGCGAGATCGGCACGGTGATCGACTGCAACTGCTCGATGTGCCAGCGCAAGGGCGCGCTGCTGTGGTTCGTGCCGCGCGCCGATCTCAGGCTCACCACGCCGGAAGAGAACAGCCGCGCGTACACCTTCAACACCCACACCATCAAGCATCGCTTCTGCCCCGAGTGCGGCATCCATCCCTATGGCGAGGGCGCGGACCCGCAGGGCAACGAAACTGCCGCCATCAACGTGCGCTGCCTGGAAGGCGTCGACATCGGCTCGCTGAGCGTGCATCACTACGACGGCCGCTCGCACTGACGACTGGGCGTTTCCGCTTGCTTGCCCGGGTGGCGTTCCGCCTCCATTGACACCTCCTGAGGAGGTGCACCGATGGCAAGCGGAACGCCGCGCATGAAGCGCGGCCATGCGTCGCAATGACGGGCAGGCGCAGGGGACTCAACGCGGTCTTCTGGGACGGCCTGTTCGCGCAGGCGATGGACACGCTCACCACCGGCGTCATCCTGGTCGGCTTCGCGCTCTATCTCGGCGCCACGCCCTGGGTGATCGGCATCCTCGGCGCCATTCCCTTCTTCTCCAACCTGTTCCAGCTGCTGTCGATCTCGCTGGTCGAGCGGCTGCGCGACCGGCGCCGCATCGTGGTCACGGCCTCGTTGATCGGCCGCAGCGCGCTGGCTCTGGCGCTGCTCATTCCGTGGATGGCGCCGGAATCCGGACTCGTGCTGCTGGTGTGCGTGATCTGCGTGCGCTACGTGTTCGGCGCGATTTCCGCCGGCGCCTGGACGTCGCTGATGCGCGATCTCGTGCCGCAGCGCCTGCTGGGCAGCTACTACGCGACGCGCATGCGCTGGATGACCATCGTCGCCGCCATCCTTGGCGTTGCCGGTGCGCTCATCATCGACTACTGGCAGCGGCAATGGGAGGAATCGGTGGTGTGGGCCTTCGCCGGCATGTACGGCCTCGGCTTTCTCGCCAGCCTCGGCAGCCTCACCATGCTGCTGCGCCTGCCCGAGGTGCCGCTGCCGCAGCGCGAGAAGAAGGCCTACTCACAGACGCTGGTGCTCGATGCCTTCATCTCGGCGTGGAATCACGTCAACTTCCGGCGGCTGATGATCTTCATGGCGTCGTGGAATTTCGCCGCCAATCTCGCCGCGCCGTTCTTCGCGCTGTACATGCTGACGGTGCTCAACTACGACCTGACCTTCGTCATGCTGATCACGCTGTACAGCCAGGCCATCACCGCGATGGCGCTGCCGCGCTTCGGCGCCTACACCGACCGCTTCGGCAACAAGCCGGTGCTGGGCTTCGCGGCGACGCTGTTCATCCTCTGCCTTGTCGGCTGGTCGTTCACCACCCTGCCCTATCCGCATGACTACACCACGCCGCTGCTGGTGCTGCTGCACACGCTGATGGGCATCGCCACCGCGGGCATCAATCTCGCCAACAACAACGTCGCCTTCCGGCTCGCGCCGCGCAGCGAGGCGACGTCCTTCCTGGTGGCGAACAGCGTGCTGAGCTCGCTGACCGCCGGCATGGCGCCGCTGCTCGGCGGCCTGTTCGCCGACTACTTCGCCTTGCGCCAGCTCGCCGTGGAGATCCGCTGGCTCAGCCCCGAGGGCAACGTGTTCCTGCAGACGCTGAATCTCACCGGCTGGGATTTCTTCTTCGCGGGCGCGGCGATCGTCGGGCTGTATTCGCTGCACCGGCTGTCGCTGATCGAGGAAGGCCGCAACGACCGGCGCCGCGCGGTGGCGCGCGAGCTGATGCTGGACACCAGCCGCATGCTGCGCGGGATCGCCACGGTCGCGGGGCTGCGCGACATCGTGACGACGCCGTTCAACATCGTCTACGCGATGGTGAAGCGCACGCCGCCGCAGCGCCCGCCGCGGCGGCGCAGCTCTCAGTGACGCTGGCCGGGCCGCCAGCGCGGGCGGTGGCCCAGCCGCCAGAAGGTGCGCGCGACGCGCCCGGCGATGTCCGCGAGCGCGTCGGGGTCGGAGTCCAGCGTGGCGCGGGTGTACAGGCTGCGTTCCGCCACGCCGCTGGAACCGCCGAGGCGATAGCTGCCGCGCTCGTCGAGCTCGTCGCCGGGTCCGTGCAGGTTGCAGTGGCCGGTGTCGTAGGCGGGCGTGTCGGTAAGCTGCAGGTCGAACAGCGTCTCCTGCATCAGCCGCTCGGCGGTGCGCGGTGCGGCGCGCGCCAGCATGGAGGCAAGTTCCGCCGCGCCGCCGACCACCACCTCGGAGCGCGGCGTCTCGGCGCAGAACAGGATGGCGTCCGCCGCCACGCGCGGCGAATACAGCGGCGGCGGGTTCCTGGGCTGCACCGGCAGGTAGTTCTTCGCATGGCGGCAGAACGGCGTGTCGATGCTGGCCGGCTTGACCAGCGTGACCGAGACCGGCGCTTCCTCGCAGGCGAGTTCCATGCGCAGCGCGTCGGTGTAGGCCTTCACCGCGTGCTTGGCGGCACTGTAAATTCCCTGCAGGGGGACGGCGTGGTCGCAGGTGACGCTGCCGATGTTGATCAGCGCGCCGCCGTGACGACGCAGGTGCTCGACCGCGACGCGCGAGCCATGCACCACGCCCCAGAAGTCGGTGTCGAACAGCCGCCGCTGGTCCTCGAGGCTGATCTCGGTGAGCGGACCGTATATGGTGACGCCGGCGTTGTTCACCCAGGTATCGAAATTGCCGAAATGCTCGGCCGCGCGCATGGCGATGCGTTTCACGTCCTCTTCCCTGCCGACGTCGGCGGGAACGGCGACGGCATCGCAGCCGCGCGTGGCAAGCTCGGTACGCAGGCGCTCAAGCGCCTCCGCGCCGCGCGCCGCGAGCACCAGCCGCGCGCCGCGCCGGGCAGCCTCGCGCGCCGTTGCCAGCCCTATGCCGCTGGTCGCACCGGTGATGACGATCACCTGGTCGCGCACCGGCTTGAGTCGCAGCCTGCCGTTGTAGTCTCGCGCCATGTTGCACCTCGCTTTGTGAGCCCCCGATGGTTCGCCGAGGCGCGGGATCGCTGCAAGCAGGCAAAAGCTTCAAGTGGAATGCCGGGTGTGTGCACGCCGGCAGCAGGAGATCGCTGATGAACCGCAACGACCGGCTGTCCCTTGGCGCGCTCGCCGCAATGCTGGCCATGCTGCTGCTGGTCAGCGTGCAGGGCCGGGGGCTGATGAGCGCGCTGCTCCTGCTGCTGATGGCGCCGAGTCTCTTCGTCTTCCGCTGGCCGCACCGCGTGCCGCGCGCTCATGTCGCAGTGTTCGTGCTGGCGATGGCGCTGACCGCGACGCTCTACACGCTCAACCTCTTCGCCCGCATCAGCTGGCTGGACAAGGTCGTGCATCTTTACTGCGGCTTCGCGGTGACGCTGGTGTTCGGGCTGATGCTCTATGACCGCGTGCTCGCCGCGCTGGCGCGCGCGCGCCTGCTGCTCGCCACCAGCATCTTCTGCGTCGGCGCCACCATCGCGGTGCTGTGGGAAATCGGCGAGTGGATACTGGACCGCTACGTCGCCGGGCGCATCGTGCACGGCCAGTTCGACACCATGACAGATCTTTCCGCGGGCCTGCTGGGGGCGCTGCTGGCGGCAGGACTGGCGACGCACTCTGTACGCCAGCGTACAGACCAAACCGGAACCAGGGACTACAGTGAGTAGTATCCCTCACGTGGGAGTTGCATCAGGAAAAAGCGCAGGAACCACGCCGCTCCGACGGGGAGCAGGCGACCAAAGGAGCGAGCAGGGACATGCCCTTTCTTAAATCCCCATCCAACCGCCTGCTGGCCGCCCTGCCGATGGCGGAGCGCACCGATCTGTTCCGCCGCACCGTGCCCGTGGAGCCTCAGCCCGGCACGGTACTCGTCGACAGCGGCGAGCCCTTCCGGCACGTCTACTTCCCCTGCACCAGCGTGGTCTCGGTGGTGGCCACCGCGGAAGGCCCGGTGGGGCTGGAGGTCGGGCAGGTCGGCAACGAAGGCATGGTCGGCGTGCCGCTCGCGCTCGGCGTGCCGGTCTCGCCCACCCGCAACGTGGTCCGCGGCGAAGGCACGGCGCTACGCATCAGCGCCGGGGAATTCAACACGGCGCTGACGGTCAGCCCCGGCCTGCGGCGCCTGCTGCATCGCTACGCGCACGTGGTCACCGCGCAGCTCGCCCAGGTCGCCATCTGCGCCCACTTCCATGTGCTGGAATCACGGCTCGCGGCGTGGCTGCTCGCCACCCATGACCGCCTCGGCCGGGACACCTTCCACTACACCCACGAGATGCTTGCGGAAAGCTTCGGCGTGCGGCGCGCAAGCGTCAGCGAGGCGGCCGCGGCGCTGCAGGCGAAAGGCCTGATCAGCTACGCTCGCGGCGACATCAGCGTGCTGGACCGCGCGGGGCTGGAACAGGCCGCCTGCGACTGCTATCGAAGCTCGCGGCAGATCTACTCCAGCATCTTCGCCTGAGCTTCAGGCGTTCATGACGATCCCTTCGACAGCTGCACGAAGCTGCGGAAGCCGCCCCAGATCATGCGCTTGCCGTCGAAGGGCATGTCCTTCATGTCCATGTCGAGGCGCGGGTCCTCCATGACCTTCTTCATGACTTCATCGCGCTTCTCGCGCGATTCGTAGACCGCGTAGGCGAACACCACGACCTCGTCCTCCTTGAGCTTGACGCTCAAGGGGAAGGACGTGACCTCGCCGTCCGGCACGTCGTCCGCCACCGCCTCGACGTATTCCAGCGCGCCGTGCTCCAGCCAGACCTTGCCGGCCAGGTCCGCCATCTCGCGGTACTTCTCCATGTTTGCCCGCGGAATCGGGCAGACGAATCCGTCAACGTAAACTCCCATGCATCCTCCTTCACCCGGTTGGGGCCGTCAGAACTTCGACCTGCCGCCGTTGATCAGCCAGCTGACGCCGAAGCGGTCGGTCACCATGCCGAAGCGCTCCACCCAGAAGGTTTCCTGCATGGGCATGGTCACCTCGCCGCCCGCGGCAAAGGCGTCGAACACCTTCTGCGCGCGTTCGACGTCATCGATGGAAAGCGCGATATTGCCGTTGGCCACCCCTTCCGGCCCGCAGGTGCCGGGCATGGTGTCCGAGGCCATCAGCACCGCGCCGTCAACGGCGAGATGTGCGTGCATCACCCGATCATGCGAACCGGCGGGCATCTCGTCGCGCATCGGCGAGTCGCCGAAGCTCATGATGTCCGGCACGCCGCCGAGCACCTCGCCGTAGAACTGCATGGCCTCGCGGCAGTTGCCGTCGAAATTGAGATAGGGATTGATCTGCATCGTCGATTCCTTACTTGAGTGATTCGACCAGCGCCTCGAGGCGGTCGAAGCCGTCCTTCCAGCCCTGGATCTCGCCGTGGTCGATCTCCAGCGGCTCGTGCCGCACGGTGACCAGCGTGCTGTCGAAGGCGTGCTGCTCGAAGGTCACCTCGATGCGGGTCTCGCGCGCGAAGCCTTCGCGCTCGGTGATGTTGCCCGCCTCGTCGGAAAAATAATCCAGCCAGACCAGGCGCTCGGGCGGCGTGATTTCCTGGTAGATGCCCTTGCACCACACCGTCTGCCCGCCGGCCTCGGCGACCGCGAAGTGCAGCTCGCCGCCGACACGCAGATCAATGCGGCAATGGGGCACGCTGCCGCCGGCCGGACCGAACCATTGCCGGAAGTGCTCCGGCTTCGTCCAGGCGTCGAACACCAGCTCGCGCGGGGCGTGAAACACGCGCCTCAGGACCAGCACGCCCTGCCGGTGTTCCACTTCAGTCGGCATCATCACTGCGTTCATGTTCATCTCCTTGC
>Ga0207873_1001253_pt1 | contig 25208 bp, 19 predicted proteins | sample BGWIniCompost_FD_187373 | JGI IMG/M metagenome (GOLD analysis project Ga0207873, IMG submission 187373) | Cellulose adapted compost microbial communities from Newby Island Compost Facility, Milpitas, CA, USA - BGW Initial Compost (SPAdes)... ...
CACCGTCGTGCCGAGGGGCGCGGCGGTCGCCTGGACGCGGCCCATCGTGCCGAAGTCGACGGTCAGCGCCGCGCCAGACGGCTGCTCACGGACGCGGGTGCGGATATCGAGGCGCGAGACCGCGGCGATGCTCGGCAATGCTTCGCCCCGGAAGCCGAGCGTCCCGAGCTGATGCAGATCTTCGAAGCGCGAGAGCTTCGAGGTCGCGTGTCGCTCGAGGGCAAGCGGAAGCTCGTCCGGCGGGATGCCCGAGCCGTCGTCGGTGACCTCGATCAGCTCGATGCCGCCGCCCGCGATTCTGACGGCGATTCGGCGAGCGCCGGCATCGAGCGCGTTCTCCACGAGCTCTTTCACGACCGATGCCGGCCGCTCGATCACTTCTCCGGCGGCGATCTTCCCGATGGTGTCCGGTGCCAGGAGACGAATCGCCATGCGTGCTCGCTGGTCCTCTGCGTCGGCGTCGCTACCCGCCGAGCTCGGTCAGGCGGCGGCGCAGCACCTCGACCCGCTCCGCCGCAACTTCGCGCTTCTGGCGGACACCTTCGACGACCGCCGCCGGCGCCTTCGTCGTGAACGCTTCGTTGGCCAGCTGTTGCTCCAAGCGGGAGAGATCGTTCTCCGCCTGTGCGAGCTCCTTGCGCAGCCGGGCCCGCTCCGCCTCGAGATCGATCATCCCGGCGAGCGGCATGACAGCCACCACCTCGCCGGCAACCGCCGTCAGCGCCTGTTCGGCCGTGGCCGGCTCGCCCGGCAGGATCCGCAGCCGGTCTTCCGCGATGCGAGCGAGGAAGCTCAACTCGCGGCGCGACGCTTCGAACGTCGCCACTCGGTCGCCGGGGTAAACATCGGCGGCGATCCAGCGTGCCGGCTCGACGTTCGCCTCGGCCCGAGCGTTGCGGATCTTGGTGACGAGATCCATCAGCGCGACCCAGTCCGATTCTGCCTCGAGATCGCGCGTGCCCGGCTCGGGCCACGGCGCGACCATCACGCTCTCGCCGACGTGCGGCAGGTGTTGCCAGAGCCGCTCCGTCACGAACGGCATGAACGGGTGGAGGAGCCGCATCGTCCGCTCGAGGACGTATGCGAGCGTCTGAGCCACCGGCGATCCGCCGGACGGCGTGGCGCCATCCGACGACTCGGCGCCGCGGAGGCGAACCTTCGCCGCCTCGATGTACCAGTCGCACAGCTCCGACCAGACGAAGTCGCGCAGCTGCCGCCCCGCCTCACCATAGAGGTGATTGCCCATGAGAGAGGTGACGTCCGCGGTGATCGCGTCGAGCCGGCTCAGGATCCAGCGGTCGGCCAGGGCGAGGTCGCCATGCGGGCGAGCGGGGCCGTCGCCGTCGAGCGTGACCCCCGCTTCCCGTATGGCGCGCAGCGCGAACCGCGTCGCGTTCCAGAGCTTGTTGACGAAGTTGCGGTTGTACTCGACCAGCGGGAGGCTCAGCTTCATGTCCACGCCGGGCGAGCCCTGCGTGATGAGCGCGAACCGCAGTGCGTCGACGCCGTACTCGGCCGAGACCTCGGTCGGATCGAGGACGTTCCCCTTCGTCTTGCTCATCTTGGCGCCTTCCGCGTCGCGGACGGTGCCGTGCAGGTAGACGGTGTGGAACGGGGGCTCGCCCATGATTTCGATCCCGAAGAAGACCATCCGAGCCACCCAGAAGAAGAGGATCTCGTAGCCGGTCTCCATCACCGAGGTCGGGTAGAAGCGGCGTAGATCCTCGGTGTCGTCAGGCCAGCCCAGCGTCGAGAACGGCCACAGGCCAGAGCTGAACCAGGTGTCGAGTACGTCCGGGTCTTGCTTGACCGGTCCACCGCAGGAGGGGCAGGCCTGGAGTGTCTCCTCTTCGGTGACGATCGTCTCGCCGCACTGCTGGCAGTACCAAACCGGGATGCGGTGACCCCACCACAGCTGGCGAGAGATGCACCAGTCGCGAATGTTCTCCAGCCAGTTGAGGTAGACCCCCTTGAAGCGCTCCGGCACGAACTTGAGCCGGCCGTCCTTGGCGACCTGGATGGCGGGCTCGGCGAGCGGCTTCATCTCGACGAACCACTGCTCGCTCAGCAGCGGCTCGATGACCGTGCCGCACCGGTCGCAGTGGCCGACGGCGTGGACGTGCGGCTCGACGCCAACCAGCGCCCCGTCTTGCTCGAGCCGGGCGACGACCGCTTCTCGCCCGGCTGCGATGGTCAGTCCAGCGAACGGCCCCGCGTTCTCGTTCAGGGTGCCGTCCGTGTTCATGACGGTGACAAATGGGAGGTTGTGGCGCTTGGCGATCTCGAAGTCGTTCGGGTCATGCGCCGGGGTCACTTTGACCGCGCCAGACCCGAAGGTGGTATCGACGCTTTCGTCGGCGACGATCGGGATCACGCGGCCGAGGATGGGTAGCCGGACTTTTCGCCCAACGAGATGCTTGTACCGATCGTCGTCCGGATGCACGGCGACCGCAGTGTCACCCAGCATTGTCTCCGGTCGCGTGGTAGCGACGACGATCGCCTCGTCGCTCGTCTCGCCGGATTCCCCAATCACCGGATAGGCGATGCGCCAGAGCGAACCCTGAACGTCGCGGTGAGCGACTTCCAGGTCGGACAGGGCGGTCATGCAGCGCGGGCACCAGGAGATGAGCCGCTCGCCGCGGTAGATCAGGCCCTTGTCGTAGAGGTGCTTGAAGACGCGCCGCACCGCGCGAGCCGGACCGGGATCCATCGTGAACCGGAACCGCGTCCAGTCGCAGGATGCGCCGAGGATGCGCAACTGGTCGCGAATCCGGCCGCGTGTGCTATCCATGTAAGCCCAGACGCGCTCGAGGAATTTCTCTCGGCCGAGATCGTGGCGAGTCAGCCCCTCTTGGGCGATCAGCTTCTCGACGACCCACTGTCCGGCGATGCCCGCGTGGTCGGCGCCGGGCAGCCAGAGGGTCGGATCGCCGAGCATCCGGTGCCAGCGGACCATGACGTCCTCGATGGTCATGGTCAGCGCATGGCCGATATGGAGAGCGCCGGTGACGTTTGGCGGCGGCATGATGACAACGAAGGGACGCCGATCCGTCCGGTCGTTTGGCTGAAAGTAGCCCTGTGCATCCCACCAGTCATACAGGCCGCGCTCGACCTCTTGCGGATCGAACGCCGCCGGCAGCTCATCACCGGCGGCGTGTAGTGCCGGCCGTTGTTGCTGCGTTTGTGACACGATCACGGCCTCCTCATTGACGAAAGAAACTGACCCGTCCGGCGCGGTTTGCGCAAGGACGGGTCGAACCGTCGTAATCCCCAGCTTCGGCAGCCTGACTCCCGTCGCTCTCGAAACGCCGATCGGCTACGGACATCTCCCATCGAGACGGCGACGAGACAGACGGCCCGCTTGCGCGGTAATAGGCGCGCCTGGGCGGCTCTGCAACAAGAACAAACAAATAGGAAGACTGACGCGCCGGTGATTCGCTCGCTCGCGGGCGGTGCCCGCGCCGACTCGCGCGCTGAAGCGCCACCCTGAAATCGTCTCGATCGTCGGCGCTCGGCCCCCTTCAAGGGATTCTGCTATCCTGCGGCATCCGCTGTCAACGCCGGCCGCGACGCTTGCTTCGCGGTATACTTATCTGCGCAACACCGCACCGGCGTTGATTTGGTTGTTCCCTATTTGGTGGATTTGCGATAGAGGTAGACCGCGATTACGAAGGCTCCAACGACCGCACACAAACCTCGAGAACACGCCCTTCTCGTCGCCGTCGATGCGTACGGCGATCGCTGGGACGTGACCGATTCCCTGGAAGAGCTTGCGCGCTTAGCTGAGACGGCAGAGGTCGAGGTGGTGGGTGCTGTCACCCAGAAGTTGCCGCACCCACTTTCCGGCACCTACGTCGGCAAGGGCAAGCTGGAAGAGATCAAGGCGCTGCGCGAGGACCTGGGCTACGACGTCGTCATCGTTGATGACGAGCTGACGCCCGCGCAGCAGCGCAATCTCGAGAAGGCGCTCAACGTCAAGATCATCGATCGGACGGCGCTGATTCTCGATGTCTTTGCTCGACGCGCCCAGACGCACGAGGGGCGACTGCAGGTCGAACTCGCCCAGCTGGAGTACCGGCTGCCGCGACTGACCGGTATGTGGACACACCTTTCGCGGCAGGGAGTGGGCGGCGTCGGTCTGCGTGGACCCGGTGAGACGCAGCTCGAATCCGACCGGCGAGAGCTAGGTAAGCGGATCGCCTTCATCAAGCACCAGCTAGGGCAGGTGCATCGTCACCGCCAGCTCTACCGGGAGCATCGCAAGGAGCGCCAGGTCCCTGTCGTCGCCCTGGTCGGTTACACGAACGCGGGCAAGAGCACGCTCCTCAACGCGTTGACCGGTGCGGACGTGCTCGCTGAGGACAAGCTCTTCGCGACGCTCGATCCGACCACGCGGCGCGTTCGGCTCGAAGGCGGCCGGGAGATTCTGGTGACAGACACGGTCGGCTTCATCAACAACCTGCCAACGATGCTGATCGCTGCCTTCCGGGCAACGCTGGAAGAGATCAACGAGGCGGCCGTCATCGTACACGTCCTCGATGTCACGCACCCAAACGCCGTCGAGCAAGCCGACACGGTGAACCGGGTCCTCGAAGAGCTGGGAGCGGATGGGAAGCCGACCATCGTCGCGCTCAACAAGATCGATCGGCTTGGCGCGGCGGGCTTGCCGACACTCGAGCAGGTGACCGCGGCGCTCCCGCTACCGCCCGACGTGGTACCGATCTCTGCGCTCGAGGGCATAGGGCTCTCCGATCTGCTCGCGCGCATTGATGCGCTCCTCGCCGCCGAGCGCGACTTCGTTCCCGTCACATTGCGGGTTCCCTACGACCGCACCGACCTCGTTGATCGCTTCCACCGCCACGGCCGTGTGGACGAGCTAAGCCACGACGAGCAGGGCTCGACCGTGCGGGGGGCGCTGCCGGCCTCGCTGGTCGGCTCATTCGCGCCGTACGTGACGGTGGAGGGTAGCGGAGCAAGCGCCGCGGCGATCGCGGAGCGGCCGGAAACGGCGGCGTAGCGTCCCCTTCTTGACCATCCTGTTGACTCTTGACGGCTCTCGCGCCTGTATTCCGCGAATTTCCGCGGTTCGGCCGGCGGTTAGGACTATCGTATGAAAAGGGCTGAGCGCGGCCTTTACCCCCGTTCCGGCTAGCCAAACCCGCCGCTATACTCGCCTCGAGGGGTACGGCTCCCCTGCAAATGCGACGTCGGAAGAGAGGACACAGATGGTCGACGTGCTTTCCGAAATGCTGGCGCGGCTGCGAGTTGACAACGATCTCGATCTCGCGGCGATCTGCGCTGATGGGCTCCTCGTCGCCTCCGATCACGCTGAAGGACTCGACGCAGAAGGGATCTGCGCGACCGCGGGCGACGGATTCCTGATGATGACCGCGCTTGGCGGCGAGCTCGGTCGCGGCGAGCCGCGCATGCTGACGGTCGAGTACCAGGGCGGGACGGTTGTTATCTGCCCGCTCGACCATGGCGCGACGCTGGTGATGCTGACAGGTGGCGCTCTCAATCTCGGTCGCCTGCGGCTGGCAGCTCGCCGGTTCCTGGCCCAATATCAGGCGGCTGCCGAGGCGGCTGCCTAGTCGTTGCTGACGTACGAGCGCCTGCACACCGTGAGGCACGCGAGGGTGTCCGAAATACGGCCCGATTCCATCGCAAACGAGGGGCAGCGACGCGGCGCAACCTACCGCGAGGCCGGCGTCGATATCGACGCGGCAACGTCCGCGGTCGATCGGATCAAGGCGCTGGCTCATGCCACCTTCGCCGCTCCTGACGCCGCGGCGCCTATCGGGCATTTCGGCGGTGTCTATCGCATCGCCGCGGGGCCGGAGCGATTGCTCGTCGCCAGCGCCGATGGCGTCGGCACCAAGCTGATGCTCGCCTTCGTGCTCGGTGGCGAGGCGCACGCGCGGGTGGGCGCGGATCTGGTCAACCACTGCGTCAACGATGTGCTTGCCTGCGGAGCTACGCCGCTCTTCTTCCTCGATTACATCGCGATGGGCCGGCTCGATGGGGCCGTCCTCGAAGCTGTCGTCAGGGGAATGGCCACGGCCTGCCGGGAAAATGGCCTCGCGCTGATCGGCGGAGAGACGGCGGAGATGCCGGGTCTGTACCGGCCTGGCGAGTATGACGTCGCCGGCTTCATCGTCGGAGAGGTCGCGCCGGAGGCCTTCGTTGACGGGCGAGCGGTGCAGGAAGGCGACGCGCTGATCGGCTTGCCCGCAACGGGCCTGCACACCAACGGCTACAGCCTCGCCCGGCACATCCTCGGCCTGACCGGCGATGCCGCGAGCGATCGCGCGATTCTCGACCGGCCGCTTCCGGGCGGTGGTGGGGAGACGATCGGCGAGGCGCTGATGCGGCCGCATCCGTCGTACTTCTCAAAGGTCATGCCGCTCGTTCAAGATGGGCTCGTGCGTGGCATGGCGCACATCACCGGCGGCGGCCTAATCGACAACGTGCCGCGCATGCTGCCGGACGGATTGGCGGCGTGGATCGACCCGAGCACCTGGACCGCGAATCCGATCTTCACCTATCTCGTCGAGGCGGGCAGCGTACCCCAGGCGGAGCGATATCGCGCGTTGAACATGGGGATCGGCTTCGTACTGGCCGTTCCCGCCGATCGGGCGCGGGAGGCGCTGGAGGCGCTGCCGGGCGCGGTTGAAATCGGCCGGGTCGTGGCGGCTGATGGCGAGGGGCTCCCTCGCGTGCGTGGGTTGGCGGATACGACCGATGGCACCGTCGATGTCTAATGCAGGTCATCCCCCGAGGACGCATGGCGGACTTGCCCCGGCCGCCATCGGATCATTCGATCCACACCTGTCTCAGCTCATCATCGATGAGGAGACGGTGGAGGCGATTCTGGCGGTGTTGCGCCAGCTGATTCGTGACAGTCAGGCGATCAGCGGCATGGTGCTTGACCGTGCGGGGCAGATCATTGTCTGGACCGGGCAGGGCTACGCGGAGCAACGCACGCAGCTCGGCGCCTTGATCGCCGGCACCTATGCATCGACGCGAGAGGTGGCCCGCATTCTCCAGGAGAACAGCTTCCGGACGCTCCTCCAGGAGGGGGCGAAGGAGAAGATCTTCACCGAGGCGGTTGGCGATCAGTGGCTCGTCTCGGTCATTTTCGGCCGGCACACGCACCTTGGATTGGTCAAGGTGCTCTGCAGCCGCGCGACGCTCGATCTTGCGCAAATTCTGGCCCGTACGGTCGAGCGGAGTAAGAACCGACCTCGCATGAAGGATACGGGTTTGATGCGCGTGGCAAACGATACGATCGACCTTCTCTTCCGGGACGATACCGAGAAGTGATGGGCTGAGGAAAGGCACAATGGCGCTCATCAACGTCGCCGCACGGGAGATTCACGGGAAGATCGTGTACTACGGTCCCGGTCTGTGCGGAAAGACGACGAATCTGCAATACATCCATAGCAAGATTCCCGCCGGAGCGAAGGGAGATCTCCTCTCCATCGCCACTGAGACCGAGCGCACGCTCTTCTTCGACTTTCTCCCGCTCGATCTTGGCAAAGTGCATGGTTTCACCATCCGCTTCCATCTCTACACTGTGCCGGGCCAGGTGCTCTACGAGCGCACGCGGATTGCAGTGCTCAATGGGGCAGACGGCGTCGTCTTCGTTGCCGACGCGCAGCGGGAACGTTTGCCAGACAACCTTCAGAGCCTGCGCGAACTTGCGCAGAACATCACGGCTCAAGGGAAGCGATTCCTCGATTTTCCGCTGGTAATGCAATACAACAAGATGGACCTACCGAACGCGCTGCCGGTGCCCGTCCTCGATCGCTACCTCAACACGATCCGGGTGCCACGGTTCGAGGCAACCGCGGTCACGGGCCATGGCGTCTTCGAGACGCTGCGCGCGATCTGCAAGTTGGTCACGAACAAACTGTGACGATCCCCCAACCAGGCCGACAGGCGGGCGCCATCTGGCGCCCGTTTGTCGTTTATGCACGCGAAAGATTTCGACCCGACGTTCCGGCGGGTCGAACGTGGAGGATTAGAAGGGAATGTGGTGCGGAGACGGCTTAGACGATGACGTGCTCCGTCGCGAAGAGGGCCATCGTCGCCTTGGTGTCTTGAAAGTTCGGGGCGTCGGCGATCGCGGCGGCGAACTCCGGGCTCTTTTCAGCGCGGCGCCAGGCTTCCTCGTCGTCGAAGGCGCAGATCGCAACCGCGTCGAAGGGGGGCGGTGCCTGGTCGGCGGGGTGGCCAATCGCCGGATAGCAGCGATACGCGCGCAGGCCCGGCACCTTGGCCGTAAGCGGCGTGTGCTCGTTCAGCCAGTAGTTGGCGAATTCTTCCTGGCTCATATCTGGCTTCCGCTTGACCAAGAAGACGACGACAAACATCCCTTCGCGCTCCTTTCTTCTTGGCGTTCCGATCCGGTCGCCGTCTAATCCTCTCCGCGGAGGAAATCCGGCTGCAGATACGCCGGATTCGGATGCTTGTAGAATCCCTCTCCCGATTTCTCGCCGAGCTTGCCTTCGGCGATCAACCGGTGCAGCGTCGGCGATGGCACGTCGGTCGGATCGAGCGTGGTCGCCTGATAGGACGCCTCGATGTCCGCGACAACATCGAGCCCGACCATGTCCATGATCCCGAACGGCGCGTATTTCGTCTGGAAGAAGATCATCCAGAGCCTATCGACATCCTCCGGATCGGCGACGCCTTCGTCGATCACGCGCAGCGACTCTCGCTTTACCGCTCGCCAGATGCGGTTGATGATGAAACCCTTACTCTGGCCGCGGACGATCGCTGTGACGAGCCCGAGCGAGCGGCCAAACGAGCGTGCGCGCTGAATGACCTCGTCGGTGGTGTGGCCGCTGCTCATTAGCTCGAGCATCGAGCGGACCCAGATCGGCGCGAAGAAGTGCATGTTCAGCACACGCTCCGGCCCCTCGACGACCTCCGCCAACGGCGCCGACGGGAGGGAGGAGCTGTTCGTCGCCAGGATGGCTGTCCGCGGGGCGAGGCGGGAGAGATCGGCGAAGACGCCGCGCTTCGTCTCGAGATCCTCACGCACCGCCTCGATCACGAGGTCCGCGTCCGTGACTGCCTCTCCGAGCGAAGTTGCCGGGTGAAGGCGCTGCTCGGCCTCGGCCGGCGTACCTGGCAGCATTTCGGCCGCGGCGATCGCGGGTAGGATCTCGGTTCGCGCTCTCTCGAGCCCTCGGTTGAGTGCCGCCGCATTCGCGTCGAAGATGGTGACGGTCCGTCCGCTGAACGCCGTGAGCGAGGCGATCTGCGCGCCCATGGTGCCGGCGCCGATGATCGCCACTCTGTTGATACCCGGATCGTTGCTCTCCGCCCCCACTCGTTCAGATCCTTTCCCTGCTGTCGCGTTGATCGTTCGCATTGCCGCGGCGCACAAGCGCTCCCACGGTCGTTTGTCGTTGGCGCCGATAGTCTGCCAGAAATCCGCGCGTATCGCGCGTAGGCTTGGTATCATCGGGAATCGCGCGCCGGTCGGACTTGGAGATGGGAGATGGCGGGAGATCTCGTCCTTGGTGTGGATATTGGGACCTACAGCGCGAAGGGCGTGCTCTGTACGCCCAGCGGCGAGGTCCTTGCGAGCGGCACGATCGAGCATGATTTGAGCATTCCCCGGCCTGGCTGGGCCGAGCACGATCCCGACCGAGTCTGGTGGGGCGGGTTCGTTGGGCTGTGCCGCCAATTGCTGAGCGGCCGCTACAGCGGGGACGATGTGGGCGCCGTCGCGGTCAGCGCGATCGGCCCGTGTCTGCTGCCGGTCGATCGGAATGGGCGTCCTCTACGGCCAGGCATCCTCTACGGTATCGACACGAGGGCCACGGAGGAGATCGCCTGGCTGAATGAGCGGATCGGCGAGCGGGAAATCTTCGAGCTCGGCGGCATGGCGCTCACCACGCAGGCGATCGGCCCGAAGATCCTCTGGCTGCGGCGGCAGGAGCCGGAGATCTACAAGCAAGCACACAAGCTGATCACGGCCAGCTCTTATCTGATCCTCCGCCTGACCGGCGAGTACGTCATTGACCGGCACACCGGCAGCTACTACATCCCCTTGGTTGATATTCGCCGCCTCGAGTGGGACGCGCGCTATGCCGATGAGGTGACAGAGCTCGATCGCCTTCCGCGTCTGCAGTGGTCCGACGAGATCGCTGGCCAGGTGACCCCGGAGGCCGCGGCGGAGACCGGCTTGCGCGCCGGGACTCCGGTGACGGCCGGCGCCGTGGACGCCGCCGCGGAGGCGGTCAGCGTCGGAGTCGTCGCGCCGGGCGACATGATGGTCATGTACGGCACGACGATGTTCTTCATTCTTGTGACCGATCGGCCGCTTCCCGACCCGCGGATGTGGGCGACGGGGTATTGCTTCCCAGGCCTCTACGACGTCGCCGGCGGGATGGCGACCTCTGGCGCGCTGACTCGCTGGTTCCGAGACGAGTTTGGCGCGCCGGAACTGGCGGCTGAAGCACAGGGCGGGCCAAATGCCTACGCGGCGCTCGCCGACCTTGCGGCGCAGGTGCCTCCCGGCTGCCAGGGGCTCGTTTGCCTCCCGTACTTCAGCGGGGAGCGAACGCCGATCAACGACCCGATGGCTCGCGGCGTCTTTGCCGGGCTGACGCTTGCCCATACCCGCGCGCACCTGTATCGGGCGATCCTTGAGGGGACCGCGTTCGGCGTCCGGCACAACCTCGAGGCGATTCGGGGCATGGGCTCGGAGCCGCGCCGGCTCGTCGCGGTTGGCGGCGGCGCGAAGAACCGTGTCTGGCTGCAGATCGTCTCCGATGTAACCGGAGTGGCGCAGGATGTCCCGGCCCGCACGGTCGGCGCGGCGTATGGAGATGCCTTCCTGGCCGGTGTCGCCAGCGGTATCATCCCTGACCGCGAGTGCCTCACCCGCGACTGGGTGCAGATTGCCGAGCGGCTCGAACCCCGTGCCCAAGAGCGGGAGATTTACGAGCCCTACTACGGCGTGTACCGGCGTCTCTACGAGAGCGCCAAGGAAGAGCTGCATGCGCTGGCGTCGCTCGGGCTTGGTCAGGTGCCCGCGTGACGGACTAGCGGGTTGCTGCTCCAGGGCTTATGTTTCGTTGCCTGGTGTCAATCGAAATATCACCCTAACGGGCCGCTTGCGTTGCCCCCATCCCCGTGATAGGGTGACTGGGTGGGGACCATGCTGCTGCCCCGCGTTGGCGCCATGCAGCATGGTTTGGTGTCTTAGCGAGAACACCGGCGCCTGGAAGGGGAGCTTTCGCCATTCTCGTCAATGGGCAGGCGAGAGAGGCAGGGCAAGGAGGAGTGCCGATGGCGCATGACGAGACAGTGAATTCGGCGGAGGAACTGACCACCCGGCGTACACTGCTGCGAGGCATGCTCGCCGGTTCGGCCGCTGTGGCCGCTGCGCTCGCCTCTGGCCGGCTGTCCCGTGTCCTGGCACAGGATGATGGAACGAGCGGCGGTGACGGGACGAGCGAGACCGACGGCGGCAATAACGCTGGTGGCGAAGGAAGCGGCGGGTCCGGCACTGGTGGCTCGAGCACCGGAGGCAGCGGAACCGGCGGCGGCGCTACTGGCGGGGATGCCGTCGGCGGCGGCACGACTGGCGGCAACACCGTGGGCGGCGGCAACGCCGGCGGTGCAGGTGGAGGAGCGAACGGCGGCGACGGCGCTGGAGGCGCTGGCACTGGCGCCAATGGCGGCAACGCGGTCGCCGGTGACGGCGTCGGTGGCTCGGGTGGTGCCGGCGGCAACGGCGGCAATGGTGGTGACGCCGTCAGCGGCGATGCCAAGGCGGGCTCCGGCGGCAATGCGAATTCCGGGTCGTCGGGAGAGGCCACTGCCGGCGGCGGTGGCAGCGCGACCTCCGGCGGCGCCACGAGCGGTGGCAGCGGAGGCGGCGGCAACAGCGGCGCTGGAGGCGGAGGCACTGGCGGCACCACGTCGGCTTCCGCCGGTTCGGGTGGCTCTTCCAGCGGCGATGGCGCCGGTGGCGGATCTGAGTCGGGCGGGGGGCTTACCGCCGCGGCTTCGGGTGGCTCCGGTGGCTCTGCCAGCGCGGCTAGTACCGGCGGCGGTGGTGGCGGCGCGAGTGCCGCTACGCGGCGCCGACGGCAGCGCTCCGTGCGCGTTACGTTCTCTCGCGTCCGAATGGGTATCGTCGAGGATTAGCCGCGCAATTCGGCGAGAATATGAGTCACAACGGGGAGCGGTGGCGAAACAGCCGCCGCTCCTTCTCTTTGCATGGGATTCGCACAACGTGCCTAGTCTCTGACCGAGACCGGGTGCCGCCCATCTCTGTCTGGCGCGTGATTCACTCATTTCTGAGTTAGCGCGACTGAATTAAACGACACGGGGCCGGTCCGAAAGGACCGGCCCCGTGTTGGTGTCTGGGCACCACGGCAGTCGTAGACGCCTAAAGGCGCTCGACCTCCGCCGTGATGCCCATCAGACCGTGACTACTACTCATGGGCATCACCTCCTTTACCCTGCGCGGATTGCTTGGACTTACCCTGCAAGGTGCCAAGGTGCAAAATTGCGGCCCAGGGCCACTACCGCATCCTGGACCGCTGCCGTCACCTTACCATGGGCCTCTCTGGACGTCAATGTCACGCGGCATAGCCCGGATGGGGGCGGGACCCGTCTGCAGGTGCCCTCTTGCGAGAGGATGTTCGGATGGCTAACGTGCAGTGGCGGAGAACGGTCGCATTGTGGGAGGGCCGCGTGTGGCATCGTCTGAAGGAGCGTTCCCGCTCTCGTCTCCGTCCTGGCGGGAGCGGCTACCGATCAATTCTGTCTTTCGCAAGCTGATCCTGACCGGGACGCACAATCGTCTTGTCGCCAAGGCGGTGCGCCGATATGGCATGCGGCTGGGCGCCTCCCGCTTCGTTGCGGGCGAGACGCTGGACGAAGCGGTCAAGGTCTTGCGTGCGCTCAATGAGCAGGGGTTCCGCACCAATACCACGCTGCTCGGGGAAGGTGTGAGGGACGAGGCGACGGCGGCCTGGGTGGTGGAACAGTATCGGCAGATCCTCGATCGGATCGCGACGGAAGGACTGGTCACGAACATCGCCTTGAAGCTCACGCACCTGGGACTCGATCTCGGTGAGGAGGTGGCCTATCGCAATGCGGCCGCGCTCGTCTCCCATGCCGCGTCACAGGGCAACTTCATCCGCCTCGATATGGAGGAGTCGGCGCGCGTCGATCCGACGTTGCGGATCTACCGGAGGTTGCGGGCTGATGGACACGAGAACGTCGGCATGGTCCTTCAGTCGTATCTCTACCGAAGCGCCCGCGATCTGGAGGATCTGCTCCCGCTCCGGCCGAACCTACGCATCGTCAAAGGCGCCTATCTGGAGCCGCCGAGCGTCGCCTACCCGAAGAAGGTGGACGTTGACCGGAACTACGTTTCCTTGGCTGAGCGCTCTCTCCTGGAAGGCGGCTTCACGGCGATTGCCACTCACGACGAGCGGATCATCGAGCACATGATTGCCTTTGCCGCGCGGCACGGGATCGGTCACGACCGCTATGAGATCCAGATGCTCTACGGCATTCGGCCGCAACTGCAGCGGGCGCTGGTGGCGCGGGGGCATCGGGTGCTGATCGCCACGCCGTTCGGGCCGGAGTGGTACTTCTACCTGATGCGTCGCCTTGCAGAGCGGCCGGCTAACGTGCTGTTCCTCGCTCGCAATTTGGTGCGGCGCTGACGAAGTAGAGGAAGTTGCGAATTAGGCCACGCTCGACTGGTGAGAGACGACGGTTTCGGTCGAGGATGACCCGACATCCCAGCGCTTGCCGGACGCGAGACGTGCACGGAGTGCTTGGGGCGGCAACGCGCCATCAAAGAGCCGGCCTTGACCGAGGTCGCATCCCAGGTCGCGCAAGGTCTGCGCTTGCGCGCTGCGCTCGATTCCTTCCGCGACCACGGTCAGCCTGAGCATCTTGGCGAAGTCGATCAGCGCTTGCACGAGCGCGGAATCTTCGAGGGCGACGCCGAGCCCGGCGATGACGCCTCGATCGATCTTCAGCGTGTCAATGGACCGATGCTTCAACGATGAGAAGCCGGCGTGCCCGGCCCCGAAGTCGTCGATGGCAAGACGCAGGCCGAGCGCCTTTAGGGCCCCCAGCTGTTCCACCAGCTCAGGAGTCGAGTCGAGGACGGTGCGCTCGGTGATCTCGAGCTGGAGACGCCAGGGAGAGAGACGAGTCTCGGCCAAAATCCGCTTGATGTCGTCAATCAGATCGGGGCGAGCCAGCTGCAGCGGCGAGAGATTGACGGTCACTGTCTCGGGCGCGGCCTCAGGGAATTCGTCTTGCCAGGCGCGAAGGTGACGACAGGCTGTCTCCAACACGCAGATGCCGAGCGGCGCAATCAAGCCCATCTCCTCAGCGAGCGGGATGAACTCGGCCGGCCCAAGCAGGCCGCGAGTCGGATGCTTCCAGCGCGCCAAGGCCTCAACTCCGACGAGTCGGCCGTCGCGCAAGTCGATAATCGGCTGGTAGTGGACGCGAATCTGATCGTCTCGCACAGCCTGGCGGAGCGCCGTTTCGAACTCGAGGCGCGCGATCGCCTCCTCGGCCATTGCTGGCTCGAACACGAGGAAGCTGCCGCGCTTGGTGACCTTGGCGCGGTAGAGCGCCGAATCGGCATCGCGCAGGAAGTCGGCCGCGCTCGTCGTCTGGCCCGCCCCGACCGCGATGCCGATGCTGGTCGCGGCGTTCACTTCCCGGCCCGCGATCGTGAACGGCGTATCGAGCGCCTCGATCAAGCGCTCGGCGACACGAGTCGCTTCGCCGACGTCCTGGACCTGCTCGAGGAGGATGGTGAACTCATCACCCCCGAACCGCGCGACCATGTCGCCGGTGCGAATGTTGCTGGCGAGCCGTTGCGCCACGCCGGTCAGCAGCTGATCGCCCGCCTCGTGGCCGAGGGAGTCATTGACCAGCTTGAAGCGGTCGAGATCGAGGAAGAGGACAGCAACGGCGTCCCCATGCTCGCGAGAGCGCGCAAGCGCATGCTCGAGCCGATTGAGGAATAGAGCGCGATTGGGCAGCCCGGTGAGGGGATCGTGGAAGGCCCGGAACTCAAGCTCCTCTTCAACTCGCTTCCGCTCGGTGATATCGAGGATCAGGCCCTGCCAATAGCCACCGTCGCCGTCGGGTGAGGGGAACCACAATGCCTCGTCGCGAATCCAGACGACGCGGCCATCTCTTGCGAAGATGCGATATTCCATCGCCAGCGGCTGGAGCGTATCCGAGGCGCGCTCATGGTCACGCAGTACTCGGTCCCGGTCATCCGGGTGGAGACAATCGGTCCAAAAGCCGGGCTTCTCGAGCCAATCGCTGGCGGGATAGCCGAGGATCTCTTGAATGCGCGGGCTTACATAGAGCGGCGGGCGCAGGAGATCCGGGCCTTGCAGGTAGAGCGCCGCCGGGATCTGCTCGACGAGCTGACGGTAGCGCGCTTCTGCCACTCGCAGCTCGTTTTCAGCCACGAGCCGACGATCGAGCGAGCTTTCGAGCTGACGAACCAACTGACTCGCGCGCAGCAACGTACACACGACGAGCGCCGCTGAGCCGCAGACGATCATCGGGATAGCCATTGGCGCGTCCCGCATCGCCTGAAAACAGATCGCGACAGGCGCAAGTGTCGCGGCGAAGGAGAGAGCCGCGAATCGCCGGTACGACAGCCGCTCCGGCTCAAAGGCCGCGGGCTCCGCGACCTTGGCGACCGTGGGGTGCCAGATGGCGACGGCGAGCAGGACGTACGAGGAGAGCCACAGGAGATCGAGCGTTTCCTCGGCGAACGTCGCCGCGAAGACGGTTGACTCGACGAAGAACGTGTCGGCGATGAGCGCGGCGATCAAGCTGAGCGTAAGCAGCACTAGCGCGGGCGGCCGCGCGCCGGGCGTCAGGAAGAGTCGCGCCGTCATGGCTAGCAAGAGCAGGTCCATGAGCGGGTAGGCGAGCGCGACCAGGCGCTCTCCGAGTGGCGTGGCCGATGCGATGCTGCTCGGCTCGATCAAGAAGACCCACGTCGCGACACCGATCCCAAGCGTGATGATGCTGGCGTCAAGTACGCCGGCGCGATCATTCCGGCCCGTCCGTGCCCGCACGATGAGGAGCAGACCGAGCGTGAGGAAGGGATATCCCGCGAGATAGGGGACATCCGCGACCGACGGTACAGGCAGCTCGCGGTGAAACTGCTGGGTGTAGACGAGCCAGATGAGATCACCGGTGACGGTGAGTGCTTGACCGGCAATCAGGGCGAGCCAGGGGGTGAATGGCTCCGGGTGGAGGCGACGGAGCCCAACATACGCTAGGACCGTCCAGAGGACACCGATGCCGACGTAGCTGAGGTCACGAGGTAAGCCTTCGGGCACGAACGCATAGGTCGCTACGGCGAGGGCGCCGAGCGCGAGCACGTTGCGCCACTCGTGTTGATTCACCTCTCCAATTCGCCGAACCAGCACCTGTGGCTCCCGCTCCGCGCTGCCCTCTTTGCACAGGCGAACCCCCCAATATGACTCCCATGTCAACATGGCCGGCGGTGGATTGCGAGATTGCGTAAGAGGACTCTCGTCCTGATTCAGTCTCATCCAGAACGGCCGGGGTGTCTCTGACAGCCTCCTTGCCAGAGCGCGCGGGACCACACCGGCCCGCAGCGGTCTCGCCGCGACAGGTTGACGTCTGACAAGAGCCTGCTAAGATGCCGGCCCGTCCGATGGACGGCTTGAGGGGGCAGGACGTGCCCAAGCGAGACAACGGACGCGAGCGACAGCATCCAAGGCGGGAGCGCGATTCGCGCGATCATCTCAAACGCTGACGGATGCTGGGCAGGCGCTCCCGATGTCGCGATGGAGGACCGACCATGACCCAGGATCACGAGGTTACGACGTTTGATCGCCTGATCGCCCGAGCGGCTGACGGCAGTATCTCCCGCCGTGAACTCGTCAAACGGGCGGGCGCGCTCGGTCTGGGCGCGCCGCTCGTGGCCGCGCTGCTCAATGCCGCGGAGAGCGGACCGGCTCGAGCGCAGGAAGGGGGCGAGGTGACGCTCTCCTTCGACGCCGGCGCGACCGGTGGCGGCGGTGGCAAGCCGACCGAGGACATCCTCGCCTATTGCCGGCTCATCAACGGCGGCACGCAGTTCGAACTCGACCGGATGGTCGATATCCGGCTCGTCACCCTCAGCGCCGACCTTCAGAGCTATGTCGGTGAGCTGGCTGAATCCTGGACGCTCGACGGCACGAACGTGACGTTCAAGCTTCGGCCGAACGCGACCTGGCACGACGGTGAGCCGCTGACGGCGAGCGACGTCGTCTTCACGATCAACCTGCTGGCGACGCCTGCGACCAAGTCTCGCTGGGGCGTGACCTTCCGCTCGGTCAAGGGCTATCAGGAGCTGCAGGACGGCACCGCGACGACCATGTCCGGCGTGTCGGCTCCGGACGACCTGACGGTGGTCCTCGAATTGACCGAGCCAGACTCGGGTCTCCTGCCCGGCTTCATGTTCATCAGCATCTTGCCCGAGCACATCTTCCAGGGTGTTGACCTGAGCAAGGTGTGCGAGCATCCCAATTGGACGCAGAACCGGATTGGCGCCGGGCCGTTCAAGCTCGTGCGGCTGCTGCCCAACGAGCGGATCGAGATGGAGGCGTTCGATAACTACGTGCTCGGCCGGCCGAAGATTGATAAGCTCAATCTTCTCTTCTTCCAGAGCGTCGAAACGTCGTTGGCCGCGTTCCAGCAGGGCACGAACCTCGTCGCGCCGATGACGGTGCTCAACCTCGATCTCGTTGAGTCGCTGGACTTCGCGGAGATCGTCACGACGCCCGCTGGCACCGGGGCGATCTGGGTCAACACCGCGCATCCCGATTGGTCGGATAAGCGCGTGCGGCAGGCGATGTCGTATGCCATCGACCGGAAGACGATCTGTGAGAGCCTCTTCCGCGGGTATGCCGATCCCGTCTCGTCGGAGATCCCGTACCTGCCGTGGACTCAGCCAGCCGATCTGAATCCCTATGATTACGACCCCGACCGGGCGAAGGCGCTCCTGCAGGAGGCCGGCTGGAAGGGCGACACGACCTACACGCTCTGGTACTACTACCCGGACCAGCTGACCGCGACGGTGATGGAGGCGGTCCAGCAGTATCTGGACGCCGTCGGAATCCGCGTCGAGCTTCGGTTCGATGACGGCAGTGGCGTGCGCCAGCGGGAGTTCGACGAGGGCACCTGGCACCTGATCTACGGCTCCTACGGAGCGCAGCCGGCGCCGTCGAACCTGTCGGTCATCTTCGGGTGCCAGGCGCAGTCGACCTGGACCTTCTGCAATCCCGAATTCGACGCCGCGATGGAGGCCGCGCTGCGGACCTACGATCAGGACGAGCAGGCGCAGTACTACCAAAAGGCGATCAAGATCCTGAATGAGGAGTTGCCCTGGATCTGGCTCTTCGATCGCAAGAACCTGATCGCGGTGAACAAGAAGCTCAACACCGGTGACCCGCCGGCCTTCGGTCCGGGCCACATCCTCTACGCGAACAACGCGCATCTGTGGACTGTCGAGGAGTAGTCATCGCGAGCCGCGAGTCGTTCGGGATTCCGCGCGCCGGCTCATTCGGGGCGACGAGGAGAGAGTCCGCGAGCGCCTCGCGGCTCAGCTAGCTCATGCGCAAGTACCTGATCCAACGCCTGCTGCACTCGCTAGTCATCCTGCTCGGGGTCAGCGTGCTGGTGTTCACCCTGGTCGAGCTGGCCCCGGGCGACATCGTCGATTCGATGATCAGCCCGGAGATGTTCGTCACGCCGGAGGTCAAGGAACAGCTCCGGCGTGAGTACGGCCTGGACGAGCCGGCGCCGATTCGCTACGTCCGCTGGCTTGGACGCGCGGTGCAGGGAGATTTCGGCTACTCCCTAGCCTCGCGCCGGCCGATCCGGGACATCATCCTGGACCGGTTGCCGATCAGCCTGCAGCTGGTTGGCTTCGCGTTGGTGATCTCCGTCGTGCTCGGCATCGGCACGGGGGTGATCGCGGCGGTCAAGCAGTATTCCTGGATCGACTACTTGGTCACCCTCTTTGCGTTTTCCTGGCTCTCCGTCCCAGGATTCTTCCTCGGGATGCTGATGATCTACATCTTTGCCGTTCGCCTGAACTGGTTTCCGGCGTTCGGCACGTCGACCGCCGGGGCGGAGAATCCGTTCCTCGACCGGCTCCATCATTTGGTCCTGCCCGGCGTGACGCTTGGCTTGGAGCTGACGGCGGCGCTGACGCGCTACACGCGGTCGAGCCTGCTCGAAGTCTTGCACAGCGACTACATGACGACGGCGCGGGCGAAAGGCCTGCGTGAGCGGGTAGTCATCGTCCGGCATGGCCTGCGCAACGCGCTGATCCCAATCATCACGGTGATTGCCCTGCGGCTGCCCTACCTGATCAGCGGCGCGGTGGTGATCGAGACGGTCTTCCAGTGGCCGGGGCTCGGGTTCCTCACCCTCACCGCGGCCAATCAGAAGGACTATCCGCTGATCATGGCGCTGGCGCTGGCGGTCACGGTCGTTGTGGTGGCTAGCTCGCTGATCGCCGACATTGCCTACAGCTTGGTCGATCCGCGAATCCGATACGGAGACTGACGCTCGGATGAGCTCACCGGCTCTCGAACGCGTTGTCCAGGTGACACCAGTCACCTTCGTTGAGCGGCGCCCGCCCGGATTCTGGCGCCGGTTCTTGCGCCACCGGTTGGCGTTCGCGGGGATGGTGTTCGTCGTCCTCGTCGGAGTTGGCTCGCTCGTGGCGCCGTGGATCTCTCCGTACGACCCATACGCGATGCAGCTCCCGGATGCCCGCCTGCGTCCGAGCTGGGATCATCCGCTTGGCACGGACAATCTCGGACGGGACATCCTGACGCGGGTCTTCGTCGGCGGGCGCATCTCGATCGCCGTTGCCCTGGCCGCGGTGGCGATCAGCTCCGGGCTGGGCACGCTGCTCGGCGTGGCGGCGGGTTACCGAGGCGGTTGGGTCGACAGCATCATCATGCGCATCACTGACATGTTCATGTCGATCCCGATGTTCGTCCTACTGATCGTTCTTGTCTCGATGCTCGGGCCAAGCGCGAAGAACGTGATCCTGATCATCGGCTTGCTGACCTGGATGGGGCCGGCGCGGCTGGTGCGCGGGCAGGTGCTGTCGGTGGTGAACGAGCCGTACATCGAAGCCGCGATTGCCAGCGGGGCGCCGCCGGGGCGGCTGGTGATACGGCATGTCCTGCCGAACGCCTATGTCCCGGTCGTCGTCGCCAGCACGCTCGGCGTGGCCAACGCGATGCTCTCGGAGGCGGCTCTCTCCTTCCTCGGCCTGGGCATTCAGCCGCCGACACCGTCGTGGGGCAACATGCTCAACGCGGCGCAACAGCTGCAGACGCTCGTCCAGGAGCCGTGGGTGTGGCTCGGGCCTGGCGCGGCGATCGCGCTGACGGTGCTCAGCATCAACTTCATGGGTGACGGGCTTCGCGACGCGCTCGATCCGCGCGCTCGGCGGTAGACGCCTCGCGGGGCGACAGGAACGGAGGAGGGGATGGATTCACCGACGCTGGCCGACGTCTACCGCGCGCGCCAGGTTGTCAGTCGCTTTCTCGCGCCGACGCCGCTTTTGCGCTCGCGAGAGCTGAGCGCGCTGGCCGGTTGTGAGGTGTTCGTCAAGCACGAGCAGATGTCGCCGATCCGCTCGTTCAAGGCGCGGGGCGGCATCTTCCGCGCGAGCCAGCTCGACGCGGCGACCGACGGGATCGCGTGCGCGTCCACGGGCAATCACGGACAGGGGATGGCGCTTGGGGCGCGGATCTTCGGCAAGCGCGCGGTCGTGGTCGTCCCGGAGGGGGCCAACCCGCGGAAGATGGCGGCGATCCGGGATCTCGGCGCCGACCTCCGCGTCCATGGTCCGGACCTGAGCGCGGCTTTCGAGGAGGCGAAGCGAATCGCGGCGGCGGAAGGGCTCAAGTACGTCGAGGACGGCGAAGACCCGGATGTGATGCTCGGCTGCGCGACGCTCGGCTTGGAGATCGTCGAGCAGCAGCCGGAGTACGACGATCTGATCGTGCCGACCGGCGGGGGCAATCTGCTGGCCGCGTGTGCCTTCGTCAGCAAGGCGGCGCGTCCGCAAGCGCGGGTGATCGGCGTGCAGGCGGCCGGGGCGCCAGCCGTGTATGAATCCTGGAAGGCAGGTCGGCCGGTCCGACTCGGATCGCCGCGAACGATTGCCGGTGGGCTCGCGACGAGCTATCCAGGGAGTTACACCTTCGAGATTCTCCGCGACCGGGTTGATGAGATGGTGCTCGTGTCCGACGAGGCGATCATCGAGGCGGCGCTGGTGATGCTGCGCGAGACCGGGCATCTGCCGGAGGCGTCGGGAGCGGCGGCGCTGGCGGCGCTTCTCGATGACCCGGGGCGGTTCGCGGGTCGGCGCGTGGTGTTGATCCTCAGCGGGAGCAATGCGGAGCCAGCGATCTTGGAGCGGGTGACGCCTGGTCGCTAGTGCCGAGCGCTCCCGCGCGTGCGCTCCCAACGCGGCGCAGGTCCCGGCGGGGGGGCCGGTATCCGTCTGTGGCTGTCGGCCCGCGGCCGACGGCCGGGCACAGGTCCCGCCCCGACGAGGAGAGGCGGCAGCCGGCGCGAGTTCCGGGACGAGCCGAGTGAATTCCCAGCAATACGTGCTCTGGTGGCCGGTGGGGACGGCGGGGCTCGGCGATCGGGCATCGGGTGGGATGCCCGGGGCAGGTGACGCGCTGCCCAGGCCCGCTCCCTGCCCGGGAGTGCCGCTTGGGGATGAGAATAGAACACATGTTCTTCTTTGGCAAGGGGGGAGGGCGCGAGTATCGGGCCTGCGAGAGGGGCGGGGCGTGATCTATCGGCCTACGGCCGATGGGCGGACACAGGTTCCGTCCCTACGAAAGGCTTGCGAAGGCGAGGGTTCGTTCCGCGGGCGGCGTGGGGCATGTGGCATGGGTCTTGCGGCCCCGCTCGTATGTCATTGGATAGGTGACATAATCTTGAGTCGTGAATTGTGACGTCGTAAATATGCATAATGGTGGATCTATGGCGCGGGCATGATCTGGCAGCGTAGCAGTCGATCTTAGGGACGCTGAGGAATCTCGGCCGGGCTACGCATTCCGCGTTTGGCCGATGCTGACCTCGGTGGATTGGAGCTCCCTCGATGGGTAGCCGGGCACCACCATGCGACTGCAGGCTCCTCCGGCATGTGTCAGCCGCTGAATTGCGGCAGCCTCGAGAACGTTGGCGACCAGTCACTCAAGAACACAGAGGAGGGATGCTGCCATGCGTCTTCATCGCGCGAGATTGACCCTTCCGATCGTTGTCTTGCTGGTTGCCGGTACGCTGTTCGGCTCGTCCGCGGCGCAGGAGGCGACTCCGACGCCAGAGGCGGCGTCCGAACCCGTCTATCCTCTCATTCCCGCCGCGCCCGAGGGGCACCAAGTGGCAACGCCGGGCGGAACGCTGCCAGGTAACCCGGCAATCCAGCTTGTGAAGGTTGCGGACGGACTGCTCGATCCGATCAACATCGCGAGTCCGCCAGATGGCAGCGGCCGGATCTTTGTCGTTGAGCGACACGGAACGATCCGCGTCATCGATTCAGATGGCACGCTTCTCGACGAACCGTTCCTGGACATCCGGAACCAGGTGCTGAGCCAATTCCTCGAAGATGGCCTGCTGGACATGGCCTTCGATCCGGATTTCCAGAACAACGGGTACTTCTACATCGCCTACACCGACCTGCTCTACAACGGGGACGTCTTCATCATGCGGTATAGCGTCTCCGAGGACGATCCCAACAAGGCCGATCCGGAGAGCGGAACGGTGATCATGTTCCGCGAGCAGCCGTACGCTAACCACGTTGGCGGCAGTCTCACCTTCGGTCCGGATGGCTATTTGTACATCGGTGTCGGTGATGGCGGCCTGGAGGGAGATCCGCTGGAGACAGGACAGAACGTCAACGATCTCCTCGGCTCGTTGCTGCGCATTGACGTTCACCCAGACAACGGTCAGCCCTACGGTATCCCGCCGGACAATCCGTTCGCTGATTCCGGACCACTGCCGGTCGATCTCTTTGCGCTGACCGAGGAAGATTTTGCCGAGTTCCAAACGGAGGCGCGTCCAGAAGTTTGGGCGTGGGGTCTGCGCAATCCGTGGGAGGTCGCGTTTGATCGCGAGACGGGAGACCTGTACATCGCGGATGTCGGTCAGAACGTCTACGAAGAGATCAACTTCGTCCCGGCCGGCCAAACCCGTGGCCTGAACTTCGGTTGGGACGTCATGGAGGCGAGTCACTGCTTCCCCGTTTCGATAGATAACTGCGCCCAAGTGGGCATCCTGCCGGTCGCTGAATACCAGCACGGCGCTGATGGCTGCTCGATCACGGGCGGCGGCGTCTACCGCGGGGACCAGTATCCGAGCCTGGACGGCATTTACTTCGCGTCCGACTGGTGCTCTGGCAAGGTCTGGGGACTGGCGCGCGATGAGAACGGCGTCTGGCAGTTCCAGGAGTTGCTGGACACCGAATTGCGCATGACGGGAGGTGGTCAAGGGGAGGATGGCACGCTGTATTTCACCTCCTGTGATTGCGCCTATGGCGCGGAGTCGAAGCCAAACGGCGCGGTGTGGAAGCTGGTCTCGGCGGATCAGGTGCCGGATGGGGCCGAGATTGCGCCGGCAGCGATGCCGGAGGCCACGCCGATGCCTGGCGAGATGGCCACGCCCGAGGACTGAGCGACTGACTGCAGATGACGAGGGGCCCCTGGTATGGACACACGGAGAGCATACCGGTTATTGGCGATCGTGGCATTTGGGCTGCTGGTTGCCAGCGTGACTGTCGCGGCTACGGCAACGGGGACGCCAACACCGGCCGGGACTCCGCTTGCGCAGTGTCCACCGGGAACCCCGACGCCGGGAGGGGCTACCCCTCCCGGCCCCACACCGACCGATCCGGCCGATTATGACTTCGAGGTCGTCGGTGGAGTCATCGAGATTCGCATGACTGAGCGGGGATTTGACCCGCAGGCGTTTCAAATCGCGGTCGGGCACCACATTGAGGTGACGCTGGTGAATCTCGACACCCGGCCGCACACCTTTACGATGGAGTCTCTCGACGTTGATGTAACGGTGGAGCCCGGACAGACGGAGCGCATCACGATCAGCGCTCCGCGCTATGGGGACTACATCTATGTCAGCACCGCTCCGTGCGATGTCGGGCCGGAGTGGCGCGGTCTCATGCGGATCTTCCTGTAATCCTCATTGCCCGGCTCACTCGCGCCGATCGCGTGGCGCATCGGGGGAGAAGATGGGTGCGAGGGTGGAGCCGGTGAATTCGCTGGCTAGGCACTCCATGTAGATGACATCCCACCAGCGGCCGCCCATGCGGACTGCTTCTCGGCGCCGGCCGAATTCCCGGAAACCTGCCTTAGAGTAGGCGCGGTGCGCGGGGAGGTTGTAGGCGTAAACGCGGAGCATGACGTTGTGCAGGCCAAGCACGGTGAAGGCGTAGTCGAGCATGAGACGGGTTGCCTCGGTGCCGTAGCCGCGGCCGCGGGCGTCGGCTTCGCCGATCATGATGCCGAACTCAGCGGTGCCATGGCGATGGTCAATCTGGTGGAGGCCGGTGTTGCCGATGGGGCGCCAGGTTGACCGCTCGTAGATCGTGAAGACGCGTCGGGTCGGATCCCGCCGCGCTTGCTCGAACCACTCGATTTCGTCTTCCACCGTAAAAGGGACGCGCCAATGCGCGGTGAGCGTGCGCGAAACCTCGAGATCGTTCATCCAGCGTTGGTAGACCGGAGCGAGGTCGCGGCGTATGGGACCGAGGTAGACGTGTTGTCCTGGGACGATCACCTGGAGATGCACGAACTCGTCGTGAGTACTCATCGGTCTCCCCACCTCCTGGCCGAATTGCTACGCTTGACCAGACGCATGTTCGTCGTTGCGCGGGTGCGGTGATGTTCGTCGTCGGGACGTCGGGTTGGTCGTATCAGCACTGGCGCGGACGGTTTTACCCTCCGGATCTTCCCCGGTGGGAATGGTTTCCCTTCTATATCCGCGAGTTTGCCACAGTCGAACTGAACGTCACCTTTTACCGTCTTCCGGCGCGGAAGCGTTTCGAGGAGTGGGCACGCATTGCGGCCCAGCGTCCCGGGTTCGTGTTCGCG
>Ga0207873_1001254_pt1 | contig 25161 bp, 28 predicted proteins | sample BGWIniCompost_FD_187373 | JGI IMG/M metagenome (GOLD analysis project Ga0207873, IMG submission 187373) | Cellulose adapted compost microbial communities from Newby Island Compost Facility, Milpitas, CA, USA - BGW Initial Compost (SPAdes)... ...
TTCCTGGAGATGGGCACCCGGATGGGGTTCGGCGCGCCGACCGGGATCGACCTTCCGGACGAGCTGTCCAGCACCTTCCCCACGAGCAGGGACTGGTGGGTGAAGCGTTGGGGCTACCGGCCGAACGAGAATGAGATCATGTCGCTCTCGATCGGACAGGGCGCGGTGAACCTGACGCCCCTCAAGCTGGCGCAGCTCTACGTGGCCGTCGCGCGGCGCGACGGCAAGGCGCCGGTCCCGCGCATCGTCCGCACGAACGAGCCGCCGAAGGTGGGGCTCGATCTCGGGATCAAGGACGAGCAGATCATGACGCTGCGCAAGGGGTTGCGCCGCGTGGTCGGCCCCGGCGGCACCGCCGCGCTGAGCCGGCTGCCGGTCTGGGATTTCCTCGGCAAGACCGGAACGGCACAGAACCCGCATGGCGAAGATCACGCGTGGTTCGTCGGGATCGCAGGCCCGTGGGGCAGGGAGCCCGAGATCGTCGCTGCCATGCTCCTCGCCCACGGTGAACACGGGTACGTTGCGTCCGGCGTCGTCGCCAACGCGGTCAACTTCTACCTGAATCGGAAGTACGGCCTGCCATTCGACCGGTATCCGACCGTGCGCGACCGGTTGCCGCGCAACCTCCCGGTCGACTGGCAGTGGTACATGTCCGAAGTCGTCGATCCACCCGACCCGGAACCCTGATCGGCGTCGTCCGTAGTATCAGGAACGACACGCGGCCGACGGGGATCGGCGCCTGGGACGCGGGCCGGGTCCGGCGTCCTTCCCCGGGTCGGCCCATGGCGTGCCGGCCGAAAGGAGGCGACCATGTCTCTGCGGCGGTTCTCAACGGCTCTCCCCCTCCTCCTGCTCGCTGCGGCGGGCTTCACGCTGCCAGAGGAGTTCCCGGCGGCGGCACCGGCGCGAGTCGTGGTTCAGAACGACACCTACTCCTCCCTCCTGATCTCCATCATGGATGAGGCGGGCAGGGAATCGTCGCTCGGCCAGGCGCCGCCGGAGTTCTCCAACACGTTGCTGATCCGGGAGCCGCTCCCGGAGGGCGATGTCCGATTTCTCGCCCGGCTCGTGGGCGAGACGGACGTGCTCTACCGATCGGCCCCGGTCCGCCTTCGCCCCGGCGCACGCCTGGTCTGGCGGTTACCGGAGAATCGGCTCGAGCAATGACCCAACACGGGGGTGGCAGCCGCTCACACCCGTGAGTAAATTGTGAGCCGTTGCCCCGACGGCATCCTCTTCCCGGTCCCCACACCTGACACAGCGGTCTCGACGCAGAGAGGAGGCGCAGAGCATGGCCACACCGTTCCTCAGCTCGGAGGAGTACGATGAGCGCGCGCATCGTCTGTACAACGCCGGCGATTACGACCGGGCGCTCGAGATGCTGAAGGAAGGGTTGGTCCTCTACCCTCATTGCGCCGACCTCCACGTGGGCCTCGGCTACACGCGCTTGGCGCGCGAGGAGTTCGCCTGGGCCCGGCAGTCTTTCGAGACGGCGATCGCGCTGGAGCCCGATCACGAGGACGCTCTGGTCGGGCTCGGCGAGGTGCTGCTGCGACTGGGTCGAAGGGAGGAAGCGCTCGAGCTGTTCGAGCGCGTGCGGCGGGGAGCCGGCGCGGATGACCTCGATCTGCTCCTTTCGATGGGGCGCGCGCTCTACCGGGCCGGTCTCTTCGAGGACGCGTGCAGCGTCTTCGTCGAGGCCACGGAGCTGCACCCGGACAGCGCCGATGCCCACGCGGCGCTCGGCTACACGCTCCACCGCCTCGGACGGATGGGCGCCGCGCGTCGGGAGCTGCGTCGCGCACTACGGCTCGACCCGCACCTCCACGAAGCGCGGATCTACCTCGGCCACCTCCTCTACGAGAAGGGCGAGCTCGAGGCCGCGCTCCGGCAGTTCGAGCGAGTTCCGACGTCCGAGCACTGGGATCCGATGGCGCTCTGGCGCCTCGTGGAGCTGAAGCAGTCGCTCGATGGGCTGCGTCCCGACCATCCGCTCCTGGCCGAGTGGGAGGCGCGGCGAGTGGAGCTCGAGACTCCGCTCGATCCGATCGACGCGCTCCTGGCCGAGATCGAGAGGGGCGTGCTCGAGGCCGAGGAAGACGAGGCGTGGGCCAAAGGCGACGGCCGGATCCACTGCGTCCGCCTCCCCGATGGCCAGACCTATCACGGGAGCTGGTTCGATATCGTGCGCCAGCTCCGGGATGCGATCGGGTCCCCAGGCGAGTCGGTTGCACAGTTCATGCGGCGCCAGGCCGACGAGCAGCGTGCACGGACGGGGATCGGCATTCCGTCGGACGATCCCGAGGCGTTCCTCCGTGCCAGTGCGCGCGCGGGACTGCTGTGGATCGAGTGCTGAACGGATGACCGATCCCTCGCGCGTGCTCCGCCCTCTTGACGAGGCGGAGCACGCGATCCACATGCTGGAGGAGTACCGCACCGCCGACGAGCTCGGGCGCGCGGTCGTGGATTCGTGGCGCGCCGTCGATCGTTCGTTGCGGTTGCTCCTGCGCTCGGATCCGCAGGTACCCGACGAACTGCGCCTCGCAGCGCTCTCCCCGGATGAGCTGCCCTTCGAGCGGCTCCTGACTGCACTGCGCCATCGTGGTCTGATCTCGCTCGAGCTGGCCGGCTCCGCCCACGAACTCGGGCGCGCCGCCGAGCGCGCGCAGCACGGCGACGTCCGTGCTGCGGACGGCGACCTCGCGCTTCGCGTCGTCGCTCATTTGCGCGACGAGGTGACGGCGCCGCGGCCGTTCGAGCCCGAGAAGGAGCCACTCGTGCTCGTGAGAGAGGAACGGGAGGAGGGTGCGGAGCCCGAGACGGGCGTGATGCTCCCCCCGGAACGTTGGTCCGGCGCGCGACGCCTCACGATCGCGGCCGCCGTCGTTTCCGTACTCGTCCTCGTCGCGTTCCTTTTCGTGCTCGTGCGGTGGTTCGACGACAGGATGGAGACCGCGATCGCGGCGTTCGCCGCCGGCCGTCTGGACGAGGCCGAGACCACGTTCCAGGACGTTCTCGAGGACGCACCGGAGGACGTGACCGTGCTCCTCTATCTCGGCCGGATCAACCGCCGGCAGGGCGACCACGCCGCGGCGGCCGACTACCTGCGCCGTGCCGTGCGGCTCGCGCCCGACGATCCGGCGGTGCGCAGGGAACTCGGCCACCTGTTCATGGAGCTTGATCGGCCGACCTCGGCGGCCACACAATACCAGCGGGCCCTCGAGGCGGATCCCGGTGATGAACGTGCCTGGATTGGCCTGATCCTGGCCCTCCGCGCCGCGGGCGATCCCAGGGCCGAGGAACTTCTGCGTCAGGCGCCGCCTTCGGTGCGCGCCGTCCTCACGACAGGGGAATGAAGCAATGACCAACGACATTGTCGCCCGCCTGCACCTCGCTCTGGTGCAGGCGCTGCGGAACCGTGGTCCGGACGCGCTGGACCGCCCGGTGACCGTTGCCGAGATCTACCAGGACCTGATCCCCTACCGCGTCGCGCGAGCGGTGGCCGGGGTCGAGCTCAACGCGGATTACGAGCACGCGCTCCTGCGGTTGTTCGCGGGCGAGGGTGGCCGGGTGCGGCTGGAGCCGGCGACGGCGCGCGAAGAACTGCTCCGCGAGCTCGACTCGCCCAACCCGAACGTATCGCTGTACAGGAAGTTCGCCGCGTGCGACGCGTGGATCACCGTGCCGCCTGAACTTGGGCGCCAGCCGCAGGCTTCCCCTGCGAGCGGCGCGGAGTCCAACGCGCGGCCGGCCATGGCCGCCGGGGCCCCGGCCGCATCGGCTGCGAGCCCGGCAGCGGGGAAGGGACCGGGCCCGGATTCCGGCGCGGGATCGAGTGCGACGTCGGGTCAGGGCACGACTGCGGGATCGGGGCAGGGCCCGAGCCCCGCTGCCGGGTCAGCGGCGAGCGCCGGAGCCGGGTCGGCGGCGAGCGCCGTCGGGGGGGCTGCGTCGCTTTCCGCGGCCCTTCGAGCGTCCAATGGTCCCGATGCATCCGGGACCGCCGCGGCGCCCGGGGCCGGCGGGGCGAAGGATCGCGCGCCGGCCTCACCCGTCGCGACTGCCACGTCTGGCGCGACGGCAGGCACCTGCGCCTTCTGCAAAGAGCGCTTGCCCGCGGGGCGTCCCGCGCGCTTCTGCCCGTACTGCGGCACGGACCAGAGCAAGGTCCCGTGTGCCCGCTGCGGCGAGGTGTTGGAGGTCGGTTGGCGGTTCTGCATCCAATGCGGCGCGCCGGCGGGCACGCCGGTGCGGGCTGGCGCCTCCTGACCGGCTGAGCCGAGCCGACGCGCCGGCGCGCCCCATCGCGGAGGACGGCGCGCGCCTTGCATCGCGCGCCCCGCGATTCTCGGACGGTTGACGACCTCTCCGGCCGCCCTTATCTTCGGCCCCCGGTCCGGCGCCTGGCAGTGCCGGATCGCCCATACGACGTCACGAGCGGGCAGAGCCCGCGAGCTGAATCCAAGCGAGGAGGACGCCCATGCGCTGGACGAAGAGGACCGCGGGCTTCGCCGCGGTGATGGTGATGGGGATGGGCATGGCTGCGTGCCAGCCGTCCGGGGAGCAGCCGGCTGCGGAGCAGCAGCAGCAGCAGCCGGCGGCGCAGGCTCCGGCGGCCCAGCCCGCTGCGCCTGCCGAGCTGCCGGCCGGTGTGACGCAGGAGATGTATGCTCAGGGCCAGGCGCTCTTCACCGGGCAGGCCATCTGCTACACCTGCCACGGGATGAACGCCGAGGGCTCGCAGCTCGCGCCGAACCTGCGCGACAACGAGTGGCTGTGGGTCGACCCGGCGCAGGGGAATCTGCAGCAGCAGATCGCCCAGATCATCCGGACGGGCGTCCCGCAGCCGAAGCAGTACCCGGCGCCGATGCCGCCCATGGCCGGCGTGCAGCTCTCGGACGATCAGATCCAGGCGCTTTCCGCGTACGTGGCCTCGATCGCCGGCACGCAGTGAGTCGTGGGCAGCGGAAGACGGACTCTCGCGTCGGGGCGCTCGCGCAGCGAGCGCCCCGACGTCGTTTGGGCGTTCCTCTGGGCGCTCCTCCTCGCGCTTCCGGCCGCGGCGTGCAAGGCGCCGCCCCTCGGCGACGGCGGTGAGGTCCTCGAGCTCGAGTCCAGCACCGTGCGGCTCGAGCCGGGCGTCGTCGTGGCGGACGTGGAGCTCGGCGGGGAGGGCGTGCTCACCCCGGACACGACCCGGATCCGCGTGGGCGACGTCGTGCGCTTCACCGCCGGAGACAGCCGCGCCCACACCGTCGTGTTCGAGCGGGACCAGATCGACTCCGTCGCCGTCGCATACCTCGACCGTACCGCCCAGCTCCGGAGCCCGCCCCTCCTGACGACCGGCTCGCAGTGGATCGTGAGCTTCGAGGGCGCGCCGCCCGGGGTCTACCCCTTCGTCGACATCGCGACCGGGGCTCGGGGAGTCGTCCTCGTGGTCGCTCCCGCCACACCCAACCCCTGAGCTCGCCCGGGGCCCGCCCGCTGGCGCCGACTCCGCCGGGCGCCTATACTCCCCGACATGGCGAGGATCGCAATCATTCCCGGTGACGGCATCGGCATCGAGGTCACGCGCCAGGCCACCAAGGTGCTCCGCTGCGTCGCGGAGGAATCGGAAATCGAGCTCGAGCTCGTGGAATGGGACCACGGCGCGGATCGCTACCTGCGCACGGGGGTCGCGATCACGCCCGAGGAGATGGCGGACCTCGAGACGAACTACGACGCCATCCTCCTCGGCGCGCTGGGCGATCCGAGGGTCCCGGACCACGCCCACGCGCGTGAGATCCTGCTCGGGCTGAGGTTCCGGCTCGACCTCTACATCAACCTTAGGCCGGTCCGCCTCTACGATCCCCGGTTCTCGCCGCTCAGGGACGTGCGTCCCGAGGATGTCGACCTCGTGATCTTCCGCGAGAACACCGAGGGACCCTACGTCGGGATGGGCGGCACCTTCAAGAAAGGCACACCCGACGAGGTCGCCATCGAGGAGGACATCAACACACGCAAGGGGGTCGAGCGGATCATCCGCGCCGCATTCGAGTTCGCGCACGCCAACGGCCGCCGCCGTGTCACCCTTGCCGACAAGGCGAACGCAATGCGGCACGTGGGAGGGCTCTGGCGCCGCGTCTTCGAGGAGGTCGGCGCGGAGTACCCGGACGTCGCCCGGGACGCCTGGTACATCGACGCCCTCGCCCTCGACCTGGTCCTGCACCCCGCGCGCTACGACGTCATCGTCGCATCGAACCTCTTCGGCGACATCCTGAGCGACCTCGCGGCCGCGCTCGTCGGCGGGCTCGGGCTCGCCCCCTCGGCGAATCTGCACCCGGGCAAGCCCGGGCTCTTCGAGCCCGTCCACGGCTCGGCGCCCGACCTCGCGGGGAAGGACCGCGCGAATCCGCTCGCCGCGATCCTGACCGCGGCGCTCATGCTCGAGCAGCTCGGCTACCCACGCGAGGCGGAGCGCATCGAGGCGGCAGTCAGGGAATCCATCGCGCAGGGTCGAACCACGCCGGATCTGGGCGGCACGCTCGGCACCGAAGCCGTCGGCGACTGGATCTGCCAGAGGCTCCGCCAGGCCTAGCCGCCCGGCCATTCAACGGGAATCCGCGACGCATGGAGGTGATCGCCGTTCGGTCTAATCGCGTGCGCCCGAGAATTCAATTTCGGCGCACGCGCGGGCGAAACTACGTCCGGGGCCAGTCAGTGCCCGATGGTTCGCCCGCCCGGGTCGACCCGGGTTCCGGCCGAACGCGTCGACCACTCTCACAGCATCGCATCGCGGTTATGGCTTTGATCGATCAACTCCTGCGCGTGATGCATCAGCAGAAGGCGTCCGACCTCCACCTGGTGGTCGGAAGCCCGCCGATCTTCCGCCTGCACGGGGAGCTGGTGCGGACCAACTACCGGGAGCTCACCGCGGACAACATGCGGGCGCTCTTCTACGAGATCATGACCGAGGAGCAGCGGCGGCAGTTCGAGGAACGGATGGACCTCGACTTCGCCTACGAGGTGCCGGGCGTCGCGCGGTTCCGGGTCAATCTCTTCATGCAGCGCAAGGGCATGGGCGCCGTGTTGAGGACGATCCCCAGCGAGATCCTCTCCGCCGACCAGCTCGGCCTGCCGGAGGCGATCCGCCGTTTCTGCGATCTGAACAAGGGGCTCGTCCTCGTGACTGGACCCACGGGCTCCGGGAAGAGTACTACTCTCGCGGCGATGATCGACCTGATCAACGAGACGAAGGCCCACCACATCCTGACGATCGAGGATCCGGTCGAGTTCGTCCACAAGAGCAAGAAGTCGTTGATCAACCATCGCGAGGTCGGCACGCACACGTTGTCGTTCGCGGCGGCGCTCAAGGCGGCGCTTCGTGAGGACCCGGACGTGATCCTGGTGGGCGAGATGCGCGACCTCGAGACCATCTCGCTCGGGATCACCGCCGCGGAGACCGGGCACCTCGTCTTCGGGACGCTGCACACCAACTCCGCGGCGAAGACGGTGGACCGCCTCCTGGACGTGTTCCCGCCGGAGCAGCAACCGCAGATTCGGGCGATGCTGGCCGAGTCGCTGCGCGGCGTCGTCTCGCAGCAACTCCTGCGGCGGGCGGATGGGAAGGGTCGGGTCGCCGCCCACGAGATCCTGGTGTGCACACCGGCGATCAGCAACCTGATCCGGGAAGGCAAGACGCACCTGATCCCGGGGGCGATCCAGACGGGGAGGAAAGAGGGCATGATCCTGATGGACCAATCGATCAAGGATCTGCTCTCGGCGGGAGTGATCACGGCCGAGGAGGCGTACGCCAAGGCGCACAACAAAGCGGAATTCCTTCCCTACCTGCAGGGTAGCATGAATAGTGGCCGACCGGCGGCCGCTTCGGTCGCCTGAGCGGCCGACCCGTGGCGAACCTACTCAGGAGAGCGAGATGGCAACCCAGCGGCACCCCACCGATGTGGTGTTCCTTTCCGGCCGGCGCACGCCGTTCGGCTCTTTCGGCGGCACGCTGAAGGATTTCACCGCCACCGACCTCGGCGTGCATGCGGCGAAGGCGGCGCTCGAGAGCGCGGGCATCCCGGCGGAAGCCGTCGACCACGTCATCTTCGGCAATGCGCTCCAGACTTCGTCGGACGCGATCTACCTGGCGAGGCACGTCGGGTTGCGGGCCGGCGTGCCGCAGGACGTGCCGGCGGTCACCGTCAATCGCCTGTGCGGATCTGGGTTCCAGGCGATCGTGAACGGCGCGCAGGAGATCCTGCTCGGCGAGGCGGAGGTCTGCCTGTGCGGCGGGACCGAGTCGATGAGCCAGGCGCCGCACGTCGTGCGCGGGGCGCGCTGGGGCTCGCTGCGCCTCGGCGAGTCGGGCCAGTACTTCGAGGACCTGCTCTGGTCGGCGCTCAAGGACACGCAGTGCGGCCTCTCCATGGCCGAGACGGCCGAAAAGCTCGCGGAGAAGTACGGCGTGACGCGGGAGGAGGCCGACGAGGTCGCGTATCGCTCGCAGCAGCGCGCCAAGCGGGCGTGGGACGAGGGGCGCTTCGCCGCCGAGGTCGCTCCGATCCCGATCCGGACCCGGAAGGGCGAGGTCCTGTACAACACGGACGAGCACATGCGCCCCGAGACGACCATGGAGGGGCTGGCCGCCCTCAAGCCGTACTTCAAGGCCGACGGCCTCGTGACCGCGGGGAACGCGAGCGGAATTGGCGACGGCGCGGCGGCGGTGGTCATCTCGAGTGCGGCCTGGGCGGAGCGGAACGGCATCAAGCCGATCGGCCGCCTCGTGTCCTGGGGGATCGCCGGCGTGGACCCGTCGATCATGGGGATCGGCCCGGCGCCCGCGGCCCGCAAGGCCCTGGAGAAGGCGGGCCTGACCCTCGACGACATGGACCTCGTCGAGGTGAACGAAGCGTTCGCTCCTCAATTCGCCGCCGTCGCGAGGGAGCTCGGGCTCGATCCGGAGAAGACGAACGTTAACGGGGGTGCGATCGCGATCACCCACCCCCTCGCCGCTTCGGGCGCGCGCATCACTGTGCACCTGCTCCACGAGCTGCGACGCCGTGGTGCGCGTTACGGGCTCGGTAGCGCTTGCATCGGCGGCGGACAGGGGATCGCGGTGATCGTCGAGGCGCTCTGAGGGAGGATCCAATGGTCGAAGTGTTGGTCCCTATTGGAATCGGATTGATCGCGCTCCTCTGGTCGAGCCTGAAGGTGCTCCGGGAGTACGAGCGCGGCGTCGTCTTTCGCCTGGGCCGACTCAAGGGCGCGAAGGGGCCGGGGCTGATCTTCCTGGTCCCCCTCGGCATCGACCGCATGGTCAAGGTCCCGCTGCGGATCGTGGCGCTCGACATCCCGCCGCAGGACGTGATCACGAGGGACAACGTCTCGGTCAAGGTGAACGCCGTGGTCTACTTCCGGGTCAGCGACCCGGTCCGGGCGGTCATGGAGATCGAGGACTACCTCTTCGCCACGAGCCAGCTCGCCCAGACGACGCTCCGTAGCGTGATCGGCCAGGCGGAGCTGGACCAGCTCCTCGCGGAGCGCGAGCGCTTCAACGACCTGCTCCGGAAGATCATCGACGAAGGAACCAACGCCTGGGGGATCGAAGTCACCGCCGTGGAGGTCAAGGACATCGACCTTCCCCAGGAGATGAAGCGGGCGATGGCGCGCCAGGCAGAGGCGGAACGGGAGCGGCGGGCGAAGGTGATCGCGGCGGAGGGCGAGTTGCAGGCTTCGGAAAAGCTGGCCGAGGCGGCGGCCGTGATCGGCCGGGAGCCTGCCGCGCTCCAGCTCCGCTTCCTGCAGACGGTGGGGGAGATCGCGACGGAGAACAACTCGACCACGATCTTGCCGGTCCCGATCGATCTGTTTGCGCCTTACGTGCGTCAGATCGTGGGCGGCGCGGGCGCGGCGGAAGGTTCGGCGACCAAATCGTCTTCCGCCGAGGGGCGCGCGCTCCTCGGCGCCCCGCCGGCCATCCCCGGGGCGCCTGGCACGAACCTTGACCCCCAGAGGGTGGAAGCTGCGCGGGAGAAGCCCCAACCCAGGTAGTCCATGCGACCCGCCGGAACGATCGCGACTCCTTGCTCCGTGGGCCTGGCGGCTTCCGCCGGGCCCACGTTCGTATCGGCACCCGCACCCACCGCCCGTTGTCCCAACGGGCGTTTCCTCGGAGTACGGTTGCGGTCGTGGACCGTATCGATCCTCGCAGGCCTGGCGGCGGCGTGCGGCGGTGTTCTCCCCGGCGCCGAGGAGACCGCACCCGCGGAGGAGAGACCCGTCGGCTGGCGCGTCGGCGTCGCCGAGCACGTGTCCCTCTGGTTCCACGGCCTCGCCTACGTGCGGGGCCGGGACGCGGGCGAGCGCCGCATTCCGGTGCCTCGTTTCGCCCCTGGCTATGTCGACGAGATGAACGAGGTCAAGCGGCGGCGCGGCGTCTACCCGACGCCGCTCGACACCGCGGCCGCGCGCATGGCCGGCGCGCTCTCGGGCGAGGAATTCGACGGACTCGAGTTCCTGCCCCTCTACTTCGAGGACGCGAGCGCGCTCTTCTCCTCCTTCGAGGCGTGGGCGGAGGCGGGCGGCGATCCGCGCCGCGCCGGGTCCGCTCAGGCCGCCCGCGTCGTCGCATTCCTGTCCTCGCTCTTCCCGCGGCCCCAGCAGCGCCAGGCCGTGCTGCAGTTCGTCCGCCTCCTGCGGCAGGAGCAGGAGACGTTCTTCGCGAGCTACTGGCAGGAACAGCTCCCCGCCCTCCAGGCCCGCGCCGCGGATGTGCAGCGGGAGTGGGACGCCCTCGCGCCCTCGCTGGCCGTCTACCTCGACTACGCCCAGCTCGAGAACGGCGAGCTGCTCATCGTGCCGGCGCTCGGCGCTGAAGGGCGCCTCGTGCGGGGCGGACTCCCTTACCCGCGCGCGGCGGTCCTCGCCCCGCCCGCGCGTCGCCCGCGCGACGCCGTGCTCGCCTTCGTCCACGAGACGACCTACCCCATCGCCGGCGACGCCGTCCGCGACTACGTCGCCCCCGCCCAGATCCGCGAGCTGGGTGAGGAGCGGCTCATCTCCCTCGCCGCGGTGCGGGCCGGCGCCATGATCCTCGAGGAAACGGCGCCGCGCCTCGCTCCGGATTACTACCGGCTCTACCTCGAGGCCATCGGGCGCGACGTCGGCCGCGCGGCCGATGAGGAGCTCCGTCGGGAGTTCCGCACCGCGTTCGCACTCCCCGAGGCGCTCGAGGCCGGCCTGGTCCGGGTCGTGGAGAGGGCACTCGCCGGGATCTGAAGATTTGCATAAATTTACGGGCGTGGAGACGAAACCGCCGACCCGAGCTTCGGAGCGCGGCATCACTCGCCGTGAGTTCGAGGCAGTCATACGACGAGCCGCCGAGCTGTACGCGGCGGATGCGGAAGCAGACGAGCGGATCTCGGAAGAGGAGCTGTTCCGCATCGCTTCCGAGCTCGGTCTGCCTACCCGGCACGTCCGGCAGGCGCTCCTCGAGCTGGCCGATGCGCCTGCCGGGGATTCGCTCCTGGACCGCATCTGCGGCCCTGCCACTGTCCGCGCAACGCGCGTCGTCGCACGCGACGCCGACCTGGTCTACAGAACCCTCGACCAGTACCTCACGACCCGGGAGTACCTGCACCCGCTGCGCAGGAAGGAGCGTGGCGGCTGGTATGCTCCTGCCGAAGACTTCGTCTCCCAGGTCGCCCGGGCGTTCACCCGCCACAAGGGTCGCTTCAAGCTGGCCAGTGCCCACGGTGTTTCGCTCGCCGTAGAGCCGCTCGACGCTCAGTCGGCACACGTCCGCATGACGGTGGACCTTTCCAACCAGCGGCGGGACGCCGTGGCTGGCGGCGCGATAACGGGCGGGATCTTCGGCGCCCTGGTCGGCGGTGGGCTCGCGGCCGTGGCCGGCGGGGCCGCGGTCGATCTGGTCGGTACCTACGGCTCGGTCGCGGCCGGCGTGGTCGCGTTCGGCGGAATGCTGAGCAGCGGCGTCACCGCCGGTATCGCGATCGCACGCGCCCATTTCCGCAAGAAGGCGACCTGGGCCCGCGTCGAGGTCGAAGGGCTCCTCGATCGGCTGGAGCACGGGGAGCCGCTCGTCCCGCCTCCCACGGATTGGCGTCGCCGGCTCTTCGGCGGGCTCGAACAGTGGTTCCCCGGCTGGCGTTGATCCGGCCAGGACTCGCCCCCATATTCCCGCCGGTTTCATCTGGAGAACTCGAAAATCCGGGGGAGGAGATATGGCCGAGATCCGTAGGGTTGCCGTGCTTGGATGCGGACTCATGGGGAGCGGGATCGCGGAGGTGTCCGCGCGCGCCGGGTACGAGACCCGGGTCCGCGAGGTGAGCGACGAGCTCTGCCAGAAGGGTAGGAGCGCGATCGAGAAGAGCCTCGGCCGGGCGGTGGAAAAGGGGAAGCTGGCCGCGGAGGAGCGCGACGCCGCGCTCGGGCGCCTCCACTTCACCACCTCCCTCGAGGAGCTGAAGGACGTCGACATCGTGATCGAGGCCGTGACGGAGGATCTCGACCTCAAGAACGAGATGTTCCGCGCCCTCGATCAGATCTGCGGGCCGTCGACGATCTTCGCGAGCAACACCAGTTCCCTCACGATCGCCGACATGGCCGCCGCGACAAGGCGTCCTGATCGCATGGTCGGCCTCCATTTCTTCAATCCCGTCCCTGTGATGAAGCTGGTCGAGGTCGTCCGCACCATCGCCACCAGCGAGGAGACGTTCCGGACGGCGTTCGAGTTCGCGAAATCCCTCGGGAAGGAGCCGATCGTCGCGAAGGACACTTCGGGCTTCATCGTCAACCGGCTGCTCGTCCCGTACATGCTCGATGCGATCCGGGCCCTCGAGCAGGGGCTCGGGACCATCGAGGACATCGACAAAGGGATGGTGCTCGGAACCGGTTACCCGATGGGCCCGTTCACCCTGAGCGACTTCGTCGGCGTGGACACGCTCTACCGGATCGCGGAGATCATGTTCGAGGAGTACCGCGAGACGCGTTTCGCGCCGCCGCCGCTCCTCAAGCGGATGGTCAGCATGGGGTACTTCGGCCGCAAGTCCGGGCGCGGCTTCTACGACTACTCCGGGGAGAAGCCGGTGCCGGTGGACTTCGGTCTCTGAGGCGACGCCGCGCGGACGCCGACGCTGGGCGGGTCGTCGAGGCCGGCCGCCGCGTCGAAGCCGCGCGCCGCAGGGGCGACCGGGGCCGCCGACTCCGCCGCTGTGCGAGCGGCCGGAGCGGTGGCCCCGCACCGTTCACGGGCTGTTCTCCGAGATCACCGTTTCGGCGGCCTCGAGCGGCTGCCAGAGCTCGTTGCCGAGGGGGAAGAAGAGAGTGTCGTACGGCGGCGAGTCCTCCCGGGCCGCGTAGAGCGCCATCCCCTCGAACTCCCCGACTTTCTGGAACGCGTCCGCCGGCGCGGGGAGCGGCCGTCCGACGGGCCGCCACTCCCGCGCCTCGAAGACGACGGGGCGCCCCTCGCGGAACCACGCGAGCGACTCCGGATCGTACCCTTCGACCTCAGGCCGTTCGGGGAACGGCGTCTCGGCCGCGGCCGGCGCCGGCTCCGCCTCCTCGCCCGCTTCGCGCCCGCACGCGCCCGCGACCAGCGGCACGCTGGCGAGGGCAAGAAACGCGGCAGTCTTTCGGAAAGTGCGCATGCAGCCTCCTCTCCGAGCACGAATGCGCACGTCCCATGCCCTCCCGCGGCGCTCACGTCGACGGCGCAGACGCCGTCGGCGCGCCGTTGCCGCCGCGCATGACCCTCATGGCGGGAAAGCCGCTCACGCCGGCAGGAAGTAGAACGCGATCCCGAGGATGACGTAGACCGCCAGGAGCTGCACGCCCTCCATCCAGTGAGACTCGCCGTCCTGAGAGATCAGCGCCATGATCGCCACCGCGATCGCCACCGCGACGACCTCGAGCGTGGTGAAGATCAGGTCCATCGGCTGCGGGCCCATGACGTAGCTCAGGAAGACGAGGAGCGGGGCCACGAAAAGCGCGATCTGGATCGACGACCCGACCGCGATGTTGATCGCCGCATCCATCTTGTTCTTTCCGGCCATGAGGACCGCGGTCGAGTGCTCTGCCGCGTTGCCGATCAGCGCGACCAGGATCACGCCCACGAAGACCTCGGACATCCCGAACGCCTCGGCTGCCTCCTCGACGGCACCCACGAGCAGCTCGCTCATGACGGCCACGCCGGCGGTCGAGGCGAGGAGCAGCAGGAGCGCCTGCTTGGTCGAGCCGAGCTCCGCATCGATCTCGTGCAACCCGTGGGGCCCGGCGTCGCCTACGTAGAGGTGCCGGTGCGTGCGGAGCGTGAAGACCAGACTCAACAGGTAGGTCGCCATGAGGACCAGCGCGATCTCGAAGCTCAGCTCCCGTTCCAGGACGACCGCGCCCGCGCCGGCGAGGTGATGGAAGATCGCGGGGACCACCAGCCCGATCGCGCTGAGCACCAGGAGCGTCGCCCCCAGGCTCGCCGCCGTCCTGTTGAAGGTCTGACTCGCGTGCTTCAGCCCGCCCCAGACCGCGCCCAGGCCGAAGACCAGCAGGATGTTGCCGATGATCGAGCCGGTGATCGACGCCTTGACCAGGTCGTGAAACCCGGCCCGGAGCGCCATGATCGCGATGATCAGCTCGGCGGCGTTGCCGAAGGTCGCGTTCAGCAGCCCGCCGACGCCTTCACCCAGCCGCTCTGCGAGCTGCTCCGTCGCCCGGCCCATCAGGCCCGCGAGCGGGATGATCGCCAGCGAGGACGCGATGAAGACCGCGATCCCGCTCGAGTGGAACACGTACTCCAACGCCAGGGCGACGGGAACGAAGACCAGCAGGAGCAGCAGCCAGTTCTTGCGAAGCCACGCCATGGGCACCTCTGTGTTCGTGTCGGGCATTTGGCCGCTTTCGGTCAGGGCGGAACGCAAACAGCTTGCGTTCGTATACCAGTTTCGCACAAATTCGGCGGGTTGCGCCAGATCCTTCAACACAAGCGAGGTGGCATGAACGGAGATCTTCACAGCGGGGGCGCGGTCGATCACGCGGCGGTAGCGAACGCACACTCCGAGCACGCCGACGCGCCGGAGTTCGCGCGCGAGATGTGGAAGACCCGGCTCGGCTTCGTCCTCGCCGCGGTCGGGTCCGCCGTCGGGCTCGGGAACATGTGGCGGTTTCCGTACATCACCGCCGAGTACGGCGGCGCGGCGTTCGTCGTGCTCTACATCATCATGACGCTCGCCGTCGGGATTCCGGTCATGCTCGCGGAGTTCACCATTGGGCGTGGCACTCGCAAGAGCTCGATCTCCGCGCTGCGCCTCGCCGGCGGCAAGGGGTGGGTCCCGCTGGGGTTCCTCTTCGTGCTGACCGGGTTCCTGATCCTCTCGTACTACTCGGTCATCGCTGGCTGGGTCACCCGCTATGCGCTGGCCGGCATCTTCGGCGGCTTCCCCGAGGACACAGGCGCTTACTTCGGCCTGATCGCGAGCGGAGTGCCCGCCATGGGGTTCCACCTGTTCGTCATGGCCGTCACGATCGCGATCGTGATGGGAGGTGTCGAGAAGGGAATCGAGCGGGCGAGCGTCATCATGATCCCGGCGCTGTTCCTGATCGTGCTCGGGCTCGCGATCTGGGCTTCGACCCTCAGCGGGAGCGGGGCCGGGTACGCGTTCTATCTCACACCGAAGTTCTCCGAGCTGCTCAGCGGCGAGACACTCGCCGCGGCGGCGAGCCAGGCGTTTTTCTCGCTCTCGCTCGGGATGGGCGCCATGCTCACCTTCTCGAGCTATCTGTCGCGCGAGGAGAGTCTGCCGAGGGAAGCGGGTGTGATCGCCTTCTCGGATTTCTCCGTCGCGTTCCTCGCGGGTCTCGTCGTCTTCCCCGTGATCTTCGCCCTCGGACTCCAGGGCGCGGTTGGAGAGAGTACGCTGGGCGCGCTCTTCATCGCGATCCCTGGCGCGTTCAATGAAATGGGTGGGATCGGCAGGGTCGTCGGGACGTTCTTCTTCATCGCCCTGTTCATCGGCGCCATCACGTCGGCCATTTCGCTGCTCGAGGTGGTCGTGTCCGCGATGATCGACGAGTGGAACATGCCGCGAAAGAAGGCGGCGGTAATCGCCGGCTCGTTGATCGCGCTGCTCGGCCTCTGGCCGGCTTCGAACCTGAACGCACTCGGCGCGTTGGATGCCGTGACGAATTACATCTTCCTCCCCGTGGGCGGCCTCGCCATGGCCATCCTCGTCGGCTGGCTCTACAAGAACCCGCTGGAGGAGGTGTCCCGGAGCGTGAGCGAGCGATTCCAGCCGCTCCTCAAGGGTTGGCTTTGGACATTGCGCGTCGTCGTGCCGATCCTGCTGGTGGTCGTCCTGTATTCGGCGCTCGGCGAGGCGGTGGACGCAGTGAAGGCGCTCTTCGGCGGCTGATAGGGAACGCGGCGTAATGCGAAGCGGCCACCGGGACGCAGGCATCCCGGTGGCCGCTCCTTTTTCGCTCCCGGCTCGGCTTCTCGCGCGAGCGCCGTCACGATATTCGGCGATGCCCGCCGGCAGCTCCGTGAACCGGCAGCCTCTTCAGGGCAGCTCGCCGCCCCGGTGGAGCTGGTGGCTGTAGAAGTAGTACTCCTCGCGGTGCGCGAGGAAATCCTGGATCCAGACCTCGAGGGGCGGCAGCGGGAGCAGCCTCTCCAGCTCCTGAACCACGATCATGGCGAGCTGGAAACGATCGCGGGCCCGGAAGTCGATCGAGCGGCCATCGAGCAGCCGCTCGACGAGCACCCGGAAGTCCTCGGGGTCGATCAGCGCGATCAGGTGTGCCACCTGGTCCAGGCGGTACGAGTCGTACAGCGATCGCAGGTGGGCGAGCGTCAGCTCCTCCGACGGCGTGCCGATGTCCGGAATGCGTTCGCCCGCGTGCTCCGCGAGCAGGTTGCGGAACCATCTCCGAGTGTCTTCGGAGACTCCCTTCCTGCGCTCGTACGTGTCCAGCGCGGACTCGAGGAGGGCATGGATCAGAGGACGCCCGAGCCCCCGCGCCCGGGCGTCCACCTCGGCTTCCGTCGGCTCGAGGAACAGGTCGGCGGTTCGGATCTCGGGCCCATCCACGCCCGAGGACGCCGACCGGAACAAGAAGTAGCCCCGCCAGCCCCGGTCGTCCGGGTATGTGACCAGGAACACGGTCCACCGCTCGCCTTCCCGCTCCAGGAAACAGAACGAGCGGCACCGCGTCCGGGGAGGCAGCCCCCGGATCGGAGCCGATTCCGTTTCCACGGCAGGCGCGTCGGGCTTCGAGGGTGTGCGCATGAATCCGTCGTCGGGCGCTTCAGGCGTGGGAGAACCGCTTCCGTCTGGTGCGGGATGCAGGGCCACGGCTGGCAGACGATCGCCGTTCCCCGACTCACGCCCAAGCTGGCGTCCGGGCCGATCCGTGTCAAGCGACGCGGCATCGGTGGAGAGCCCCTCACAGGGCCGTCCTTGACCCCCGCGCACCCCCGCGTTATGGTAGGGTCACACCGCCGACCACCGGGTGGCGCCGGCGTCGGCGGCAGGCCGACCGCGGCTCCGCGGTCGAGACATAGGAGATCGCCCCGTGGTTCGTAGCCGCGGGGCGTTCGCGGCCTTGGGGCCCCTGTATCGCCCCGAGCGCCAAGAAAAAAGGACTCTCGGCTGGCAACCGAGAGTCCTTGTGGTCGATGCGGGTGGCGGCCCGCGGACCTCCGTGGCTGGAGTCCAGTTTATTCGCGAGCCGCCCTCGTGTCAAGGGAGTCGTGTGCCCTCGACGCGCGGGCGGCTTCGTTTGTCCGGTCACGGACGCCGCGAACCGCACGCCCCCGACTCCGGACCGGGCTCGCCCGGCCGATAATAAAACGAAGAACCCCGAGAGTGGCAGCTCCCGGGGTCCACGTGCCGCGCCGCAGGCGGCTCCGGCTTCGGTGGGTGGCACCGCGAAGCTTAGCAAAAACGGGCCTGCGGCGCAAGGGATACGTACGTCCTGACAACGCGCCGGGGCCCGATTTCGTTGTCGGGCCCGCGCCCTTGCGCAAAGAGCGCGAGCCCTCCGCCGCATTGCACACCCGGGGCGATGATTGCCGGCCGGGGTCTCGAGGCGGAGATCATCGGCTGCCCGCGTGACGTGGCGGCGGGCGCGGGCGCGACGACCGCGATCGTGGCGGAGGGCTCGCGTGAGGCGCTCACCAGCACACAGGAGGGGAGGAATGGGTACCGCGGCCCGTGCACGGCTCGATGCGTTGATGGAGTTCCCCGGAACCGGGGACCTCTCCCTCACCCGCGCAATCGTTCGCTACCAAGAAGGGCAGGTGGTGGATGGATCGCACCCGAGCGCCGACGACCTGGGCATCGCCCTCGTCATCGACGGTGAGTACGCAGCGGCCGCGGAGGCCATCGAGCTCGGGAGCGGACGGCTGCTGCATCTCGACCTCTCGACCGGCGTCGTGATCCTCGACTGGGTCTATCCCTCCACCCTGGACTACGTCCGCCTCCTGCTCCGCGCGGTGCGCGACGTCGATTTCGAGGCATCGGCCGACGACACACCGGGAACCTTGCGCGCTTACTGCGAGACGATCACCCTCGGCGTGCTCGGGCGGTCCGATTTCGGCTCTCTGGCGCGATCCACCATCCTGCGCCTCGGTTTCCGTGACATCCTGCGCGACCTGGACCCGCACGAGGAAGCTGCGGTACGGATTCAGGCCGCGTCGGGCGACCGCATCGAGGTGCGCTTCGATTGCGATGCGAACGCGCTGGTCGTGGTGCGGCGCAGCGGGGCCGGCGACTCGTATCAGCGCCTTCTGGCTTCCTTGTTTCCCGGGGCTCACCTGCGCGGTGTCCCGATGGTCGGGGGCGTGTGCCACCAGCTCCGCTATCCGGCCCCCTTCACCCTGGACGATGCGAGGGCGCAGCTCTGCGAGGTGCGCGATGGGCTGCTCGGGCTGGTGGCCACGTACGAGCCGGAACGCTACCGGGCCATCCGTCAGGCGCTGGACATCTTCGGGCCGCGGGACACGCTCGCCTGGTTGGAACGGGACGTGGTTCCGGCGGTCGACGCGTACCTGACGCAAGCGCCGGCGGTCGTCGCGTAAACATATGATTTTGGTCGAGAGGGAAGGGTGGCGGAGGGCGGCCCGGACGGCTCTACAAGTGACGGGTGGCAAGGCGGTTCCGCCGCCCCGGCCCGCCCCCGGCCGCGGCCCTCGCTCCCGTCTGAAAAGCGCCAAAATTCTCGACTCGACGATCGTGTATGTCGGTGACTGTCAATAACTTACGCCTAAGCGATTGCTGCTGCGCCGCTTACGAAAATACTTGACGACCGAGGGGCGCGCACCCTATCTTGCGCGTCACCCGCAGGTCGGAGCGCAAGCGGTCGGCTTGCACCGCGAAGGCGACGAACCCCATCCAGAAACTTCCAAATTTTTCATGTTCGGGGCCGAACGTATGTGGGATACCTGTGCCGTGGAGTTGCGTGTCCGGCTGCCTCGTGCCGTGGCGGCGGAGGTCGAAGAGGTGCAGCGTAGGGACCCGGAAGTGCTCAGCCGGATCCTGATGTACGGCCTTACGCGGCGGGCGATCTTCGAGGAGCTGGCGCGCTCGGATGGGGTCCTCGGCGAGCGGTGAACTGTGGGCTTGACGCGGGGGTGAGGCGGTCGTAGGGTAGGAAGCGTGCACGTGCGTGAGGGTGCGCACGTTGCCATGCTCTGAGGAAGGAGCGGGCGAGCTGTTCATGCGGCGTCGGGTTTGGCGCCGATGAAGGCGTCCTATCCCCCTCACCCGGTTCGAGCGATGTCGATTGAACCCGCGGACGAGCGGATTCTGCGGGCCAAGTATCTGGACTGGTGCTCGGCGCGGGTTGCGGATCGGTTCCTGGCGATGACGCCGGACCAGATCTACGACCTGGCGCAGGAGTCTCTTCGACGTGATTCCGGCCCCGCGGTCGAAGCGGAGGGCGAAGCTGCAGGGGCGGGGCAAGCGGCCATGGGCGCCGGAGAGGGCGGCCCCACGCCGTCGCAGGGACAGGACCCCGGTTCGCCGAGCAGAGGCGACGGGGGGGCCTACGGGACCGTGAGCTACCGCGAGCTGGTGGCCCGGGTCACGGAGATCCTCGCGGCGCGAGTGGGGTTGCCGACGTTCGAGGCGTGGCTGGCTGAATACGAACGTTCGCCCGAGCAGTTCGAAGCGGAACTGCTCGGGCTCTGGAAGAAGCGAGCGTGATTCGTGGAGCCGTCTCCTTCCTCGAGGAAGGAGACGGCTTCAAGCGTTGTGTCGCCCCTTGACGCGGGTCTGGTGCCACCAGGTGCCGACAATGGCGACGCAGCCGCCCACGAGGAGCAGAATCCCCACGAGCCCCCAGCCAACGCCCCAGTCGGAACGATTGTCGATGAATCCCTGAGCGGCGGACCTGAGGGCCATGATGGCGAGAGCGATCCAGGCCACGCCGATCCCCAGTCCGGCCGCGAAAGCGAGCTTGGTGATCATCTCGTCGGCTTTTCCGTGTATCCGGGCATCCCAAACGATCATGAAACGACCAGCACGGGCAATATAGCCGGTCTCCGGGGTGCGGCAAGGGATTGCGCCCCGGGACGAAAGCCGCCATTGTAACCAATGGGCCTTAGTGTAGTAACCTCAACCCGGAGGCGAAGATGGCGGTTACCGGCGCGTTGCTCCCCGAGGGGACGCGCGTGAGGATCCGGCGCGGGCCGTTGCCCCTGGATCCTGCCGCGATCGGACGGGAAGGGACGATAGTGGAGTCGAGCGAATACCACGCGCACCGGTACGGGGTGCTGCTGGATGGGGATGCGGAGGCGCGGTTCTTTACGCCGGAAGAACTCGAGGTGATCGATGCGCCGGCGCTTTCACCAGCTCGGGAGGAGGCCAAGCAGCGGCGGGCGCTTCCATAGGTGTTCGTCTGGACGGAGATGGGGCTTCGGGCGGGCCGGTCGCTGCAGCGACCGGCCCGCCTTCTTCATCTTCGTGTCGGCATCTTCGTTTCGGCCGCCGGGCGTCCTGGCGGAACGGATAGTGCAATAGTGGGTCGGGGGACCGTGGCGGGAGGAGAGAACATGGCGCAAGAGAGCAGGGCCGAGTCGGTGACCGGGCGCCCGGATGCCGAGCGGGTGCGCACGGCCGAACCGGCGACCACGGACGAGGCCCGGCGGGCGATCGAGGAAACGAGGGGGCGCATCTCGGCTACCCTGGACGAGATCGAGGGCCGAATCGAGGAAGCTCGCGAGAACATCCGGGAGAAGGTGGATGTGACGCGACCCATCCGGAACCGGTTGCGGGAGCATCCGCTGCCGGGGATCGGGATCGTGTTCGGCGCAGGTCTCGTGCTCGGGTTGCTGACGGGCGGCAAGGAAAAGGAAGGGAAGCATCGCGAGATGCCCGGCAAGGAGGAGCGCGAAGAGCTCCGCCGGTGGCGTGCGGAGCGCCGCGAACGCCTGCGTGAGCACGGCCGCCGGCAGCGGGGTGCCAGAGGGCAATCCTTCATCCGCCAAACGGCCGGTCTGGTGGCCAGCGCAGTCCTCGCCGGGTTGATGACGCGGGCGCGCCGGAGGATCACGGGCGAGGGCCGTCCTGAGTCGCGTGAACTCCGGGCCGCCGCGTAAGAGCGATACCACACATCCGGCGCGTCGGGGTCGATCCTCGACGCGCCGTTCCTCGTTGCAGCGTCGACAACGGACCCGACCGCCTCTTGCTCGGAGAGGGCCGGGTCCGTTGTCGAAGCGGGGCCGCGATGCAGCCTCGGAGCGGCGAGAACGGAACGGCGTCGTCTGACGGATCTCCGCGTCGCTCTACCTTCTTGCCGTCGTACGACCGCTGCCGCGCCGCCCGGTGACGGTTCCGCTGTCGGAGAGGCGCGGGTGGACTTCCAACCAGGTCGGCGGGCGACTACGTTGTTTCCCGTGTGCGAGTTTCTCCATCTCGGACGTTGGCTCTACGACGTCACGCCGTCCGCCGAAGACCGGCGGACATCCGTCGAAGACAGAACGAGACCGGTCGTATGGGCCACCACCCCTTCCTGGAACCCGCGCGCCGCGCCTCGCCGCGTAGCGGCGCGAGGGCTGCGAGATCGATCGCGGCGTCGGTAGCCCTCCTTCTCGTCTTTGTGTTCGCCTCGCCGCACGAGGCCGCGGCGCAGGGCAAGGGTCACGGGCATCCCGCCTGGGTCTCCGACATCGCGGTGGCGAGCGCCAACATCGTGGTCGGCGGTGTGACCGCCGCAGTCACGGCGCTGATCCGCGGTGAGGATGTATCGGAAGCGTTCCTGAAGGGAGCCGCGGGTGGCGGAGTGGTGTTCGCCGGGAAACGGGTCGCCGCCGAGCGGTTCGACGGGGCGGGTTTGCTCGGCCGCCAGATCGCGAGCGTCGGATCCAGCATGGTCGCGGACGCCGGGCTGGGCCGCGACCTGTTCACGGAAATCTGGCTTCCGTTGGGGCCGGTGTGGGTCCAGGTGAGACCGGAGGCGCGCTGGCGCGCACGGGTGAACCTCCACGACGTGGGCAGCGTCATCTGGGCGGCCACGAGGCCCGAGCTGAGATTCGATCTCGGCCGATCGTTGTCCAACGGAGCGCCGGTGTTCGTGGCCGACCAGCACCTGATCCTCGTAGATGGAGAAGTCGCATCCGGCTTCGCCGTCGGCGGCACCGTGGTGATCGGCGGGACCGCCAGGGATGCCGAGCGCGTTCAGCGCCACGAGAACATCCACGTGCTACAGCACGATTATTTCGTGATGACCGTGACCAGGCGGGTGGAGCGTTGGGTGTGGCGCCGGCTGACGACTCGAGAGATCCCGCTCGACTTCGGCTTTCCCGCGGCTCTCATCTCATTGGTGTCCTGGGACAATACCCTGCTGCAAAGTGAGGCGGAGGTATTCGAGTCGCGATGAGAACGAGGTTCTGGTTGGCCCTCCCGATCGCAGCCCTCGCCGCATGCAACATCGATTTCGTGGCCGTGGAGGGCGATTCCGGATCGGGGGATGAGGGTGCGTCGGCGGTACTTCACGTCGACAATAGGAACGGCCTGGTGGCCATCCTGCAGGTCGTACTTCCGGGGACCTCGGAACCTCCGGTCGTGTTCGTCGGGGGAGCCGCTCTGCAAGGAGTCGCGCGGGATGACGGCCGTTGGGCCTTCGACACGGTGGTTGCCGTGGACACGCTCGACCCGCGCCTCGAGCTGGAGATTCGGACCGACGAAGTGGTGGTGGTGCCTTTCGTCTTTTTCGCCCGCAACGGGCCCGCGACCCGGAGAGAGAACGGCGATCTCGAGGGCCCGTTGGTGTACGGGGGCGACCGGCCCGACTCCAACCTGTGGTGGCAGGTGCACCTGCTGGACTCGAACGAGAGGCCGTTGCTCACCGTGCATTCCCTAACGGCCGAGTTGCCCGACCCGCTTGTGATCAGCGGAGCCCTCGTTCCTCCGACCGCCGTCGCCGCGCTGGTCGAGTCAGTCCGATCCGAGAGAATCGCAGGGGCCCCATACGTGATCCACGCTCATTCGCAGAGCACCATCAGGGTTCCGATCGAGGGAGAATAGTGCCTTCGCTCCGGGAATGGTGCCCTCACTCTGCGAGACGGCACGATCGTCACCGGTTCGGCCCGGCCGCGGCTCCGTGGCGCTTGAGGGGCATGGGCGAGCCCGCGGGTTTCGGGAGCCGGATCACGTCGTCGATCGCGCCGCTCGCCACATCGATCACGACCAGCGTCATCGATGTCCCGTCATGCCAATCGCGCGGGGAAAAGCCGCTGGCGAAGAGGCAATTGGCGTAACCGAACAGGGCGGTCACGGTGGGAACGCAGCGCGGGAAGGGGGTGTTTCGCGCGTCTTCCCGCATCCCTTCTTCGATGTCCTTCGGGCTCGCGCTTTCGAGGAGCTTCCGCGCAGCCTCACCTGCACTCACCACGTAACTGGCGTTGAACCATTTCGCACCGTGGATCCGGTCCTCCAGCGTGATCTCGACACGGTCTCCGGGCAAGCGGATAACGAGATCAGGGGCGCCGGAGAACCAGCGAACGGTAATGCTGCTCAAGTCTCGGTGGCCGATGGCGGACCACCCGTCGCCGGTGGTCCAGACCGGGCGACCGGAGTACAGCGGCTGGGCGTATAGCGGATATCCGCCCGGCACCGGGGCCGGCATCCACACGTCCGTCGCGGTTCCGGACACCGCCGCGAGGGTGTCCCGGACCGTTGCGTCCAGGCCGTACCGGATCAGATGGGCGGGCGGTGACGGAAAGCTTGTGGGCTGCCGAAGGTCTAGGCTGTCCAGCTCGTTGAACTGAATGAGATGGACGAACCCGCTGTCGCCGAGGGCCACGAGTCTGCGGGTGACGTCTTTCGGGCCGTGCTAATCGCGTGGGCCGTAGACGCTCGTGGTCGGTTGCCGATAAGGAATTCGAGGCCAATCTCCGGGTACCTGCGCGCCGCTCGTCGCGAGCACCTTGTCGGTCGTGTCGAACACGGTGAACGTCAGGCTCGGCGAGTCCTGCCGCGCCACCAGCACCCCGCCCACCGCCTCGAGCGCCCAGGGGGCCCTGAACTCGCCCGGGCCGTCGCCTTCGCGGCCAATGCGGCGAACCAGGGATCCGGCGGCGTCGAACAGCAGGATCTGCTTCTCCATGCGGTCGAAAACGGCGAACCGGCCGTCCGGGAGGACCGCGACGTCGGTCACGGATCCGAACCACAAAGTGTCTTCACCGCCGATCCGCTGGTCCGATCGCAGCGATGTTGCCTCGACCGCGCCGGCCGCTACGTCTACGAGCGAGTGCGACAACGTGAGGACCCGGGTGCCGTTCAGCTCCTCCACAAACCCGGTCAGCTCCCCGGTCCGGCGAGGCTCGCCCGAGCCGCAACCCGCAAGGACGCCGATCGCAAGGAGCCCTATCGCGCCATGCTTTCTCATCGGCTTCGGTTTTCGAGTGCGTATTGGGTGACGTTCGGAAAGAGAGGGGCAGGGTACAGAGTCGTCGCCCCCTGTATGCTGCCCCCGAGAAAGTTACTCCGGTTCCGTTGCCGTCACAGTGAGCGGTCCGAGTCAACAAAGAGTTACCCGGTGTCGGAGCGCCTCCATATGTCCATAAATGAATGGAAGTTCAGGGTCTGTGGCTAGTAGGGAATGGTGGAATCAATACTACGGGGCTGCCATGCGACGCCATCGGAACGAATGATTGGC
>Ga0207873_1001255_pt1 | contig 25113 bp, 17 predicted proteins | sample BGWIniCompost_FD_187373 | JGI IMG/M metagenome (GOLD analysis project Ga0207873, IMG submission 187373) | Cellulose adapted compost microbial communities from Newby Island Compost Facility, Milpitas, CA, USA - BGW Initial Compost (SPAdes)... ...
AGTGGGCAGCCTTTTTGCAGCCGCCGCCGCCCGTTATTCCTCTGAGAAGGAAATAAGGGAAACGATCCTGTCGGAATTGAACATCAATGCTGTGGCGCCTCCACCGTCGGGTCCGATGACCGGCGACCCTATTAGGATAGGAATTATCGGGTACGGCATTCGCGGTAAGCAGCTCATGCGCGCATTGGGATTTGCCGATAAGGAATGGAAGGAAAGCATGCTGGGTGCAGCCAAGAAGAATCCGAATGACACTCGGCTTAAAGATTTCCTCGCACAGGAGAATCTCAACGTGCAGATCCGCGGTGTCTGCGATGTCTTCGACACGTTTGCTGAAATGGCTGTCGAAACGGGAACGGTCGATGGCAATAAGCCGAAGCGTTATCGCACCTATGAAGAGTTGATCGCTGCATCGGACATCGATGCGGTAGTAATCGCTACGCCTGACCACTGGCATGCGCCGATGGCAATAGCTGCAGCAAAAGCAGGCAAGCACGTCTACGTCGAAAAGCCCATGACGCACATGCTGTCAGAAACGTACGAATTGTACAACACGATTAAAGAAACGGGCGTTGTGTTCCAGGTAGGTCACCAGCACAGACAAACGCAAAGCTTCCTCACTGCGATTGACGCCATCAATAAAGGGGTGTTGGGTCACATCAGTCTAATTCAAACTAACACCAACCGAAACGACGACAATGGTGCCTGGCAATATGATATTCATAAAGACGCCAGTCCACGGACTGTCGACTGGAATCAGTTCCTCGGCAATGCACCGGCTATTCCCTGGAATCCGGAACGCTTCTTCAGATGGAGAAAATGGTGGGAATATGGTACCGGTCTTTCCGGTGACTTGCTCACTCACGATTTCGACCGCATCAATTGCTTGCTGAAAATGGGTATCCCTAGGACGGTCGTTGCCACCGGAGGAATTTACACACACAATGATGGACGCGAAGTTCCTGATGTATTCCAGGTATGCATGGAGTATCCCGACTTCTTCATGGGCTCAAGCCAGGAAGCAGGTAAGGAAAAAGGGATGACGTTCATGTACAGTGCAACGTTGGGTAACCAATTCGATCGCGGTACAATTCTGATGGGCCACGATGGTACTATGGAGCTGGGCAACAGCATGACCATTTATGCAGACCCTCGATCGACTCGCTACGCCGAATGGATCAAGAATGGTCTCGTTCGTGAGAATGTGCCGCTCTACAGCTATGACCCGCGTGCCAAAGGCCTCGATGGCGTGACATCGGCAACGGCACGGTATTTTGCAGACAAGGGTCTCCTGTTCACGTATCGCGATGGCAAGCGCGTAGACTCTACTCACTTGCACATCCGCGAATGGCTAAGCTGTATCCGCAATGGAGGCAAACCCAGCTGTAGCATCGACGAAGGCTTCCAGGAAGCCATTGCCGCGCACATGGGTACACTGTCGCTCAAGACAGGCCGTCGCGTAGAATGGGATTCGCAGAACAATCGAATCGCGGGCTTCGAAATGGATGAGGCGGACAGAATTCTCGTGAGCCCCGGACGCTTCATGGTATAGCCAATATCCTTTTCGCCATATTTAAAAGGCCGGAAGCCCCCGGCCTTTTTTATTCCCTGTTTACAGGGAGGTGTCGCGCTGGCAGGACGAAGCAGGGGAATAAAGCGCAAGATTTCGTAGAACCTTTTGCAGTCAGGTTCGTATTTCATACGACCATGCACAAAGAAACCGTTCGCATTTCATCCATTGACCTGCTTCGGGGTGTGGTAATGATTATCATGGTGCTCGATCATGCGCGCGATTATTTCCACGCCGATGCATTCGTCTATGATCCACTTGATCTCTCCAAAACAGACACGTTGCTGTTCTTCACACGCTGGATAACTCACTTTTGTGCGCCCGTGTTTGTGTTCCTGGCTGGTACTTCCGCCTATCTGGTAGGGCGCCGTAAAGGCACCCCAGAACTATCATCCTTTCTGCTGACACGGGGATTGTGGCTCGTGGTGCTTGAGTTCACTATCGTGAACTTTGCATGGTTCTTCAACTTCCGTTTTCCATTTATCGCTTTACAGGTGATCTGGGCTATTGGTGTCAGCATGATTGTGTTGAGTATGCTGGTACGCCTTCCGCTAAAAGCAATCCTGATCACAGGCCTGGTATTTGTGTGCGGACATAATCTCCTTGACGGCGTTCACTTTCCCGGCACCGGCATTGGATCCTTCCTCTGGTCGTTGTTTCACGACCCGGGATACTATTCTCTCGGTGGCGACCGCGGTATCTTCGTCGCCTATCCGCTTATCCCATGGGTGGGAACTATGGCATTAGGCTATTGCCTCGGCGCATTGTATACACCAGAATTCACGGCGCAGCGCAGAAAGCGCATGCTGATTTATCTCGGCTCGGGCGCGATTGCATTGTTCGTCATCATAAGATTGATAAATGTGTATGGAGATCCCGTTCCGTGGTCCGAACAGCAGACATCCTGGTACACGTTCCTCTCATTTCTAAACACAAGCAAGTACCCGCCGTCGCTGTTGTACTTACTCATGACACTTGGACCATCACTTCTGTTCCTGGCCTTTTCGGAAAAACAACCTTCCGCCTTGGCCCAAAAAGTCATTGTGTTTGGCAGAGTGCCGCTGTTCTATTACGTGATGCACATCTTTGTGCTGCACGCCCTGGCCCTGGTTGCCGCAGTAGCAACCGGATATTCGGTGTGGACCATGATCTTCAACACATGGGTAACGCTATCACAGGAACTGGTGGGGTATGGCTTTAGCCTGTGGGTTGCTTACGTGATGTGGATCGCCGTCGTTATCGTCCTGTACCCCATTTGTCGCTGGTACGAGCGCTACAAGATGGAGAATAGGGGGAAGGTTTGGGTGAGTTATGTGTAGGTTGGCCGATAATTCGGTGATCGGTAATCAGTAAGAAGTAACCATTGGATTATCGATTACTTCTTACTACTCACTTATTAAGAAACTACTTCTGCAGCAGGATCGGTGTGTTGGCGCAGAGTGTGATCAGATCATCGTCGTGTACGGTCTTCTTCTCGTCAGCGAGGATGAGGAATTGTTGATACACGACGTCCAGCTCCTGTTTGTTGACCTGATAACCCAGCAATTCCAATCTGTGCTTCAGGGCAGCGCGGCCGCTGCGTGCGGTGAGGATGATAGATGACGCAGGGACGCCCACTTCCGCCGGGTCGATGATTTCGTAGTTCTCGGCATTCTTGAGGAATCCATCCTGGTGAATTCCTGATGAGTGTGCGAACGCATTGGCACCCACAATCGCCTTGTTGGGTTGAACAGGCATCCGCATCATTTCAGAAACCAAGTGACTAATCTCGTAAATCTTCTCCGGCTTCACGTTGGTGTGCATGTCGAGGTCCTTATGCTTGCGGATAATCATAGTGACCTCTTCGAGGGATGTATTACCAGCGCGTTCACCAATGCCGTTGATCGTTACCTCCGCCTGACCCGCACCGTTCATGAGGCCTGCAATGGTGTTAGCCGTTGCAAGTCCAAGGTCGTTGTGGCAGTGTACTGAGATAATCGCCTTGTGAATATTGGATACGTGATCGAATAAATACTTGATCCGCTTGCCGTACATGTGAGGCAGACAATAGCCCGTCGTATCCGGAATGTTCACGACGTCCGCACCTGCGTCGATGACTGCCTCTACCATCTTTGCGAGGAATTCGAGGTCGGCCCGACCGGAGTCTTCTGCAAAAAACTCGACTTCTACACCTTTACTCTTCGCGTATTTCACGGCCCACACGCCTTGTTCAAGAACCTTTTCGCGCGTGGAGTTGAATTTGTGCTTGATGTGAATGTCAGAAGCACCCAGGCCGGTGTGGATGCGTCCGTGCTTGGCATACTTCAGCGCTTCCGCAGCGACGTCGATATCGTCCTTCTTCGCGCGGGTGAGCGCACATACCTTCGTGGAGACGGCTTTCGAAAGCTCGATTACAGAGAGGAAATCACCCGGGCTCGAGATCGGGAATCCCGCCTCGATAATGTCAACGCCGAGCCCCTCCAGGGCTTTCGCTATGACGATCTTCTCGTCGGTTGACAATTGGCATCCGGGGACCTGTTCTCCGTCGCGGAGCGTCGTATCGAAGATGTCAATTTTCCGGCTCATGCTGATTCGTTTGGTTCAAGATACATAAAATTTCACTCGCTGTCCACCGCGGCCAACATGCGAATGTTCCTACAAATTTGGTTGCCCATGGCTTCCGTACCAAGAATTTTCTCGGCCGGCGTGTCCCTATCGGCGATGTCGCGGGTTCTGTACCCATCTTTGAGGGCCTGCGCCACAGCACGGATCACGCATTCCGACTCTTCTTTGAGTCCGAATGAAATATCAAGCAGCAGGGCTGCCGACAGAATGGAGGCCAGGGGATTGGCGATGCCTTTCCCTGTGATATCATGCGCGCTACCGTGAATGGGCTCATACAACCCAACGCTGTCGCCAATCGATGCAGATGCGAGCATGCCCATCGACCCTGCAATCTGGGACGCTTCATCAGTGAGAATATCACCAAATAGGTTGCCTGTTACGACGACATCGAAACTTCTTGGATTCTGGATCAGCTTCATCGCGGCTGCATCCACGAACATGTGCTCGACTTCCACGTCGGGATATTCGGCGGCAACTTCCTGAACGACTGCCCTCCAAAGTCGTGAACTCTCAAGCACGTTGGCTTTGTCAACGGACGTAAGCTTCTTTCGCCGCGTCTGCGCTGCCTTAAAGGCTTTGTGAGCAATGCGCTCGACCTCGTAACGATGATAGATCATCGTATCGTAGGCGGTGTTGCCCTCGTCTTTTCTTCCGCGCTCACCAAAGTATACATCTCCGGTCAGTTCCCTGAAGAAAAGAATGTCCGCTCCTTTTAGTACTTCGGGTTTAATGCTTGAAGCTGCGAGCAGTTCATCAAACAACTTTATGGGACGAAGGTTGGCGTACAGACCAAGTTCCTTCCGCATCTTGAGGAGCCCTTGCTCCGGGCGAACCTTCAGTGTGGGGTCGTTGTCGTATTTCGGATGGCCCACGGCGCCAAAGAGAATCGCGTCGGCCTTTCTCATCGTGGCGAGGCTTTCATCGGGAAGGGCCTGTCCCGTTGCTTCGATTGCCTCGTGGCCGATAGATGCGTAGTCGTATTCGAACTCATGTCCGAACGCCTGGGCAACGTGATCCAGTACATTCTTACCGCAGGTTGTTACCTCTTTACCGATCCCGTCGCCGGGCACTATGGTTATGCGTTTCTTCATCGGTTTACTAAATCACGAATGTGTTAGTTCGTAGTTGCGTATTTCATCGCGGAGGCTCAGCAGGTAGTCGATGTCGTCATACCCGTTCATCAGACAAGTCTTCTTGTACGGGTTGATGTCGAACTTTTCTGAGGTGCCATCAGCCAGCGTGATCGTCTGGTTCTCCAGATCAACGGTAATTTCAGTGGAGGGATCAGCCTCCACCGTGCGCAACGCCTTGTTAAGGAATTCGTCTGTAACGGTTACGGGAAGGACAGCGTTGTTCAGCGCGTTGTTTTTGAAGATATCGGCAAAGAAGCTCGATACTACTACGCGAAAGCCAAAATCGGCAAGCGCCCAGGCTGCGTGTTCGCGACTGCTGCCACAACCGAAATTTTTTCCCGCTACGAGAATCTTTCCCTTGTAACGTGGATCATTCAACACGAAATCCGGTTTCGGCTTTCCTTCGCTGTCGTATCGCCAGTCGCGGAACAGATTCTCGCCAAACCCTTCGCGCGTTGTCGCCTTAAGAAAGCGTGCAGGGATAATTTGATCCGTGTCGATATTTTCTATCGGCAGGGGTACTGCCGTGCTTTTCAGAGTTATGAATTTTTCTTTGCTCATTCTTTTTGAGTTTATCGCTACACCAGCTCACGTACATCAGTCACGCGTCCTGTAATGGCTGCGGCTGCGGCCATGAGTGGACTTGCCAGGAAGGTGCGCGACTTCGGACCCTGGCGTCCTTCGAAGTTCCGGTTTGATGTGCTGATGCAATACTTGCCTGCAGGTATCTTGTCTTCGTTCATCGCGAGACAAGCTGAACATCCAGGCTGCCGCAACTGGAAGCCCGCTTCTTCGAAGATCTTATCAAGTCCTTCGGCGCGTGCCTGTGCTTCAACTTGTTTGGAACCTGGAACGATCCAGACTTCAACATTGCCCGCTTTCCTTTTTCCTTTGACGATGCTGGCTACCATGCGCAGGTCCTCAATGCGTGCGTTGGTGCAGCTACCAATGAAGACATAGTCAACAGGTTTGCCGAGCAACGGTGTGCCAGGCTCGAGTCCCATATATTCAAGCGACTTCCTGAAAGAAGTTTGCTCGTTGATGTCTTTGAGTTCTTCGACGGTCGGGATGCGGTCTGTAACCTTAATGCCCATTCCCGGATTTGTTCCATACGTAATCATGGGCGCGATATCGTTCGCGTCGAATTGTAGCACTTTGTCATAGGTAGCGCCTTCGTCCGTTGCGAGTTGTCGCCATTGTTCTACCGCCTTATCGAAGGCTTCACCCTGCGGCGCATACTTCCTGCCGCGGATGTAGTTGAAGGTCGTTTCATCAGGTGCGATGAGACCGCCGCGTGCACCCATCTCGATGCTCATGTTGCAGATGGTCATACGTGCCTCCATCGACAGACTGCGAATCGCTTCTCCGGCATACTCAACGAAGTATCCGGTTGCTCCTCCGGCCGATATCTTCGAGATGATATACAGGATGATGTCTTTCGATACTACGCCCTTGCCAAGCTTGCCATTGATCTCGATACGCATCGTTTTGGGACGATGCTGGAGGATGCATTGCGTTGCAAGAACCTGCTCAACCTCGCTCGTACCGATACCAAACGCAATCGCGCCGAACGCACCGTGCGTAGACGTGTGACTGTCGCCGCATACGATCGTCATACCCGGCAGGGTCAATCCCAATTCAGGACCAATGATGTGTACGATCCCCTGGTAGGGATGGCCCAGGCCATACATCGTAATTCCGAACTCTTCGCAGTTCTTCTTCAGTGTCTCCACCTGGTGACGGGAGAGTTCTTCCCGGATGGGGAGGTGCTGATTTAGCGTGGGTACGTTGTGGTCGGCGGTGGCGGTTGTCCGCTCCGGGTTAAAAACCTTAATACCCCTCTTCCGCAGCCCGGCGAATGCCTGCGGGCTCGTCACCTCATGGATAAAATGACGGTCTATGTACAAGACGTCCGGGTAACCCTCACGCTGTTTTACCACGTGGAGATCCCAGATTTTTTCAAACAGTGTTCTTGGTTTCTGGCTCATTGATCTTACCGGTATCGGTATCGGTTCTAAGTTAATTCTATCGGCTGTTATAACAACTGTTAGTTCGTTCCCAGCTATTTAAAACGAAACCGCCCCGTGTCGGAATCCGTTCACGGGGCGGCGTTATATCTTCGTCTGTTAGAGAGAACGCAGCTGAGTTAACAACCTTGCAAACATACGAAGATCATAAATCTTGTGCCGTCCTTCAAAGCAAACATCCAAAAAAATTGGCGTTTACGTACACTTGTTAGTGCCCGACGGCTAGTTGATCATGCTCTCCTCGACGGTAGCCTTTTCCGGTCTCAGATTCCGCACAGCAGCACCTGCCTGCCAAAGCTCGCTTTCGCGAAGTTCCTTGAGTTCTTCAGCAAGTTTTTCACGGTAGTCGGGTTTGCTGCACGTTTCGATCGTGCGCTTTGCTTCCTGCCCCGAGGCCACGCTTTGGTACAGTTCCTTGAACACGGGCAAGGTAGCTTCCTTGAATCGCTTCTTCCAATCCAGTGCACCTCGCTGCGCTGTCGTAGAACAATTGGCATACATCCAGTCCATACCGTTCTCAGCAACCAGCGGCATGAGACTTTGCGTCAGTTCTTCAACAGTTTCGTTGAAGGCTTCAGACGGTGAGTGACCGTTCGCGCGAAGCACTTCGTATTGCGCTTCGAAGATTCCCGCGATAGCGCCCATCAGCGTACCGCGTTCACCCGTGAGGTCAGAGTATACTTCTTTCTTGAAGTCTGTTTCGAAGAGGTATCCTGCTCCAACGCCGATGCCAAGTGCGATGGCTTTCGTTTTTGCCTTACCCGAGGCATCCTGGAAGACAGCATAGCTTGCGTTAATTCCCTTGCCTTGCAGGAACAACCGGCGTACCGACGTACCAGAACCTTTTGGGGCTACAAGGATCACGTCGACGTTGGACGGCGGGATGATGCCCGTTTGTTCCTTGAACGTGATTCCAAATCCGTGCGAGAAATAAAGCGTCTTGCCTTCTGTAAGATGCGGCTTGATGGTCGGCCAAAGTGCGATCTGTCCGGCATCCGAAAGGAGGAACTGGATAATCGTACCGCGCTTGGCTGCTTCTTCGATTTCGAACAGCGTTTCACCGGGAACCCAGCCATGTTCTACGGCCTTGTCCCACGTCTTGGATCCTTTGCGCTGACCGACGATAACATTGAACCCGTTATCCTTGAGGTTCAGTGCCTGTGCAGGTCCCTGAACGCCGTATCCAATAATTGCGATAGTTTCTTGTTTAAGAGCGTCGAGCGCTTTCTCCATCGGGAATTCTTCCCGGGTTACTACTTCTTCGATGACTCCGCCAAAGTTGATCTTTGCCATGGTTGTTTTTTGAATTTGTGTGATGACTGTAATAACTAAATCTTTTTACGAAGCAACACGGCAACCGTGTTTTTCGCTGCGTTCATAGTACGCGTCGCTGCCTTCCGTGTAGTTGGCATACTCGACCTCTATCAGCTTTTCGAGTTGATGCTTCACTTTCTCCATCAATTCAGGAGTGGTATACAGGAGCAGAATGGCGCCACCCCGGTAGAAGTCGCCCTCCATCTCATGAGCGATGAGTTTTTTAATCCGGACGCGCCGGCGATTCAGAACATTTACGATCCGGTTCAGGATCGAAAAGTTGTTGTCGGCTGCGATTTCAAGCGTGAATTCCTGCTTCATGATGATCGTGTAAAATTACATACTATTTCTTTTGCTGAGCGACAGTTGGCGGTTCAAGCAGAACATCCGAAACGCATCCACCTGCCGGTACCATCGGGAATACGTTGTCTTCACGTCCCACGACTACCTCCACAAAACTTGCCGTCTTCGCGTTGAGCAAATCTGTTAAGGCGGGAACGAGATCCTCCCTTTGCGTTACTCTCCGTGCCGGGATGTTGTAGGCTTCCGCGAGCTTCACGAAATCGGGATTTACCATCTCTGTGCAGGAGTAGCGCTTTTCGTGGAAGAGTTGCTGCCACTGACGTACCATGCCGAGGTAGCTGTTGTTCAGCACCAGAATCTTAACCGGGATCTTGTACTGAAGTATAGTTCCCAGTTCCTGCATCGTCATCTGGTATCCCCCGTCGCCAATAACAGCAACAACGTCTTTATCCGGGCGCGCGATTTTTGCGCCGATGGCTGCAGGAAGGGCAAAGCCCATGGTCCCGGCGCCTCCGGATGTAACATTCGTCAGCGGATAGCGGAACCGATAATACCGCGATGCCGTCATCTGGTGTTGTCCTACGTCAGTAACAAGGATAGCTTCGCCTTTAGTCATCTCAGAAAGACGGTGAATAACTTCACCCATCATCAACTTTTCACAGTCAGGATTGCATTCCTTCCTGATGATCTTTTCTTCCTCTATGCGATTGAGTTCGCGGAAACTGTCAATCCATTCCTGGTGGGTAGCGGACTTGACCAGAGGAAGTAACGCAGCAAGCGCTTCTTTCGCATCAGCATGCACAGGCACATCGGCCTGAATGATCTTGCTGATTTCAGCTTTGTCGATTTCAATGTGAATTACCTTTGCCTGGCGAGCATATCGTGACACATTGCCTGTTACGCGGTCATCGAAACGCATGCCTATGCCGATGAGGACATCGCACTCATTCGTATTGACATTCGGACCGTAGTTTCCGTGCATGCCCAGAAAACCTACGTAGTTCGGATGGTCGGTCGGGAAGCTGCCCAATCCCAGCAGCGTACACGCTACAGGAATCCCTGCTTTCTCGGAAAGCGCCTTCAGTTCTTCAGTTGCTCCGGAAAGCAACACGCCCTGACCGGCAAGAATGTACGGACGCTTCGCCTGGTTGATCAGTTCGGCTGCGGCCTGTACTTGCGAAATCTGAAGCGTTGGCTTGGGCCGATACGTGCGAATACCCGTACATTTCTCATAGGTAAACTCCTCGATCATCTCGTTTTGAGCATTCTTCGTGATATCGATGAGTACAGGACCTGGCCTTCCGCTGTTGGCAATGTAAAATGCGCGTGCCACGGCCGCGGGAATGTCCTTGGCTTCTGCCACCTGAACATTCCACTTGGTCACCGGAATCGTTGTGTTTACGACATCGGTTTCCTGGAAGGCATCTGTACCCAGCAGGTGAGCAAACACCTGCCCCGTGACGCAGACTACCGGCGTCGAATCGATCAGCGCGTCAGCCAGACCCGTGATCAGGTTTGTCGCGCCCGGGCCGGACGTTGCAAATACGACGCCCGTCTTTCCTGTTACACGAGCAAAACCCTGCGCCGCGTGAATGGCGCCCTGCTCATGTCGAACAAGAATATGATTGATCTTGTCGGTGTAGTGATACAATGCATCGTAAACCGGCATGATGGCGCCGCCGGGATAACCAAAGATGGTTTCAACCCCTTCCGCCACCAGGCATCGAAGCAATGCTTCCGCTCCGGAAATCTTTTTTCCTACTTCTTTTCCCGCTTCCTGTGCGCCGGTCTTAGTTTTCGTCAGTAATGCATCCATGGGCGGCATTCTTTACTTGTTTCGCATACTTTAATAATATTCCATTCTTTGCGTTCAGGGGAGGCTGCTTCCATGTAGCTCTCCGCTCCGCAAGAGTACTTTCATCTATGAGCAGATCGATGCGGTGATTTTGAACATCGATCTCAATGATATCTCCGTCTTCGATCAACGCGATTGCCCCTCCATCGAAAGCCTCAGGCGTGATGTGACCCACAACAAAGCCGTGTGTTCCTCCGGAGAACCTGCCATCTGTTATCAGCGCTACATCCGCACCAAGTCCGGCACCCATAATGGCTGATGTTGGCTTCAGCATCTCAGGCATGCCGGGAGCACCTTTAGGGCCGACGTAACGAATCACAACCACGTCGCCGCGTTTTACTTTTCCGCTTTGAATTCCATCAACGAGTTCGAATTCTCCATTGAAGACACGTGCAGGTCCCTTGAAGCGATCGCCCTCCTTACCGGTGATCTTTGCAACTGATCCTTCAGGTGCAATGTTCCCGTACAGAATCTGAAGGTGCCCTGTGGCTTTGATGGGACGTTCCAGCGGCCTGATGATGTCTTGTGATGAAAAGTCGATCTCAGGCACGTCGGCAAGATTCTCACGAAGAGTCTTACCCGTCACTGTCAGACAATCGCCGTGAAGCATACCGTTGTCCAGGAGATATTTCATTACCAGCGGTGTGCCGCCGATGTTGTGAAGATCTTCCATCAAATACTTGCCGCTCGGCTTCAGGTCGGCGAGCAACGGCGTCTTATCGGAGATACGCTGGAAGTCGTCCTGAGTGATGTCGATCCCGCACGTTCTGGCCATAGCGATCAAATGCAGCACAGCATTTGTCGACCCACCAAGAACCATCACTATAGTGATTGCGTTTTCAAACGCTTCGCGCGTCATGATGTCCGAAGGCTTGATATCGCGTTCGAGCAACACCTTTATCGCCTCTGCAGCCGCACGCGTTTCTTCTTTTTTCTCGGGGCTTAAGGCAGGATTGGACGATGAATAAGGAAGAGACATGCCCATCGCCTCAATCGCAGATGCCATCGTGTTGGCCGTATACATTCCGCCGCAAGCGCCAGCGCCGGGGCAGGAATTTTGAATAATACCCTTAAAGTCTTCCGGAGTGATGCGACCGGCAATGTGTTCGCCCAACGCTTCGAATGACGATATGATGTTGAGCTTTTTACCTTTCCAGGTTCCTCCGGCAATCGTACCTCCGTACAGCATGATGGAAGGCCGGTTGAGACGCCCCATCGCGATAAGTGCACCTGGCATGTTCTTGTCGCATCCAACAACAGCGATCAGACCATCGTAATATTGCGCGCCGCATACTGTCTCAATGGAGTCGGCAATGACTTCGCGACTAACAAGCGAGTACCGCATTCCCGGCGTTCCGTTGCTCATTCCATCGCTTACCCCAATGGTGTGAAACGTGAGGCCAACAAGACCGGTGTCCCATACAGCAGTTTTCACCTGCTGGGCCAATGCGTTCAAATGCATGTTGCATGTGTTACCGTCGTAGCCCGTACTCACGATGCCAACTTGTGCTTTCTTCATGTCGGCCTCGGTAAGACCGATACCATAAAGCATTGCCTGTGCTGCCGGCAATGTGGGATCCTGTGTTAACGTTTTGCTGTACTTGTTGATCTCTGTTTTTTCCGTTATCTCCATGAACTCCTCTAAGAACCGTTTACTGTTTGTAAGTTTTTATTTGCTATAAGTTGTGTCAAATGATGACGTAGCTTGAAGATTTCTCGAGCACCTGGCTTCGATACGCTTCCTGCACGAGCGCGCCAAGCGTATCCTCCCACGGTCTGCGGAACGGTCTTGCGTCGATCGATTCCACGCTGGCGATTTCAGCACCAGTGCTGCAGAGGAATGCACTGTCGGCTTGTTCGAGCTCCTCCACGCTGATCTGTTTTTCTCTCACGGGGATGTCGAGTTCCTTGCAGATCGCCATCACTGCCGAGCGTGTGATCCCGGGGAAAATGTGACCGACCGGGGGTGTGTATAGCACGCCTCTGATCTCGACAAAGATGTTCGAGCTCGGCGCCTGCGCGACACGACCGTGCATATCGAGCATGAGCGCTTCGTCGTAGCCTCTGGACCGCGCTTCGCTCGTTGCAAGTATTCCATTCACATAGTGGCCGCATACCTTGGCTTCCATCCGGATAGACTCCGGGTTGGGACGCTGATACGGCGACACACAAAGACGCACCGGCTTATCGCCGAGGTACTTGCCCCATTCCCACGCACAGATCATGATGTGCGCCTCGGCAGGCTGCGTCAGATTCATGTTTGCGCCGGTGTATACCAGGGGCCGTATGTAGGCGTAGGAGAGCCCGTTACGGCGCAGCACCTCATAGCTTGCCTGGATCAGTTGTTCTGAGTCAAACGGGTAGGGGATGTGTACCAGCTCACAGCTCTTCTTCAGCCGCTCGAAGTGCTCCGCGGCCTTGAATATTTTCACCCCGTTTTGTGTCGGGTAGGAACGAAGGCCATCAAAAACGCCATGCCCATAATGAAGCGTCTGGCTGAACAGGTCCAGCCTGGCCTCCGCAGCCCTAACGAAGCTCCCATTGAGGTAGACTATCGTGCCTTCATTATAGTACATATAACAATTGTTAGTTCGTTCTGACCACCTAAAACAAAACCGCCCCGAGGTCGGGGCGGTTTTGATAGGTTCCTATACGGACAATATCATCGCCACCCCGATTTTCGGATAAGAAGCACGACATTGCCCACAAGCACAGACCATCCTGACTGACCAGGTGACCCTGACAGTTGTTTGGATATGTGCTGATTGTTCGACATAATATTCTGCATCTTCACAAGGTTCACAAATTTGCTAGTAGTTATCAAGTTAAACCGTAAAAATATTTACCCTCAATAACGATTGTTCGGTTGTAAAAACGCTGTTTACGGGGCTTTTTCCTTCCGACTAATTCACTTATTGCCGAGCAAACCCTTGTACACGCTGCGTGCATGCTCGTAACCGCGTTTCGCGTCATCGAGTTCACCAGCGCGTATTTGTTTGCTTTTTACCTTCCAGCATTGATTTACAGCCTCCAGGCACCATTCGATACTTTTCTCCTCGCGAATGGGTTTGCCATCAACGACGACAAACATCGGGTTCGTGTGGGCACTTGGGAAAATGCGCACTGCTATCCAAGCCGACTTGTCTGCACGATAATCGAAAGTGACGTCATTCCATTTACCGTCGGCAACGATCTCGCGCGATTGTACCGGAACCCCGTTAACGATTAGCTCAACCTTCACGTTTCTGGTCTTGCCCACCCGCGCGCGTTCAACATGCCAGTAAGGCTGTTCGTAGAAAGGCTTCGACGCGATGATCGCACCGATCGCATCCTGTTGCTCCGTCAGACGCGCGAGTACTTTAGCAGATACCTTAACACTGGATCCTTTCTTTAGTCGTACTTCGCTATCGTTTGTTCCAAGTTTGACATTATTCACCGTGAAGTCTATAATGTGCGAGAAACCGTCGCTGACATAGCTTCTTCCATTTTTCAAAGCGTCCACAAATCCATCGAAACTGAGCTCCTTTCCCAACTCTGCATAAATGCGAGCCATTCCCACGCGTTCATCGGCTACACAGGGAAAGTCGGTCTCACCGCTCGCTCTCGTCCGGAACCCTGCATTCAAGGTGTGATACCACATGTTCAACTCGTGAACAGACGGCGTGTTGCCGAGGGAATAGAAGTCGACGACGTTGTGCGTTACGGTTACGACGTATTCATTAGCTCCAATACCATCCATCTTCGGGGTCACGTAGTTCGGCAACTCCGCTGTATGTCGAACCGGTGCGAGGCCATTGCCTGAGTGAGCGTATCCGGTGACTCCTCCTTGTGCTTTCGCCCACTTCAGGACTGGCAATGTCCAGCTTGGCCACTCCTCGATTTCGTCGGTGTCCGGGTAATCGTCCTCAGTGAGATTGAGCAACACAACATGACCTGCGTGTGATGAGGGAAATCCCGACACTTCGACGTCATATCGCAAAAGATTTTTCCTGTCGGAAAGCGGATGCGTTTTTCCCGTAAAGAATCCTTTCTGATAGTACCAGCACGGACCCCAGCTCAGGTTGCATCCGATGTTTAAGTCTTCACCCTGGATTTGTCGCCACATGTGTTCAGGCTTGACACCTTCCTCCGGACTTTCATAATGCGAACACCCGGCCGCGTGAATGTGATGATCTCCGCTATACCAACCGAGCTTCGCCATGTGCAGCCATCGTTTCAGCTGGATGTTCACTTCAAACGTCTTCACACCTTCTGGTACGGTGATGTGCAACTCCTGTTGTTCATATTCTGGTCCACGACCCACAGTAACCAGGTAGACGCCCGGCGGCAGATACACATGCTCGCCATCAGACCGATAGATCTGAGGCTGGAAGAAAAAGTCGGGATATTCATCCGTGAGTGCAGATCTTCGGGCGGGCAGTGGATATATGCCTCTTAGCCGTTGCTCGGGTTTAAGGAGCGAGTCATACTGGAACAAATCACCATGCGTCCAGATGGCAATGTGCCAATCACGCATCCGTGCAGTGGTAAGACGATAGTCATATGCATTCGATGCCGTCGCATCCGATGAACGCAGTCTTTCAATGTCGTCGCGAATCAATAACGATGCCATCGTTGGTGCGCCATCATGATCCTTGACATTGAAGACTACCTTCACAGAAGGCTTGATGTCAAACAGAACATCAATTGTGTTTCTGAATCCAAGGTCTTCTGTGCCGTGACCGACATGAAATCCCAATCGCGCTTCCCGCTTTCCACTATGTCGCGTGTACACCTGAAGTATCGCGTATTCTAACAACTGACCCGATAGTTGTGGCTTCATCGGCCGATCGCGATACAACAGCAGTTCGAGAAAACGATTCTCGAGGTCTCCCTTTGAAAGCTCATTCTTAGGCAGCATGCGAGGTGCATTGCTGGACGCGTGCAGTATAGGTTGCGCATTGGGACTCGTTACTTCGAGTCGACCCGTCACCTTCCCCTGGTTGTGAATTTTTACCAGGAAGTTGGTCCACCCTTCCTGCGTGAGTGTCGGCTTCGCTGGGCCTTCACTCACCATAACGCGCGCTTCAGGGTTGATGGTGACTGCCGCAATACAGTACGGATCCAGTATGGCCTGTATCTCAAGCACCGTCTCTTGTGAAAGACCCTCACGCCTTAACGCGGCAAGTCGTGCCTGCGCTTCTGAAGGCAGTGCGCTGCCGATCGCGGCGAGTGCTTCATTAACACGGCTGACGTGCGCGAGAAGTGGCTGAGGATCGACATCAGTCACGGGAAGAAAGTCACCCGTGATTACTTGTCCTTTCGCGGCAACAACGTAAAGTACGATCCACGATAGGATGGCGAGGCGTTTCATGAATTTTTCATCATAGCCCATTCATTTCCGGAGTTGTGCGAATGCCCAGGCGATGACAAAGAAGCCAATACCTGTAACGATGGGTGGAAACATTACCTTGGGTGGATAGACAGCGCCGAGGTAAATCATGACGAGTCCCAGGACTACCAGGACCCATACACATATTGAAAGAATTTGACCTTTATTCAAGGGGTTGTTGGTTTTGGTGGGATATTCAAGTTACATAAACTTTCTCTAATGACCTGCAGGCAAGCGGTTCGTAAAGCAGTCGAAGTCGCCCAGGAATTTTTCCTGCACCGTAAAGCTTTCGCATAACGCGTCCAGGCGTTGGAATTCATGCGCAAAAGTTGATTTGAATGCGTCTCTATCCTGACGGGATCGCCAGTAATCGATAGTAAGATAGCGCATGGGGTTGGCCCGGTCCTGGTGCAACTCGGTACCCAGATATCCTTTCCCCTTGCTGAAGAGTTTCACCCATTGACCCTGCGGACCGTAAGCTTTTTCAAAGTCCTTTTGCTTACCGCGCTTTACAATAAACTCCCACATGTATACGAACACTTTGTTTTCCATTCCGCTGAAGATACCGTTGATACTTTTACCGCTCTTTCTCGTACAGGAGCAACAAAGCCCGCATATGCGTGGCAACGACCCCGGTATGATGGCCTTCCCCTCCGACCTCAAATTTTTTTATCGTCACTCCAGACTTTGCTGATGCCAATGAAACTAGTGTGTCAACGGCTGTTTTTACCCTGGCATCTTCTTCTCCTGTATAAGAGAAAACGACGACAGAGCCGGGCGCAAGGTTCGGGAGATTTTCCCATAACCGCACAACCATGGCGTCATCCCAGTACAAAGAGGGACTGCAAATGCCATAGCGCTTGAACAAGGAGGGTTCTTTATAAGCAACCCACGCCGCGAACAGGCCACCAAGAGAATAACCGAGTAGTCCACGATCGGACGAATCGGCGCGGTAGTTCGCCTCGATATGAGGTATGAGCTCTAGCTTGAGGAAATTCAAAAATTCTTTTCCTCCACCGGAGGTTGGTACCCAGGCCGCCGCGTCTGGACCTAGTTTCTCCGGGGATACCCTGGTGGGGGTATAGTCGCGCGAACGCGCATAGAAAAACGCGGAAGGATCGCCATCCAGCGATATGCCAACCAGGATAACGGGCTCTATGGCCTGGAGGAGGCCTGCAATACGGTGGGAGTCGTGCATCACCCCGCCCAGCATCCATGCATCCAGATAATAGAGTACGGGGTATGAACGCTGTTCCTGCTCGTATCCCGGAGGAAGGGTGATCAGGAGTTTGTAAGTCATGCCGACCTGGCTGGACGGAAAATGCTGTTCGATGGGCTTGCTCTGGAAGGTCGGCATCTGAGCATTTGCTGCTGCAATTAGCAGCATAAGCCCTGCAGAGGCGATAATCCGGCTCATGGGTCGCGGGTTTAGGTCCGGGAACAGGAAGTTAGCGAATTTCCGCATGTCTCCTGCAAACGTTTCCCGTCGGGGATGTGGATAAATCACCGAAATAGCCACAACACTGTCGCCGCGTTTTCCGTTTACTTGGGTGTCGTAGAAGAATGGGAATGGGTATGAATACGAACATGAAAGTGCGAGTCTCAGAGGCGACCTCTTACCTGAAGCACTTCAAGATAGCTCAGATGAACCTCAATCAACTCATCTGGGAGGAACGCCTCAAGCGGAGACTGGAGCGCGCAAAAAGCCGATAGGGCAACGCCCGATAGCTAATGGGACTTACTGGCTGTCGTCCGAGGCATTCAATGTCTCGTTGAGCCATTTGAAGAACTCGCGCTGCCAGGCGATTCCGTTCTGTGCTGTCAGTATCCAGTGGTTTTCTTCAGGGAAGAAGAGCAGCTTGCTTTTTATCCCCTGAAGTTGAGCAGCCTGAAACGCTTCGAGCCCCTGGCCAATGGGGACCCTATAGTCTCTACCTCCCTGTATAATTAGGATCGGTGTATCCCATTTCGCGACGAAGTTGCTGGGATCATAACGACTGTAGGTGTTTTGTGCGGCTGCGTTCGACGTATCCCAGTACGGACCCCCATAGTCCCAATCCACGAACCACAGTTCCTCCGTGGTGCCATACATACTCTTCATGTTGAAGATCCCATCGTGCGATATGAATGTCTTGAATCGCTTCTCGTGTATACCCGCCAGGTAAAAAACGGAATACCCTCCGTAACTCGCGCCCACACATCCGAGCCGATCCTTGTCTACGTACGGCTCCTTTGTGACTTCATCAATTGCTACGAGACAATCTTGCATTACCTGTCCGCCGTGATGTTTGCTGATCGCCTCATTCCATTCGACGCCAAATCCCGGCATACCCCGACGTGCCGGAGCAACGACGATATATCCGTTTGCTGCCATCAATTGAAAATTCCAACGGAAGGAATAGAACTGCGTCAGAGAAGATTGAGGTCCGCCCTGGCAATACAGCAGCGTGGGATATTTTTTTGACGGATCGAAGTCGGGAGGGAAAATCACCCAGACGAGCATCCGCTTCCCGTCTGTCGTCGTGACGTACCGCCTTTCGATTTTGCTCAAGGCAAGGTTGTCGTAGTGCTTCTTGTTTACATGAGTCAATTGTCTCATGCTGCCATCCTTGAGATTAACGACAAACAGTTCTGCAGCATGATTCATATCGGTACGCGTGACAACCAGTTTGTTACCTGCCTGTCCAACGATAGCTGTGACGTCGAAATCACCTTGCGTGATCTTCTTAACAACAGGCTGCTTTCGCGTGCGGCCAGGATAGTCTACTTCAAAAAGCTGTATGGTGCCGTCAACGGGGGCTGTGAAGTAAATTTTCTTTCCATCGTTGCTCCAGGTATAGTTTGCCACGGTGCCGTCCCATGATGCTGTCAAGTTAATTCGGCCACCAGGACCGTCGACAATGATATCTTGTTTGTCGGATTCATAACCGTCGCGACGCATACTGAGCCAGGCAAGTGCACCCGATGAAGAAAAGGAAGGTCGCTCATCGTAACCCCCCATACCCTCTGTGAGATTGGTCGTTGTCCCGGTTTCGATATCGTAACGATATAAGTCTGTATTTGTACTTACTGCGTAGTCGGTTCCGTATTTCTTTTTCGCGACGTAGACTATTGCTTTACTGTCGGGGCTGAAAGTGTAATCTTCCTGGCCTCCGAAGGGCTTTTGCGGGCAATCGTATGGCTCGCCTTCCATGATGTCCTTGCCTTCATCGTTGCCTCCAACGGCGTGGATGAACAAGTGGCTGAATGCGCCGTCTTCCCACGTATCCCAATGTCTGTAGTTGAGTGTTTCATAGATGAGTACGTTGGACTTCTCGAGGTCAGGATAGATTTCTTTACCTGTAACTTTGACGATGGGTACATCCTTCACGCGTACCACGTACTTCCCGTCCGGAGAAACAGTGCGGTCGGGAAGAAGCCCGGTGACGGATGCTACTTCGTGTGCCTCTCCACCTGCGATGGGTATCACGTACGTTTTTGAGGTGGGTTCATTCTGCGGAATGTCGTAGGTCGTTACCGAGTACACCACATTCTTTCCATCCGTTGAAACTCCTTTTCCCGAAACGCGGCCCAGTGTCCACAGGAGTTCGGGTGTCATTTTTTGTTGTGTCCAGCCGGATATCGACAAGGCCAGCGCCGTGAATAAAACTAGTACTCTCATATCGCCCGTATTAATGCGGCAAAATACAATGCCCTTCGCCTTCGTCAAAGCAGGCGAGACATCGAAAAAGAACAATTCAGGATTTACCGGCTTCGCGCCCAGAATATGCCGACACGCGTATCGACGTATTGAATGTCGTTCAGCAATTGATATCCAATGTTCACGTCAAAGCGCCGCAGCCGAAGTCCCGCAGCGGGAATAAGGACGAACCGATCGAAGTCGCCAAAGTAATAGCCAGTTCTGCCTTCGGCGTAAAGGGGACCAATCACATTTACCTTGAGGCCTCCCGTGACGTGCACCACATCAGTATCACTTAGATTTAAACCATCCATGGGGCGGATCTTCCAGTGGTTCCAGCCCGCTTCACCAACAAAAGCAATGATTCCGGGGACATCATATTCCAGATTCGCATTGATGCGAAAACCGCGCTCATAAGCTCTGCCGAGATCCTTGACAGGATTCATGAATCCAATGGAGCTGCCGATGTGAAGTCGCTGCGAATATGTCGCTGTCGCAACAAACAGGAGAAATGCTGCTGTGAGGGCTCTGATCATCGGAAACGGGATATAGCAATTCCCGCAGGTTGAATATAGCATCTAGTCACGGACTTTCCGCCAACTATCTCCGGACTTTTTTGCCCTTCTTCACAACATTCAGGGCACCGTTTACCGCAATCCGCTTCCAGTAATTGAAGACCGACTTTTCTGGTATTCGAATTTCTTCCACGGGCGCCCAGGAAGGCTCCCGATTGTGGCGCAAAATTCCGTTAGCAACGAATGAAACGATGTCCTGCCCCAGCCACTTCTTGTCCGGATCGGTTTTGTTCAACAGAGTCATGTGGAGATTTCTATACGACATTTCAGCTCTTCCCCTGGCCGAGTCGCGGGTGGCGATCGCCTCGAGACGAAACCGGTCAAGATAGCCTGATTTTAATTCAATGCTTTGCAGGGGGCGCAGCACATGGTTCAGCGCCATGAGGTCCATGCCGCCGACGTCGACTTCCATGTGGAAGGATGAAGCATCTGTTTTTTCGTAAGCAACAGCGATCGGCGCCTGACCATACACCCGCGCGCGGGCATTAAACTCAAATAACTGAGCATCAGGATTGCGAATTTCAGCGTCGAGTTGATCGAACCAGATGGAACCCTCTTCACCTGTCGTTTCAGATCGTTCCGCATACCAAACACTTCCGTCGCGAAGTCGGATAATGTCAGCCGCAATTCCGCTGTTAGCGATCAGGTCGCTTATCGCAAAATCTTTTTCGACAGGTTCGGGATCCTCAAGGCGCTTATCACGCACTACGTCTAATACGAGACCGTTAACGATTATTGTGTCAGCGATTATGTTTTGCGACTGGATCAAGTCATCAACCATCAGGCCGCTGGCCATTACCGATTGCCATTCGCCGGAAATCACGTCTGTTTCGTGAGCATCCGGAGGAAGGGGCCGGGGGCGCGCCTTCATTACACCCGCATTCACCAAACTCCCATCGATACGGACTTCGTGCAATTCTACGTCATGATTTGACAAGGTGAACGATAGACGTTCAAACTCCATGGCGATGCCATCCCGCAGACGGAGTCGTGACAGCCCTGTGAGTGTATACTGTCGATCCTCCGTACGCAGTTGTCCGTCGTGCAAGACCAACTCCGAAATTCGAGGCACGTCGAGAAATTCGGTTGTCATCGACGTCGCTTCTTCATTGAAATCCCGATATAGAACGGGCACAAACAATTCCGCGCGTTGTACTGCGGGAGTTTGTGTACTGAGGTCGACGCCGGAGAATAGTACACTGTCGCTGCTCAAGCTCCACGACGGCTCCTCAACCCGTAGTTGTCGCGCAAACAAACGCTCTACGCGATAGTTATCATTTGTCAATGCAAGACCTGAAGCTTCTGCATAGGACATGGCGAGTCGCATGTCCTTATCGGACATCGTCAGGTTGTAGAGCTGCGACTGTCCTTCAGTATCAAACACAGCTGAGTCAACTTCGAACTGCGCATTCTCGCTTGCCAACGCAAGTCCATAGCATGTTCCTTTCAGACGTTGCGGAATACCTGACCCTACACTAAGCCCAGATATGTTACCCATGCGGGTGGAAAGGTGCTGCGTGCCAAGTCGGACATCAACGTCCAGCCTTCCGATTGCCAGCCTATCGACGGTGAGACCGCTTGTGTCTGCTGGAGATATCTTTCCGTGTACACGCAAATTGCCCACGTTCACCGCTTGCCAGTATCGGTAATTTCCCCGCAGGAGGGACGACAGAGGATGCGTAACGCGCAGGTTGGAAACTTCAATGTCGAGAGAATCTATGAGAGCCGTACCTCCGGTAACCGACGCGCGACCAGGTGTGAGATGAACATTCCTCAAATCGCAACGCACGTTTTTCGGCCCGTCTTGCCATACCAATGTGCCAATCTGTACTGAGTTCAAGCGATCGACCATTGACCGCCACGATAGGTCAGTTATGTTGCGGGCATTGGCATCGAGTTTTGTCAAAGACAGATGTTGAATGGAGTTTTCATATTGGAGATTGACATTCCGGAGCGAAAGCGCGGCAATGTGAACAGGCCGCTTATTCCGCGTCGATCGCGTGTCGGTGAAGGAAGGGAAAAGTCCCGGCAGATCACGCGTCACGTGAATGACGGCGTTACCAATGGCGATAGAATCAGCTCTGAGTTCCCTGCCCGCAATGAATTCGAAAAGACGAAAGTTCTTGAAGCCTATGGATTCGCATGTGACGAATCGTTCACCGGATGCGCCGGTGAGACTGACGTTGGAAATTGTTATGTCTTCGTTTCGTTCGAACAGCATTGTGTTGCAGGAGAGACGTACGTTGTCGTTAAGATTGATGTTTGTCTCTGCAAGGTCCATCTGAAGATCGCCGAACAGGATGTCAGTCGTATCCGAAAGCACTTCCACATTGTGGAGGCTGAGGTTTACATCCGGAATGTGCGCTCGAACGGAATCCTCGTCGAACACAAGAACCATCTGGAAGGATGCATCCTGGATCATGGCGGTGTCAACACGAATTTCCCCAAATGTCTGGGTCAGAATAGCCGACAACGGCAGCCTGATCCGGTCATCCGGACGCGGTTGAGTCCTGGCGCGCAGTGAACCAGAAAATTTCGGCTCTGCAATTTCGATCTTGTCCAGGCGGTAGCGTTGATTATTATAGAGTTCATTAAAGTCGAGTTTTCGGATCAGGACGGACTTTCCCTCGACGCTTACCCTCGACTGCGATGCGCTGTCGTATGATTGAAAGTTGAAGTCCTTGAAAATAATGCGCTCCTTACTGTAAGTGTATTCCACCTCACTAAACGAAAAGGATGCCTGGCTGAGGTCTACCGACTGGCCACCAATCCCAAGTCTAACGTCTCCTTCGCCCTCGGTGTGTTCGGCCCAGTGTTCTGCTAGGAGATCAATAAGCCGAACGTGTATCACATGTTTGTTGGGTTCCTCTACTGAAAGCGTTGCGCGTTCAACCCGAAGTGTTTCGATACCGAGAAACTTCAGAACGGACTCGACCGCCGGGAACGCGGTAACCATGACCTGACCAATCGTGATGTGTTCACGCCTTAGGGTACCATCGGCAGATAGCGAAATCGTTGGTTCTGCGACGGAGACTTTACTGAACTGCAATTCCCGTGAGAGAAGCGAACCGAACGAACTCATGCGGGCGTGAACGAAGGGGATATGGATTTTCCGGACAGGACCGGTGGAAACCGTGTCCGTGGGCGTTATGGTAATGTTGCGTACGTGATAGGTGAGCGACGTGAGATCAAAACCCAATTCCTCGACTTCAAGATGGTATCTGCCTTCCGTTCGTGACTCGACGAATTGAACGAGCATTCGCTCCAGCAGCGTGACCCGATTCCTTTGTAGCACCAGGAAAATCGCTATCAGCGCCACACCGGCCAATACCCCTACCGCAAATTTTCGAGCTTTCCTCAATTTCACTGCCACGATTGAAGAACAAAGTTACTAACCGCACGATAAGGAGAAATCCTCATACGGATTAATAACGAATTACAGGCATGAAGGGTATACGGGGGTGTTAGAGCGCGGTAAAAGGTCAGGAAGTTTGTTCAGTCAACACACGAAACCAACGTAAACACGTGCGCACTTAAACACGTAAACACGTGTACACCTAGATGTCCATCGCATCATACACAACCACTCTCTCCCAAAGATGTGAGCAGTCTTCGACGAACTTTTTATGAATGGGATGTACCTGGTACGCGTTCTGGCCTTCTACATCGTCGAAGAACATCAGTTCAGATACACTGAAGCTGTTGTCGACGACATCGCGTTTCTCGGTGCTGGCAGGAACACCAATGCGAAGACTCTTAACGGTTTCAATTTTCTCCAACGTTTTCAATCCCGCTATGAGTTTATCGCGATCTTCCTTTGAATTGGGGTTCTTCAGCCAGAAGAACACGTGATGGGCAAGCATTTTCTTATTCTTTTTGATTGTGGGTTCAGATTGCGCCGCGGCGACGACGCCTGCGCCGACCACGGTAGCTACAAATTTTCTGCGGGTTTGTTTTTCCATGCGTCAATATACCCTCTAAGACCTATTCAGCAAAATAGTCTTTGATAGGACCCATTACCCCCGAAGGTAGTCGGGTAACGGAATCCCCGCCCGAAGCCGCTCATCGGGTTGCGGCTCCAATCGTTGAAGGCGTAAAGGTACAACGCCAGCCCAAACGTCGGAGGCGTAGTCTTCTTCATCGTCGACCGGTCCGCCGGTGCGCAACTTGGCTGACGCTTCGTTAATCGCAAATGCAATCACCATCGTAGCCTTCCACTCGTTGGCAGTAGGTTTCCGAACATCATCCCATCTGCCTGGCTGCATCTTGTTGGTAAATTCTTCCAGCGACTTATATAGTTCGTCGTCGTTATGAACGCGTTCGGGATGACTGAAGAGTACCACGGATCGATAGTTAACCGAATGATGCATGGCTGAACGGGCGAGTACAATTCCGTCCATGAGTGTGACCGATATACACGTCAACGGCTTGTTTGTATCCAGAATCCGCATGTATGAACTCCCCACTGAACCGTGGATGTACAACCGGTCGCCTATGCGACAAAAGCCGGTCGGGATTTGAAATGGCTGACCTTCGTGCACATAGGCCAGTGTACAAAACAATGCCTCATCGAGAATCGAGTAAATCGTATTCCGATCGTAACTGCCACGTTTGGGCAACCGCGTGATCGTCGTGCGGTCCGTCTTCTGCAAATTATCCATGTTCTTAATGTTGAGCATAAATGT
>Ga0207873_1001257_pt1 | contig 25091 bp, 22 predicted proteins | sample BGWIniCompost_FD_187373 | JGI IMG/M metagenome (GOLD analysis project Ga0207873, IMG submission 187373) | Cellulose adapted compost microbial communities from Newby Island Compost Facility, Milpitas, CA, USA - BGW Initial Compost (SPAdes)... ...
TTAAAGAAGTGATCGAAGGCTTACAACCACCAGGGGTTGGATCAGGAGGATCCCATCGAAAACAAAAAGATAGAAATAGACCGGGCGCTTTCGCAAACTGTAGGCGATGAGTCCGGCTGCAAGCAGGGCTGTCAGCAATAATCCGTAGAACGACGCCGGCTGCCCGGGCTGATAGTCTTCATAACGATGAAATCCGTACAGCAAACCGGTGTAGGCCGCCAGAAAAGTCATGGCCAGCACGCAGGCGCCGCCGGCGCCCAGCCGCGTCGCCAACGTATGGAGTCCTAGCCCGCGGTCCGCCTCGATATCCTTGATATCAAAAGGCAAAGTAATGGCCGCAACGAACAGGAAGCGTTTCAGCCAAAGCATCAGCAGTTTTTCGGTTTCAAGTCCGGCTCCCGATTCATAATACGGGATAAGCACACAGGCCGAAGCCCATACTCCGGCAATCAGAAAGAGCTTCAGTCCGGGAATCTGCCGCAGGCCTTCTTTCCTGAAGAGGGGGAACGAGTAAAGGATGGCCAGCAATCCGGTGACCGAGACTGCAATCCAGGTGGGTTTTTTCAGGAAAATCACGCAGCCCAGAATTCCCCCCACGGCCACAAAACTGAGTGTCCGGATCAGACGCCGATGCCGGATAAGCCAATCAATGCGGTAGTAAACCGAGGTTCCGTCTTTGGGGATCTTGTTGAGGACGGCCTGTGCGTTGTAAACGAAGGCGGTTGCGAAATAAAGCAGTACCAGTACTTCTGGATCGGGTTCCCTGCCCAGCAGCAAATACGTAAGCCATCCCTGCGCCACCGCACAGATCGCAATGAAGGTATTGCTGAATACCAGGAAATCGAACCACCGGGAAATCAGTTTTGACATGGCATCGGCCTTGCCGCAAATATAGTAATTACCCCCGTTCCAATTCAAAGATAGTGATCTCCGGGCGCATGCCCACCCGGCCGGGATAGCCCAGAAAACCATAACCCACATTCACATACAATTGCTGCCCGCCTTCCCGGTAAAGTCCGGCCCACTCGGGGTACACGTACTGGGCAGGGCTCCATTGGAACTGCTTGAAGCGGACGCCAAACTGCATGCCGTGCGTATGGCCGGAAAAAGTGGCATCAATATCGCTGAATTCCGGCAATACCTGGGCTCGCCAGTGGCTTGGGTCGTGTGACAGAAGCAATTTTACCGCCGCATCCTCCGTGCCTTTCCGGGCTTCCTCCAGGCGTCCATATTGCGGAAAGCGGGCAATGGCTCCCCAGTTTTCCACGCCGATGATCGCCAGTTGCTCGCCTCCCTGTTTCAACAGGTGATGCTGGTTCATCAGCAGATTCCAGCCCATATTGGCATGAACCCGCTTCAGATCCTCAAAGTTCCGCTTTTTGGCGGCCGGACTGCTCCATTGCCGGTAGTCGCCGTAGTCGTGATTTCCGGTTACGGAAAACACCCCCAACGGGGCTTTGAGCTTTTCAAACACGTTGACCCAATTCCGCATTTCCGCCGTTTCATCGTTTACCAGGTCGCCGGTAAAGAAGGCCACATCCGGTTTCTCCCGCATCAGCAATTCAATCCCGGCGGCTACGGCCCCGGTGCGCTTGGCGGACAGACTCCCGGCATGAATGTCGGACAGCTGCGCGATGCGCAGGCCGTGAAAAGCAGCGGGTAAATCCGGAAATTTCAACTTGACCCGGTGTACCCGGTAATCGTAAACACTGTTGCTGACAATCCCGTAACCCAGGGTCGCCAGCGGCACCGACCCCACGAGAAGGCCGGCCTTGGAAAGGAATTCCGAGCGGGATATCTTGTTTTCCACTTCCTTCAGTTCGCCCTCGGCCGGGGGCGCCGGATTGAAGCGTTTCCGGATCCATCGGATAAAGGAAACCAATCCGCGCCGCAGGTCATCGATGATCAGCGCCGGCAAGGCAAAGAACTTGAACAAAACCAACAAGATCGCCGTGAGCATCAGCCCTTTCCGTAGCTCGTCCGGCAGGGTCACGAAGACCACCAGGAACAACGAAGCGATCACTACCGCGGAGAAGAACCAGAACACGAGCGCTATGGCCCGGCGTGTTTTCTCATCGTATTTCCGGAAAACTGCTTTCACCGCCTGAAACAGGTACCAATCGGTGACCAGCATGAGGAGGGAAATAATGATCAGTCTCAGATACGAGTCAGCCATTGATCAAGTAATTAACGGTGGATGTCGTTGTCATCGAAAGAATCTTCATCGTCTTCATCGATGGCGGCATTGAACAGGCTATTGAACATGTCTTTGAACTCGTAACCGCTTTCCGTATAGTATTTGCTTAGCATCGAATGCTCAGCAAGAGCGTGTAATGCCAGTTCCATCAAAAGCAGGTGCATTTTTTCATCCGCCTTCGGCATCGCTTCCCGGACCAGTTCACGGAGGCCGGGCACCGAACGGAGCTGCCGTGCGTATTCTTTATCACTCAAATCCTGCAGTAAGGAAAGCGTATGCCCCTGGCCAAACCAATCGATGATCTCGCTATAGGGATTCCGGCGCTTGCTTTTTCGGGACTTTTCCGGGTCGGGGAGATAATCCGGGAGCAGCGATTTGATCGCTTTGCCGATCAGGATATGCGCCACCTTAGCCGGACCCTCCTGTTCCCCTTCATAAACCAGCTCAATTTTCCCGGTAATCGCCAGCAGTACGCCAAACAGATCCGAAATCCGGGCAATGGTTTTTTTCTCGTTATTTAGCAGTAAACGTCTTTCGGCAGCGCTTACCAGGTTTTCGTACGCGCTAATGGTCAGCCGGGCCGAAACGCCGCTGTTTTTATCAATGTATTCACTGTTGCGGGCTTCAAAAGCGATCTGCTCCACCAGATCTTTCAGTAGATCCGGTACCTCAACGGCCTTTTGCTGTTCGGGGGCCAGCATCGCTTCCTGCCCGGTAATCTGCCGGGAAATCTGGATAGTTTTCGGGTAATGGGTCAATATCTGGCTCTCAATCCGGTCTTTCAACGGGGTAACAATGGACCCGCGATTGGTATAATCTTCCGGGTTGGCAGTGAACACGAACTGGACATCCAGCGGAAGCCGTAATTTGAAACCCCTGATCTGGATATCGGACTCCTGCAGCATATTGAAAAGCGCGACCTGGATGCGGGCCTGCAGGTCGGGGAGTTCATTGATCACGAAAATGCCGCGGTGTGAACGCGGAATCAGCCCGAAATGGATCACCCGCTCGTCCGAATAGGGAAGTTTGAGCGTAGCGGCCTTGATGGGGTCCACATCGCCGATCAGGTCGGCCACCGTCACATCCGGAGTGGCCAGCTTTTCCGTATACCGTTCGTCGCGATGCAGCCAGGCGATGGGTGTGTCGTCACCCATTTCCTGCAGGCGGGTCCGGGCAAACCAGCTGATGGGCTGATACGGATCGTCGTATATTTCGGACCCTTCCACATAGGGAATGTATTCGTCCAGCAGGCCGGTCATCAGCCGGGCGATCCGGGTTTTGGCCTGCCCCCGAAGTCCCAGCAGCAATAGGTTATGTCTGGAAAGAATCGCCGTTTCCAGATCGGGGATCACCGTGTTTTCAAATCCGATAATCCCTTCAAAGGCGGTTTCGCGGTTCTTTAGCTTGTGAATGAGATTCGCCCGGATTTCATCTTTGATTCCGCGTGTGCGGTAACGGGCTTCCTTAAGTTCTCCGAATGTCGTTATTTTCAATAAATCCATAATTGAGTTTGCGCGCTGTGCTTATCGTACCGTCCGTCTCCGATTCCGTATGTAATCTTCAAAAATATATTCTCCCAAACCGTTCAGGGTGCTGTAGAACGCTTTTCCTCCATTGGTCCGCGTAAACTCCCGGACAAATTGCTGCAGGTAGGGGTCGCGCGCGATCATAAATGTGGTAATCGGGATCCGCAGTTTCTTGCATTCAGCCGCCATGTTGAGCGTTTTGGTGACTACCTTCCGGTCCAGTCCGAAGCTGTTCTTATAATACCGGTTCCCTTCCTTTAAACAGGTTGGTTTACCGTCGGTGATCATGAATATCTGTTTATTGCTGGTTTTTCTCCTGCGGAGAATGTCAACCGCCAATTGCAGACCCGCATAGGTATTGGTGTGGTAAGGCCCTACCTGCAGATAAGGCAAGTCCTTGATCTGGATGGGCCACGCGTCGTTTCCGAACACGACAATGTCCAGGGTGTCTTTTGGATACCGGGTAGAGATCAGCTCGGCGAGCGCCATGGCGACTTTCTTGGCCGGGGTGATGCGGTCTTCCCCGTAGAGGATCATGGAATGGGAAATATCAATCATCAGGACCGTAGACGTAATGGTTTTGAAGTCCATTTCCTCCACTTCCAGGTCCCGTTCGGTCAGCCTGAAATCGCCGATGCCGTGGTTGATCTGCGCGTTATGCAGGGAGGTGGTCATATCAATTTGCTCGGCGCTGTCGCCGAACTGGTATTCCCGGCGTTCGGCATTCCGCTCATCGCCCGGTCCGGAAAATTTGGTTGAATGCTGCCCTTTTCCCGATTTTCTAAGTTTGCCGAATATTTCCTCCAACGCGGAGCGGCGAATGATCTGTTCGGTCTTCGGGGTGATGCGGATGGTTCCCAGCTCATTGTCCTCAGTCAGGTAGCCCTGTTTCTTCAGATCCTCAATAAAATCCCCCATCCCGTAGTCATCCGCTGTAATCCCGTGCTGCTTATCCAACTCGTTCATCCAGGCCAGCGCCTCGGCGGCGTCGCCCGATGTATAGTTCAGCAACTCGGTGAAAAGCTTCAGCAGATCATCGAAATTTCCCTTCGGCAGCTCCCGCGGAACATATTTGGAAAAAGCATATCCCCTCATCCTTTTAAGAAACGCCAAAAGCGGGTAAAAGTTTATAGCCTACCCGCTTAGGCATTGTAACAAAACAATCGCACTTTCCCGGAAGTAAAACTACTGCTGAAACCGGCTCCAGATTTCGTAGATCGGATTGCCGGTGGAACTTTTGCCTTTATGATGCCAATTGTCTTCTTTCAATTCCCCTTCAAACTCAAGACTCATGCCCACCCGGCTGTTATCCCGGGAAAAATACTTGATGTGTTCGGTGTATTTTCCGTTCTTAAACGTGTAAGTGCCCCCGCCGGTTCCGGAAAATTCCCCGGTTTCGATATTGATCGCGGCCCATTGGAAATGGGAATCGGTAAGTATTTTCAGCGTCCTGCGTGCACGAAGGGGAATGTCGTGCATTTGCCCGTCGCTCTCCCGCTGGGTTATCCGCCAAACACCTGCCAGGTTTTTATCCGCCTTGTCCACCCGGATCCAGGTATCGGTTCCTCCCCCGGGTTGGGTGACGGTCAATTTATCCCCTTTGAGTATTGCCGGGGCGGTGAAACTTTGACCCACCTGTTCCGGGGCCCCGGAATGAAATTCCAGCTTGCCTGTCATGGCGTTTCCATTGAATGAAAAGGTGCCTCCAAGCGTGTTGATGAATTCCGGACTGTCTTCCTGGTAGGTGGTCACGGTAAAATAACCGTCCACCAGGAGCGCGACCCTTTTCGGGTTTCCTTCGATCTCCCAGGCGCCGTCAATTGCCGAGGACGCCACTCGTTTTTCGGGAGTGAATGAAATGAGTGCAACCGCCGCTGTCAGCAGGCAGCTGCCCAAAAACATTTTTTTTCTTTTCATAGCCTGGATCTTACTAGTTGATTTACTGAGTTTGCCCTGTTCGCGATTAAAAGTACTAATTTTCCCGGGTTGAAAAAAGGGAACAGGGGCTGAGAAAAAAGGAAGCTGTTTCCCGTGACAGATCGCAAATTATCGGATAAATTACCCCGCAGCTGGGTAAACTTGTTTAATTTTACAGACGAATTCATTGCACATGGCTGATCAGATCCATATCCCGCTCGCCGAAAGGATGCGTCCAACCAGTCTGGAAACCTTTACCGGTCAGCAGCATCTGGTAGGTGAAAACGCGGTGCTCCGGAAAGGGATCGAAAGCGGGGCCATCCCATCGATGATCTTCTGGGGACCTCCGGGAGTGGGAAAGACCACCCTTGCCTTTATAATCTCCCGCCAACTGAAACGGCCGTTCTACGCGCTGAGCGCGATCAATTCCGGTGTGAAGGACATTCGGGATGTAATTGAAAAGGCCAAACGGGAACAGTTTTTCGGCACGAATAATCCCATCCTCTTCATAGACGAAATACATCGTTTCAGCAAGTCGCAACAGGATTCCCTGCTGGGGGCGGTGGAGCGCGGGATTGTGACGCTGATCGGCGCCACCACGGAAAACCCTTCTTTCGAGGTCATATCGGCCCTGCTTTCCCGGTGCCAGGTGTATATTCTGAAACCCCTGGAAAAGGAGGATCTGCAGCACCTGCTCCTGCAGGCCATCCGGACCGACGAGGTGCTGAAAAAAAGAACCATCAAAATGGAAGAATGGGAAGCCTTGCTGCGGCTGTCGGGGGGTGACGCGAGAAAACTGCTGAACACGTTCGAACTGGTTGTCAATGCGGTTGATTCCACAGAGGTGGTGATAACCAACGACCTGGTTCTTACCCATGTGCAGCAGAATATGGCGCTGTACGACAAAACCGGAGAGCAGCATTACGATATCATCTCGGCATTCATTAAATCCATCCGGGGGAGCGATCCGAATGCGGCCGTCTACTGGCTTGCCCGCATGATCGAAGGGGGAGAAGATCCGCTTTTCATAGCGCGTCGCCTGGTCATCCTGGCGGCAGAGGATGTAGGACTGGCCAATCCAACCGCGCTGGTGATGGCCAATAACTGTTTTCAGGCGATCAATTCCATTGGAATGCCCGAAGGGCGGATCATTCTTTCGCATACGACCATTTACCTGGCCACTTCGCCCAAAAGCAATTCAGCGTATGAAGCCATTAACCGGGCCATCGGTCTGGTGAAGGAGAGCGGCGATCTGTCGGTTCCCCTCCATCTGCGGAACGCGCCTACCCGCCTGATGAAAAGCCTGGATTACGGAAAAGATTACAAATACGCCCACGGCTACGAAGGGAATTTCGCCGACCAGGAATTTCTGCCTGAAAAGCTGTCGGGAACCACGTTGTTCGAACCGGGCGCCAATGCCCGGGAACGGGATCTCCGAAACTGGCTGAATAAACTGTGGAAAGGGAAATACGGGTATTGAGGCCATGTCAGGCAGCAAGCGATCCCAACGCGACTTATAAGGAATTGATAAGTATCTCCGCGGTGGCGGGATTGGTGGCCAGGGGTACGTTATGCACATCGCACATGCGCATCAGCATGGTAATATCCGGTTCATGCGGATGCTTGTCCATGGGATCCCGGAAAAAAATGACCATCTGGGTTTTCCCTTCGGCCACGCGGCTGGCGATCTGGGCGTCCCCTCCGCGGGGACCCGAAAGCATTTTCGTTACGCGCAGGCCGGAGCGTTCCACAAAACCACCCGTGGTTCCGGTAGCGATCAATTGAATGTTTTTTTCATTCAGGATAGCCACATGTTCCATCAGGAACTTCACCATTTCGGCTTTTTTGCCGTCATGGGCAATCAATGCGATCTCCATATTGGTAGCCAATATCGGAAAATCCGCGAAAAATTCAGCAAAATAAACGCTTGTCAGGATAGGGGTAATTCCGTTCCCGCTTGTCTTGTAGCAAATGGCAGAGGTCTCGTATATTTAAAGAAAATTGGAAACCGGTTACGTGGAATTCGACGGCACGGCTCTTATTGAACTGCTACAGGCCAGGGACGAACAGGCATTCGAACAACTGTTCAAGGCCTTTTACAAACCCCTGCATGCCTATGCTTTTGTGATGCTCAAAGACGAAACGGAGGCCGAGGAAATGGTGCAGCGGGTATTTGTCACCCTTTGGAACAAATGCGAACGGCTGACCATAGAAAGTTCCCTGAAAGCCTATCTGTACCGGGCGGTGCGCAACGAATGTCTCAATTACCTGAAGCACCAAAAGGTCCGGGCGGCCTATCGGGTGTATTACCGTGCCAGGCCCGAAGGGGGCGAAGAACGGGCCGACGACCGGCTGGTGGCCGGAGAACTGCGCGTACGGCTGCGCGAAGCGATGGATCAGCTTCCCCCGCAATGCCGTACCATTTTTCAACTCAGCCGGTTTGAGCAGTTGAAATACCGGGAGATTGCGGACGAGCTGGGGATATCGGTTAAAACGGTGGAAAACCAGATGGGGAAGGCCTTGCGATTGATGCGGGTGAAGCTTTCGGAGTTCCTGCCGCTTTTTGTTTTACTCTTGAACCTAATGAGATGAAGAAAGGAGGTTGCCATGAACGATGACCTACTGGTAAAATACCTGGCAGGCGAAGCGGATGAAGAGGAACGCGACCGGGTTGACCGCTGGTTACAGGATGAAGCGCATGCAGAGGAATACAACCGGGTGGAACGCGTCTGGATGGAAAGCGGGCGGCTGGGTTCTGCTGCGGACATTGATGAACACGCAGCCTGGGAGCGCTTCCGGCAGCGGATCCGGCAGCAGGCCGTCCCGACTCGGGTCATCCCGTTGGGGAAAGCGGGGAATCCCCTGCCGGTTCCCAGGGGAACTCACTTCCGCTTTCTGCGCGTAGCGGCGGCATTTGCCCTGCTGGCGGCGGCTGGCTGGCTTGGCTGGTATCTGCTGCAGCAATACAGCCGCACTACCGTGGAACTGGCATCGGGACAGGAAGTGAAGGAAGTGCGGCTTTCGGACGGCTCGGTCGTCACCCTCAATAAGGATTCCAGACTCTCCTATGTGCGCAGGTTCCAGGACGCAGCGCGTACGGTCGCACTTACCGGGGAAGCATTCTTCGATATCGCGCCGGATCCCGGCAGACCTTTTGTCATCCATGTAAACGGGTTGAAAGTGGCGGTCACCGGTACTTCGTTCAATATAAAAAGTCGCGACGGGACCACCGAAGTAATTGTGGAAACCGGCAGTGTGAAGGTAAGCAGCGGGTTGGAGGAAATTTCCCTTCAACCGGGAGAAAAGTCGGTCAGTAGGGGCCGTAACGGGGCGCTGATGAAGCAGCGGACGCGGAATGTGCTGTATAAATACTATCGCACCAACCAGTTCGTTTGCCGTGCGACCCCGCTTCAGGAACTGGTGGATGCGCTGAATGAAGCCTACCAGGTGCAAATTACAATCCCCGATCCCGGCCTCCGGCAGTTGCCCATTACCACGGTCTTCGAAAATGAATCCTTGGACCACATACTGGAGGTGATCCGGGACACGTTTGATATCACAGTCCATTATGAAGAAAAACAAATCCTATTAAGACAATAGCACGACTTTTCAGTATTCCTGTATTCATCCTGTGCCTGGTTTCCGGCCGGGTTTCCGGGCAATCCCTGCTGGAAAAACGGGTGAACCCGCCGGATGGGGAAATGTCCCTTGGGGAATTGCTCAAAGAAACCGGGAGACAGGGAGGTTTTCATTTTTCCTATCATAGCGAGGTGCTTCCGGAGGATAGCCTGGTCACGATTGCCGCCCAGGAGGCAAGCGTCCGGGACCTGTTGGATCGCCTGCTTCCGCCCGCCTTGGAATACCTGGAAGCAGGAAGCCACGTGGTGATCCGCTTCCGGAGAAAGCCGCTGGAGTTTATTCTGGAAGACATCGTGGATCAGGGAAATTCCTATTTGGTGAGCGGAATGGTCCGGGATCCCCAAAACGGCCGGGGGCTTTCCGATGCCAGCGTGTACGAACGGCAGTTGCTGTTGGCTACCCTGACCGATGCGCAGGGGCGATTCCGGCTTCGCGTCCGGGACCGGTTTCAAACCGTAGCACTTACAGCAAGCAAAGCATTGTATGAAGATACGACCGTGTTTGTACAGCTCCGCGGTATCGTGGTCCTTCCGGGGAAAGACCCGGATTGGGGAGCAGGCAGCTGGTTTTCGGCGGAAGGCCAGGACGGGGAAGTGGAAAGAACCCGCCTGGGCCGGTTTCTGGTGTCTTCAGGCCAGCGGATCCAAAGCCTAAACCTCCGCGAGTTTTTTACTGAAAATCCCGTCCAGGCTTCCCTCACGCCGGGTCTGAGTTCCCAGGGCCGGCTCAGCGGACAGATGATCAACAAGGTGTCCATGAATTTGCTCGGCGGCTACACCGCCGGAGTGGACGGGGTGGAACTAGCCGGCGTATTCAATATCAACCGGAAAGGGGTGCGGCATGTCCAGGCGGCGGGCGCATTAAACCTGGTCGGTGGCTCGGTGCGCGGGGTGCAGGCCTCCGGCTTGCATAACCTGGTATTTGGATCGGTGAACGGGGTGCAGGCGGCGGCCGGATTCAATGTGGTGAAAGAAACGATGAGTGGGGTCCAGGTGGCGGGAGGCGTCAATTACGCGCGTCATTTGAAAGGGGTTCAGGTAGGGGTGGTCAATATCGCCGACACCTCTTCTGGTTACAGTATCGGTCTGGTGAACGTGGTCCGGAAAAACGGTTATCTGAAATTACATGTCTTCGCAAACGAGTCCTTTCCGGCGAATCTCGCGTTTAAAAGCGGAACATCTAACATATACGCCATCATCCAGGGCGGCTTGCGTCCCGGTCCGGAGAAACTGTTCGGATACGGCGCGGGATTGGGAACGCGTATCCAAATCAAAGACCGGTTCCTAAACACCGGGGAGACGCTCTTTATTCAGCCCGAGGCCGTATTCCAGGAAATCTACCAGGGAGATAAAGCCTACAATAATCATTTATACCGGCTGGACCTTGGGTTTCATTATCCCCTGGCCGGGTCGCTGCATTTGTTTGCCGGGCCTTCCCTGAATGTCTGGAATTCGAAACAACCCGGCCCCGTGGAGGGCTACGGATTTATTCCTTCGGATAGAAGAGACAGTTTCAGTCTGCCCGGGGGCAGGCTTCGCGGCTGGATCGGATGGAGCGTGGGAGTGGGGGTGTTTTAATCCCCCGATAGGGGTGTTCGTGTTTCGGATTGTCCTACACTAAAATCGAAACATGAACACATTCCCCGACTTAAAGCAATGCGGAAAAGGTATTATTCTGCTACTTTACGCAACCAGCACTTTTTTTTTCCCGGCGCAGGCGCAGCAGGCGCAAATGCATGCGCAACAGCAATCGCAGCAGGCGCCGTTGCATAGCAACGCGCATCTTGGGTTTTTGTATCCCTTAAGTACCAATGGCCGGCAGGCGGCGCAGTACAGCAATGCTTTTTCATTTCACCTGCTCATGGGCCTTTCGAAGGAAGAAACCGCCTTTGTGTTGTCGGGAATATCCACGGTAATAAAAGAGCGGGCGGCGGGCGTTCAGTTCGCAGGGGTTTCCAATCACGTGGGCCACCGGACCGAAGGCATTCAATTCGCCGGCCTATACAACCATACCGGGCAGCATCTGCAGGGATTCCAGTTCGCGGGAGCGATGAACTACGCGGGCAAGACAGCAGGATTCCAGTTTGCCGGCGTGTTGAACCGGGCACTCGACGTGGACGGCTTTCAGTTTGCCGGCCTGATCAACAAGGCGCGCCGGGTAAAGGGAATGCAATTCGCCGGTCTGATCAATATCGCCGACAGCAGCGACTATCCCCTGGGCGTGCTGAACTTCATCAAACAGGGCGAAAAATCGATCGGGATCTCGACCGATGAACTTTTTAATTTCCTCCTGTCATTCCGTTCGGGCGGGCGGGTGCTCTACGGCATCGTGGACGTCGGTTATAACCTGAAAAGCAAAGAGCAACTGTATGCGTTCGGGGGCGGGCTGGGCGTTCACCTGGCCTTAAGCGACACCTTCCGGCTCAATGCTGAGTTGAAAACACTGATGCTGGAAGATTTCCACCGGGGCGAATACGTGCGGTATTCCCTGAACATTTTGCCTGCCTGGAAACTGTCCGAACGGATTGAAGTCTTCGCGGGGCCTTCCCTGAATTTCGCCGATACCGACATGGCCGAAGGGAAAGCCCTGTTTAGAAATCCCCTATGGGAAAAGGCCTACCGTCCGAACGGCTCCCGCATGGGCTATGTGGGTGGTTCGGCTGGTATGCATTTCCTTCTTTAGTTGTAGCGATTATCCAATTAAAAACGTAATGACTAGGTTATGAGCGTATTAAAAAATGCAGCAGAGGACATTGTCTTTTTAGTGGTAGCCACGCTGTGGCAGAGCGGCGTTTGCGACCGGGCAGTAGAGCCGCTACTGATTCATTGGTCCAGATCTACTCTTCTGGAGGTCACATAACGTTTGCGGTAGTATTCGCTGTTGATGTCGTCGATGCGGATACCCGCTGAGGTGGAAGAATGGATCATCAACACCCGGGGCGAGGTTTCGGTGATGATCCCCACGTGATTGATCCGTCTCGTGGGGCCGGTCGCAAAAAAGACCAGATCGCCTTTCTGAAGTTCGTTTTTCCCGACATAGCGTCCGGTCTTGGACATGTCGGCGCTGATTCTGGGCAACTGGATCCCGAACTCATTGAACACAAAGCAGGCAAATCCTGAACAGTCAAAACCTTCGCGGGGTGAGTTGCCTCCATACCGGTAACGGGTGCCCAGATAGCCCATGGCAAAATCCAGCAGCAGCTCGGTCTGGGAACGAACGGTTTGTTCGGTGTCCGGGGCCTTTCGATGTTTTGAACCGGAGAGGCGGCCTGACTTCCGGGAAGTTCCGCAGGAAGAAAGCGTCAAAGCCGCAAGCAGCAGGATACAGAAGGTATTCAGCAGGCGGGGCGCCGGCCGGTTTTTGCCGTACGGGGTGAGCACATCGACGCACGGAATCCGGACCTTACGCATACACGGGATTATTTATTTCTTCCAACAACTCGATGGCGTCGGGAATGTCGGCGACCCGGTCAAACGTCAGACTGAGGCCTTTTTTCCCTTCCTTCAGCCGCGACCGTTGCGGATGGCTTTGGACGTATTTGAGGACCTGCATGAATTTTTCAGATTGAAAATAGCCCGAGGCCGGGTCGTTGATAAACGTTCCCCGGAGTTTGTTCTTTTTCAGGGATATTTTTTCAAAACCGATCTCGCGTGCAATCCACTGAAGGCGGATGGCGTCAAATAACTGCATTACCTGTGCGGGTATCGGACCGAAACGATCCCGCATCTGTTCGGCGAACTCCTGCAATTGATCTTCGTTGGTGATCCGGGACAATTCGGTGTATAATTGGTAGCGCGCCTCGATACTGCTCACGTATTCGTCGGGGATGTGCATCTCCTGGTCGGTGTCTACCTGGGTGAAGCCGACGAAGGGACGGGGCTTCTCTTCCTTGAACAGGTCTTTGAATTCCTCCTCTTTCAGCTCCTGGATTGCTTCGTCCAGGATTTTATGATACATCTCGAAACCGATTTCGGCAATAAAACCGCTCTGTTCGGCGCCCAGCAAATTACCCGCGCCGCGAATATCCAGGTCGCGCATGGCCACGTTAAAGCCGCTTCCCAGGTCGGAAAACTCTTCAATGGCACTCAGGCGTTTCCTGGCTTCGGGCGTAAGAGTAGACAAAGGGGGGCTCAACAGATAACAGAATGCCTTCTTGTTGGACCGGCCTACGCGACCACGCATCTGATGCAGATCGCTCAGGCCGAAATAATGCGCGTTGTGAATGAAAATGGTGTTGGCATTGGGAACATCCAGCCCCGATTCCACGATGGTGGTGGAAACCAGCACGTCGTACCGCCCCTCAATGAAATCCAGCATGATGTTCTCCAGCTGCTCCCCCTCCATCTGCCCGTGGCCTACCGCCACTTTTACATCGGGACATAAACGCCGGATAAGTCCGGCGACCTCATCGATATCGCTGATCCGGTTATGGATAAAGAAAACCTGGCCGCCCCGCTCGATCTCAAATTCAATTCCCTCCCGGATGAGCGTTTCGTTGAAAACGTGCAGTTCCGTGACCACCGGCTGCCGGTTGGGCGGCGGGGTACTGATAATCGAAAGGTCGCGGGCGCCCATCAGGGAGAAGTGAAGCGTACGCGGGATAGGCGTGGCCGTCAGGGTAAGCGTGTCCACATTCACCCGGAGTTTTTTTAGTTTTTCTTTCACCGTGACGCCGAATTTCTGCTCCTCGTCCACAATCAGCAAGCCCAGGTCCTTGAACTTGACGTCCTTGCTTACCAGCCGGTGCGTTCCAATAATGATATCGATCTTTCCGTTGGCTACCTTTTCCAGTGTTTCCCGGATCTGCTTTGTGCTTTTGAAGCGGTTGATGTAGTCCACCGTACAGGGGAATCCTTTCAGGCGTTCGCTGAAGGTCCGGTAGTGCTGCAGGGCCAGAATGGTCGTAGGAACCAGTACGGCTACCTGCTTACTGTCGTTTACGGCCTTGAAGGCTGCCCGGATGGCGATCTCGGTTTTGCCGAAACCAACATCGCCACAGATCAGACGGTCCATGGGATGCGGTTCCTCCATGTCCTTCTTAACCTCCGCGCTGGCCTTTTCCTGATCGGGCGTGTCTTCGTAAATGAAGGAAGCCTCCAATTCGTTTTGCAGGTAGGTGTCGGGCATGAAGGCGAAACCTTCCTGCGACTTCCGCAACGCATATAATTTGATCAGGTCACGGGCGATATCCTTTACCTTTTTTTTTGTCCGGGTCTTGAGTTTATCCCAGGCATCGCTACCGAGCTTGTGAAGCTTGGGAGCGGTTCCTTCTTTGCCCGTGTATCGGGAGATCCGGTTCAGGGAATTGATATTGACGTACAGCAGGTCGTTGTCCGCATACACCAGCCGGATCATTTCCTGAACGCGGCCGTCGGTTTCGAATTTTTCCAGGCCGGCGTATTTGCCGATTCCGTGATCGATGTGGGTGATGAAATCCCCAGGCTTCAGCTCCCGCAATTCTTTCAGCGTAATGGCCTGGGAGCGGGAGTAGCCTTTCCGGAGGCGGTATTTATAGTACCGGTCAAAGATCTGGTGATCCGTATAACAGGCAGTCTGCAGATCCAGATCCACAAAGCCTTCCCGCATGGCCAGCTGTACGGTACTGAAGGGAACCGGCGCATCCTTTTCGGCGCCCGGCAGGTCGTTGAATATGGCGTAAAGCCGCTCGCTTTGGCGCACGCTGTCAGTGAAGATCAGATTCCGGATCCCGGCTTCCTGATTCTTCACCAAGGTATGCCGCAGGAGCTCGAAATCTTTGTTGAACGAGGGTTGGGGCTGCATGTTGTAGTTTAGCGCCCCGGTAGGCCGGTAATGAAACTGTTTTCCGAATTCCACCGTGCGGAAACGTTCGGTATGCCCGCGGAGAATCCGGGCTTCCTCATAAAGCGAATGCGGGTCCAGCCACTCGGTATGCACCGCTATTTCCTCCCTTGCGATCTTTCCGTAAGCTTGCCGCGCCTTTTTAACGCCTTTTTCAATGCTGTCAAAGCAGAATTCCACGTCCTTGAACCAAAAGATGCAATCCTCGGCCAGGAAATCGGTAAACGAGGTATGATTGTCCTTCAGCAGATCCGACTGGATGTTGGGCACAATGGTAATCCGGGTGAGTTTTCTTTCCGAAAGCTGACTTTCCATGTCGAAGCTGCGGATGCTTTCCACCTGATCTCCGAAGAACTCAACCCGGTAGGGTAAATCATGGGAAAAGGAAAAGACATCCACGATCCCGCCCCGGATGGAAAACTGGCCCGCCTCGTACACGAAATCCACCCGCTCAAATCCGTACTCGGTAAGAAATTCGTTCACGAATCCGATATCCAGTTTGTCACCCACGCGGATCTCCAGCGTGTTTTGCTCCAGGCTCTGGTGGCTGATCACTTTTTCCGCCAGCGCTTCGGGGTAGGTGACCACAAGCCGGTTCGTCCCCGAATGTTGGAGCTCGTTCAGCACATCGGTCCGCTGAAGTATCCCGTAGCTGTCGGGCAGACTGAAGTCAAATGGCTTCTTGCTGGACGCGGGAAGAAAAAGGCCCTTCCGACCGGATATGTTTTCCAGGTCATTGAGGAAATAATTGGCTTCTTCCTTGTCCGCCAAAACAAATACCCCGGTAAACGGGGTACGATGGAAAAGGGCAGACGCTACCCATGCATCTGAAGACCCGATGAGGCCTTTCAAATGGACCCGCGCCCCCGGTCGGGAGAGGGCATCGGTGAGTTCGCCTGTGCGCTTGTCTGCGCCGTAGGCCGATAACATTCCGGAAATGTCCTGCATTTCGGGGGCAAATTTACGCAAAAGCCGCGGTTTTTCCCATGTGCCTCGTCCGGATTTTCCTGCAAGCCGCCGGCAGGTCCCCGACCAGAACGGGTGAAATAGACAACTCCGGCACCTTTACAAGTGGAGTTTAGGTGGTTGATGTAATATTCAGAAAGTTAGTTAATTATGTATTAAAAAATACGGATGCCAAATTTTATTTGGTGTCCAGGCCCTATGAATTCAGCGGCGGATAGAGCCTGAAAATTTGCCATCCGGATTTCAGAAAGCCCTGGAAGAGTAAATCGCGGGATGATCCCGCTTCGGGCGGCGTATTTAAAAGGGGTATCTCACACTTAAATAATAACTTAAAACGATATATGTATAACACTCATTAATAGTAAGATAAAAATCTCAATTAACTTCTGGTTAAGGGCGGACGCAGCGGTCGGGAGGCTGAATTTCAGACAGGATAACCCCACAGACCGGCTGGAATATTGCTCATTTTTGGTTAGGTTTGGAAAAAATAAAATCCATGAATAAGGAACTGCTTCACTCGGTTTTATTCTGGCTCGACCCGGAATTGTCTGCCGAGGAGATTGAAAATTTCAAGGGCTTTTTTGAAGAACTCGCCCGGGTGCCTACCGTTAAAAAACTCCAGTTCGGAAGGCCTGCCCCCACCGGCGCGCGCCCGGTGGTGGACAATACCTTTACCTACTCGATGGTAGCCACCTTCGATAGCCTGGAGGATCACGATATCTATCAGGAACACGAGTACCATACCAGGGCGATTGAGCAATATTCCCGGTATTGGACCCGGGTGGTTGTACACGATATGTTGGTGATTTAAGAAAGGAGCGCGTGCAGATGTTGCTTCAGGAACTGACGGATTTTCTCGAATCGCTGGCGCCTCTTCCCCTGCAGGAAGATTACGACAATGCGGGTTTGATTACAGGTGATCCGCGCCAGGAGATCAGCAAGGCGGTGATTGCCCTGGATTGTACTGAGGCGGTGATCGAAGAAGCGATTGCCGAAGGGGCGGAAGTGGTGATCGCCCACCATCCCATTGTATTTCGGGGACTTCGGAAACTGACAGGGAGAACCTACGTGGAGCGCGCCGTTCTGCGCGCCATACGCGATCGGATTGCCATCTACGCAATTCATACCAACCTGGACCATATTCTGGAGGGTGTGAACGCGAAGATCTGCGAAAAGCTGGGACTGCAGCAGACCCGCATCCTCGTTCCCCAAACCGGAATGCTTAGAAAGCTGGTTACCTTTTCGCCACACGCCCAGGCTGAAGCGGTACGATCCGCGCTTTTCGAAGCCGGGGCAGGGCATATTGGAAATTACGACCGCTGCAGTTATAATCTGGAAGGGTACGGAACCTTTCGGGGCGGTGCCGGTTCACAGCCCTTTGTGGGCGAGCCGGGTGCTACCCACCGGGAGCCGGAAACCCGGATTGAGGTTGTTTATCCGGTATATCTCGAGGGCAGGATCCTACAGGCCCTGCTTCAGGCCCATCCTTACGAGGAGCCTGCCTACGATCTGTATTCCCTGGCCAACGCCTGGCCCATGGCAGGCGCCGGAATGGTCGGGGAGCTTCCGCGGGAGGTTCCGCTGCTGGACTTTCTGAATGAAGTCAAGGAAAAGATGAAGGCCGGCTGCATCCGCTATACGAAGCCCCTGAAAGCGCAGGTCAGACGGGTGGCCGTCTGCGGAGGTGCAGGGGGAAGCTTATTGCAGGATGCCATCCGTGCCGGCGCGGACTTATTCATTACAGCCGACTATAAATACCACGAATTTTTCGATGCGGAAGACCGGATCGTCATCGCGGATATCGGGCATTATGAGAGCGAGCAGTTTACCGGGGAATTATTGCGTGAGAAAATATCAAAACAATTTCCTAACTTTGCAGCCCTGTTGACTCAAGTTAATACCAATCCAGTCAACTACTTATAAACGTAAACGAACTAATGGAACAAACGGTAGAACAAAAACTGAAGGCGCTTTACGAATTACAAACCATTCATACCAAAATAGATAATATCAGGATCGTGCGGGGCGAATTGCCTATTGAGGTAACCGACCTGGAAGACGAAGTTGCCGGCCTGCAAACCAGAATTCAGAAGTTCAAAGATGAGATAGACGAGCTGGAAGACACCATTACGGCGCGTAAAAACAACATCAAGGAATCTCAGGCGCTTATCAAGAAATACAAGACCCAACTTGATAATGTAAAGAATAACCGGGAATTCGATGCGCTCTCCAAGGAAGTCGAAATCCAGGAGCTGGACATCAAGGTAAGCGAAAAGAAGATTAAGGAATACGAGTTCGAGATCAAGTCCAAGGAACAAGCCCTGGAAAAAGCGAAGGCCGACTACGAAGGCCGCCTTAAGGATCTCGAGGTGAAAAAAGGCGAGCTGGAAAGCATTACCTCCGAAACCCGTAAGGAGGAAGATGAGCTGCTGGCGAAAGCCGAAAAGCAGGAGAAAAAGATTGATGAGCGCTTGCTGACCGCTTACAACCGTCTTCGCAACAATTTCAAGAACGGACTCGCCGTGGTTACCATTGACCGCGATTCCTGTTCAGGATGTTTCAATAAGATTCCCCCGCAGCGTCAAATGGATATCCGTCAGCGGAAAAAGGTGATCGTATGCGAGCATTGCGGCCGGATATTGGTTGACGAAGGCTTCGTTGAGGAATCCAAATAAGCCTACAGCGTCATAAATTCTTTCCTGTACTCTTTCGGGGTCATTTTCATGTGCTCCCGGAACTGCCTGTTGAAATTCGAAAGTGTGTTGAAGCCGCACTCATAACAGATCTGCGCAATATTTTTTTGTTCCTGTTCAGCCAGCATTTTGCAGGCGTGCTTTATCCTCAGTTCAATCAGAAAGTTGGAGAATGACTTGCTGGTTTTCATGGTAAAGTACCTGCTGAATGAAGTAGGTGTCATATTCAGCAGGTTGGCCACCTCCTCCAGGGTGATCCGGCGTTTAAAATACCGGGCGGCGTAATTGTAAACGATGTTGATCCGACTTGTTTCCGCTTCCTTTAGCTTATAGACATAATTTTCGGCATGCAGCTGATTGAATTCCCTTGTGTGGGCGAGCATATCCAATATGCGCAGCAACAGGACCAGGCTGTCCATTCCATGGTGACGGGAAAGTTCCCTCATCAGGCAGCTGACCTCCTTTCCAGTCCGGCCAAAAAATTCCAGACCCTTCCGGGCTTTGTGGAATAATGCTTTCACCTGACTCATTTCGTCCTTCTGAAGCAAGTGACCCAGAAAGTTTTCTTTGAAATAAATAACAATGCCGTGTGTTGCGCCTTCACTGTTTCTCTCAAAAAAACTTTCGTCACTCCGCCACAGATGCGGAATATTCGGACCAAGGAATGTCAGATCCCCTTCCCGGAACGGCCGCACCGTATTTCCGATAAAGCGGGTGCCCGTTCCCTTTAAAACCAGAAATATCTGGTACTCCTGATGTGCATGCCATTCGGGATCAAAGTGTTTGGCAATAAGGTCCCGAACGACAAAAATCCTCGACTCCGGTATGGATGACTTTTGTACGGCCGATCTCATGATGTATCCCCAATCAAATCAAATATACAAAAAAGGAATATATTACTCTCATTCTGCTGGTTTTCGGAATTCCCCTCACAATTCACAGCAAAAAACAGTCATTATTAGGCAAAATTCGGGAAGTGACTATTGGGTAGTTTCCATTATCTTAGATGCATTTGAAAAAATAACAGCCCATGGCGTTAAATGTAAAATTAGGAGTAAGCACCTGGCTTTGGACCTCTCCGTTCAGCACTTCCCTGGCAAAGCCTCTTTTCGAGAAGATCAGTTCCATGGGGTACGATGCGGTGGAGATCGCCGTGGAGGACCCCGCGCTTCTGGATACGGCGCAATTAAGGCGGCTTCTGGAAGAGTTCAATCTGAACGCGCTTGTCTGCGGGGCTTTCGGGCCGGACCGCGATCTGACAGCCGAAGACGAGGCCCTCCGGAAGAACAGCCTCTCCTATATCGAGACGTGCCTGGATATCTGTGGGGAACTGGGGGCGCCCTTTTTTGCCGGTCCTATGTACGCTGCCGTCGGAAAGGCGCGCATGGTAAGTCCGCAGCAACGGAAACGGGAGTGGGACCTTGCTGTGACGAATCTCCAGCAGGTCTGTCGTCTGGCAGAGACCCGGGGACTGGCCATCGCGTTGGAACCGCTTAACCGGTTTGAATCCGATCTGGTTAATACCGCGGCGGATGCCGCGCGGATGGTTGCCGACATTGCCCATCCTGCGGCGAAAATCCTGCTGGACGGCTTTCACATGAATATCGAGGAAGCCAGTATTGAGCAGGCGATCCGGAGTGCCGGTGCGAATCTCATCCACGTGCAGGTGGCGGACAATTACCGGGGAATCCCCGGAACAGGGCAAGTAAACTGGCAGGCCTGGTACCGTGGGTTGGAAGCCATCGGCTACACCGGCACGGTTTCCATTGAAAGCTTCACCCCGAACAATAAGGAACTGGCTGCGGCGGTTTGTGTCTGGAAACCCCTGGCGGAAAGCGAGGACTGGTTCGCTAGCGAAGGACTCCGGTTTCTCAGGCAGTGGGCTTCGGGCGAAGTCCCGGGAGATGTTTCCCGCCCGCACACCGAATAAACCTGAATATTGAATAAAAAATAGACGAACGAATAAATCAGTTATAATGAAAGACGGTAAATTGAATATCGCCATTGTTGGGCTAGGCTTCGGAGCGGAGTTTATCCCAATCTACCAGCGGCATCCCGGTGCCAACATGTACGCGATCTGTCAGCGGAACCCCGAAAAGTTGAATCAAATCGGAGACAGTTTCGGAATTGAAAAACGGTACACCGATTTCGATGAATTGCTGAAAGACCCGGACATCGACGCGGTACATATTAACACGCCCATCCCCGACCATGCCAGCCAGTCGCTGAAGGCCCTTCGTGCCGGGAAACACGTGGCTTGTACGGTTCCCATGGCTACTTCGGTGGAGGACTGCCGCCGGATCGTGGAGGCGGTGGAAGAAACCGGTCTCACCTACATGATGATGGAAACTGTCGTGTACGCCCGGGAGTTCCTTTTCATGAAAGAGCTCTACGACAAGGGGGAGTTGGGCAAGCTTCAGTTTGTCAAAGCCAGCCATCAGCAGGACATGGACGGCTGGCCCAACTACTGGCCGGGACTTCCTCCCATGCATTACGCGACCCACTGCGTTGGACCGGTACTGGGCATCGTACGTGGCGAAGCGGAATACGTTTCCTGTTTTGGCTCGGGTACAATCCGGGAAGAATTGCATGCGCATTATAACTCGCCGTTTGCCGTGGAAACCGCCCACATCAAGTTCCGGAATTCGGATATGAGCGCGCACGTGTATCGTTCCCTGTTTGATACCGCCCGCCAATACCGCGAGAGTTTTGAGGTTTACGGCTCCAAAAAGGCGGTAGAATGGCCTCTGATCGAGGGACGTCCCTTGGTGGTTCATACCGCCAAGCGGCCTGAGCCCGAAATCCCCGAGGAGGTAGAATGCCCTGATTACGCGCATCTGCTTCCCGAGCCCATTCAGCGGTTTACCACCAAGGGAGTATACGATGAAGACGATAATCAGCATCTTTCGTTTACCCAAGGCGCCGGTCACGGCGGCTCCCACCCGCATCTGGTGCACGAATTTGTCAGCGCCATTCAGGATGGCCGCGAGCCCTTTCCGAATGCCAGGCAGTCGGCCAATATAACCTGCGTCGGTATTCTGGCCCACGAATCTGCTTTAAAAGGCGGGGAAATCGTGAAGCTCCCGGATTTCACCTTTTCGGAATAAAACAGTTCAACACAGCCAGGTCCATCCGGTATGGCCGTAAAGGCGTTTTTCTGCATTGATGCACATACATGCGGTATTTGAGCCCAGAGGCCATGATCTGGTGTCGGGTAGCATCCTGTACCCGCCGCACCGGAAAGAAAACGACCTGGCTGTGTTATTCATTGAAACCAGCCCCTACATGCACGGCTTTCAGGTTCTGTAGGGAGTAAAAGAATCACAGGCAATTTACCTGCTTGCGCAGGTTGCTACCGGAGAACGCAACCGGCGCCATCTTCTATATTCACAAAATAGGTAGCCAGCTGCATATCGGTGGCTTGCCCGTACAGGGCGGAAACTTCAGCTGCCAGGGATTCGGCTTCCTCCGCACGCACCAGGTTGATCGTGCAGCCTCCAAAGCCGCCGCCCATCATGCGGGCGCCCAGCACTTCCGACCGGTTTTTAACCATTTCAACCAAGAGATCGAGTTCAGGGCAACTTACCTCGTATTGCTTCTGCAATCCCTCGTGGGTTTCAAACATACACTGGCCAAAATGCAGAAAGTCGCCTTCCATCAGGTGCGCGCACGCTTGCTGCAGGCGCGCCATTTCCCCGACTACGTAGCTGCACCGCCGATAGACCGTTTCATCCCGGGGCTTTACATGCTGAAGAAGCATTTCTTCGCTCACGTCCCGCAGGCTGTTCACCTGCGGATGGTGCGCGTTGACAAGCGCCACACCCATTTCGCATTCCTCCCGTCGTTTATTATAGGCCGAGGAGGCCAGGGAATGTTTAACCCTTGTATCGAAAAGGACGATACGAAGGCCCGGCGCGGAAAAGGGGATGTAATTGTGCTCCCGCGTAGCGCAATCCAATTTGATCAGATGATCCTTTTTCCCGAACATGCTGGCGTACTGATCCATCAGGCCGCACTTCACCCCAACGAATTCGTTTTCAGCAGCCTGGGCTTTCAGGGCCAGCTCCAACTTGCTATACGGCAGGCCGAACAGTTTATTCAAGGCGGTAGCCGCCGCGCATTCCAGGGCTGCGGAGGAAGAAAGTCCCGCGCCCAGCGGGATATCCCCGCCAAAGACCACATTAAATCCTCCCAGGGTATGTCCATCCCGGATGAATTGTTCCACCACGCCCAGAATATAATCCGGCCATAGCTTTCCGGAACGTCGCAGATCGGACGTATTGGTTTCAAACTCCTCTCCGTAGTCCTCCGAAAAGAGCCGGATGGTATCGCCTTCGGCCCGGCCTATGGCCAGATAAATCGCTTTGTCAATGGCGGCAGGCAATACCCATCCCTGATTGTAATCGGTGTGCTCGCCGATCAGGTTGATCCGGCCGGGGGCGCGGACGACCAGTGGTGGGGTGTCATACAAGGCGTAGAAGCGCTGTTCAATTTTCCGGGAATGTTCCATACTGTATTACGTAATCGATTGCGCAAATAAACAATTTTTTTTATCAATTTCAACTACCGGTTTTTTTTGACGATTCCCGGATCATCAAAACGGGTTCCAAAACAATTTTTCGAAGCGGAGGCGGATTGCCTTCTTTTCCTTTTCCTAACTCCATGAATAGCTGCGCGGCTTCTTCGCCCATTTTGATGGTCTGCTGATCCACCGTGGACAGGGAGGGGGTGATGTAGGAACTGAACGCTTCGTTGGCAAAACCGATGAGCCCGATTTCGCGCGGGATAGCCAGCCCCTTGCTTTTGATGGATTGCATGGCACCCAGCGCGGTAAAATCCTCCACGGCTACAATCGCGTCGGGCGGAGGCGTGATGGACAAAAGCCGGTCCGCGCAGTGGCGGCCCGATTCGACCGAAACTTTTCCGTACGCGATCAGGTCGTCTTCCACCGGAAATCCCGCGTGACGGAGTGCGTCCGCGTATCCCCGCAGGCGATCGTTGAAGATCTTGATGTGTTGCTGACCGGAAATATGGGCAATCCGTTTGTAGCCCTGTTCGATCAGGTGCATGGTTGCCAGATAGGCTCCCTTATAATCATCGATCACGACCGACGGCACCTCTAGCGAGTCGTTCACCCGGTCAAACAAAACAAGCGGAATGCGTCGCTGCTTTACTTCCAGGTAATGGTGGTAGCGGGTGGTTTCCTTGGTTACCGAGGCAATGATGCCATCCACGTGGGCCTGTAGGAGAGCCTCAATCCCCTCGGCTTCGCAGGCCGGATCTTCATTCGATTGAAACAGCAACACACTGTAACCGTGCCGGCGGGCAATCCGCTCGATCCCGTGGACCACGGATCCGAAAAAACTGATTTCAGCGCTCGGGATGATTACGCCCAGGGTATGGGTCCGGCCCGAACGCAGCGAAGAAGCCAGCTTGTTCTGCCGGTAATTCAGACGGACCGCCGTTTGCCTGACCAATTCCTTGGTTGTGACGCTGATGGAGGGGTGGTCATGCAAGGCCCTGGAAACGGTGGCCGCGGTGGTATTCAATTCCTTGGCGATGTCGTGTATCGTCGTTTTTTTTCTCAAAATTTTCGTTCCCGGTAAAGATTGGTGTTATCGGTTGCGTAAATATAGAAGACATCTTTGGCTTATTCAATTTTTTTACGTAACTATGTTTTACGTAATCGATTGTCTGTCATTTAATCTTTGCTAGCTTGTCAGCCAAGGACTTGCACCTCGTTGAAGTACTCCGTGGAGAAGGAGACATGAAAAGCTGTGTGAACGCTTTTGAACAGCTTTACAGGAAATACCATGCCGTTTTGTTCCGCTCCGCGCTAAAATTTGTAAAATCCGAAGAGCTGGCGGCCGAGATCGTCCAGGAGGTTTTCGTTAAACTCTGGGAAAATAGAATGCGCCTTAACAAAGACCTTTCCCTGGCTTCTTACCTCTATACCATGACGCGCAATCACATCTTCAACATGCTCAAACGAAGCGCTCATGAAAGCCGCATCCGGGAGGAATTGCAGCTGCATGCGGAACGGGCGAGCAATTCCACAGAGGACAAGCTGTTTTTTTCAGAATACAACGCGGTATTGAAGTCCGCAATTGCCCAGCTGCCGCCACAGCGTCAGCGTATTTTCATTCTTTGCCGGCAGGAAGGTAAAAGTTACGAGGAGGTAGCCGGCTTGTTCGGGATTTCCAAAAATACGGTCCGCGATCACATGGTGAAAGCCTTGAAATCGGTGCGGAAACACTTTCAGTTGACCACAGGCATATCCATTAGCTTTCTGGGCATTTTGGTGGTGATTTTTTAATTAACCCCTATAATTAT
>Ga0207873_1001259_pt1 | contig 25071 bp, 22 predicted proteins | sample BGWIniCompost_FD_187373 | JGI IMG/M metagenome (GOLD analysis project Ga0207873, IMG submission 187373) | Cellulose adapted compost microbial communities from Newby Island Compost Facility, Milpitas, CA, USA - BGW Initial Compost (SPAdes)... ...
GGCGACCTCGTCGCCGTTCTCGCACACCGTCATGGTGCGGAACTTCCACACCTCGATCTTGTTGCCGCGCAGCCCGTAGCGGTGCTGCTTGAAGATCACCGGGCCCGGGGAGGAAAGCTTGACGCCGATCGCGATGAGCAGCATCGGGACGGCGACGAGCACGAGCGCGATCGAAGCGAGCACCAGATCCTCGAGGCGCTTGATCACCCCGCCGACGCCGTAGAACGGGCTCTCGGAGATGCTCACCACCGGAAGATCGCCGATCGTGCCCCAGGTCGCGTGCAGCAGATCGAATATGAAGAAGTCGGGGATGAGGTACACCGAGGCGGTCGTGTCCGACAGCCGGGCGAGGAGCTCCTGGATGCGGCGCTCGGCGCTCATCGGCAGCGTCAGATAGACGATGTCGATCTTGCCTTCGCGCGCGTGGCGCACGAGCGCGTCGAAATTGCCGATTACCTCGACCGGTTCGCGTGCGAGCGGGCGTGTGCCGCTGGGCCGGCGGTCGTCGTAGAAGCCGATCGGGCGCAGCCCGAGCCACGGTGCCTCCAGGATGGAGCGCGCGAGGTAGGCGCCGAGCTCGCGTGCGCCGACGATCGCGACGCGACGGGTGTTGAAGCCGCGCTGCCGCAGGGCGCCGAGGAGGATCTGCAGCCAGCCGCGCCAGGTGATGAGCGCGAGCGGCGTGAGCACGAACCAGGTGAGGAACACGCGCCGCGAGTACTGCTCGGAGGTCTTCGAGGAGTAGGCGAGGAAGAGCAGCGCCGTCACGACCGCGGCCCAGACGAGCAGCACGCGGCCGAACTCATGGCGCGCGGACAGCCCGCGCCAGGCGTGATAGAGATCGCACAGGTGTCCGAAGAAAATGAAGAAGCCGACGGCCCAGAAGGCGGCGATCATGTGCTCGCCGCGGGGCTCGAAGCCGTACGACCAGCTGATGATCGAAAGCGCGCCGGCGATGCACAGCGCGTCCACGAGCTGCGAGAACGCCGCGAGCTTTCCGTGCCCGACGCGAATCAACCTTTCGATGCCCATGCGTTCCTGTATTCGCCGCAGCGCGCGCTGCTTTCCGTGGCAAGCAGCGCCGCGCCATTGTAGCGGCTCGCGGACGCGAAATTTGCCCGAGGACCGCTGCGGGCTCATAACCCCAGTGTTGCAAGATGACACGTCGAGGCGTCGGCGGCTAAGCTCGCATGCGCCTCAACTCGATCGAACACGAAAACGATGAACGATTGGTCGTGGCACACAAGAACAATCGCTTCTCCATGGATCGCACTATTCGCGGCGGGCTTCGTAGCCGCCGGGTGCGCCGGTACCGTGGGCACGCAAGCGCAGGCTGCGACGGCCAGACCGCCGGCGCCTGCGGAGGCGCGCGCACAGGCGCCGGCACAGGAACCCGCCGGCGGCGGCTACGAGATCGGCCCGGAGGATCTGCTCGAGATCTCGGTCTGGCGCGAGCAGGATCTGCAGCGGGAGGTGCTCGTGCGGCCCGACGGCTGGCTCACCTTCCCGCTGGTCGGCAACATCCGTGCGGCCGGCAAGACCACCCAGGAGCTGCAGGCGGAAATCACCGCCAAGCTGCGCAAGTACATCCCCGACCCGGTCGTGACCGTGACCGTGAAAAAGGTCCAGGGTCTGAAGGTCTTCGTGATCGGCAGGGTGGGTAAACCGGGGGAATACGTGGTCGGGCGGTACGTCGACGTGCTGCAGGCGCTGACGCTCGCGGGCGGGCTGACGCCGTTCGCCGACGCCGACAACATCAAGATCCTCCGCAAGGAGGGCGGCCGCGAGCGGATCATTCCCTTCAACTACACCGAGGTGACGCGCGGCCGGAATCTGGAGCAGAACATACGGCTGCAGTCCGGCGATGTGATCATGGTTCCCTGACGCCTCGCACGGATGCAGACACCAATAATATGGATAACGTGCGCAGTCCGGATACGCGTTTCCGCGTGGTGCGCCGCCGCCGTGTTCGCTCTCGCAGCGGCACCCGGGGAGGCCGCGCAATGGACGGTGGTGCCGGCCGTCGACCTCGGCGCCGTGAGGGACAGCAACCTGCGCCTCACGACCGGGCCGCACGACTCGACCACCGGGTACGTCGCCGCGGCGCGCCTGGGCGTCGCGCGCGAGACCGAAGTATCGCGGGCGGAGCTCAACGGTTTCGTCGCCCATACGCGCTATTCCGGGGACGAGTTCGAGGACAAGACCGACTTCGGCCTGACGCTCGACGCGATCCATCGGACCTCGGAACGCGGGTCCCTCGGGCTCGATGCCCGCTATCGCCGCGAGGCGCTGTTTCACACGGTGGTCCTGCTGCCCGAAGACGTCGGCGACATTCGCGATGTCGACGTCGGGCTCTCGGACGACACCCTCGTGCGGCGCCATTACCGGGTGCTGCAGCCTTCGTGGCGCTGGCTGCTCACCGAGCGCAGCGCCATCGAGCTGCGCTATCGCCTGACCGACGTCTCCTTCAGCGACCGGCCGCAGACGAGCGAGCTGCTCGACTACGAAGAGAATCTGATCAGCGCGATCTACAGCCGCCGGCTTTCCGCGCGCGACGAGCTCCTGGTTACCGCCAACGCGTCCCGCTATCGGCCGGACGGCACGGACGCCGAGGCGGAAACGGTGCAGCTCCTGATCGGGCGGGCGCGCACGTTCTCCGAAACGCTGCGCGGGTCGGTCTCGGTCGGAGCCGGCCGGACTACCGAGCGCGAAGGCGGAACCGAAGAGGAGTCGACCGGCATCGTCGTCGATGCACGGCTGCAGCAGCGCGCCGAAACCTCGACGCTCGACGGCGTCGTCAGCCGCACGGTGACGCCGAGCGGCATCGGGCGGGTGCTGCGCACCGATCAGCTGCGGGTCCTGTGGACCCGGCAGCTCGGCCCGGCGCTCGAATTCGGACTGGAGGCGCGGCTGCTGCGCACGCGCGTCGTCGAGGGCGTCGATCCGAGCGCGGACCGACGGTACTACGAGATTGCGCCCCGGCTGAGCTGGCAGTGGCTCGAGGACGTCGCCATCGTGGGTACGTACCGCTACCGCCGCCAGCGCTACGACGTGGACACGGATACTGCCGATAGTAGTGCCGTGTTCTTGGGGTTGAGCTACCGCCTATAATTCCGCGCTGCCAGGGAAAGTTGCTATGGAAGGCATGACTCATTTGAGCGACTACCTCGCGATCCTGCGCCGGCGCCGCGCACAGATCGTACGGGTCGCGCTCGCCGTCTTCGCCGTCGCGGTCGCGCTCGCGCTGCTGCTCCCGCCCGTCTACCGCTCGACCGCGACGCTCCTCATCGAGCAGGAGGTATCGCCCGAGCTCGTGCCGTCGACCGTGACCGGGTATATCGTGCAGCGCGTCAAAGTGATCGAGGCGCGCATCCTGACGGCGGAGAAGCTCGCCGAGATCGCCCGCAAGCTCGACCTCTACGCGGAAGAGCGCAGCCGCGGCGACGAGCACGTCGCGGGGCGCATGCGCGGCAACATCGACATCCAGGCCGTGAGCGCCAACGTCACCGATCCGAGCAGCGGCCGTTCGGGAATGGCCACCATCGCCTTCGAGGTGTCCTACGATGCGCCGGAGCCCGCCGTGGCGCAGGCCGTGGCGCAGGAGCTCGCGGAAGCGTTCATCGCCGAGAATCAGGCGCTGCGCACCGCCAAGGCCAAGGGCGCGTCCGGTTTCCTGCACGAAGAGGAGGAGCGGCTCCGGCGCCAGATCGCCGATCTCGAGGCCCGGCTGGCCGAGTACAAGTCGAAGAATCAGGGACGGCTGCCGGAGCTCATGACCCTCAACCTACAGATGCTCGAGCGCGCACAGCGCGAAGCGGACGAGGCCGAGCGGCAGATCTACGCGCTCGAGGAGCGCAAGCTCGAGCTGCAGTCGCAGCTCGCCCTCGTGGAGCCGCACACCGGCGACAGCCCGGGCGGCAAGCTGCGGCAGCTGCAGACGGAATATCTCGCCGCGGCGGCGCGCTACTCGCCGGAGCATCCGGACGTCGTGCGCCTGCGGCGCGAGCTCGAGGCCATGAAGCGCGAGGCAGGGGTCGTCGACGAACGCGGGGCGCTCGAGGCCGCATACCGCGAGGCGCGCGCCAAGCTCCAGGCCGCGCGGGAACGCTACGCCGCCGGGCACCCGGACGTGGTCAAGCTCGAGAAGACGGTCGCGAACCTGCAGCAGCGGCTCGCGCAAGCGCGAACGCGCCCGGCGGGGTTCGAAATGAGGCCGGACAACCCGGCGTACGTCACGCTGCAGACGCAGCTCGGCGCAGTGGAGCTGAACCTGCAGGAAGCGAAGGAGCGGCGCGACCGCGCGAAACAGCGCGTCGCCGAGTACGAGGCGCGCCTCGTGCACACGCCGCAGGCCGAGCAGGAGGGGCTTGCACTGCAGCGCGAGTACGAGGCGGCCATGAAGAAGTACCGCGAGATCAAGCAAAGCCTGATGAGCGCAAACCTCGCCGTCGAGCTCGAGAAGGACCAGAAAGGCGAGCGCTACTCGATCCTGCAGCCGGCGCGGCTCCCAAGCGAGCCCGAGCGTCCCAACCGCAAGGCGTTCATCCTGCTCGGTCTCGTGCTCGGCCTCGGCAGCGGCGTCGGCTACGCGAGTCTCGCCGAGTACATGGACCGGACGGTGCGCGGATCGCGCGCCGTGGTGCACGCGCTCGGCGCTCCGCCGCTCGCAGCGATCCCGTTTATTCCGAACGGCATCGATCCTCCCGGACGCACCACGTGACGGTGTTGTCGTCCGGCAACACTTGTTTCGCATACGCGATTCTCCCGATACGGAACCGCGCGGGCGAATGCTAGGGTAGCAGCGGCGTACGGCTCTGCGTGCGGAACAAGACGATGGCAGGGAACGCGGCAACGACAACAATGGATCCCATCACCAAGGCGCTGCAGAAGGTGCGACAGGATCGAAGCGCCAGCGTTAGCTTGCAGCGCCGGGCGCTCGTGCCCGCCGAAATCAACTACACCCAGACGCGCAAGGTCAGCCTTTACCCGGGGTGGCTGCGGCAGAACCGCGTGGTCGCGGTGGACGGCTACGATGAGTACGCGCGCGCCTACAAGGTGCTACGAACCCAGGTGTCGCAGCGTATGCGCGCGCAGGGATGGCGCACGCTCGCGGTCACGAGCCCTGGCCGCGGCGAGGGCAAGACGCTCACGGCGATCAACCTCAGCATCAGCCTCGCCCTCGAGGCCAATCAGACGGTGCTTCTCGTGGACGCGGATCTGCGCCAGCCCAGCGTGCACACCTACTTCGGCTTCGACGTCGAGCTCGGGCTGCGGGATCACCTGCAGGACGGCGTGCCCATCGAGCGCATCCTCGTGCACCCCGAAATTCGCCGGCTGGTCGTGCTCCCCGGAAGCACACCCCTCGTCAATTCGTCGGAAATGCTGGCGTCGCCGATGATGCTGCGCTTGGTGCAGGAGCTGAAGCGCCGCTATCCCTCGCGCATGGTGGTCTTCGACCTGCCCCCCGTGCTCACGACCGACGACGTGCTCGCGTTTGCGCCGTACCTCGACTGCGCGCTGCTCGTGCTGGAAGAGGGCAAGACGCTGCGCGAAGATGCAGCGCGCGCCGCGGAGCTGCTGCAGGCGGCGAACCATAACCTGATCGGCAGCGTGCTCAATAAGTCCGCGGACAAGTAGGCCCGCGAGCGGGTGCCCGATTATGTACGAGGCATACTACGGATTCCGGGAAAAGCCGTTCTCGCTGCTGCCCGACCCGGCGTTCCTCTACTTGAGCGAGAAGCATCGGCTCGCGCTCACGATGCTGCAGTACGGCATCCTCAACCAGGCGGGGTTCACCGTCATCACGGGCGAGATCGGGTCGGGCAAGACGACGCTGATCCGGCAGGTGCTGAACGAGTTCGCCGACGAGGTGACGATCGGGCTCGTGACGAACACGCACCGCAACTTCGGCGAGCTCATGCAGTGGGTGCTGCTCGCCTTCGGCCTCGAGTACCGCGACAAGAAGAAGGTGGAGCTGTACCAGACGCTCGCGGACTTCATCGTCAAGGAATACGGGCGCGACCGGCGTACGGTGCTGATTATCGACGAGGCGCAGAACCTGAGCGTCGACGCGCTCGAGGAGCTGCGCATGCTGTCGAACATCAACTCGGACAAGAACCAGGTGCTGCAGCTGATCCTCGTCGGCCAGCCGGGGCTGCGCGAGACTCTGCGGCGGCCGGCGCTCGGCCAGTTCGCTCAGCGCGTCGCGGTCGACTTCACGCTGCGGCCGCTCAATCTCGAGGAGACGTGGAACTACATCCGCCATCGGCTGCGCTGCGTCGAGGGCGACCCGGGGCTGTTCGACACCCGGGCGTGCGCCGCCGTCTACTACTACAGCGCCGGGATTCCGCGGCTCATCAACGTGCTCTGCGACACCGCGCTGGTGTACGGCTTCGCCGAGCAGAAGCAGCGCATCGACGCCGAGGTGGTGCTCGACGTGGTGCGCGAGAAGGCGCGCGGCGGCATCTTTCCGATCCGCGAGGAGCGCGCCGGGGCGGACGGCGGCGGTCTCGTGCTCGAGATGAGCGGCGTTAAGAAGGAATCGAAGGACGGATGAGCGCCGGCGCGCTCGGGCGCCGGCCGTGGAAGAGGGGTCAGGGATGAAGGCGGTGATACTGGCAGGCGGCTTCGGCACCCGCATCAGCGAGGAGAGCGGCATCAAGCCGAAGCCCATGGTGGAGATCGGCGGGAAGCCGATCCTGTGGCACATCCTGAAAATCTACGCGGCACACGGCATCAACGACTTCGTGATCTGCCTCGGGTACAAGGGCGAGGTGATCAAGGATTATTTCGCGCGCTACTACCTGCACAGCTGCAACGTCACGTTCGACATGCAGCGCAACGAGATGCGCGTGCACCAGAGCCGCTGCGAGCCGTGGCGCATCACGCTGGTCGACACCGGCGACAAGACCATGACGGGCGGGCGCCTCAAGCGGGTGCAGGAATACCTCGGCGACGAGACCTTCTGCATGACTTACGGCGACGGCGTGAGCGACGTCGATATCCGCAAGCTGATCCGCTTCCACAAGGAGCAGGGAACGCTCGCGACACTCACGGCCGCGCAGCCGCCGGGGCGCTTCGGCGCGTTTCGACTGCTGCACGGGCAGAACCGGATCGAGACGTTCCAGGAGAAGCCCGACGGGGACGGCGCCTGGGTGAACAGCGGGTTCTTCGTGCTCGAGCCCGGTGTCATGCGCTACATCGACGGCGATGCGACGGTGTGGGAGCGCGAGCCGCTCGAGCGCCTCGCGCGCGACGGGCAGCTCTCGGCCTACCGGCATCACGGCTTCTGGCAGCCGATGGACACGCTGCGCGACAAGATGGTGCTCGAGAGCCTGTGGCAGACCGAGCATCCGCCGTGGAAGGTCTGGACGTAGCCGGGGGTCGGGAGGGAGGAATGAAAATTCTTACTACCGGGAACATGGGATACGTGGGGCCGGCCGTGACCGAGCGGTTGCGCCGGGTCTACCCCGAGGCGCAACTCATCGGGCTCGATATGGGCTACTTCGCACATTGCCTGAGCGGCGCCGCTTTCCCCGAGCGGCGGCTCGACGCCCAGTGCTTCGGCGACGTGCGTACCGTCGGTCCGGAGCTGCTCGAGGGCGTCGACGGCGTCGTGCACCTCGCGGCGATCTCGAACGATCCGATGGGCAACGCGTTCGAGGAGGTCACGCGCGAGGTCAACTACGCCGCGGCTGTGCGGCTCGCGCGCCTTGCGCGCGCGGCCGGCGTACGCTCGTTCGTGTTCGCCTCGAGTTGCAGCGTGTACGGCTTTGCCGAGGGCGACGCGCGCGTGGAAACCGATCCGCTGAATCCGCTCACCGCCTACGCGCGCTCGAAGATCGACGCCGAGCGCGAGCTTGCCGAGCTCGCCGATCGGGATTTCGTGGTGACGGCGCTGCGCTTCGCCACCGCCTGCGGCATGAGCGAGCGCGTGCGGCTCGACCTGGTGCTCAACGATTTCGTGGCCGGCGCGGTCGCGACCAAGCGCATCGCGATCTTGAGCGACGGCACGCCGTGGCGGCCGCTGATCCACGTTGCCGACATGGCGCGCGCCATCGAATGGGCGCTCGGGCGGTCTGCCGACGCCGGCGGCGCCTTCCTGGCGGTCAATGCCGGCAGCGACGAATGGAACTTTCAGGTGGCCGAGCTCGCGGCCGCGGTGGCCCGTGCGGTCCCCGGCGCGGAGATATCGCTCAACCCGCACGCGGCGCCCGATCGGCGCTCGTACCGGGTGAGCTTCGAGCTGTTCCGCCGCCTCGCACCGCGCCACCAGCCGCAGGTCGATCTGGCCGAAGCGATCGCAGGGCTCGTGCGCGGGCTCGAGGGCATGGGGTTCGGCGATTCCGAGTACCGCAGCTCACGCTTCGTGCGGCTGCGGGTGCTGGCCGCGCTGCGCGCGCAGGGGATGCTCGACGAGCGTCTCGCGTGGGTGCGCCGCGCCGCGGCGTAGGAGGACGCCATGGAGCGCGGTGCGGCGGCGATCACCGTCATCCGACCCCCTGCGGCCTTCGAAGCCATCGACGTCGGCGAGCTCGTCCGCTACCGGGATCTGCTCTATTTCCTCGTCTGGCGCGACATCAAAGTGCTGTATGCGCAGACGGTGCTCGGTTTCGCCTGGGCGATCCTCAATCCGCTGATCCAGATCGCCATCTTCACCGTGATCTTCGGACGGATCGCGCGCATCGACACCGACGGCATTCCTTACATCCTGTTCGTCACCGTCGCGATCGTGCCCTGGACGTACATGTCCGAGGCCATGACTGCCTCGAGCCAGAGCCTGGTGACCGAGCAGAACATGCTCGGCAAGGTCTACTTCCCGCGGCTGATCTATCCGCTCACACCGGTGCTCGCGAAGCTCGTCGATTTCGTCATTGCGCTGCTCCTGGTGGGCGGCGTGCTCGTGTACTACGGGGTGTCGCCCGGCTGGAACCTGCTGTGGTTGCCGGTGTTCGTGCTGTGGATGGCGGCGATACCGGCCGGGGTCGGCCTGTGGCTGTCCGCGCTCGCGATCCGGTTCCGCGACGTCAAGTTCGCGATGCCGTTCGTGATCCGCATGCTGCTCTATACCGCGCCGATCCTCTACAGCGCCTCGGCGCTTCCGGAGCAGTACCGGCTCGTCTACTCGCTCAACCCGCTCGTCGGTGTGATCGAGGGCATGCGCGCGGCGCTGCTCGGTCTTCCCATACCGTGGGAGTACGTTCTGCCCGGCGCCGGAACCGCGCTGTTGCTGCTCATCGGCGGCGCGGTCTACTTCCGGAAGATGGAACGCGTCTTCGTGGACGTCATTTGAAGAACAAAGGAACGAGAGCTGCATGAATTCCGCGCCAATTGCCGTTCGCGCCGAAGGCGTGAGCAAGGTGTACCGCATCGGCCTGAAGGAGCAGGCGCACGACAGCCTCGCCGGCGCGGTGCTCGATCTCGTCACGAGCCCCGTGCGCAACTACCGCAAGTACCGTGCGCTGTACCGCTTCAAGGAGCTCGAGCGCGCGGATCCGGAAAGCGCGCCGAGCACCCCCGACACGATCTGGGCGCTGCGCAACGTGAGCTTCGAGCTGCGGCAGGGAGAGGTGCTGGGCATCGTCGGGCGCAACGGCGCGGGCAAGTCGACGCTGCTCAAGATACTGACGCGCATTACCCCGCCGACGCGCGGGCGCATCGAGATACACGGCCGCGTCTCGAGTCTGCTCGAGGTGGGCACGGGGTTCCATCGCGAGCTGACGGGCCGCGAGAACGTGTACCTGAACGGCACAATTCTCGGCATGTCGAAGAAGGAGGTCGACCGCAAGTTCGACGAAATCGTCGAATTCGCCGGCGTCGAGAAGTTTCTCGACACGCCCGTCAAGCGCTACTCGAGCGGCATGTCGGTGCGGCTCGCGTTCGCCGTGGCGGCGCACCTTGAGCCCGAGATCCTGATCGTGGACGAGGTGCTCGCGGTCGGCGACGCCGCGTTCCAGAAGAAGTGCATCCGCAAGATGCAGGACGTGGGCCGCAGCGGGCGCACGATCCTCTTCGTTTCACACAACATGCCCGCCGTGAAGATGCTCTGCACGCGGGCGATCCTGCTCGACGAAGGCCGGCTGGTGATGGACGGCACCCCGCACGACGTGGTGAGCGCCTACATGACGAGCGACGTCGGCGTGCCGGCCGAGCGCGTGTGGGAGGATCCGGCGCTCGCGCCGGGCCGGCGGGTGGCGAAGCTGCGCGCGATTCGCGTCATCCGGCGCGACGGCGCGGTCGCGCCGGCCGTCGACATTCGGGACGACGTGGGGCTGCAGCTCGAGTACGACGTCAAGGAGCCGGGGCACATCCTGATGCCGCAGTTCTACGTGTACAACGACGAGGGCCTGCTGCTCTTCGCGAGCTACGAGCAGCAAAACGCCTGGGCGCAGCGGCCGCGGCCGGAGGGACGCTACGTCAGCACGGCATGGATTCCGGGCAACCTGCTGAGTGCCGGGATGTTCTACGTGAGCTGCGCGCTGCTGTCGCGCAGCACCGGCGTCAGCCAGTTCTACGAGCAGCAAGCGGTCGCGTTTCTCGTCACCGACAACATGGGCGAGGGCACCGCGCGCGGCGATTGGGCGGGGTCGTACCGCGGCGTGGTGCGGCCACTGCTTCCGTGGGTGACGGAGCACGCGGAGAGCAGTCGCAAGCTGCACAGTGCGTGACGGCTGACGGCCCGCGATCGTCGCCAGCCCCGGACAACGAGTGCGACAAGGAGGTGCGGCGTGGGACAGGTCGGCGGCTGGCTTCCTCCCGGCGGCGGTGTGCCGCGCGGGCTATGGGATGCGCTCAAGCATTCGCTGCCGCCCGAGGCGCGGCGGGCGCTGCGCCGGGTCGGGCGCGCCGCGTCGTTCGTGCCGCGCCAGTGTCTTGGGACGATCACGCACGTGCACACGCGCGAGCCGCTGGTCGCGCTGACCTTCGACGACGGGCCGCATCCGGCGTCGACGCCGCGTTTCGTCGAAGCGCTCGAAGCGTACGGCGCCCGCGCGACGTTCTTCGTCATCGGAGAGTTGGCGCGGCGTTATCCGGAGCTCGTCGCGCGGCTGCGCGCCGGGGGCCACGCGCTCGGGAATCACTCGTGGGATCACGCGTCGTTTCCTGCGATCTCCCGGGCCGAGCGGCGCGCGCAACTGCGCGCGTGGGTCGAAGCGGTCGGCGATGCGCGCCCGCAGCTCTTTCGGCCGCCGTACGGCAATCAGACGCTGTTCACGCACCTCGAGGTGCGGTGGCAGGGCTGGGAGATCGTGACCTGGAACGTGGTCGCGCGCGACTGGACCGGCGACGGGGCGGAGGCGATCGCGCAGCGCGTGCTGCGCGGGCTGCGCCCGGGGGCGATCGTGCTGATGCACGAGCGGCTGCACCGGTACGAGGACGCCCGGTACGCGGCCCGCGAGCCCGTGCTCGCTGCGCTCGTCGAAGTGCTCGCCACCGCCGGGCGCAGCTATCGGTTCGTCACGGTGCCGGAGCTTCTGCGCGCCGGGCGTCCGAACCGCGAGATCTGGATCCAGCCGGGACAGGCCGACTACCTCGCGCGCCTGCGTGCGGACGAGAAGGGCGACAACGATGGGACATTCTCCGGTACCTGACGAGGAGGGCGAAGTGAGGCAAGCAGCGATCGAGGCAAGGGAAAGCGTGAACCGGTGCCGGTCTTGCGGCAGCGGGGCGCTGCGCACGTTCGTCGACCTCGGGATGTCGCCGCTCGCGAATTCGTACGTGGAGCCGGAGGCGCTCGGGAGCATGGAGCCGTTCTATCCGCTGCACGCCTACGTCTGCGAGAAATGCTTCCTGGTGCAGCTCATGGAGCTCGAATCCTCGGAGCGCATCTTCAGTCATTACGCCTATTTCTCGTCCTATTCGCGCAGCTGGCTCGAGCACGCGCAGGCGTACGTGCACATGATCGTGCCGCGGCTCGGTCTCGACCGCTCCTCACGCGTCATCGAGATCGCGAGCAACGACGGCTACCTGCTCCGGTACATGAAGCAGGCGGGCGTCGAGGTGCTCGGTATCGAGCCGGCGCGCAACGTCGCGGCGGCGGCGATCGAGCGCGGTATCCCGACGATCACGCGCTTCTTCGGCGTCGAGCTCGCGCGCGAGCTCGCGGCCGAAGGCCGGCGCGCGGATCTGCTGCTCGGCAACAACGTGCTCGCGCACGTCCCGAATCTGAACGATTTCGTCGCCGGAATGAAGCTGATCCTCGCGCCCGGGGGGACGATCACGATGGAGTTTCCGCACCTCCTCCGGCTGATCGAGCAGTGCCAGTTCGACACGATCTACCACGAGCACTTCTCCTACTTCTGGTTCGGCACGGTCGAGCGCGTGTTCGCGCGCCACGGCCTGACGCTCTACGACGTCGAGGAGCTGCCGACGCACGGCGGTTCGCTGCGCATCTATGCGCGCCACACCGAGGACCGTACGCGCCCGGTCGAGCCGCGCGTCGCACGAATGCGCGCGGCCGAACAGCGCGCGGGTGCCGAAGACCTCGAGTCGTACGCGGCCTTCGGCCGCAAGGTGGCGGCGACCAAGCGGCGGATCCTGCGTTTTCTGCTCGACGCGCGCGACGCCGGCAAGCGCGTCGCTGCCTACGGGGCGCCGGCGAAGGGCAATACCCTTCTCAACTACTGCGGCATCCGCACCGATCTCATCGAATACACGGTGGACGCGAGCCCCCACAAGCAAGGCCGGTACCTCCCGGGCACGCGCCTGCCGATCCATGCGCCGGCGCACATCGCGGCAACGCGCCCGGATTACGTGGTTATCCTGCCGTGGAACCTGAAGCAGGAGATCATGGAGCAGATGGCGCACATCCGGGACTGGGGTGGGCGGTTCGTGACGTTCGTACCGGATGTGGAGGTGAGCACATGAAGTTCACGCCGCTGCCGCTGCCGGGCGCGTACCTGATCGAGCTCGAGCCCGTGTACGACGCGCGCGGCATGTTTGCGCGCGTCTGGTGCCGGCGCGAGTTCGAGGCGCAGGGCCTGAGCACCGTGACCGAGCAATGCAGCGTGTCGTTCAACCCGAAGCGCGGCACGCTGCGCGGCCTGCACTATCAGGCGCCGCCGCACGAGGAAATGAAGCTCGTGCGCTGCACGCGCGGCGCGATCTACGATGTGATCCTCGATCTGCGTCCCGGCTCGCCCGCGTTCGGCCGGTGGTTCGGCACCGAGCTCACCGCCGAGAACCGGCGCATGCTCTACATTCCCGAGGGTGTGGCGCACGGGTTCCTGACGCGGCGACCGGGCACCGAGGTCTACTACCAGATGTCTGCGGCGTACGCGCCGGAGGCGGCCCGGGGGGTGCGCTGGAACGACCCTGCGTTCGGTATCGTGTGGCCGGGGCCGGTGGAAGTGATCTCCGAGCGCGATGCGAGCTATCCGGACTTTGGCACGCATGTGCACGCGGATGAACGCACGTTCTCGGCCAGCGACCGTTAGCGCGGCGGGCCACCGCCGCGGCGGCTGAACCGACGACAATCGGGGGAGGGCGCGCATGGATTTGGCGACGGGCGCAATCGGTGCGGAGATGCACCGTTTCATGGCGGAGCTCTACCCCATCTGTCGCAGCATTACCGGGGACGGCGTGCGCCGGACGCTCGCAGCGATCGGGGAGCGCATACCGCTCGAGGTGCACGCCATTCCCTCCGGCACGCCGGTGTTCGACTGGACCGTGCCGCGCGAGTGGAACATTCGCGACGCCTACATCAAGAATGCCGCCGGCGAGCGCATCGTCGACTTCCGGCGGTGCAATTTGCACGTCGTCAGCTACAGCGTTCCGGTGCGGGCGCGCCTGCGGCTCGCGGAGCTGCGGCCGCACCTGCACAGTCTCCCGGCGCATCCCGATTGGATTCCTTATCGCACGAGCTACTACAAGGAGGACTGGGGCTTCTGCGTCACCGACCGGCTGCTGCGCAGTCTGCCCGACGAGGAGTACGAGGTCTGCATCGACGCGACGCTCGCGGACGGTGTGCTCAATTGGGGCGAATGCGTGATTTCCGGCGAAACCGCGGAGGAGGTGCTCGTCTCGTGCCACGTGTGCCACCCGTCCCTTTGCAACGACAACCTTTCGGGCATCGCGCTCGCGACCGAGCTCGCGCGCCGCGCGCTCGAGCGCAAACCCCGCTACACGTACCGGTTCCTGTTCATCCCCGGGACCATCGGCGCGATCGTCTGGCTCGCGCGCAACGAAGCGCGCACGCCGCTGATCCGGCACGGCCTGGTCGTCACCTGCGTGGGCGACGGCGGCCGCTTCACCTACAAGCGCAGCCGCCGCGGCAACGCCGAGATCGACCGCGCCGTCGAGCACGTGCTGCGTCATAGCGGCATCGGCTATACCGTGCAGGATTTCTTCCCCTACGGGTACGACGAGCGCCAGTACTGCTCGCCGGGGTTCGATCTGCCGGTCGGGTGCCTGATGCGATCGCCGCACGGGAGCTTCCCGCAATACCACACCTCGGCCGACGACCTCGAGTTCGTGCGGCCGGAGTACCTGGAGGAGTCGCTGCACGTTTACCTCGAGGTGCTGCACGTCCTCGAGGGCAACCGCCGGTACGCGAGCACCAACCCGAAGTGCGAGCCGCAGCTCGGACGCCGCGGCCTGTACCAGGCGATAGGCGGCGACAGCGAAGCCGCGCGGCGCAATCTGGCTCTGCTATGGGTGCTCAACCTCGCCGACGGACGGCATTCGCTGCTCGATGTGGCGGAACGCGCTGCGATGCCATTCGGCGCGATCGAAGCGGCGGCGGCGGAGCTCGAGCGAGCCGGCCTGCTGCGCGAAGCGTAACGCGAAATCCGCGCGTCGCAGCGGCGCGTCGCGCAAGGCTTCGGGACGTGTCGCGTTCCTCGGAGTTAGCGGGAACCGGGCTGGGCGGGCAGAACGTGCAATTCGGTGACGAGTGCGCTTGACGGGAGCGTCAGCGCGTTGACCAGTGCGGCCGCGACGTCGTCCGGCTGGAGCATGCGCTCCGGGACGAAGGGCTGGTCGAGCGCACGGCAGACTTCCCGCTGCATCGGCGTCGCGGTGTTGCCGGGGAACACGGTGAGCACGCGCACGCCGTCGCATCCAAGCTCGGCGCGCAGCGTCTCCGCGATCGCTTTGAGAGCATGCTTGCTCGCGGCATAGGCGCCGGCGCGTTCCTTGACACGGACGCCCAGGCTCGAGTTGATGAATGCGATCTGACCGTGCGCGGCGCGCACGCGATCGAGCAGCAATTGCGTGAGGAGCAGGGGTGCACGGACGTGGACGCGATAGTGCTCGTCGAGAGCGTCGAGCGGCGTCGCTTCGAGCGGCGCCAGGGAAATCGTACCCGCGGCATGCACCAGGAAATCGAGGCGCGGCCAGAGCGCCGCGACCGTGGCGCCGAGCCGGCGTACGTCATCCTCCCGATTGAGATCGCACGCGGCTACGTATACGCATTCCCCGGCGGGCCGGAGCTCTTCGCGCACCGCCGCGAGCCGTGCCGCGGAGCGGCCGCTGAGGCAGACCGCGGCGCCGGCGCGAGCGAGTCGCTGCGCGACGGATCGACCGATGCCGCTGCTGGCACCGGTAACGAGGGCGGTCTTGCCCTGGAAAATCGATTCCATGCGCGCGTCTCGGTGGCTTGCGGAGGGTAGGCGAAGCGCGTCCGGAAAACAAACGGATGCAATCGGGGTTATGGAGGCACGGATGGACGTGGTCAAAGAGGAGGGCGGCTGCAGCTTGAGCGTCGTCATTCCGGCCTACAACGCGCAGGGTACGATCGGCGAGCAGCTCGATGCGCTCGCGACGCAGCGGTGGTCGGAGCCGTGGGAGCTCATCGTGGTGAACAACCGCTGCACCGACGGGACCCTCGATGTCGTAGGGCGTTTCCAGGATCGCATCCCGCGGCTGCGGATCGTCGATGCATTCGCGCGGCAGGGCGCGGCTTACGCGCTCAATACCGGGGTGCGGGCGGCGAAGGCGGATGCGGTTGCCTTCTGCGATGCGGACGACGTCGTGGGCGAGGGATGGGTGGCGGCGATGGGCGAGGGGCTCAAGCAGCACGCGTTCGTCTCCGGGGCGCTCGAAGGCAAGCGCCTGAACACGGCGCCGCTCGCACGGCATCGGCGCGAGGCGCAGACTTCCGGCATCCAGGAGTACGTCTACCCGCCGTTCCTGCCGCACGCGGGTGCAGGCAACATGGGCATGCAGCGCGCGCTGTTCGAGGCGATCGGCGGGTTCGACGAGTCGCTGGAAACGCTGTTCGAGACCGATTTCTGCTGGAAAGCGCAGCTGCGCGGCGTGCCGCTCACACCGCTGCCTCAGGCGCTCGTGCACATTCGCCACCGCGACCGGGTGCGTGCGCTGCTGCGACAGGCGCGGAAGTACGCGGAGAACGACGTGGTGCTCTACAAGCGCTACCGCCCGCTGGGCATGCCGAAGCTCGGAAAGAAGAGCGGCCTCGCCGCCTGGAAGTACCTCATCCTGGGAGTCGGCGACCTGCTGCACGAGGAAAAGCGCGCGAGCTACCTCTGGGAGCTCGGGTGGCGCACCGGGCGGCTCTACGGTTCGATTCGCAACCGCGTTTGGGCGCTGTAGCGGATTCCGGGTCTGCGCCCGAGCGTCAGTCGCACCGCGGGAGCACCCCGCTCGCCGCGATCGCGTCCCACCATTGGTCCGCCATACGCGCGTAGCCGTCCGCGTTCGGATGCAGCTTGTCGGCCATGTAGGCCGGATCCGCACGGTTGGGGTCGTCGCGGCGCGCCAGCGCGCGCTGCTGATCCACGATGCGTATGTTGACGTTCGGACGCGCTCCCGCGATCGCCTGGACGTTGTTGTTGAAGGTCGTCACGTCCAACGAACCGTCCAGGGAGGGGACGATGCGGGCGAGAAAGACCGTGACCGGATGCTCCGGTGCGGCCCAAACGCCGATCTTGTCGAGAATACTATTGACCCCGCTTGCGTCCACGCTGAAGTGATTGGTGCCGATGTGCAGCAGCACGATATCCGGGCGGTTGGCATCGAGGAACGCGCGGATACTCCCGTCGATGGTGCTTCCGTTGCTGATCGAGCAGAACGGCCGGTTGTCGTCGCACCACCCCGGATGGCCCTCGTGGTCGGGATCGGCGCCCGCGGCCGCGCCGCTCTGGAGCTGTCCGACGAAGTCGACGACGTACCCGGCCTGAGTAATCTGCTCGTAGAGCCGGCCGCGATAGGAAATCCGCTGGTCGAGCGGGGGCTCGTCGCCGGTGGTGCGACCCTCGGTGATGGAATCCCCGAGCGGCATAATCCTCGGGATGTAAACGAAACGAAAAACGGCGGTGTCCGAGGAGCCGGCACCGTTGTCCACCCGAAAGGTCAGGGCGTCGGTGCCGCGCGCGTTGGTGTTCGGGACGTAGGCGAAGGCACCCGTCCGAGGATCGGTGATCTGCGCTGCTCCTTTGGCGGGCGGCTCGACGATCGTGTAGGTGAGGGGCTGGCCTTGCGGGTCGGTGGCGCTCAAGACACCGTCAAAACGCTGGTTGAGCCCTACGTAGGCGCAACCGTCAGCGGCGACCGGTTGCCCGGGCGCCGAGGAGGCGCCGTCGTCCGAGCCGCAGGCCGCGAGCAGCGCGCCACAGAGCGCAACGACAAGTCGTGCCAGCGCTAATCCGGGCGACGCACCGCCTTCGCGCTGCGCCGTCGGGCGCAGGAAGCAGTAGGGCGCGGTCATGTGAAAGCGCTAACGGGTGTCGCGCTGCGGGCGCGAATGCGTCCGCCTCCGAGGTGCAACGGATAGCGCCGTCACTGTGTCGGCGCTAGGCCGATCGATGCTGCAGCCTTCCATGGCGAGCCCTGTTTCGTCGCTTGTTGTACGACGCCACAGCGCCGGCTACGCACACTCGAAGCCGGCGTTTCAGCCGAGGTCCGAACCGACTGTTCATGCCTCGTGCGTCGGACCGTAACGCAGCCCTCCAAGGCGTGCAATCCGGCGGATCATTGGCGCGTCGGCGAAACGCAATTGCTACGGCGCGGGTATTCCGCCTCTGCAGAAGTGGTGCATGCCCGTTGGTGCTTGTCCCAATACGACGTCCTGCGCTTGTGCTTTACGCTTCCTCTCGGGGCGCGTAGCGTGAAATGGGGAAGAACGCTACGTCGAGGAGGATCGATAATGGCTGCAGGGACGGTCAAGAAGTTCTTGCGTCCTTTGGTGCGCTCGATCTGTCACCGCATCTATCGGACGGGTCGGGCGGTCGAAGAACGCAAGCTCCCCGCTTTCGCTACGCGCCCCAAAAATCTCTCGATCGACCTACCGCGTCGCATCCACGGCGCCGCGTACATGCACATCGGCGACGACGTGCACCTCGGTCCGGGATGCCTCCTGATCGCGCTCGATCGCTACCCGCTGATGCCGTACGCCGACGTTGACGGCCGGCCGCGCGCCGTGCAGCAGTTCCGCCCGCGTCTCGTGATCGGCAATCGCGTCACCGCGACCGCGGCGCTGACGCTCGCGGCGCATCAGGAGATCGTGATCGAGGACGACGTGCTGTTCGCTTCGAACATCAATATCACCGACGGTCTGCACGGATACGCCAACGCCGAGGAGCCGTACAAGTACCAGCCGATCTTCCGCATCGGGCCGATACGCATCGGCCGCGGCGCCTGGATCGGCCAGAACGTGCAAGTGCTTCCCGGCGTCACCATCGGAGAGCTGGCGATCATCGGCGCGAACAGCGTCGTCACGCGCGACGTGCCGCCTCGCTCGATCGCCGTCGGCGTCCCGGCACGCGTCATCAAGCGCTGGAACGAACAGCGCGGCCGCTGGGAAGCGCCGGACGCCGTCACCGAGGAGCGGCCGGTTCGGTTCAACCGATGAGGGACCGCACGGGCGGGAACGGGTCCACCTAAACGGGCGTGATCCACGGCGACGGCAGCGATCAAGCAACTACAAGGAGGGTACGATGCTGACCGATTTGATGGCCAGGACGGGAGGGGAGCGATGGCGCGCGGACGCTGCGCCGAGCTCTTCGGTGCTCCACTGGGGGCAGTTCCTGCTCGGTCCCGAAGACGTCGAGCTTCCGGCGGGCTGGGTCTCGCAACGGCTCTCGAACGGCGCTTGGCTAGGGACGCATCCCGAGCTTCCGGTGCACCGCGCGACTGCGGGCGAATCTGAACTGGTACTGATCGGCTACGTGCTCGATCCGCGCGAGCCCGAGGCGACGGATACGCAGATCCTCGAGCGTTTGCTGAGGGAGACGGATTCGCTTTCGCAGTTGCTCCGCGCGAGCGCCGGGCTCGGTGGGCGCTGGGCGCTGGTGGCGTTCACCCGCGACGGCGCGCACGCGTTCACCGATGCCCTCGGGCTGCGACAGGTGTTCCACACCCGTGCGGCGGAGCACGGGGGCGTCTGGGTCATGTCGCAGCCCGGCCTCGCGCTCGAGTGTCTCGGTTCCAGCTTCGATCCGGCTGCCGTCGCGTTCGTCGACTCCTACGCGTTTCGTGCCGCACCCGAATATCGCTGGCCGGGCGCCGAATCGCCGGTTGCCGGTTTGCGGCACCTGCTGCCGAACCACGTGCTCGATCTGTGCACGGGGCAGGTCGCGCGCTACTGGCCCGACGGCCCGCTCGATCCCTTGCGGCCCTCCGAGGCGATCGAGCGCGCCGTGGAGCTCCTTCGCGGCCTAGTGCACGCTGCCGCGCTGCGGTACGAGCTCGCGCTCTCGCTCACCGCCGGGCTCGACAGCCGTCTGGTCCTCGCCGCCGCGCGGGACGTGCGCGAGCGGCTCAGCTACGTGACCGTGCGGCAGGCGCGCATGCCGGACCACCACGACGATATCCGGGTGCCCGCGCGCCTGCTGGCGCGCATCGGCCTGCCGCACGAGGTGATTCGCGCGCGCGCCGCCATGTCGGCTTCGTTCAGCTGGGCGTACAAGCGGAACGTGCTCTACGCGCACGATCACTACGGCGCCGATGCCGAGGCGATTCTGCAGCATTTCGGGCGCCGCAAGATCGCGATGACGGGCAGCGGCGCGGAGGTGGGGCGCTGCTCGTTCCGGCGCGAGCTGCCGCTCTCCGACTACCGTCGCATCACCGCCGGCCATCTCGCGCACCTGCAGCGAATGTACCACCCGTATGCCCGCCGCTGTTTCGAGGAGTGGCTCGCAGATGCGGCGCCGCGCGCCAACGTCAAGCTGCTCGATCTCTTCGAGTGGGAACAGGGCCACGGCAACTGGCTGGCGATGACGCAGCTCGAGTTCGATACGGCATGGCGCGACATTTTCACGCCCTACAACTGCCGCGAGCTGCTGACGACGTTCCTCGCCGCCCCGGAGCGCCTGCGGAGCGCGCCCGACTACCCGCTGTTCAAACAGATGATTCGCCACCTGTGGCCGGAGCTGCTATGCGAGCCGATCAATCCGAACAAGAGGGGAAGACTGCAGCGCCGCTGGCGCCGGCTGCTGGAGCACGTGCGCGGTCCGTCGTTCCGTACGGCCTGAGGGAAACGCTTCGGCGCATCCCGCTCGTGCGCGCCGGCGCCCGGGCCTATCGCGGCGTGCGCGCGGCACTGATGCGCAACGTCTGGCTGCTCACCGGGCGCGAGCGCGCGAGCGGTGAACCGACGACGCTGCTCTTCAGCGGGGTCGCACAAAACAAGAACTATCTTGCGCAGCTCGTGTTCGGCGACACCTGGAGCGAGCGCGGCGCCCGTGTGACCCGCTGGCGGCTCGCGCGGCTTGCGGCCGACCGCAGCATCGGACACGGGGCGGCGATCGTCGAGCACCCGGCGCTGCCGCGGCATACGGCCGCGGCTACGATCGTGGTCCCGTGTTGGGTGGGCGGGGAAATCGACTTCGTCCGCGCGGAGGAACTGCGCCGCTCGAGCGGCGAAGTGCAGGCCGATCTGCGGCGGATCCGCAAGCGCGGTTATGCGTACTCGATCGAGCGCGGCGTGGAGTCGCTTCGGCGCTTCTACGACGCGATGTATCTTCCCTACGTCGGCAACGTCTACCGCGAGCGCGCGTTCTGCACCCCTTGGGCCGAGGTCGTGGAGAACGCCGCGCGATGCGAGCTGCTCCTGATTCGGGAGCGGGACCGGCCGGTGGCCGGACAGGTGTATGTGTACGAATCCGGACGCGTGCGCGCGTGGCTGCTCGGGGTGGAGGGCGGCGACCGCAAACACGTGCGCGCGGGCGCGATCGGGGCGATCCACGCGTTCGAGATCGACTACCTGCGCACCAAGGGCTACGCGTGCGTGCACGTCGGCGCCTCGCGCCCGTTTCTCCTCGACGGGGCGCTGCGCTACAAGGCGAAACGCGGAATGCGGCTCACCGACGCGACCGAGCGCTGCTTCGTGTTGCAGCTCGTGCGTCCGTGCCGCGGCACGGCGGCGTTCCTGGCGCGCAGCCCGTTCGTCTACCGGAGCGGTGCCGACCTCTACGGTGCGTTCTTCGCGGCCGACGATCCGGGCGATTGCGCGGCGCAGATCGAGGCGCTCTGCGTCGACGGGCTGCGCGGCGTTACCATCTTCCGTCCGGTTCCCGCAATGCGCGAGGGGAGCGGCTGGTGTGTGGCCGAGGTACGGATCGCGGCGCTGCCGGACGACGTCAATCGCCCCCACCCGCGCCATCCGGGGCCGGCCGGGCAAGACCCCACTCCTATTCTCGTCCCTTCGACACCCGCCTTTGGCACAATAGCGCGCGCTCTCCCCACCGGGAGAGCATCACGATAATAGCGGGAGTATCCACCATGGAAGGTGGGCGAGGATCTGGGAATGGGCACGAGCGCCCGCTCGTAACCATCGCCATTCCCACGTACAACCGTGCCGCGACCTATCTGCCCGTCGCGCTCGAGAGTGCGCTCGCGCAGCGTTACGCGCCGCTCGAGGTGCTGGTGTCGGACAACTGCTCCACCGACGGCACGGAGGCGTTCGTGCGCGGCCGATCGGACGAGCGGCTGCGCTACGTCCGGCATGCGCGCGCGCTCACGCCGAACGAGAACTTCAATTTCTGCCTGGCGCAGGCGCGCGGCGCCTATTTCCAACTGCTGCACGACGACGACGCGATCGATCCCGACTTCGTCTCCGCCTGCCTCGAGCGCGTGGGGTATCGGACCGACGTCGGTGTCATCCGCACCGGCGTCCGGGTCATCGACGCCCGCGGGCACCCGCTCGGCGCGGTGCGGAACGAGGTCGTGGGCATGTCGACGTCCGACTTCTTCCTCGCGTGGTTCGAGGGCAGAACGGCGTTGTATCTGGCGAATACGCTGTACCAGACCGGGTATCTGCGGAACCTCGGCGGTTTTCAGTCGCGCCATAACTTGTTCCAGGACGGGCTCGCGACCGTCCGGCTCGCGGCCCGGCACGGCCGCGCGGACGTGCCGGACGTGCTCGCGAGCTTTCGCGTGCACGCAGGAGAGCTGACGCGCGCGGCGCGGGTCCGCGAGTGGTGCGAGGATTCGCTCGAGGTGCTCGACGCCATGTGCCGCGAGGTCGGCGAGCGGGAGCCGGAGATCCGGGAGCGCGGGCGACGGTTTTTTGCGACGGTGAACTACCGGCGCGCCGCGCAGCTGCGACCGCTGCGCGAGCGGCTGTCGCAGCTCGCGTTCGTGTTCCGCTTTTTCGGGGGCCGTTACCTGCCGCCGGGGCGGCTGCTGCTGCAGAGCACCGCGTTTTACCGGGGTCTGCGGAACCTTAAGCGGCGCGTGCTCGGGCGGCCGCAATGGGCGGCGTGACGGGCGGCGCGCGATGAGAATCGCATTCTTCACGTCGGCATTTCCGGTACGGTCGGAAACCTTCATCGCGACGCAGATCGCGGGGCTCCTCGACCGCGGCCACAGCGTCGATATCTACACGAACGTGGTGCGCGATTCCGCGGAGCTGCACAGCGACTTCGCGCGCTACGGCCTGATGCAGCGCACGAGGCGGCGCCGTTCCGTGTACGGCGCGCCGCTGAAGGCGCGGCTGCGTGCGCGTCTGCGCGTGCTTCGGACCTGCGGCCGGCGCCATCCGGGTCTGGTGCTTTGCTGCCTCGACGTGTTCCGCTTCGGTCGCCGGGCGCTGACGCTCGACATCCTCGATCTGGCGGTGCACTTTCTCGACCGACCGGCATACGACATCGTGCACTGCCACTTCGGGCCGAACGGGGACGACGCCGCGATCCTCGAGGAGCTCGGCCTGCTGCGCGGCAAGCTGGTGGTGACGTTTCATCTCTATGACCTGCAGCTCGGCATACGCACGAACGGGCGCGCCTACCGGCGGCTCATACGCGCCGCCGACGCCGTCCACAGCATCTCGGAGTTCAATCGCGGCTGGCTCGAGTCGTTCGGCTTCCCGGCGGCGCGCATCCATCATCAACCGATGGGCATCCGTCTCCCGCCGGCGCCGGCGAAGCGGGCGGCGGGCCCAGGCGTGACGGTGGTGACGGTGGCCCGCCTCGCGCCGGTGAAGGGCATCGACGTGGCGCTCGCGGCAATCGCGGAGGTGCTGCGCCGGCGGCCGCGTCTGCGATTGCGCTATCGGGTGATCGGCGGCGGGCCGCTCGCGCCGGCGCTCGCGCAGCGCGCGCGGGAGCTCGGTCTCGGCGGAGTAGTGGAGTTCTGCGGGCCGCAGGACCAGGCAGCCGTGCGCGAGGCGCTCGCAGAAGCGGATCTCTTCCTGCTGCCGAGCCTTGCGGAGGCGCTGCCGATCGCAATCATGGAGGCAATGGCGCACGGGCTGCCGGTGGTCGCGACGGACGTCGGCGGGGTGGCCGAGCTGGTGCAAGACGGAGTGACGGGGGCGCTGGTGCCGCCGGGCGACGCCGCGGCGCTGGCGCAGGCGCTACTCGACCTGCTCGACCGGGAGCAGGACTGGCCGCGTCTCGGCGCCGCAGCGCGCGAGCGCATTGCCCAGCGGCACGACGCCGAGAAGCTTAGCGACCGGCTCGTCGAACACTATGCGGCGCTCCTGAGCGGTACGCCGCCGATGGCGAGCGCGGCGCGCTTTGCAACGGCGGGATAGGAAACAAGGAGCGCGCAATGCCCCAGATGCAGGAGCACATCGTCACGGACGCGGCCCGCGCCGCCACTGATGCGCGGAGTCGTCCGGACGCTCCGCTCGTGAGCGTCGTCATTCCAACGTGCAACCGCGCGGCGCTCGTGCGCCGGGCGATCGAGAGTGTGATGCGGCAGAGCTACACCAACCTCGAGATCATCGTGGTCGACGACGCGTCGAGCGACGGAACCGGCGAGATGGTTCGCTCGCTCGCCGATCCGCGCATCCGCTACCTGCGCCACGAGGAACGCCGGGGCGGTTCCGCGGCGCGCAATACGGGCATTCGCGCAGCGACCGGAGAGTTCATCGCGTTCCTCGATGACGATGACGAGTGGGAGCCGCACAAGACCGAGGAGCACCTGCGCGCGCTCGCCGGGTACGACGCCGTGTTGTGCACGCTGCGTATCGAGGACAAGGTGAAGAGCTACGGGCCGCGGCGAACGGTGTCGCTCGACGACCTGCGCAGGGGCGACTTTCCGGCCGGCGGCACCGGCGCGCTGATGGCGCGCGCCGAATTGGTGAAAAGCGTGATGTTCGATGAGACGTTGCCGCGCTATCAGGATTGGGACATCTTCATCCGCATCGCCCAGCGAACGACCATCGGCTACCTGGACCGACCGCTGGTGCGCTACAACGAAGGCGCGCATCCGCGGTTGACCAATCGGATAGCGCGAATGTCGCCCGAGGAGCTGGAGCGGCATGTCCGCATGCTGGACAAGCACCGGGACTTTTTCGGCACTGCGTGGTACACGCGCCACATGTGCTCGGTGATGCTCTACGGGCTGCGCCACCGGCCGGGCAGGATGAAACATCTGCGCTACGTTCTGCGGCGCTACGGCTATCGCGCGGTCGGCTGGGCGTTATGGCGGCGACTGCGGCAGTTCGCGGCATGAGACGCAAGACGCTATCGCATAGGGGGCGGCCATAGCCATGCCGTTGGTCACTGTCATCGTGCCGACGTATGCGCGCCCGGCACTGCTGTGTCGGGCGATCGAGAGCGTGCTGAGGCAAACCTGGCAGCGTTTCGAAATCCTCGTCGTCGACGACTGCTCGCCGGATGACACCGCCGAGGTGGTGCGCAGTTTCCGCGACCCGCGCATTCACTA
>Ga0207873_1001261_pt1 | contig 25052 bp, 22 predicted proteins | sample BGWIniCompost_FD_187373 | JGI IMG/M metagenome (GOLD analysis project Ga0207873, IMG submission 187373) | Cellulose adapted compost microbial communities from Newby Island Compost Facility, Milpitas, CA, USA - BGW Initial Compost (SPAdes)... ...
GAGGATGACGGTCGAGCCCAGGTGGAACGCCATGATCTCGTCGCCCACGGCCACCGGGATGGGCGGGTCGTAGCGGCGAAGCTCCTCGGCGGGCGGCTTGCGGTTCGTGACCCAGCGCGTCTCGCCGGGGTCGGCGCACCATACGGGGTCGAACGCGGTCGAGATGCGCCCCACGTTGTAGGCGCCCACCGCCACCACCGCGACCCGGCCGAGCGGGCCGTCGATATGGCAGACCAGGCGCTCGTTCCGGGCGAAGAGGTCGGGAATGTGCGCCACCGCCGGGGCGTTGACGGGGAGGAGCGCGCCCGGGACGTACCGGGCGTGGCCGATCGTCCCCCCGCACGGCGCGTGGATCCGATGGTAGTGCCGCGGACTGAGGTAGATGGTGAGGTACATGCCGCCGTCGAAGCGGCTCGCCTCGCCCGGGTCGCCGAGGAGGTCGGCCGCGCTGTACCAACGCCCCTTGGCCTGCAGGAGCTTGCCGCTCCGGATCATGCCGAGCCGGCCGACCACGCCGTCCACGGGCGATCCCGCCACGTCCGGCCTCTCGGGCCAGGTTCGGGCTCCGGGGCGCAGCCGCCGCACGAAGAGCGCGTTCACGGACGGGTAGTCCTCGAGCGGCAGCTCGGCCTCCGAGAGGTCGATCCGGAGGGCCCGGGACACGGCGCCCAGCACGGGCTTCCGGAGGCGTCGAGGGAGCCGAATGTCGGCGACCCTGCCGAACGCCCGGCTGAGGGCGCCCTGGGGTAGACGCTTCAGCAGCGCCAGGACCAGGCGCCACGAGGCCGGAGGCAGGTCCGGGCTGACGTCCGGGGCGACCGGCGCCTTCGGGGCGTTCGGCGCACCCGACGGATTCGGCACGGCGGGCGCATTGGGTGCCCCCGACGGATTCGGGGCGTTCGGCTGGCCGGCGGTGCCGGAGGACGGATCGAACGTCATACGATCGCGCAACAGCCAGATCGACGGTTGGCCGGGGCGGCACGGCGGCTGGTGGGCCGCGCTTCGTGAACGCGGGCCGACGCCGTCCCGCGCACGACGTCGACTCCGACGTCGCTTACGCCGGACCCGACCGCGGCACTACGATTGCACGTCCGGGGTACGGCCCCCCCGGATCGGCCTGCCGAATCGGCGGCCAACCTGTACGTACTCCATTACACGTCGCAAATGACGGGGAACAAGGATCTGCCCTTGAACGAACTCGCGCGCCGGCTCGGAGAAGACCGGGTCGCACGCGATGTGCCCCTCGCGCCGTACACGACCTTCAAGATCGGCGGGCCCGCCGATCTCTTCTTCCGCGCCCGGACGCGCGACGATCTCGTCACGGCGGTCCAGGCCGCCCGCGAGCTCGAGGTCCCCTGGTTCCTCCTCGGGACCGGCGCGAACATCCTCGTCGCCGACAAGGGGTTTCGCGGGCTCGTCATCCGTAACGAGACGGACGGCATCGAGTTCCTTGACGACCGGCGCGTCCGTGCCGAGAGCGGCGTCCAGGTCTACCACGACCTCATCCAGGCGACGGTCGCCCGCGGCCTCGGCGGCCTCCACCACTTCGTCGGGATCCCGAGCAGCGTCGGCGGCGCGATGTGGCAGAATCTCCACTTCCTCTCGCCCGCGCCTGAGCGCGAACGGACGATGTTCATCTCCGAGGTGGTCGAGTCCGCCGAGATCCTGGACGAGGAGGGCACCGTCCGCACCGTGGACCGGGATTACTTCCGGTTCGGGTACGACTACAGCATCCTCCACGACCGGCGGGACATCGTCCTGTCCGTGACCTTCGCCCTCGAGCCGGAGCCCGAGGAGCGGCTCCGGGAGGTCATTCGCTCGAATCTCGAGTGGCGCGACGAGCGGCACCCTGACCTCTGGCTCTACCCGTGCGCCGGCTCGATCTTCAAGAAGATCGAAAACGTCGGGGCCGGCCGCCTCATTGACCAGTGCGGTCTCAAGGGCCGAGTCCACGGCAACGCCGCCATCTTCCACAAGCACGCCAACATCATCGTGAATCTGGGCGGCGCGACCGCGGCCGACGTCCGTGCCCTCATGGACCTCGCCCGCGAGACCGTCGCCAGGGAGTTGGGCTACGAGCTCGAGCCCGAGATCGGCCTCGTCGGTGACTTCTCGTGACGCGCCGGCGCCGGCCGCGGAGAAGATTAGCACCGGCACGGGCGCGCCGAAACCCGGGCCATCGACGACTGCCTGCCGCATCCGAGGACCGGGGCGGGTAAGTCCGCCTGCCGTATCCGCGGACCGGGGCCGGCAAGTCCGCCCGCGGAGCTCCGGCGCCTCCATGCGCCCTTGGGAGCGCGAAGAAGGCTTGATCCGTCGATTCGCCTTGGCTAAGTTAGGAGGTGATTGGGCGTAAGACAAGGCAGTATTGAGATTTACGCCTATCGATCGCGGGCCTGTTCTCACGCGCCCGACCGTCCCCTGGACGGCCGGGCGCTGTCGTTCTCGGCAGTGACGCAGGCCGGTCCAGGTCCGACCACAAGGGGAAGGGAGGCACGATCGAGTTGAGACGTATCAAGCGGTCGACACTGGCGGTCGCGCTCTTTCCGGTGGCGTTGACGGCGGCTTCCGACATCGTCGTGGACGTCGGGCTGAGGGGATCGCCCGCATCCATGAGGCGCCAGCACGCGGTGGCGCTGGATCACGATCTGGTCTTCCATGAGACGCCGGAGCAGATTGCCGAGCAGGTCGACCGGGGCACGCTGGTGCCGCTGGAGGGGAACGAGCGGTACCGGGTGAACACGGGGCGCAACCCGTACGCGCTCCCGGCGGTGCGGAAGTTCATCGAGCGCCTGGCGGAGCGGTACCATGCGGCGACGGGCGAACAGCTCGTGGTCACGAGCCTGACGCGAGCGGTGTCTCATCAGCCGCGGAATGCGCACCCGCTGTCGGTGCACCCGGCCGGAATGGCGGTCGACCTGCGGGTTCCGAAGGACCCAGCGAGCCGGGCATGGCTGGAGCGGACTCTGCTCTCCCTCGAGGCGGAGGCCGTGCTGGACGTGACGCGCGAGTATTCGCCGCCGCACTACCATGTGGCGGTCTTCCCGCGGGCGTATCTCGAATACGTCGCGCCGATGGAGGCGGCGGAGGCACGGGCTGCGGCGCTGGCTCGGGCGGTCGAGCGGGACGAAGCGGAGCGAGCCGCGCGCCTGGCGGGCGTTGCAGCGGCGTCGCTCGCGTCCGCGGCGGGGCTCGTGGTCCTGGCCACCCGAAAGCGACGCGCGGCCTGGTTCCGTGCACGTCTGGGCCGCGCGTGATGTGCCCGCCGGGACATCCCCGCGCTCGTCCTGAGCCCGCGTCGCGGGCCGCACCCTGCACGGGTGCGGCCCGGCGCGGACGTCGGTCTCTCGAGGACCTCGATCCTCAGATCAAGATCCCCACGTCCGTCTCCGCACGAGGGCCGTCGATCGGCTCGGAGATCTTCTCCACCACGCGGCCGACCTCTTCCGGTGACGTGGCGCGCCCTTCGTGGAAGGCGAGATCCGCCTGCGCGATGATGCCGAGACACCGGCCGTCGCCGTCGATAACCGGAACGCGACGGACCTGCCTGTCCTCCATGATGCGTTCGACCTGGGAAAGGTCGTCGTCGGGGGAGCAGCAACTGATCTCGGTCGACATCAGCTCGCTGACCGGCGTGTCCGGCCCGAGGCCGCGCCCCACGCCGCGCAACGCAATGTCGCGGTCCGTGATCACGCCGACCAGGCGCGCCGACGCCTGATCCTCAACCACCGGGATCAGGCCGCAGTTCATCTCCTCCATCAGCCGGACGGCGGTCTGAGCGGTGTCATCCGGGGTGCAGCAAGCCGGGTCCGCAGTCATGAGGTCTCGTGCTTTCATCTCGATGCTCCCTCCGGGCTCGTGGGTGTCGCCCTAAGTAGAATCCGCACAAAGATATAACGCAAATCCGGGGCCTGCGGGCGCGGGGGGGTCGACGCGTCCGAAGGGGCGGGCAGAACGGATCCGGCCCGACGATCAACCACGCCGGAGGCAGGTCCTTGCGTGTTGGCGTCGAGCAGGGTTGACCCCCCATCTCGGGCCGGTCGCATCATTCTCGAGAGGAAGCCGTCCCACTCGGATTCGAGCCACGGCTGGCTCTCGGTGGCTCGGAGTGCCTGACGGAGCGGAGCTGGTAGCGATGCGTTCGCCGGCATTCGTCGCCTCTCCTCCTTGCCCTCGCTCCTCCCAGAGTCCTACCGGCGGCGCCGCCAGCAACGCGAGAAAACCCGAGGCGTAGAGAGCGAGTTCGCCCTATTTCGACTCGCACCGGTCTACCCGGAGCGGCATCGGACCCTCGATTCGAGGGGTGATCTCCGATGATGCGGTACATGCCTGAGACCAGGTCGTGTCCTGCAGTCCTCCGTCAGCTCGCCGAGACCGGCAACCGCATTCTGTCGATCGCGCCGCTCGTGCTCGCGACGTACGGTTGCGCGGCCGATGCCCCGGCCCGCCCGGAATTGATCGAGGTCGGCGCGCCCGTGCGGTTTCTCGGCGATACGACCTCCTTCGGCTGGCTCACCAAAATGGAGCTCGTGGGAGGTCATCTCGTCGTCGGCGATGTCTACGGCGAGTATGCGATCCACGTGATCGACAGGAACACGGGGCAGATCGTCAATCGACTCGGGCCCCGTGGCGAAGGCCCCGGCGAGGTCAAGACGATCTGGACGCTGTTCCGGGACGCATCCGACTCCACCCGCGTGTGGACCTTCGATTACGAAAACCAGCGGTTCACGCTGTGGGATGTGTTCGCTCCCCAGGATTCGGCGGTCGTTCGACAGTTCAGGTTCTTGGGGCGATTGTCGATTGCGAGCCGGCCCGTGTTGACGCCCGTCGGTCTCTTCACGATCGATGCGCAGTCCGGGCACGCGCTGGGTCTCTATGATTCGACCGGCGCGACGCTCCTCGCCAACGTGGGTCCCCTCCCGTTCGACAGCACCTCCTACCCGGATCATCCCTTGAGGTCGAGTCCTTCGGCGTTGGCAGAGGTCAACGATTTCCTCCCCGTTCTGGATCCGAGCCTGAGGCGCATGGCGCTGCTCTACAGACGTGCGGCGAGAATGGACGTGGTGCCCCTCGTCGAGCGTCCCACGATCAGCGCCGGCCCGGCCGGAGAGCTCACTCCGCCGGCCCTCGGACATGGAAACGTGGACTTCGAGACCCATTCATTCCCCCAGAGCGCAACCGAGCGCTTCGTTTACGCCTTGTACTGCGGTTGCGATCCGCGCAGGGGGCGCGACCACGAGAAAGACTATGTGAGCAGGGTCTACGACTGGCGTGCGAACCACGTCGTGGACTACCAACTCGACCGGTACGTTGGGGCCATTACGGTTTCCCCCGATGACTCCATCCTCTATGGCGCCATCGAGGACCCCGCGCTCATGGTGGCGGAGTGGATCTTGCCGGCCACGCTCCGTAACAGGAGGGACTGAGATCCGAGGCCGGGCTGGACGGAGGCTTCGTGGTCGATGGCGTGGCCTGTCGTTAGCGTTGCAATGATGGAGCCGGCACTCGAAATCGCTTGGCCCGGCTCCTCGGATGTGGTATCATTGGACGGCAGAGAAAAAGGGAGCGGATCGGGCCTGGTGGCTCGACTGGTCTTCAAAACCAGCTGGCCTGGCTAAAACCCGGGCTGGTGGGTTCGATTCCCACACGCTCCCGCCATCGGGCCGGCGCCCGCAGCGCCGGCGAGGGGAACGCCCGGCGGGCCTCCTGGCCTGGCCGGGCGTCGTGCGTCGTGGGGCGTAGCTGTTGGGGCGTAGGTGTTAGGGCGTAGGGCTTGGGGGCTGGGAGGCCACCTGAGGCCTGAGCCCTAAGCCCTGGGGGCGAGGCCGGGTGCGCGGGCTACCCAAGCCCTAACCCCTACGCCCTGAGCCCCGGATGAGGCGGGGAGGGCGTGGCGCAGCGTCCATCAATGGCGGCTCCGATCCGGGGCGGATCGGAGCGCCGTGTCGGGCTGGACGATGCGGATGACCTCGCGGTCGAAGTCGATCGTGATGGTGAACGGCTTCATGAAGTTCAGTCCGACGAGGCCGTGCACCTCGAGGCCGAAGCGCCGGGCCGTCTGGAGATCGACCACGCACGCCAGCACGTCGGTGACGAGGGCGCGCCCGATCCGCACGGAGTCGATCGAGACGACGCTGAGGCGCTCGGCGCCGCCGGCCCCGATCCCGACGCCGGGACCGACGGGCTGCTCCTCGAGGCCGAGCCGGGTCGCCAGGTCGGGATCGACGCACGTGAGGGTCGAGCCCGTGTCGAAGACGAAGTCGTACGGGCCGGTGCCGTCGATGTAGACCGGGACGACCAGGGCGGCGTCGTTCGGCCCCTCCAGCCGGAACGCGACTTCGCCGGCCGCGGTGTCCGGCGGCGCGATCCCCTCGCCGGCCGCGGGTGGAGACTCGATGCGACAGGCGGGGGCGGCCAGGGCGGCTGCCAGGACCAGCGGTCGCCATGAAGGTTGGCTCATGGAGCGCCTGCGGGGGCAAGGAACGTTCCGCGGGTGGCCCCGGCGGGCGCACGGCCGGCACCCGCGCGGCAGCCCGGCGGCACCCAGGGAAAGCCTTAGCGTCACGTCGGTCGAACCCTCACGGCACGCCGACGCCCTTGCGCGGTATAACCAGCGAGCGAACGAACCCGCACCTCAGATCGAGACCGTTGCGAATCACCGCGCTCGAGCCCCAGGCCCGCAACCCGGATCGGGTCAACGTCTACGTGGACGGCGAGTTCCGCTGTGGTCTCGCCCTCGAGATCGCGTACGGCGGCGGGCTCCGTGTGGGCGACGAGGTCACGGAGGAGACCCTGGCGGCCCTCGAGCGCGAAGACCTGGTGTGGCGCGCCCGCGAGGCGGCGCTGAACCTCCTCTCCTACCGGGCCAGGAGCGCGGCGGAGCTCCGCCGACGGCTGCGGCGCAAGGACTTCCCGGACGACGTGGTCGATCGCTGCGTGGCCGACCTCGCCGCCAAGGGCCTGGTCGACGACGCGGCCTTCGCCGCGAGCTGGGTGCGGGACCGCGTCCGGGGCCGGCCTCGCGGAGCGCGGCGCCTGGTGCAGGAGCTGCGCGCGAAGGGCGTCGACCAAGAAACCGCCGCAGCGGCCGTCCAGGAGACGCTCGCCGCCGAGGACGTGACCGAGCTCGAGCTCGCTCGCGACGCCGCCTCGGCCTGGGCGCGTCGTGCATTCGGGGGCCGCGGCGCGCCCGCCCGAATGGATGCGGAGAGCCGCCAGACGGCGAAGCGGCGGCTCTACGGGTACCTCGCCCGGCGCGGATTTGCGGGAGAGGTGATCCGGGTCGTGATGGACGAGGTGCTGCGGACGGAAAGCGATAGACGCGCTAATAACAATTGACGCACGCGGCCCGCCTGCACTAGGATCCCGCCGACCCTCTTTCCGGTATTCATCCGAGACAGCCGGGTATGACCACGCCGGTTCATGTGATCCTGAACCCCCGGGCGGGGGACGGGACGGGGCGCCGCGTCCGGCCCGAACTCGAACGCGAGCTGATTCGAAGGGGTGTCGCCTTCGTCCTGGAAGAAACGGAGGATCCCGGCCACGCCGTGGAGCTGGCGCGCGCGGCCGCGAGCCGTGGCTCGCGCATCGTCGTGGCGGCCGGAGGCGACGGGACGATCCACGAGGTCGCGAACGGCCTGCTCCAGGCCCGGGACAACGGCGCCGATGGGCGGTCGGCGTTGGCGGTCGTGCCGATCGGCACCGGAAACGATTTCGTCAAGGCGGCGCTCGGGGGCACGAACCGCAAGCTGGCCTACGACGCCGTTGCCGGCGGCCGGGTCCGGGACCTCGACGTCGGGCGCGCCGAGTGGGACGGCGGGCTCGAGTACTTCGTCAACGGGATCGGCACCGGGATCGACGTCGAGGTGGTTCGACAGATGCGCCGTCTCCCGCGCCTGCACGGCGTGGTCAGCTACATGGTCGCGCTGGTCAGGGCGCTCGCCCGGTACAAGGCGATCCCGCTCCGGATCCGGATCGACGGCGACGAGGCCGAGCGACGGGTCATGATCATCGCCGTCGGCAATGGGCACTGCCTGGCGGGCGGCTTCCACGTTTTCCCCGGGGCGCGGCCCGACGACGGCCTGCTGGATACGTGTGTAGTAGAAGAGCTGAATTTCCTGGAGATCATACGCACGCTCCCGAGAGTGCTTTTCGGAAAGCACGTGGGAATGCCGAAGGTGTTCATGGACCGGGGCACGGCCGTCGAGATCGCGGCGACCGGCGCCGACCCCCTCTTCTTCCAGCTCGACGGCGAGCTGCGCGAGCCCGACGGCGTGAGGGTGTTGCGAGTGTGTATCGAGCCCGCTGCGCTCCCGGTGGTGACTCGCCCGGGCCACGGCAGGCCCATGGCGAGCGCCGAGGAGGCGGTGCAATGCGCGGGGGAGGCATGAATGCGTGAAACCGCCGGATCGCTTCGCCTGCTGGCGGCGGTCGCGCTCATGACCTTCGTCGCGCCGACGGCGCTCGCGGCCCAAGAGCTCCCGGAGCCGATCCCTCTCCCCGCCGACACCGTCGAGCCGATCCAGGGTCCGTCCCCCGCCGGCGCGTTCGTCCGCTCCCTCCTCGTCCCCGGGTGGGGGCAGGCGGCCTACGGAGCGTACGTGCGGGGCGGCGTCTTCTTCGCGCTCCAGTCCGGGAGCTGGTTCATGCTCCTCAAGACGATCGGCAAGCTGAGCGAAGCGCGGAGCATCGAGGAGCGGAGGATCGACATCGTGCGCGATTCGCTCCTCGCCCTCGCCGCAGAGGATCCCGAACTCGCGGAGCGATACCAGGATCCCCGCGCATTGGAACTGGACGTGCAGCGAGCGGCCGACAAGGACGAGCGCGTGACGGAGATCCGCGGGCTCGTCCACGCACGGGAGGAGCAACGGGAGGACTGGATCGCGATGACGATCTTCGTGACCCTGATGAGCGGCGTGGATGCCCTCGTCAACGCCCACCTCTCCGATTTTCCCGGCCGCGTCGTCGTGGATCCGCGGCCCGACGGCCGCCTCACGGTGGGGCTCACGCTCCCGGCGGGGGGGAAGCCTTGAGCGCGGGCGCCGAACGGCCCATCGGCGTCTTCGATTCCGGGGTCGGCGGGTTGACCGTCGTCCGGGAGCTTTGGCGGCAGCTCCCGGACGAGGCGGTCGTGTACTTCGGCGACACCGCGAGGGTGCCGTACGGGCCGAAGTCCCGCGAGACGGTGCAGCGCTACGCGCGCGAAGCCGTCGCCTTCCTCCTCGCGCGCGACGTCAAGCTGATCGTCGTGGCGTGCAACACGGCCACGGCGCACGCCATCGATCTCCTGGAGAAGGAAGCTCCGGTCCCGGTCGTCGGGGTGATCGAGCCCGGCGCCCGGGCGGCCGTCGCCGCGACGCGGACCGGTCGGATCGGCGTGATCGGGACGGTGGGCACGATCGCCTCGGGAGCGTACGACCGGGCTGTACGGCGACTGCTCCCGCGCGCCCGCGTCTACGCCCAACCCTGTCCGCTCTTCGTCCCGCTCGTCGAGGAGGGCTGGGTCGACCACCCCGCGACGGCCCTGATCGCGGAGGAATACCTCCGGCCGCTGCGGGAAGTGGACATCGACGTTCTCGTGCTCGGGTGCACGCACTACCCGCTCCTGAAGCCGACGCTCCAGCGCACACTGGGCCCGGCGATCCGTCTGGTCGATTCCGCGGAAGAGACGGTGGCGGAGGTGAAGCGGCTCCTCGACGACCGGGGCCTCCGGCGCGCCTCGCCCCCGCCCGTGCATTCCTTCGCCGTGAGCGACGCGCCCCGTCGGTTCCGGGAGACGGCCCGGCACTTCCTGGGGTGCGACCTGACGGAGGTCGAGCAGGTGAGCGTCGACCGCTACGACCGCGCGGGCTGACGGACCCAGCGGTGCATCTCCGGCGCCTCGCCCGGTCGCACCGTGACGTAGCTGTCGTTCCTGATCCAGTCGCCGGAGTTGATGTAGTAGCGGCCGGGCTCCACCTCCTCGAGGGCGGGGAGGTGCGCGTGCCCGCAGACGACGAAGCTCAGCCTGGGATCCTGCCGTAGCCGCTCCCGCGCCCACTCGGCGATGAACTCGGCCCGGCTCCGGGCCCGATCGTCGTTCTCGACCTTGTGCTCCGTGGTCGAGACGGCGCCCGCCAGCCGCATCCCCAGCTCGGGATGGAGCAGCCGGAAGCCGAGGATCGCGGGCCTGCTCCGGATCACGGCCTTCAGGGCGCGATATTTGAGATCCCCCCGGCCGACGCCGTCACCGTGGGCCACCAGGGCGAGCCGTCCGCCCAGCTCCATTTCGATCGGGTCCGCGTGGAACGCCACTCCGACCTCCTCGCGGAGGAACCGGCCGCCCCAGGCATCGTGGTTCCCTCCCATGAGGGTGACCGGGATGCCGGCATCCACCAGCTCACGGAGCGCCGCCAGCACGCGAAAGTGCTTCCCCGGCACGACGGGGCCGTACTCGAACCAGAAGTCGAAGAGGTCGCCTACGATCAGGAGAGAGCGGGCATGGGCGCCCACGTGCTCGAGGAAGGCGAGGAACTCGGTCTCCGTCTCCCTCGGCACGGCGCCCAAATGCACGTCGGACGCGATGTAGTCGGGTCGATCCATGGCCCGGGAAGCTAGGAGAACACACCGACACCGACAAGATCGACACCGACGGGATCGGCCCGTGGTCAGCGGCGCACCCGCGTTGTATCTTCCACGCCTCTCGGAGCGGGCAACGAACGGGGGCAGTCCCGCGGCACACCAGCCGGGAGCGGCTCCCTTCCGCCCGAACAAACCTCAAGAGACCTGAACCGATGAGCGTGATGAGAATCGGGCGTGGATCGAGCGAGCCGGTGCCGATCCGGGCCGTGCACCCCGAGGCCGGGCGCAATCCCGGGATCCCGCTCGAGCTGGACTGGGTGCGGGCGGCGAAGGCCAACCGGAGCGCCATCGAGCGCCGCGCCGCGACCCTGGGCACTCGGCGCACCGTCAAGAAAGAGTGGCAGGCGGCGTGGCTCCTGCGGGCCATAACCTGCATCGACCTGACCACCCTGGCCGGCGATGACACGCCCGGCAACGTGCTCCGCCTGTGCGCGAAGGCGCGTCGTCCGGTCCGGCCGGACATCCTGGAGGCGCTCGGCGCGGCCGACCTCCCGATCCGGACGGCGGCCGTGTGCGTTTACCACGCCTACGTCGAGACCGCGGTCCGCGCCCTCGAGGGCTCGGGGATCCCGGTCGCGGCGGTGTCGACGGGGTTCCCCGCGGGGCTCTCGCCTTTCCCCCAGCGGATCGAGGAGATCCGCGCCTCGGTCGCCGCGGGCGCGGAGGAGATCGACGTCGTCATCACCCGTCGCCACGTCCTCCTCGGCGACTGGGAGGCGCTCTACGATGAGGTCCGGGCCTTCCGCGAGGCGTGCGGCGAGGCCCACCTGAAGGTCATCCTGGCGACGGGCGAGCTCGGCACTCTGCGCAACGTCGCCCGGGCGAGCCTCGTCGCCATGATGGCCGGCGCGGATTTCATCAAGACATCCACGGGGAAGGAGAGCGTCAACGCGACGCTCCCCGTCGGGCTCGTCATGACCCGCGCGATCCGCGAGTACCACGAGCGCACCGGCTATCGCGTCGGCTTCAAGCCGGCCGGCGGGATCCGCACGGCGAAGCAGGCGCTCGAGTGGCTGATCCTCATGAAGGAGGAACTCGGCGACGAGTGGCTCCGCCCGAGCCTCTTCCGCTTCGGCGCCAGCTCGCTCCTCGGCGACATCGAACGGCAGCTCGAGCACCACGTCACCGGCCGGTACTCGGCGGCGTACCGGCACCCGATGGCTTGACGGAGGAAGCGTGAAGGTCGCGGACATTTTCGAGACCATGGAATACGGCCCTGCGCCGGAATCGGCGGCGCCGGCGGAGCAGTGGCTTGACCGCCACGGCCGGGAGTTCGAGCACTTCATCGGCGGCGAGTGGCAGGCACCCGTGGAGGGCGAGTACTTCGAGACGTACAACCCGGCGGACGGGAAGCCGATCGCCCGGGTGGCGCAGGGGAGCGAAGGCGACGTCGACCGCGCCGTCCGCGCGGCACGCGCCGCGTTCCCGGCGTGGCGCGACCTCGGGGGCCACGCCCGGGCGCGCTACCTCTACGCCCTCGCCCGGCTGGTCCAGCGCCATTCGCGGCTCTTCGCCGTTCTCGAGTCGATCGACAACGGGAAGCCGATCCGCGAGTCGCGCGACATCGACATCCCCCTCGTCGCGCGGCACTTCTACCACCACGCCGGGTGGGCGCAGCTCATGGAGTCGGAGTTCCCGGGCTACGAGCCGGTCGGCGTGGCCGGACAGATCATCCCCTGGAATTTCCCGCTCCTCATGCTCGCGTGGAAGATCGCGCCCGCGCTGGCCATGGGAAACACGGTCGTGCTCAAGCCGGCCGAGTTCACGCCCCTGACGGCGCTCCTCTTCGCTGAGATCTGCCAGGAGGCGGGGCTCCCGCAGGGCGTGGTCAACATCGTGACCGGGGACGGTCGGACCGGGGCCGCCCTCGCCGCGCACCCGGACGTCGACAAGATCGCGTTCACGGGCTCGACCGAGGTCGGCCGGATCATCCGGACCCAGACCGCGGGGACGGGGAAGAAGCTCTCCCTCGAGCTGGGCGGGAAGTCACCCTTCATCGTCTTCGAGGACGCGGACCTGGACAGCGTGGTCGAGGGCGTCGTCGACGCGATCTGGTTCAACCAGGGGCAGGTCTGCTGCGCCGGCTCGCGGATCCTGGTGCAGGAGGGCGTGGCGGAGGGGCTGATCGAGCGGCTCAAGGCCCGCATGGAGAAGCTCCGTGTGGGCGACCCTCTCGACAAGGCGATCGACATCGGCGCGATCGTGGCGCCGGTCCAGCTCGAGCGGATCGAGCGCATGGTCCGCCAGGGCGTGGAGGAGGGCGCCACGCTGTGGCAGCCGTCGTGGAGCTGCCCGAAGGACGGGTGGTTCTACCCGCCGACCCTGTTCACGGACGTGGCGCCGGCGGCGACGATCGCCCAGGAGGAGATCTTCGGGCCTGTCGTCGCGCTCATGACCTTCCGGACGCCCGAGGAGGCGGTCGCGCTCGCGAACAACACGCGTTACGGCCTGGCCGCGAGCATCTGGACCGAGAACATCAACCTGGCCCTCGACATCGCCGCGAAGGTCAAGGCCGGCACGGTCTGGATCAATTGCACCAACCAGTTCGACGCGGCTTCCGGCTTCGGCGGGTACCGCGAGAGTGGTTTCGGACGCGAAGGCGGCAGGGAAGGGCTGTGGGAGTACATCCGGCCGAAGTGGGAAGCGACGGCGCCCGTGGACGAGGGTTCGGAGCATGAGGCACGGCCTGTCGCCGGGCCGGTGAGCGGTGAGGGGCGTGTGGCCGGCGCGGGTGTGGGCGGCGCGGCGGACTCGGTAGGGCCGGCTGCGGCCGGTGCGGGCGCCGACTCAGTTGCAGGCACGCGCCCGGCCGCCGCCGGCCTCCCCGCGATCGACCGCACCGCCAAGCTCTTCATCGGCGGCAAGCAGGTCCGGCCGGACAGCGGGTACAGCTACCCGGTCCTGAACCCGTCGGGCGTCCTGGTGGGCGAGGCGGCGCTGGGGAACCGGAAGGACATTCGCAATGCAGTCGAGGCGGCGCACAAGGCCACCGGTTGGGCACGCACGACCGCCCACAACCGCGCCCAGGTCCTCTACTACCTCGCCGAGAACCTGAGCGCCCGTGCAGACGAGTTCGCTGAGCGCATCGCGCTCGTCACCGGCGCCGACCCCGGGGCCGCCGAGCGCGAGGTCGCCTGCTCGATCGAGAGGCTGTTCCTCTACGCCGCCTGGGCGGACAAGTGGGACGGCGCGGTGCACCGTACCCCGTTCCGCAACGTCACGCTCGCCATGCCCGAGCCGCTCGGCGTCATGGGGATAGTCTGCCCGGACGAGCGGCCGCTGCTCGGCTTCGTCTCGACGGTCGCGCCGGCGATCGCCATGGGGAACGCCGTCATCGCGGTGCCTTCCCAGAGCGCGCCGCTCCTCGCCACGGACTTCTACCAGGTCCTCGAGACGTCGGACGTGCCCGGCGGCGTCGTCAACATCGTCACCGGCGGCCGCGACGAGCTCGCCGAAGTCCTCGCGGCCCACGACGACGTGGACGGCGTCTGGTACTTCGGCCCGCGCAAGGGGTGCGCGGCCGTCGAGCGGCTGTCCGCCGGCAACATGAAGCGGACCTGGGTGTCGCACGGCCGCCGGCGCGACTGGTTCGACCCGGTCCAGGGCGCGGGCGAGGAATTCCTGCGCCACGCGACGCAGGTCAAGAACATCTGGGTTCCGTACGGCGAATGAGGGAACGACGGGATTCCGCCGGGGGAGGGGTGAGCGTGGGGCCGGGCGGGGCGAAATCGATCGACGGCCGCGAGCCGGCGGCCGCGACGGACGGCGCGACGGCAGCGCCCCACAAGACGTCGTCCTTCCTGCGCGTCCGCTACGCCGAAACCGACCAGATGGGCGTGGTCTACCACGCGAACTACCTGATCTGGTGCGAGGTGGGCCGCACCGACTTCATCCGCGCCGCCGGCACGTCGTACGCGGAGTTGGAGCGTGAAGGGCTTCGCCTGGCGGTGGCCGACGCCCAACTCCGCTTCATCGCGCCCGCCCGGTACGACGATGAGATCCGGGTCGACACCTGGGTCGAGCGCGCCCAGTCCCGCGCGGTGACCTTCGGCTACGAGATCTTCCGCATTCACCCGGGGCCGGTGCAGCGACTGGTGCGGGCGTCCACCCGCCTCGTCGCCCTCGATTCGCGGGGCATGCCCCGGACGTTGCCTCCGGCGATCCTCGAGTGGTTCAGGGAGGCGGCCGGTGAGGACTGAGGCGCTTCGCGCCCTCGTCGTCGTGTCCGTGCTGGCGACGGGGTGCGGACAGATGCACGACATGTGTCCGGCTCCCGGCCCGGGATGCACCCCGGCCGCGGACATCGCTGCCGAGCTCGCCCGGATCCTCGCGATCGAGGATGGGCGCGCGTTCGACACGGACCGCCTCGCCGCCCTGGCCCGTCACGAGGCTCCCGTGGTACGGCGCTGGGCGGTAAGGGCCGTCGGCCGGCTCCGGGATCCCCGCGGCATCCCGATCGTCCATGCCGCCCTCGAGGACCCCGACCCCGAGGTCCGGGCCGAGGCCGCCTTCGCCGCCGGCCTGCTTCGCGACACGGCGGCGACGGGGCTCATCGAGAGGCTCGCCGCCCGCGGCCTGCTCGAGGCGCTCGCCGAGAACGATGTCGCGCGCATCGCCGCGGCCGCACGGGTCCGCCTTGGCCGTATCCGGCCGGAGGAAGCGGTCGTAGGCGACGTCGCGCTCCCCCTCCAGGCGCCCCCGCGCGACGACGCGTTCTACGCCGCTGTCGTCCGCCGCCTCGTGCTCCCCGATCTCGCCGGAGGGCGCAAGCCTCGCGTCAGGGTCCACACCACGGCCGGCTCCTTCGTTATCGAGCTCGCCCCCGCAGATGCGCCGCTCACCGTGCACAACTTTCTCGAGCTCGCGCGCCGCGGCTACTTCGACGGCCTGCGCTGGCACCGCGTCGTCCCGAACTTCGTGATCCAGGGCGGAGATCCCACCGGGACGGGGAGCGGCGGCCCGGGTTATGCGATTCGCGATGAGGTGAATCGGATCCGATTCGCCCGGGGAGTCGTCGGCATGGCGCTCTCGGGGCCCGACACGGGTGGGAGCCAGTTCTTCGTCACCCACTCGCCCCAGCCGCACCTGGACGGAGATTTCACGATCTTCGGTCGGGTGGTCGAGGGGATGGACGTGGTCGACCGCATCGTACAGGACGACTGGATCGAGAAGATCGAGATCTCATGACCCCGGGCCGCCTGGCACAGGCCGCGCTCGCGTTGCTGCTCGTCGCGCCGGCGGCGGCCGCCCAGACGGAACCGTTCGGCAAGAACAAGATCCAGTATCGCGACTTCCAGTGGCACGTGCTCAGCGGGGAGCACGTGGACGTCTACTATTATCCGGAAGAAGAGCGGATCGCCCGCATGGCGCTCGCCCATGCGGAGGAGACCTTCCCGGTCCTCGAACGCAGGTTCCGGCACCACCCCTTCCAGCGCATTCCGCTCATCGTCTACGCGTCGCACCAGCACTTCGAGCAGACGAACGTATTCCCCGGCCTCATTCCGGATGGCGTCCTGGGCTTCACCGAGTACCTGAAGCGACGCGTCGCGCTCCCGTTCCGGGGCGACTACGCCCAGTTCCGCCACACGCTGCGGCACGAGCTGGTGCACGCCTTCCAGATCTCGAAGATCGCGGAGGTTCGCTCGCTCCACCCCGGCCGCGAGCGCTTCACCCCGCAGGACGTGCACTGGTGGACCGAGGGGCTCGCCGAGTACTGGTCGAGCGAGCAGGAGCCCGAGGACGAGCTGTTCAATCGCGACCTCGTCCTCAGCGGCGCAGTCCCCTCGATCCGCAGCATGACGCGCCAGCAGAGCTTCGCGTCGTACCCCCTCGGGGCGGAGCTCCACCGGTACCTGGCCCGCCGCTTCGGCGAGGACTACATCGTCCGGCTCTACGAGGAGTTCTGGCGGTACAACACCTTCGAGGACGCCCTCGCCGGCGTTCTCGGCGTCGACCTCGATTCGGTCGACCTCGAATGGAGACGCTGGCTCCAGCGACGATACTTCCCCGAGCTCGGGGAGCGCTCGCCGCCCCACCTCGCCGCGGTACCCCTCATCTACGCGCCGGGCGGCAACTTCAAGCCCGCCGTGATGGTCGACCCCGACGATGGCGCCGGCCACCTCTTCTTCCTGTCGGCCAGGACGGGGTACACGAGCATCTACCGGACCACCCTCGATGAGGGTGAGCACGGCGTGACGCGCGTGGTCGAAGGCGAGAAGACCGCAGAGTTCGAATCCTTCCACCCCTTCGACTCCCGCATCGACGTCCACCACTCCGGCGCCCTCGCCTTCGTCTCGAAGTACCTGCAGCGCGATGCGCTCTTCATCTGGGACGTGCAGGAGGGGCGCGCCGTCGGGCGTTACCAGTGGCCCGACCTCGTCGGGCTGCGCTCGCCCGCCTGGAGCCCGGATGGCCGCCGCGTCGTCTTCGAAGGGCTCTCGACCAGCGGCTACTCGGACCTATACGTCCTGGACTTCCGCACCCAGCAGCGTATCCGACTGACCGCGGACGCATACCGCGACCGCGATCCGGACTGGTCGCCCGACGGCCGATCGATCGTGTTCGCTTCCGACCGCACGCCGTACGGCGCCGACGGACACGTCAACCTCTTCATCCTGGAGCTGGCGGACGGAAGCGTGCGGCCGCTCACGCACGGCCCATGGAGGGACCTCTCTCCCCGGTGGTCCCGCGACGGTTCGCGCATCGCGTTCACGTCCGATCGGAATGGCACGCCGGATCTCTACGTCGTCGACATCCGGGGCGATGGTCGGCGGCTCACCTCGCTCGCCGGCGGCGCCTTCGACCCGGTCTGGCTTCCCGACGATCGCGGCCTCGTCTTCGCTGGCTACGTCGAGGGCACGTACAGGATCTATCGCCTCGCCTTCGGGGAGGACACGCTGCACATGCCCCGGATCGCCCTGGGCCAGGCGCCGCTCCCCGATTCCAGCCCCGCCGGTCACGACACCGCCTCCACCGGGCCTCAGACAGGAGCAGCCTCCGCGCTCGGATGGCAGTGGCTCGAGCGCGATGCGGACCGCGGCGCCACGGCTGAACCGCGGCGTTACACGTCGTGGCGGCAGATCTCTCTCGACCTGGCCGGGGGTGACGCGTTCATTGCACCGGGACTCGGCGCCGCCCAGGGAATCCAGTTCCTTGCCAGCGACATGCTCGGCGACCACCTCTTCTTCGGTGGCGTCTCCGCGATCCAGGCCGAACGCATGAGCGACATCCTCGACAACTTCAGCGGCAGCCTCCTCTACCTCGATCAGTCGCAACGGCTGAACTACGGGATCGGCGTGTTCCGCTATCGCGGGCTCTTCCGCGATGTCGCCCTCGACCTCTACGACGAGACCACCTACGGCGTGCAGTTCATCGCCAGCTATCCTTTCTCGCGCTATGAGAGGGTCGAGCTGCATGTCGGCCTGGAACGAAGCGACCGGCGGGATGTAGGAGATTCCGGCCTCGGCATCTTCGCCGCCGATGGGGCGGGGGACGGGATCCGCGGCCTCAGCCGGTCCGGGGTGCTCGCGAGCAACTTCTTGTCTTACGTGAAGGACAACACCCTGTGGACGGCGACGGGGCCGATCGATGGGGAGCGGTACAACATCACGGTCGGGTTCTCGACCTGCTTCTCCTGTCGAGTGCCCGACGATGCCCTGGGCGTCGCGGCACGCGCCGCCGCGGCGGAGTTCTACACGCTCTCCGCCGATTACCGGCGGTACTACCGGACGTCGCTGCGCAGCGCTTACGCCCTTCGCGTGTACGGGTTCTTCAGCACCGGCGCCATCCCGGCGCGCACGGCGCTCGGCGGGGCGCACCGCCTGCGAGGCTACCCGCGCCACTCGTTGGCCGCCTCGCGCGCGGTGCTGCTGAACCAGGAGTGGCGCTTCCCGATCTCCCGTTCGATCGGCTTGCGGGCCCCCTTCATCGGCGCGTTGCGCCTACCCGGGATCGAGGGGGCCATCTTCGCCGATGCAGGGTCGAGCTGGCTCGAGGACCGGGAGCCGGAGGGGCTTTGGGGGAGCTACGGGATCGGGCTTCGGTCGCCGCTCATCCCGCCGTTCGTGCTCCGCGTCGACATCGGCCGGCGCTTCCGTTTCGGCGGGGATCCGCCCGTCGATTTCGGGCGCGGCACGGAGTTCGGGGACCCGTTCATCGACGTCTTTTTCGGTTACAATTACTGAGCCCCGCCGCGGGTTGACGCGGTCCGGAGGCCCGAGTATACTGCCTGACTTCACAAGCCCATGCGGGTTACGACCGGTATCTTCGCGCTGACAGCGGCAATTGCGGCTGCATCCTGCACCGCCCGGTCCGCCGCTCCCGAGCGGCCGATCGTGCGCGAGCTCGAGACCGAGGCGGTGCGGGCCACTGCGCCTTCGGCGCCGCTGCACATCCTTTTCGATTGGACGGCGCGAGAACCGGACGCGCGCTTTACCGGGCGCGGCGTCGCTCGAGTCGAGCCTCCGTATCGTGCCCGCCTCGACCTCTTCGGCCCGCGCGGGGAAGGGTACCTGAGCGCTGCGGTCGTCGGAGGCGAGTTGAGGTTGCCGCGGGACGTGCCGCCGGACGCGGTGCCGCCTGCGCCGCTGCTTTGGAGCGTCCTGGGGGTCGTCTTTCCGCCGGAAGAGGCAACCCTGGTTGGAGCCAGCGCGGAAGGCGATGAGACGAGGCTCGATTTCGAGCGCAATGGCGAACGCTGGACGTACCTCCTCGAGGCCGGCCGCTTGAGGCGCGTCGAGTGGAACGTGGGCGGACGCCGGTACACCGTGGAGTTGGAAGGTACGGGGCCGCACGGTCTCCCTCGGAAAGCGGTCTACAGGGACTGGGCGGCCTTTACGGAACTGACGCTGGATCTGGACGAGGTCGAACGTGTCGAGCCGTTCGCACCGGACATTTGGACGCCCCATGCGCCGTAGTCTCGCACTGCTTTTCGGGCTGCTCGTCCTCGGCGGGTGCAATTACGGCTTCAGCGGAGGCGGCGGGTTCCCGTCCAGCATAAAGACCATCTTCGTTGAGCCGTTCGAGAACGAGACCGTCTATTTCGACCTCCCGCAACTCGTCTACGAGGAGCTCTTCTCCGAGCTGCCGCGTCGACTCGGAGTCCGCCCGGCGGGTAGAGAGGTGGCGGACGTGATCGTTCGTGGCCGCATCGTCGGCTACGATGACGTCGCCCGGAACTACACACCCGGCGGCGCCGACCGGCCGAGCCAGGTGCTCGAGCACGAGGTCCAGGTCTCGATCGCGATACAGCTCATCGACACCAAGCGAAACGTCATCCTCTGGGAGTCGTCTCGACTCACCGGTCGGGGGACGTACAACTTGGCGTCGCAGACGTTCGAGGATGGTAGGGCGGTCGCGATCCAAGACCTTACCCGTCAGATCGTGGACGGCGCCCAGTCACAGTGGTAGTTCCACCGAGTCGTAGCGGTGAGCGGGCCGCCGGGCCGCCGCCGTGCCTGCGGTGGGCCTTTCAACCCCAACACGAATAAGGATTTCGCCATGAAGCGCTGGAGCTTGCGGCTGATCCCCTTGATGGCCCTCATTCCGTTCCTCGTGGCCGCGGCGCCGGCCGAGGGTGGGGTGCGGATCGAGCATTTCTTCCTTGTGTTCATTGCGATGCTCGTTTCCGCCAAGGTGTTCGGCGAGCTCGCGGAGCGGATCGGTCAACCGGCGGTCCTCGGCGAGCTCGTTGCCGGCGTGATCCTCGGCGGCAGCGTCCTCGGCGTCATCCCCGCGGACGGTCCGATCCACGAGACGATCCGAATCTTTGCGGAAGTCGGCGTCGCTCTCCTCCTCTTCGAGATCGGGTTGGAGACGGACCTCAAGGAGATGTTCCGCGTCGGGCCGGCCGCCTCGCTCGTGGCCGTGGTCGGCGTCGTCTCGCCGTTCCTGCTCGGCTTCCTCTACTGGATGATCGTGCAGCCGGACATCGGCGTGCACGCCGAGGGGATCACCGATACGATGGTGGCCATCTTCGTCGGCGCCACGCTCACTGCGACCTCGGTCGGGATCACGGCCCGCGTCCTGTCCGACTTGAAGCGCATCCACACGCCCGAGGCGCGAGTGATCATCGGAGCCGCCGTCGTGGACGACGTCCTCGGCCTCGTCATCCTGGCGATCGTCTCCGGGCTCGCCGCGGGTGCCGCGCTCTCGATCCTCGGGATTGCCAAGGTCTTCGCGATCGCCGTCGGCTTCCTGGTGGCTGCCGTCATCATAGGCAACTTCATCGCGCCGAAGCTCTTCAACCTGGTCGACCAGATGCGCGTGCGCGGCGTGCTCCTCGTCAGCGCGATAAGCTTCGCGCTCCTGATCGCCGCGCTCGCCGGGCTGGCCGGGTCCGCGCTCATCATCGGGGCTTTCGCCGCCGGGCTCGTTCTCTCCTCCACGAACCAGTTCGATCTGATCGTCGAGAAGGTCGAGCCCGTCGCCGACATCTTCACGCCGCTCTTCTTCGTGTCGATCGGCGCCTCGGTCGACGTCTCGCTGTTCATCCCAGGAAGCGAGACGTTCAATCCAGCGGTTCTGGGCGTGGGCGGCGCGCTCCTCATCATCGCGATCATCGGCAAGGTCGTGAGCGGCTACTCGGTCGGCTGGGGGAAGAACAAGCTCAGCCACCTGGCGATCGGTGTGGGGATGGTTCCCCGGGGCGAAGTCGGGTTGATCTTCGCGGACATCGGGCTGCGTCGCGGGATCCTCTCGTCCGAGGTCTTCAGCGCGGTGCTCATCATGGTCATGCTGACCACCTTCATCTCGCCGCCGCTCCTCAAGGTCATCTTCCGCCGGACGGCGGGCGAGCCGGAACTCGAACCGGCGCCTGCGGAAGCGGAGCCGGCGGAAGTCGGAGCCGGGACGTGAAACTACGCCTCGGGTCACGGGGGAGCCGCCTCGCGCTGTGGCAGGCCGAGCACGTCAAGGGACGGCTCGAGGCGGCGCACCCCGGCCTCCGGGTCGAGATCCGGGTCCTGCACACCACCGGCGACCGGATCACCGACGTGCCCCTTGCCCGGATCGGGGACAAGGGGCTTTTCACGAAGGAGATCGACCGTGCCGTCGTGTCCGGCGAGGTGGACGCGGCGGTGCATTCGTTGAAGGATGTCCCGACGCGCCTGGCGGACGGTCTCGCCCTGGGCGCCGTGCTCGAGCGTGAGGACCCCCGCGACGTCTACATCCCGGCCGCCGGCGCCGCCGAATCCCTCGAAGCGCTGCCCCCCGGGGCAACGGTCGGGACGAGCTCGCTCCGGCGACGGGCCCAGCTCCTCCACCGCCGTCCGGACCTGATCGTCCGTGATCTGCGGGGCAATCTCGACACCCGCTTGGCGCGCCTCCGCGAGGGGAGCTACGACGCGATCATCCTCGCCAGCGCGGGCATTCGGCGACTGGGCTTCGAGGATGCAGTGCGCCAGGTCCTCGAGCCGCCGGCCTGGCTGCCGGCCGTGGGCCAGGGCGCCCTTGGCATCGCCGTTCGGGAAAACGACGAGGCGACGCGAAACCTCGTCGCCCCGCTCCAGCACCCGGAGACGGCCGCCGCGACGGCCGCGGAGCGTGCGTTCCTGCGCACCCTCGAGGGCGGCTGCCAGATCCCGATCGGGGCGCTCGCGTCGATCGACGGAGAGCGTATCGTTTTGCACGGGTTCGTGGCGGGGATCGACGGCCGGCCGTTCATTCGGGGCGTCGTGGACGGCCCCGTAAAGGACCCGGAGGCGGTCGGCGTCGCCCTCGCCCGCCGGCTCCTCGACCAGGGGGCGGGCGAGATCCTCGACGCGATCCGGGGTCTCGAGACGTCGAAACTTCCACGCGCCAGCGCACCATGAACGTATCCGTGTCGCCCGTCGCACCGGCGGAGAAGGTGCTCACCCGTGAGGAGCTCCTCGAGCGTTACGGCCGCCCGAGGCGCGGGACGCTCGTCTTCACCAACGGCTGCTTCGACCTGTTGCACCGCGGCCACGTGGAATACCTGTACGCCGCCAGGGCCCTCGGGGACGCGCTGGTGGTAGGCCTCAACACCGACGACTCGGTGCGGCGCCTCAAAGGGGAAGGGCGGCCCCTCAACAGCCAGGAGGACCGCGCCATCGTCCTCGCGGGTCTCGGCTGCGTCGACGCCGTCACCTTCTTCGACGAGGACACGCCGCGCGACCTGATCGCGGCGCTGCTCCCGGACATCCTCGTCAAGGGAGGGGACTACCGCCCGGAGAATGTGGTCGGCCGCGAAGAGGTCGAGGCCGCGGGCGGAAGGGTGGTCATTCTCCCGTACCTGGAAGGTCGCTCCACGACGGGGCTCGTCCGAAGGATCCAGGAGGGTCGGCCATGAACGTTCCGGTCGCACGGGCCAAGCGGGGGCCGGGCGAGCTGCGCCCGGTGTCCCTCGAGCGAAACGTCGCCCCCTACGCCGAAGGGTCCTGTCTCATCACCGCCGGAAACACCCGGGTGCTCTGCACGGCCACCGTTCAGGAAGGCGTGCCCGATTGGCGACGCGATGCCGGGGCCGGCTGGGTCACGGCGGAGTACGCCATGCTCCCCCGGGCCACGGTGCAGCGGACCCCGCGCGAGCGCGGCAAGGTCGGAGGCAGGACCCAGGAGATCCAGCGGCTCATCGGGCGTGCGCTTCGCGCCGCCGTGGACCTCGAGGCCCTCGGCGAGCGGACCATCCTCATCGACTGCGACGTCCTCGTCGCAGACGGCGGCACCCGCACCGCGGCCATCACCGGCGCCGCCGTCGCCCTTCACGACGCGGGAAGCTGGCTGGTGCGCCAGGGGGTCCTCGCGACCCACCCGATGCGTGAACTGGTGGCGGCCGTCAGCGTCGGGATCATCGCCGGCGAACCCCGCCTCGACCTGGACTACGCCGAGGACGTGGCCGCGGACGTCGACATGAACGTCGTGGCCCTGGAGTCCGGCGGTTTGGTCGAGGTGCAGGGGACTGCGGAGCGCCACAGCTTCTCCCGCGAGGAGCTCGACACCCTCCTCGACCTCGCTCGCGCGGGGATCGAACAACTCTTCCGGCTCCAGCACGATGCCCTCGCGGGTTGAGCGCCTGCGCATCGCCGTCGGCACCCGGAGCGCGCACAAGCTGGAGGAGATCCGCGGCATCCTCGGCGTCCGGGAAGACATCGAGCTCCTGGGGCTCGACGACCTCGGGATCCCGCCGAGTGCTGAGGAAGAGGGCGTCGAGGTCTTCGATACCTTTGTCGGCAACGCCAGGGCGAAGGCGGCGTTCTATGCCTCCAGGACCGGCCTGCCGACCCTCGCCGACGACTCCGGCCTCGCCGTTGACGCCCTCGGGGGCGCGCCCGGCGTTCGGAGCAAGCGCTTCTCGGGCCGGACGGACCTGTCGGGAGCCGCCCTCGACCGCGCCAACAACGAGCTCCTCCTCGAGCGCCTCGGCGACACGCCGGACGAACGCCGCGGTGCACGGTTCGTCTGCGTCGCCGCGCTCGCGTTCCCCAACGGCCGGACGGTATGCGCCATCGGTACCGTGGCCGGCCGGATCGCGAGAGAACCCCGGGGCCGGGGCGGCTTCGGTTACGACCCCCTCTTCCTCCTCCCGGACCTCGGTGTTACATTTTCCGAGCTCTCGCCCGACGAGAAGAATCGGCGCAGCCACAGGGCGCGGGCCTTCCGTGCCCTCGCCGCGCACGTGGTCGGGCTCCTCAAGGGGGGGTTGACGATCCGGGGTCCATTTGATATACTTTAAGGCTCCCAGCGGGGCGTGGCGCAGTCCGGTTAGCGCGCCTGCTTTGGGAGCAGGAGGTCCTCGGTTCGAATCCGAGCGCCCCGACTCCCGGGGATTGTCGCCCGGGCTCGCGCGCCCGTAGCTCAGCTGGATAGAGCGGCGGCCTTCTAAGCCGCGGGTCATAGGTTCGAATCCTATCGGGCGCACCTCGAGGCCCGTCGCGAGCGGGCCGCAACATACGGTGGGCGTAGCTCAGTCGGTTAGAGCGCCAGGTTGTGGCCCTGGAGGTCGCCGGTTCGAATCCGGTCGCTCACCCCTTCGCCGTCGACGTCGCTCGCCGATGTCGCGGCAGGCGGCCCGAGACGGCCGCATGGGATGCGATCGCGTCCGTTGAAAATTCGAGCGCCGCTAGCTTAACTGGCAGAGCAGGGGACTCTTAATCCCAAGGTTCCAGGTTCGATTCCTGGGCGGCGCACTCAAGCCGAAACAGACGGCGCGGGCGGCCTTGACACAGAAACAAATGTGTGTCATATTGGTGGCCCGAGCGTGACCGGAGACGAAACCGGTCGCGGCCAAGAGTTGATTGACAATCGAGGTCGAGTGGTTCGGACGGGCCCCGTGAAGGGCGTTACTTCCCTTCACAATCAAGGGGTTTGAGAAAGTAAATTCCGAACGCCAACAATTGGTGTTCTGTTAGGGCTTGTATCGAACTTTCTATTGGAGAGTTTGATCCTGGCTCAGGACGAACGCTGGCGGCGTGCCT
>Ga0207873_1001263_pt1 | contig 24946 bp, 20 predicted proteins | sample BGWIniCompost_FD_187373 | JGI IMG/M metagenome (GOLD analysis project Ga0207873, IMG submission 187373) | Cellulose adapted compost microbial communities from Newby Island Compost Facility, Milpitas, CA, USA - BGW Initial Compost (SPAdes)... ...
CGTGTCCGAGCCGGTCGGCCATCGCGTCGAGCGTCGCCTCGGCGGCCCGTGCGGCCTCGATGGCCGCCAGCTCGTAGCCCGGACGGAAGTGGATCCGTACCCGTGGCGTCGAGAGGGTGAGCCAGCGGGACCCGGCCGCTCCGGCGGGCGCGGCCCCCGCCGTCAGCGCCATGGCCAGCAGGAGCGGCAGCAGCCATCGCCACCCGGGACGCCCCACCAGCGCCCCCAGGTCAGGGTACCTGTGGCCGGACATGCCCATAGTCGATGGATTCTGGCAGGGCCGGCGGCTTCCTTCCCGGCTGGCTTTGCCGGACGTTCCCTTGTTGTGGCCGGGGGGCCACCGTACAATGTCCATGTGGAAGGGGTGCGATGACCCCGTGGCGGCCCGCCGCCTGTTTACCGTCGCCGATGCCAACGCCATGCTCCCCTACCTGACGGAGGCCATGACCGAGCTCCGTCGGCTCTACCGGGAGAGCAAGGCGGCTCACCGGGAGATCCAGCTCTGCGAGGCCGTGGGACAGGGGCCGGACGGCCAGTGGATCATGGCGGTCGACCACGCCAACGCCACCGCCCGGCTCGACCACGCGGTGGAGCGGATGAAGGCCCTCATCGAGGAGGTCCACTCCCACGGGTGCCAGATCAAGCACCTGGAGGTGGGCCTGGTCGACTTCCCCTCCCGGCTCTTCGGGCAGGACGTCCTGCTGTGCTGGAAGCTGGGCGAGCCCTCGGTCCAGTACTACCACGGGCCGACCGACGGCTACGCCGGGAGGCGTCGCATCCCCAACGACATCCTGAAACGAGCCTCCCGTCCCCGCCGCTCCGACCCCTCCCGCTGACGGGCCCCTGGACCGTCAGCTCCTCGCCATGTGGAGGGGATAGCCCTCGAGGGCGTGGGCGGCCTCCGCGACGGCCTCCGAGAGGGTCGGATGGGCGTGGATAGCCTCCGCCAGCTCCCCCGCCGTCGCGCCGAACCGGATGGCCAGCACGCCCTCGTGCACCAGCTCCGTGGCGCCCCGGCCCAGGATGTGGAGCCCTACCACCTCGCCCCGCCCGGGCGGCTCGGCACGTGCCAGGATCTTGACGAACCCCTCCGGCTCCATCTCCACGTGGGCCCGCCCCAGGGCCCCGTAAGTGAACCGGCCGATCTGGACGGGAATGCCCTCGGCCCGCGCCTGCTCCTCGGTCAAGCCGGTCCACGCCACCTCCGGCGACGTGAAGACCGCCGACGGCACCGGGGACGTGCCCCAGGGGCGCCCGGGCCGCCCCGCGGCGTGCTGCGCGGCGATGAGCCCCTGTGCCGAGGCCGCGTGCGCGAGCTGCGCGAGCCCGTTGACGTCGCCGATGGCGTAGATCCCGGGTCGGGTGGTCTGCATGTGGCCGTCCACCTTGAGCGCGCCCCCGGCCAGCTCGAGCCCCAGCTGGTCGGGCCGGAAGCCGGAGAACGACGGTCGCCGCCCGACGGCCAGGAGCACCATCTCGCCCTCGGCATCGCCCGCCTGGTTGGTGGCGGTGCTGTAGCGCACCCGCTTGACCGGCCCCCAGGGGCCCTCGGGTCCTGCGGCCTCGATGGCCTCCACCCTCGCCCCCGTCACGACCCGGATGCCCGCCCGGCGCATGCTCGCGGCCAGCCGGCGCGAGATCTCGCCGTCGGCCACGGGCAGGATGGACGGGAGCAGCTCCAGCAGGGTCACCTCGGCGCCGAAGGCCCGGAAGATGCTCGCGAACTCGCACCCTACGATCCCGCCGCCGATGACCACCAGCCGGGGTGGCAACTCCTTCGCGGCGAGCAGCCCGTCGCTGTCCACCACGCCCGGCAGCTCGACCCCGGGGATGGGAAGCCTCACCGGCTGGGACCCGGTGGCCAGGATGATGCGCGGGGCAGCCAGCAGCGAGATCTCGCCGGCCGGGCCCTCTACCTCCAGGCGGCCGTCCGCCTGCAGGCGGCCCTCCCCTGGCACCACGTCGACGCGGTTGGCCCGCATGAGCTGCTCGATGCCGCGCACCAGGGTCTCGACCACCTCCTGGCGCCACCGGAGCATGGCCGAGTAGTCGAGGCTCGCCTCGCCGACCCGGACCCCGAGCCGCTCGGCCCGGCGCGCCAGGGTGAGCGTCTCGGCGGCCTTGACCATGGCCTTGGTGGGGATACACCCCCGGTTGAGGCAGACGCCGCCGAGCCGATCCCGCTCCACCAACGCCACCCGCATCCCGAGCTGCGCCGCCCGGATGGCCGCCACGTACCCGCCGGGGCCACCCCCGAGCACCACCAGGTCATAGGTGCGCACGGACGTGTCTTGTGCCGCCACTCTCGCCACCCCCTCGGACAGGCTGGGCAGGTCTCGCCGGCGCATGCGCCGCGCGGGCCGTCACTGCACGTGGAGCAGTGCCGCTCGCTCGCTGGCCGGCACGGGCGTCTTGTCGCGGATCATCTGCTTGAGCGTGCGCCGCCCAGCGCGCTCGCCTATCATGACCGCCCCGACCAGGCGATCGCCCTGGAAGAAGAGCCGGCGGTAGTTGCCGCTCTCCATGTCGAGCGTGGAGACCGTCTCGAGATGGGGGTCGACCTCCGTCGTCATGCCGAGGACGTACAGCGTCGAGTCGAACAGCGTGCTGGTGTAGCTGGGCACCTCCAGGTAGGGCTGGCGGGCCCCCAGCATGTTGGCAGCGGCCACGCGGCCGTGGGTGGAGGCGTTGTCCCAGGTGCCCATGGTGTGGTGGCGGTCGATGAAGCCGTCGTAGAACTCCGCCACGTCACCGGCCGCGAAGATGCCCGGCACGTTGGTCTGCAGGTAGGCGTCCGTGACGACCCCCTTGCGCACCTCGACGCCGGAGCCCTCCAGCCACTCGGTGTTGAGGGTGAGCCCCAGGCCGCAGGCCACGATGTCGGCCTCGATGGTGCGCCCGGCCGTCGTCACGACGCCGCTGACCGCCCCCGCTCGCACCAGCAGCTGCGCGACCTCCTCGCCGTGGATCACTTCGACCCCGTGGGCTCGGGCGATGGCATCCACCAGGCGCCCGCCGTCCTCGTCGAGGACCCGGCGCAGGAAGTACGGACCTCGCATCAGCCAGACCACTTCGAGCCCTCTGCGGCGCAGCCCCTCCGTCAACTCGTAGGCGATATAGCTGCCGCCCACGGTGACGGCCCGTCGGGCACCTCTCACGAGGTCGAGGATGGCGCGGGTGTCGTCCAGCGTCTGGAAGTAGACGAGGCCCCGCGGCTGCGCCTCGGCACCGGGCGCTTGCAGGGCGTTGGGCCTACCCCCCGTGGCGATCAGCAACCGGTCATAGACCAGGGCCCTGTCGTCGGAGGTGTAGACGACGCGTTCGCGCGAATCGACCCGCACGACCCTCGTCGACAGCAGGAGCTCGTAGCCGGCCTTGACGTGGTGCTGCGGGTCCCGCATGAAGACCTTGCTCTCCGGGATGTCCCCCCGCAAGAGCCGCGGCAACGCGACCCGGTTGTAGAGGGGATAGGGCTCTTGGGCGACGACGGTCACACGGACCGATGGGCCTGCCTGTCGGACCACGGTCTCGGCGGCCAGCGTCCCTGCGACCCCGTTTCCCACCACGACGACCCGCTTGACGTCGGACGCATCCAAGGGTAGCCGTTGCCTCCTCCGTGTGGCGTCGCCCAGCACGACGCGGCCATGGTCTTCGACAAACGCCCGCTTAGGTTCGTGTGGACCCCGGTTATTCCTGCTGTGGGCGGGGTGGCGCGGCGTCACCCGATGCAGGGTCCCACGGGATGTCGCCGGCTCCCTGGACGTGGTTGGCCCACCGTGCCAGCACGAAGAGGAGGTCCGACAGCCGGTTGAGGAACGCCAGCACCTCCGGACGCACCGGCTCCACGGCACTGAGGGCCACGACCCTGCGCTCGGCTCGACGCGCCACCGCGCGCGCCACGTGCAGCGCGGCCCCGGCCCGGCTCCCTCCCGGCAGGACAAACGTACGCAGAGCCGGCAGCCGCCCCTCGTGGGCGTCGATCTGTGCTTCGAGCCAGGCGATGTCGCCCGCTCCCACCATGGGCACCGCCGGCGGAGCGGGCTGGTGCGGATCGACCGCGAGCTCGGCGCCCACATCAAACAGGCGACGCTGCACCCGCTGCAGGATGGCGACCAGGCTGGCCAGGGCAGGGACCGAGGCGCACTCGGCCCGTGCCCATCCCAGCTGGGCGTTGAGCTCGTCGACCGCGCCGCAGGCGTCGACCCGCGGGTGATCCTTGCGCACGCGCCGGGGGCCCAGCAGGCCTGTCTCGCCTGCGTCGCCCCCGCGCGTGTAGAGGCGGGGTCGGACCGTGCGACTCATCGCGTCGGGCGCACCTCCTCGTAACGCCCCAGCACCACCGGCAGGCGGAGAGTCGCGTCGCCTCTCAAGATGTCCAGCACCACCCGCTCGCCCGCGGCCCGGCGCGCCAGCTCCCGCCGCAACCCCTCCAGCCCCTGCACCCGTCGACCGTCGATCGCGACGATGACGTCGAGGGGCTGCACACCGGAGCGTTGGGCCGGGCTGTCGGGGGTCACCTGCAGGACCAGCGCGGCCAGCCGGCCCTCCCGCTGGCCCGGCGAGGCATCCAGCCACTGGTCCACGGCATGGATGCCGAGCCAGCCCGAATGCGCCTCACCGGTGCGACCGTAGCGCGCCAGGAGATCGCGTACCGCCGAGACGGGCACGGCAAACCCGATCCCCTGCGCCCCCAGGATCACCGCGGTGTTGATCCCCACCACCCGGCCGCTGGCGTCCACCAGGGGGCCGCCGGAGTTGCCCGGGTTGATGGAGGCGTCGGTCTGGATCAGGTTGGCCATGAGGCCGGTCGGGGTCGCCAGGGTGCGTCCCTTGGCGCTTACGACGCCCGTGGTGACGGTCGCCTCCAGGCCCAGCGGGTTGCCGATGGCGATGACGAGCTGCCCGACCCTGAGCGACTCCGAGTCGCCCAGCTCGGCCGCCGGCAGGGCCTGTGCCGGCAGTCGCAGCAGCGCCAGGTCATGAGCCGGATCCTGTCCCAGCACCGACGCGGGCAGCGTCCGACCGTCGCGAAGGGTGGCGAAGAGGCGCTGGGCGCCGGCGACGACGTGGTGATTGGTCACCACCAGACCCTCGGGCGAGACGATGACGCCCGATCCGATGCCCTCGCGCCGCGACGGCCAGGGACCGTAGAAGGGGGTGGTCTCCTTGCGGGTGGCGATGCGCACGACGGCAGGTGACACCCGGTCCACCGCCCGGGTCACCGCCTCGGAGAACGCATCCAGGAGCGGCTCGTCGGACATGTCGGGTCGACCTCCTTCCCCCGGGAGGGCATCCACCGACGAAGAGGCGAGACGGACAGCGCCGTCGCCCGGAGTCGAGCCGACCCGGTGGGTTTGACCTTTTTTGACCTTTCGCGGGCATTATAATCCCCCGCCCTGGCAGGGTCAATCGATGCAAGGCCGGCCTCCTCCGCCCGCCCGTCGGCCCACCAGGAGGAGGGCGCGGGCACGGTGAACCTCACCGGCGTTTGAACGGGGGCGCTTGGGGGACATGCTTAACGGGTAGTGGAGGCGAGCCCGTGGACGAGTTACTCTTCATCGTCAACCCTGTGGCCGGGCACGGCCGCTCCCTGCGCGTCTTCGCCCGGCTACGGGCCGTGCTGGAGAGGGTGCCGGGCGTGCGTTGCGTCGTATGGCAGACTCGCGGCCCCGGCCACGCCAGGGAGCTGGCCCATCGGGCGGCCCTCGAGGGGTACGGGCGCATTCTGGCGGTAGGGGGAGACGGCACCGTCAACGAGACGCTCAACGGCCTCATGGCGCTCTCCCCCGCGGCACGGGACCGGATCGCCTTCGGCGTGGTGCCCGCCGGCTCCGGCAACGACTTCGCGCGTAACACGGGGATCCCTCGGGACCCGGCCGCGCTGGCGACCCTCCTTGCCAGCGGCCCGGCGTCTCCCATGGACGTCGGCGTGGTCAACGGCCACTACTTCGCCAACGTGGCAGGCGTCGGCTTCGACGCGGAGGTGGCGCGGCAGGCCAACCGCCTGCCCAAGTTCGTGCCCGGGGCGCTGACCTACGTCTTGGCGGCCCTCTGGGTCCTGAGCCGTTACCGCAACGCCGCCGTGCGCATAGTGCTGGACGGAGAGGTCCTGGAGCGGCGGGTGATGCTGGTGGCGGTGGGCAACGGGGCCGGATACGGCGGCGGTATGCGCATCTGCCCCGGCGCCAGGGTAGACGACGGGACGTTTCGGGTCGTGGTGGGTGGCGATCTCTCCAAGCCCAGCGTGCTCGCCCTGCTCCCCAAGGTCTTCTCCGGGCGCCACGTCGAGCACCCCCTGGTCGAGGTGTACGACGCTCGTCACGTCCGCATCGAGGCAGAGCGCCCACTGGCCGTCCAGGCCGATGGGGAGATCGTGGCCGAGAGCCCCATCTCCCTGCAGGTGGTGCCGTCGGCGATCCGGGTCATCGGCCTGCTCGCCCGCTCGTCCGATGCGACGACGGACGCGCACGAGGCGACGACCCGGGACCGGAGCGCCACGCCCGAGCCGCCGGCAGCCGACACGTCACCCGCACCCGGCCCTGGCCCGGTGGTCCAGCAGCCTGCCGCGGATGCTCGCCAGGACGGTCGGGTCGACACCGGCCCCCGCGCCGACATCGCCTGACCACGTCTGGCAGACGGGTGGAGCGTCCATGGATGGTGTGGCCTGGGCCATCGCCGGCGCCGGGCTTCTCGTGCACGTGGTGACAGCCCTGGCCCCCGTGCAGCTGACCCTGCGCTGGAGGGCATGCGTCCGGGGAGCAGGCCACCTGGCCCTGCAGGGCCATCTCCGCTACCTGCTGCTGCACGTGCGCCTGCGGGGCGCACTGCTGGCCGCTTCCCCGCTGGTGGGCGGGCGGGCTTCGGGGCGCGTCCGCCTGATGCCGGCCCTGGGGCCCCTCACCGTGCGAGCCCTGGGGATGGAGCGGCAGATCCCGGCCGTCTCACCACGTCCCGCCACGGGCCGTCACCCCTCGGAGGGGCCTCCTGCCGCGCCTACCCGGCAGACCGCTCCCCGCGCCCGGCGCAGGGCTCCAGGTTCGTGGCGGCGGCATGCCGCCGTCGCCTTCACCGGCACCCTCAAAGGCCGCCTCACCACTCCCCGCCTCTGGATGACGGTGAAGTGGGGGTCGGCCGACGCTGCGGCGGCCGCCATCGGGGCCGCCTCTCTCCAGGCACTCCTGTCAGCCGCCCTGGCTCGCCTCGTCCGGCTCGGCAGCCGCGCCAGCCCGCCTCCCCGCCTGGTGGTCCGGCCCGCCTACGGCCAAGCGGGCTTCGAGGCACGAGGCCAGGTGGTGGTGGAGGTGCGGGCCGCGGTCCTCATGCTGGCGGCGGCCCGGGCCACCCTCGCCGCCGCCCGGGTGGCGCTGATAGGCCCGTCGGCCGAGCTCCCCCCTCAGCGGGCAAGCTCCCACAAGGCCGCCGCGTAGATGCGGGCCAGCTGCTCCAGCCGGTCCAACTCGATGCACTCGTCGCGCTCGTGCGGCACAATGCCCGAGAAGGGGTCCACCGGCCCGAAGGCCACCGCCGTCTGGAGGAGGCGGGCGTAGGTGCCGCCCCCGATCGCGAGTGGCGGCAGGTCGTCGCCGGTCTGGCGGCGGTAGACTTCCTGGAGGGTGCGCACGAGGAAGGAGTCCTCGGGCACGTGGTGAGGCGGGTCGTCGGAGACGTCCACGATTCGGCCGCCCCGTCCCCGCACGGCGGACTCCACCTTGGCCACCAGATCATCGGCGCGCCCCAGGCTGACGGGGTACCGCACGTCGAAGGTGGCCACCAGCTCGTCTCCGTCGAGCCGCAGCACCCCCAGGTTGCACGTGAGCACGCCCGAGACGTCGTCTCGCACGAAGATGCCGAGCCCCTCGCCGTGCAGGCCCGCCCCAGCCCCGGCCAGGAAGCCCAGGGCTCCCGTCGGATCGATCACCTGACGGTCGCCGTCGGCCTCCACCAGACAGGCGAGCAGTTGGACCACCGCGTTGATGCCCTTCTCGGGTGTGCTGCCATGGGTCGCCAGCCCTCGGCTGCTCACCCTCAGGGTCCGGTCGCCCCGCACCAAGACCGTACCTCGACGGGCCCTTGCGGCCGCTGCCAGGCGGTCGCCCCAGGCTCGGGCCTCGGACGCGGAGCCGAAGACCAGCTCGGCTTCGGCCTCATCGGGCACGACGTTGGGCCGGGAGCCTCCCTCCAACCTCACGACCACCCCCTGCCCGGCCGGCAGGGCGACGGTCAGGTTGAGGATCCCCTTCTCGGCGAAGACCACCGGGAAGAGCGCGTCCGGGGCGAAGGCCAGTTCGGGCCTAGGCTGGTGGCTGAAGTAGTGGCGCAGGCAGGCGAAGCCCGTCTCCTCGTCGCCACCCACGATGAGACGCAACCCCCGGCGCACGGGAGCGCCGACCGCGGCAAGCGCGGCCACGGCGAAGAGGGCGGCCATGGTGGGGCCCTTGTCGTCGATGGCGCCACGCCCGTAGAGGCGCCCATCCCGGATGACCCCACCGAAGGGAGGGACGCTCCAGCCCGTACCGGCCGGCACGACGTCCACATGGACCAGCACGCCCACCAACGGGGAGGAGGGCCCCCAATGGGCGTGGATGGCGTAGCCGTCCACGTCCAGCGTCTCCAGGCCGAGCCGGTCGGCCAGCCTCTGCACGTAGGCGAGGGCACGCCCCACCTCCGCGCCGAAAGGCTTGCCGGGCTCTGCCGGCCCCCTGACGGATGGGATGCGCAACAGTTGGGCGGTCTGGGCGACGAGGTCGTCGCGATGGCGGCTCAGCCACGTCAGGGCCGCCGCCTCGACCGGATCGGGCTCTCTGGGGACGGCAGAGCCCAGCATGAAACGCTCACCTGCCTTGCAATTGGGGCCTCTGGGCGAGCCTTAGGACGACGCGCGGACGACGATGGCGTCGGAGCGGGTGATCAACCCCTTGAAGAGAAAGGCGACCTGGCGCAGCGCGGCCTCCATGTCGAAGGCGGTCAGCGCCGAGACGGCGTCCATGGGGATGACCACCTTGTACCAGCGTAGGGCGGCGCTGGCTGCCGTGTAGTGAACGCAGATGTTGGCCACGGTGCCGCAGATGATCAGGGTGTCGGCGCCGGCCACTCGCAGCTCGTGGTCCAGGCTGGTGCCGTAGAAGGCATCGTATCGGACCTTCTGCACGACCCGCTCGGACGCCAGGGGCTCCAGCTCATCGACGATCCGGGCCCCCCAGGTGCCGGCCACGGCATGCTCGCCCCATATGGCAAACTCCGGGTCGCCGGGGGCGTGCCAGTCCTGGGTGAAGAAGACCGCCATGCGATGATGGCGGGCCATGGCCAGAAGCCGCTGGATCGCCGGGATGGTGGCGGGCGCGTCCGGCACGTAGAGGCGGCCCTCGGGGCGGCAGAAGTCGTTTTGCATGTCGACGATGACGAGCGCCGTGCGGTCCGGGTGCACCTCCACCCTCTCGGCGATGGGCAGGGGCTCGGGCAGCTCGACGGTCCGGGCGGGCATGGCATCCACCCCCGTGTATTGTTCGCAACGCAGGGAAGGGGTGTCAAACGGCGCCGGCCAAATGGTGGACGGCGGGGACCCCGCCCGCCATCTCCTTTCGGGAGGTCGTCGTCAACCGTGAGCGTACCCGTGCCCGGCGGCCGCCTGCTGGCGGCCCTTCGCCCCATCGTGCTCCTGATGCTGGCCGCCGTCGTCGGGGGCATGTCGTGGCCGCATCCCGCGGCCGCCTCCGCGGCATCCCCGCTGGCCTCGCCACCGGCTGTGCCGGGGCCGACGTGGCAACTGCGCGGCATCTGGATCGACAACGGCTATCTCGCGCGCCTCGACGCGCGCCCGGGGGTCGCCCGGCTGATGGACCAGCTCGCGGCCACGGGCTTCAACGCGGTCTTCGTGGAGAGCCTCTACCGCGGCTACACCCTCTATCCCGGGCCGTATCAGGACGGCAGGTTTATGGCCTGGGGCGAAGACCCGCTGAGAGTCGTGGTCGAGGAGGCGCGGGCGAGGGGCCTGTCGGTGCACGCGTGGATGTGGATGCTGGGGGCGGCCATCCACGCCGGGCTGAGCCCGCTGCTGGAAGATCACCCCGAGTGGGCCGATCGCAGCGTGTCGGGGGATATCTTCGCCGCCGGTGGGTCTCGGATGGCCTGGCTGGACCCCTCTCGGCCCGAGGTGCGCCGGTGGCTGGCGAGCGAGGCGGCTCGCCTGGCCTCCGACTACGGGCTCGACGGGATCCACCTCGACTACATCCGATACAACGACGAGCTGCACGACCCGTTCGGCTACTCCGAGCACGCGCAGGCAGCCTTTCGCGACGCGACGGGTATCGACATCGGGGGCCGGCCCCCCGCGGAGCTCCGGCCTGACGAGTTGGACGCCTGGAAGCGATGGCGCGAGGCTCAGGTGACGGCGGTGGTGCGGGCCGTCCGGGACGCCGTGGAGGCCGCCGCACCCGACGTCATCCTGTCGGCCGCCGTGTTGCCCGAGCGTCGTCAGGCCCGCCTCATGCACCTGCAGGACTGGGTCTCGTGGCTGGCCGACGGGCTCATCGACCTGGCCGTCCCCATGGCCTACACGTCCTCGAGCGCCAACCTGCGCGACCTCCTGGCCTCGCTTTCCGGCGAGCTCGAGGAGCTGGCCCCCTGGCGGTCGCCCGACCGCCTCCGCGCCCGAGTCGCACCGGGGCTCGCCCTGTTCGCGACGCGGCCCGAGACCCTGCTGGAACAGATGGAGCTGGTGCGTCGCTTCGGATTCGGGGGCGTGGTGCTCTTCAGCACCTCGTATCTGAGCCTGCCCACGCGGGAGGCACTGATTGCGGGCCCCTTCTCGACGCCGGCCGACCACCCGCCTCGGCTTCGCCACGAGATGGCCGCTCTGCCCGAGCTCCCACCCCAGCCCATGCCGGCGCCGGTGGTGGCGCCGGCGCCCGCCGGCTTGCCGCCCGGCGCCAACCTGGCACGGACGGCGTCGGTCACCGTCGACTCGTCGTTTAGGGGCTACTCACCCGATCCCCTCAACGACGGCCTCCGCAACGACGTGCCGGAAGTGGGGCGATGGGCGGAGGTCGCGTGGGCATCGGCCGAGCGGGCCAGCGACCACTGGATCGAGCTCCGGTGGGCCACCGAGCAGACCATCTCCCAGGTGGACGTCTACTGGGCGCTGGACCGCGGCCGCTTCTACCCTTCGAGCCAGCTGCGCGTCGAGGTCTGGGTGGAGCCGGAGCAACGCTGGCAGACGGTCTGGGCCTACGAGGCGGAGCCCTCCGACCGCATCGCGCGGACGTCCATCACCTTCGTGCCCGTCACCACCCGCGCCCTGCGGCTGTACCAGCCGGCCGGGGGTGGCGCGCTCGGACGACCGGACCTGATGTGGGTGGCCGAGGTGGAGGTCTACGGTCCTCAGGGCTCGCTTGGGCCAGCTTCGACCGACGGTCGACGATAGATCTGTGACCGAAGGGTGCGATGCCCGCGGTGCGTGCCGAGTGGGAGGTGGCATCCGCCCCAGACTTTCACGGTCGGCCACGTAAGGCCGGACGGTATAATCCGGCTTGTGGAGGGGTTCGCGAAGGGGGAGTGATCGCGTGGAGTTGGAGAGGCGACGCGGGCGGTGGCGCAGGCTGGTGGCCTTCGCGTCGCTGGCCGTCGCGAGCTTCCTCGTGGGCTCGCTCGTCACCACCATGGTCGACATGCGCCTGGCGGCGCAGAGCCCCGCGCCGCAGGCCTCTAACGCGGCCCTGCCCGAGGCGGTGGCGGTCCAGGCCCCTGGCATCGGCAATCCGTACATCCTGGCCGACATCGCGGAGCAGGTGAGCCCCGCGGTAGTCTTCATTTCGGCCACCTTTCCACAGAGGTCCGGGGTGACCCGGGACCCGTTCTTCGAGTTCTTCTTCGGCCAGATCCCGGAGCCCGAGCGGTCCAGCGCGGGCACGGGCTTCATCATCTCGGAGGACGGCTACATCCTGACCAACCAGCATGTCGTAGGCAACATAGGCGACAACCAGAAGATAACGGTCAAGATCTCGACGCCCGACTTCACCGCTGAGGTCCCGGCCCGGCTGATCGGCACCAGCTACAGCCTGGACCTGGCGGTGCTCAAGATCGACAAGCCGCGTGGCCTGGCCCGGCTGCCCGTGGTCAAGCTGGGCGACTCGGACCGCACCCGCCCCGGCGAGTGGGTCATCGCCATCGGCAACCCGTACGGCGAGCAGTACGAGCACACGGTCACGGTCGGCGTCGTCAGCGCCAAGGGCCGCCAGATCCGGGTCTACGACCGCGACGCGGGCCGCTGGCGCCAGTACCAAAACCTGCTGCAGACGGACGCCGCCATCAACCCCGGCAACTCGGGCGGGCCGCTGGTCAACATCGCCGGTGAGGTCATCGGCATCAACACGGCGGTCAGCTCTCAGGGTCAAAACATCGGCTTCGCCATCCCCATCAACGAGGCCAAGGATGTCCTGGAGGACCTCATCGCCCAGGCCGGCCAGCCACAGCGCCGTCCCTACATGGGCGTCCTGCTGGAGGACATCGATAGCCGGCTGGCCCGCTACCTCGGGCTGCCCGACACCAACGGCGCCCTGGTCAGCACGGTGGTGAGCGGCTCGCCGGCCGACAAGGCCGGGCTCCGGGTCTACGACGTCATCCGCCGGATGGGCCAGCGAGAGATCAAGACCGCTGCCGACGTCATCTCCGAGCTTGACCGCTACAAGCCCGGCGACGAGGTGCTGCTCCAGGTCTTCCGAAACGGGCGCACCGTGACGGTGGTGCTCACGCTGGGCGAGCGGCCTCCCAACAGCTGAGCCGGGCGCGACTGGCAAAGGACGCAAACGAGAGGAGCGGGCCATCCGGCCCGCTCCTCTCGCGCTCCTTCGGTGCATGCGCCCGCAACTAACCCTCGGCGGGTCTTGGTTGCCGCTTGGTGGCCGGCGGCTCCAGCAGCCCCTCCTGCTCCAGCAGGCGCCGGCGCTCGCTTCGCTCGGCCTGGGCCAGCTGCTTGCTGCCCTCTGCCTCCGCCGCCTCGCTGGGCTCCGGCAGGGTGCGGCCCTCGACCACGGCTACGAAGGCCTCCCGGTTGAGGGTCTCCCGCTCCATGAGGGCGGAGACCACCCGCTCCAGGGCATCCCGCCGCTCTTGCAGGATGGTGCGGGCCTTCTCGTAGGCCTCCTCGATGAGGCGACGGACCTCCTCATCGATGGCCGCTGCCACCTGCTCGCTGTAGTTGCGGTCGCGGGCGAGGTCGCGGCCCAGGAAGATGAGGTCCTCATGCTGCCGCCCGAAGGTGAGCGGCCCCAGCCGCTCGCTCATGCCCCAGGCCATCACCATCTGGCGAGCCAGCTTGGTGGCCTGCTCCAGGTCGTTTTGGGCCCCCGTGCTCACCTCGGCGAAGGCCAGCTCCTCGGCCGCCCGCCCGCCCAGGATGTGGGCAAGGCGGTCCAAGAGCTCGGAGCGGGTCTCCACCAGCTTGTCCTCGTCGGGGAGCACCATGGTGTAGCCCCCGGCCAGTCCACGCCCGACGATGGTCACCTTGTGAACGGGGTCCGAGTTGGGCAGGAAGTGCGCCACCAGCGCGTGGCCTGCCTCGTGATAGGCCAGCACCTTCTTGTCTTGCGGCCGGATGACGCGGCGACGCCGCTCGGGCCCCATGAGCACCCGGTCGATGGCCTCCTCCAGCTCATCCATGCCGATGCGCTTCTTGCCGCGGCGAGCCGCCAGGATGGCCGCCTCGTTCATCACGTTTTCCAGATCGGCCCCCACGAAGCCCGGCGTGCGACGGGCCAGGAGCTTCAGGTCGACGTCAGGCGCCAACGGCTTGTTGCGGCTGTGGACCTTGAGGATCTCGTAGCGGCCTTCGACGTCCGGCCGGTCGACCACGATCTTGCGATCGAATCGGCCGGGTCTCAAAAGCGCCGGATCCAGCACGTCGGGCCGGTTGGTGGCAGCCATCACGATGATGCCGCTGTTGGGCTCGAAGCCGTCCATCTCGACCAGCAGCTGGTTGAGCGTCTGCTCCCGCTCATCGTGCCCGCCACCGAGGCCGGCGCCCCGCTGCCGTCCGACCGCGTCCAGCTCGTCGATGAAGACGATGCAGGGCGCGTTCTTCTTGGCCGTCTCGAAGAGGTCCCGCACGCGGGCCGCCCCGACGCCGACGAACATCTCCACGAAATCGGAGCCGCTGATGCTGAAGAACGGTACCCCCGCCTCGCCGGCCACCGCTCTCGCCATCAGCGTCTTGCCGGTACCCGGCGGCCCCACCAGCAGGACACCCTTGGGCACCCGGGCGCCCATCTCGACGAATTTACGAGGATGCTTGAGAAACTCGACGATCTCCTGGAGCTCCTGCTTGGCCTCGTCGAGCCCGGCCACGTCGGCGAAGGTGACCTTGGTCTTCTCCTCCGTGTGCAGCCGGGCCCGGCTCTTGCCGAACGACATCGCCCGGTTGGAGCCGCCCTGCATCTGATTGAGGATGAACAGCCAGATCCCCACGAAGACGACGAGGGTCAGCAGGTTGGGCAGGAGATTGAGCCACCACGGCGGGTTGGGCGGCGGCTCGGCGGAGATGGGTACGCCGCGCTCCTCCAGGCGTCGCATGACCTCCTGGGCGGTGTTGGCGGGGATGTATGTGACGAAGCCGGAACCGTCCTTGAGCGTGCCTTCAAGCCTCTGATCGCCCACGAACCGGACGTTGGCCACCTGTCCCTGATCCAGCAAGCGGGTGAACTGGTAGTATTCGAGCTGCCGTCTGCTCTCGGAGGGGGAGTAGAAGGTGCTGACGATGGCGATGAGTACGATGGCCACCAGCAGATAGAGGCTGATGCCGCGGAGAAATCGATTCATCTCCGCCCCTCCCCTCCGGTCCCTACGCCCCATGCGCTTCACGCCCTCTGCTCAGACACGTCGCGCCGGGCACTCGCCCGGCGCCCTGGGAACCCAGGGTCATTATAACACGTAGGGCTTCTCGATTCCGGTTCACGGCCCGTCGGCTCCTTCCCCCGGGATGGTCGCGACCCGCTCGAACGAGAGCCGCCCCCGTATCAGGCGGGCGACGATGCGGCCAGGCAGCTGCAGCTCGACGCCGCCACGCCCCCGCGTGACCGCCGTCCACAGGGCCTCGACATGGACGAGGCCCAAAGCGCCGCGGTGGCCGCCCGACACCTCTTCGTAGGCCCGCACGAGGATGCGTCGGCCCAGGGCGGGATGCAGGGCGCCCAAGGCCCTCGCGTCCAGTTGCAGCCGGCCGTCCTCGGACGAGGCGGAGATCTTCGGCCACACCTCGTCGACTCGAGCTCGCAGGTAATCCTGTTCGTCGAGCGCCACCGCCGCCAGTCGTACGAGGGCCCGGCGCACGCCCGACCTCACCGTCGACTCCAGGTACGGCAGCACCTCGAGCCGTATGCGATTGCGCAAGAAACGTCGCGACCGATTGGTCTCGTCCTCGACCGGCTCGAGGCCCGCAGCCTGACAGTAGGCCAGCACCTCGTGCCGCCACACTCCCAACAGCGGACGCACGAAGACGCCTCGCACCGGCGGGATCCCGGCCAGCCCGGCCGGTCCCGTCCCGCGAAGCACCCACATCAGGACCGTCTCGGCCTGGTCGTCGGCGGTATGTCCGAGCGCCACGCGCCGGCACCCCTCCTCTCGGGCGACCCGCTCCAGGGCTTCGAGGCGGAGCTGCCGGGCGGCCGTCTCCAGCGAGAGGCCGTGGGCGCGTGCGTAGGCCGGCACGTCGACATCGATCCGCCGAAACGCCACCCCGAGGCGGCTGGCCAGAGCTCGGGCAGCCTCGGCGTCCCGATCCGCCGACGCTCCTCGGATCCCGTGGTGGACGTGCGCGGCCTGCACCCGCAGTTGCAGCCGAGGCGCCAGCAGCAGCAGTGCATGCAAGAGCGCCGACGAGTCGGGCCCTCCCGACAAAGCCACCAGCACGGCATCGGAGCGCCCCAGCATGCGGTGATGCTCCACCGCTCGGGCCAGGGAGCGAAAGAGCGGGGTACGGCGGAGTCGGGCCGCCTCATGCCTGTCCAGCCCCACCGATGGGCTCAGCATCTGTGCGAAGGCGTGTCGCCCCCCGTCCGGGCTTACCAAAAAAGAGACGGCCCGCAGGGCGAGCCGTCGGCAGCACCAGGAAGTCGCCAGCGCAGGATGCTAGATGATGAAGACGTGGCCCGCCGTATACCAGCTGCGGGCCTCGACGTCAGCTGCCCGTCTTAGCGTGTGCCTGAGTGTTGGCCCAGTACGCGGCTACCGCGACGATGATCCCGGCGATGACGCTGACCCACTTGAGCGGGTCGAGGCTCTGAACGAACCACGGCACGATGATCAACAGGACACCAACGACGACGTTGACCCAGTTCTGCCACATGGCCGCTAACCCCCCTTTGACGGTGTCGGGCCCGGGCATGGGATTTCAACGTGCACGGGTCGCTGGCGCTACCTGCGTGCCGATGCCGCCGCCCTCGCGGACCGCTTGGCACCAATGCCAGTATATGCCGGCACCCCTGCAAGGTCAAGCTGACGGGCCGTCATCAGCGCCACGGTCACGTCGTCGGGCCACCGGCCCGTGGCCATGCGGTCGAGCCGGTCCATCACCCTTTCGAGCATGGCCTCCGCCGCCAGACCTTCCGCCTCCTTGGTGCGCAACGCCTCCAGGGCGCCGGCGAGGCAACCCTCCGCGGCCTCCCCCAGTTCGCCGGCCCCGTCGGTCACCATGACGACGACCGTGCCGTCCTCCAGCGGCCTCCTGATGGGCTCCACGTCCACCGCCGCGACGATGCCCGCGGGGAGCGCTCGCCCCTCGATCCGCTCGACGCCGCTCGCGTATGCCACCAGCGTGGGGTACGCCCCGGCCTTGCCGAGCTCCAGTTCACCCGTCGCCAGGTCCACCAACGCCACGTCCAGCGTAGCGAAACGCTCGTCGGGTGCCCGTGCCAGCAGCACCGCGTTGGCCACCTGGATGGCCTCCGCGGCTCCCGCGCCGGCCGCCAGCGCCGCCTCGGCGAGACGAACGGCCGTCTCGCTCTCACGGGCTGCCTCGGGGCCGCTTCCCATCCCGTCGCTGAGGACCAGGGCCACCAGAGCCGGACCGACTTGCAGCCGCGCGAAGCTGTCGCCGCTGCAGACCTCGCCGTCCCGGGTGCGCGTGGCGAAGGCTATCTCCACGTCCCATAGGGGCCGGCGCACCAGGTGCACCTCGCAGCCACCGCCGCCGGAGAGATCCGCGCCGTGGCGACACTGCACCGAGGCGGCCATCCACGGGACACCCTCGTACTCCCCCAACAGTCGCTCGAGACTGCGGGCACAGCGGTGCTGCCCTCGACAGGGGCCCATGAGGGCCACCAATGCCTCGCGCCGGGCTCCGCTGCCGCTCAGGACCACCTCGCGGCACGGCCATCCCTCGCGGGCCAGGTACCGGGCCAGACGTTGGGCGCCCTCGAGGTCGAGGGCCGAGGCCTGCGTCGTGGCTATCCGCGCCACCGTCTGCAGGATGCCCCGGGCAGCGTCGACCTGAGCCAGCAGCCGACGAGCCTGCCGCTCCGACTGGTGCCGGGCCGCCTGCATGGCCGCCATGGCGCGCGCGGCGCCCTCCACGGCCTCGGCCAGCTTGACCGGCCGTATGCAACGCCGGGCGAGCCCTGGGGGCATCATCTCCTGTTCGGCCCTGCCTCGGGCCTCGGCGCGCTCGAGATACGCGAGCACGTCCAGCATGCTCGCCTGCGCGGCATCCTCCCAGCAATGGGCGAACGAGGGGCATCCCGCGCACGCCCGCTCCTGCACCATGCCGACGTATCCCGCGGGGTCGGGGCCCAGCGACGAGGAGTCGGCGGCGGCCGTCTCGTAGGCCGCCCGCAACGCTTCCACCACTCGCTCGGAGCGTGCGACGCCCTGGGAGAGGCGGCGCCCCAGCCAGGCGACCGCGAGCCGACCCTCCGGCGGCGTCGGCGCGGGCGGCCCCCAGGAGAGGCCCACCATGTGTCCGGCGAGACGCTCCAACCGTGCCAGCGTACGAGCGGGAGTGAGCAGGAAGAGCAGGGCCGCCGTCCCCGCATGTGCAAGGGCAGCCAGCCCCCACCCCTCGGTGGGAGCCAACAGCCCTCCGGCAGCCGTGACGCCGACGAGGCACAAGGACGGCCAGACGCGCCAGGAGCCCGCGACCGCCGCACATGCCAGCGCAGCGGCCGCCTGCAACAGTCCGTACGGGCCCCAGCGGGGGTCAGCGAGCCCCAGCATGAGCCCGCTCGTGACGCTCACCGCGACCGCCGGCGTCGGCCCCAGGGTCGTCCCCACGGCCAGCGTCAGGTAGGCCATCGCCACCGCCGCCGGCTGCATGGGCCCGAGCCCCAGGCGCTCGAGCCCTGCGATCACCAGGGCAGCGCCCAGCACCAGGCCCGCTCCCCGCTGCACGGCTGTGGCGCGGTCAGGCTGGGGAGAGGCTCCTTCGTCCGACTGCGCATGGTCTCTCGCCGCCCCACCGGAGTCCGCCCCGTCCAGCCGCGCCACCAGCGGGCCCCACAGGCGCACCAGACTCCAGGCGAGCAGGGCCTCCGCCAAAGTCTCCACCCACCACAGAGGCGGGCGCCCCAATCCCAGCCCTGAGGCCACCAGGCGGGCGGCCATGACCGAGGCGGCAGCCAGGAGGTCGGCCCGTCGGCGCATTCGCGCGCCACCAGCGGGCCCCGCCAGCGCCCATCCCAGCGCGACGGCCCCCAAGACGGCCGGCCCCTTGTCCGGCTCCATCACGGCCGTGACCAGGACCGTGGCCAGCGCCGTCACCGCGGACGTGGCCCCCATCGGCAGCGTCGAGAAGAAGAAAGCGAGGCCGAAGGGGCCGAGTCCCCCGAGGCGAGCGCCGCACAACAGGCCGGCCACCAGCCCCATGCCGACGACCCGGATCGGTCTGTCGCCCACCAACGCCGCGATCCCCGGCGCCCACGTTAGCACAGACGCTGCCCGGGGGCTGTCGAGCCCGACCATGCAAGAGCCGAGCCCAAGGGGGTCCACTCGATGGGATACGGGGAGATCTGCTTCGAGCCGCCCTCAGACGTCCCCCGCCATCCTCGCGGGTCTGGCCTGCTATGGGTTCGTCTAACGAAGAGCCCGTATCATCCGAGATTCGTCGCCGGCTCCTCGTCGGCCTCGAGTGCCGGCACGCCCAGCGCCTTGGCCGACGAGGCACGGGAGGAGGCAGGTGGCGCCGGGGACTCGGGACGCAGGGGGAGCACGACACCGAACTCTGCGCCCCCCTCGGGGCGGTTGGCCGCCCAGACGCGCCCGCCGTGCGCCTCGACCACCGACTTGACGATGGAGAGCCCGATGCCGCTGCCCCCTGTCTGGCGGCTGCGGCTGTGGTCGGCGCGGAATAGGTGGTCGAAGAGGTAGGGCAGGCTGTCCGGCGGGATGCCTGGCCCGTTGTCCTCCACCGTCACGACCGCCTCGGGACGGTCGGGCGTCCCGCCGGCCTTCAGCCGGAGCCGCACCCAACCACCCTCGTGTGGCAGGTGGCGCACCGCGTTGCTGAGGAGGTTGGCCAGCACCTGACCGATGCGGTCGCCATCGACCCATGCCCTGGGCACGGTCTCGCGCTCGACCACCAGCCGGGCCCCTATCTCTTCGAAGCGCGGCCGCCACAGGTCGGCCGCCTGCTCCAGCAGCTCACCCAGGTCCGTGGGGCGGCGGTGCAGGCTCAACTGGCCCGCCTCCGCCAGCGCCAGGTCTCGCAGATCGTTGACCAACCGGCTCAACATCGCGACCTGGGTGTGCAGCGCCGCGATGCGCTCCGGGCGCGGGGGCGTCATCTCGTCCAGCATCGACTCCAGGTTGGCCTGCACCACCGCCAGGGGCGTCTTGAGCTCGTGGGCGATGTCGGCCAGCAGCCGGCGACGCTGCTCCTCCTTCCGAGCCAGCGCCGCCTCCATGGTGTCGAAGGCCTCGGCCAGCTGGTCCACCTCGTCGCCGCGAGCCGGCAGGGCGTGATGGGTCGCCTGCGCGAGGGCCAGGGCGCGCCCTGCCAGCTCCCGAAGGCGTCGGCTCATCGTCGAGGCCACCAGGACCCCCAGGCCTGCCCCGGCCAGGGCGGCACCCCCTCCCACCGTCCAGAGCAGGCTGCGGACCTGGTCGAGGAAGCGGCGTTCGGGCAGTCCCATCATGAGGCGCCGGATCTCGCGCCAGTTGGGGCCCATGGCGTGCCGCAGCATCCAGGCCCGTGCGCCCGGGGGCGGCCGCATGACTTCGCCGTTGGCCTCGCGGTCCTGTTGCGGCACGGCCTGCCGCTGGACGAGGTAGTCGCCAAACCGGGACTGGACGGCCCACTGGGCCGCCAACCCGACGGCGGCCACCGACAGCACCGCCACCAGCGCGAAGGCCGCGGCCATCTTGAAAGCGATGCGGTTCATGGGGTGTCCCTCGGTGTCACCAGTTTGTAGCCGACCCCGTAGACGGTGGCGATGAACCGGGGATGGCGCGGGTCGTCCTCCAGCTTCTGGCGGAGGTTTTTGATGTGCGCGTCGATGGTCCGCTCATACCCTTCGAAGGCGACACCCTGCACGCGCTCCACCAGTTGGAGCCGGGTGAAGACCATGCCTGGATGGGATGCCAGCGCGGCCAGGATCTTGAACTCGGTCGGCGTCAGGTCCAGCTCCCGCTCTCCCACGCACGCCCGGTGCCGTGCCAGGTCGACCACGAGGGGTCCCACCCGGTAGACCGGCTCGGCGTCATCGGCGCGCCCCCCGCCCGCCCAACGCTGCCGGCCGCCCATGTCAGGCCCATGGCGGCTACGGCGCAGCACGGCCCGGATGCGGGCCACCACCTCTCGCGGGCTGAAGGGCTTGGTGATGTAGTCGTCGGCACCCAGCTCCAACCCCACGATCCGGTCGACCTCGTCATCGCGAGCCGTCAGCATGATGATGGGCAGGTCCGAGTCGCGACGGATGCGCCGGCAGACCTCGCGGCCGTCGATCTTGGGCAGCATCAGGTCCAGCAGGATCAGATCGACGCGCTCGCGGCGCGCCAGCTCCAGGGCCTCCTCGCCATCGGAGGCCCGCAACACCCCAAATCCCTCGGCTTTGAGATAGTCCTCGAGGACGTCGGCGATCTGCGCCTCGTCCTCCACCACCAGCACGGTGGCGACGGCACCCGTCGGGGCGGTCACTGGCCTGTCCCCTTCCGCGCCTCTAGCTTGGGCCTCTGGCAGGGGCCCGTCAAGGACGGGTGGAATGCCTGGGCTCGACGAGGGCTGAAACGAGGAGGCAGGACACGCGTTGAAAATCCTGGTAACGGGCGGCGCGGGCTACGTGGGGAGCCATGCGGTGCTCGCGCTGGTCGAGGCCGGCCACGAGGTCGTGGTCCTGGACGACTTGAGCACGGGCCATCGGGAGGCCGTGCACGGCGCGCGCCTCGTGGTGGGCGACATCGCCGACGCAGGCGCCATCTCGGCCCTGATGGAGGCCTGGGGCCCCTTCGAGGCGGCGATGCACTTCGCGGCACGCACCCAGGTCGGCGAGTCCATGGTCGATCCGGGGAGCTACTTCTCGGTCAACGTCGCGGGCACGTTGTCGCTGCTTCGGGCGCTGATCGCTGGAGGGGTGCGCTGGTTCGTCTTCTCGTCGTCGGCGGCCGTCTACGGAGAGCCGCAACGCACCCCCATCCCCGAGGACCATCCTCTCGCCCCCACCAACCCCTACGGCGAGAGCAAGCGTATGGTGGAGAGCATGCTGCGCTGGTTCGAGCGCGCCCACGGGCTGCGCTGGGTCAGCCTGCGCTACTTCAACGCCGCGGGCGCCGACCCGCAGGGTCGGACGGGAGAGCGCCACGATCCCGAGACGCACCTCATCCCCTCGGTGCTGCTGGCGGCGGCCGGGCGACGCGAGGCGGTGGAGATCTTCGGGACCGACTGGCCGACGGCCGACGGCACGTGCATCCGCGACTTCATCCACGTCTCGGACCTGGCCGAGGCCCATCGCCTGGCCCTCGACTACCTGGCCTCGGGCGGCGAGAGCGACGTCTTCAACCTGGGCAGCGGGCACGGATGGTCGGTCCGCCAGGTGGTGGAGGCGTGCCGCCGGATCACCGGGCGCGACTTCGCGGTGCGCCTCGCCCCCCGCCGACCGGGCGACCCCGCCGTGCTGGTCGCCAGCGCCGACAAGGCGCGGGCTCGCCTGGGGTGGAAGCCCCGTCTCTCCTCGCTCGACGAGATGGTCGCGACCGCTTGGGCGTGGCATCAGAAGGGATATTGACAGCCCCGAGGGCCCCCCATAGGATGGAGCCAGCCTCGCCGTCCTCGAGCGAGCCTGGCCCCACAGCGTGATCGGGGGCGGGCCCGACTCGCCCGCAGGAAGACAGGCTAGCGCGACCGGATCGGAGATGAGCCACGAGCCGTGAGCTCGATTCGCGTGGGGCTGTCCTTCAACTTGCGGGGCTCGGGTGGCCGCGACGGTCCCGAGGACATGGAGGCAGAGTACGACGCCTGGAGTACGGTCTCGGCTATCGCCGAGGCCCTTTCTTTTGGGGGCGCGTCGACCGTCTGCCTGCTCCCCGTCGAGAGAGACCTCCCCCATCTTCTGGAGCAGACCCGCCCCGACATCGTCTTCAACATCGCCGAGGGCCGGGCAGGCCGCAGCCGCGAGATGCTGGCGCCGGCCCTGCTGGAGTTGATGGGCATACCGTACACGGGCTCCGACCCCGTCGCCCTGGGCGTGGCCATGGACAAGGCGCTGGCCAAGGCCGTGGCCGTCGCGACCGGGGTGCCCACCGCACCGTGGCAGGTCGTGAGCCATGCCGACGATGCGGCCGCTCTGGGACGGTGGGCGTCGTTTCCCGCCTTCGTCAAGCCCCTCGCCGAGGGCTCCAGCAAGGGCGTGCGGTCCGCCTCCCGGGTGCACGACCCGCAGCAGCTGGCCCGTCAGGTCCAGTGGGTGTTGACCACGTACCGCCAGCCCGCGCTGATCGAGGCGTACCTGCCCGGACGGGAGTTTAGCGTGGGTCTGCTGGGCAACCGGGCCGTCCGGGTGCTGCCGGTGCTGGAGGTCCGTCCGACCCGCCCCGTGGGGGACATGTCGGACTTCGTCTACTGCTATCACACCAAGAGCGGCAATCTCGAGACGTTTCTCTGCCCGGCCCCCGTCGAGCCCCAGCTGCAACGGGACCTCGAGACCTACAGCGAGGCCATCTTCCGGGCCCTCGGCCTGCGGGACGTGGCGCGGGTCGACTTCCGGCTGGACGCCGACGGTGTACCCCACTTCCTCGAGGTCAACCCCCTGCCGGGGCTTTCACCCGCCAGCCTGCTGACCGCCCAGGCGCAGGCGGCGGGGCTGGCTCTGGCGGACCTGGTGGCGGGGATCCTGCTGGCGTCGGTCAACCGGTGGCTGCTGGAGCCCGATCTGGAGCCGTCGCGTCGCATCCGCCTCCTCGGTCTGGCCGAGGCGGCTCGAGCAGCGCTAGGGCACGGCGGAGGCCGCTCCCTGCTGCCGATGCTCGACGGCACCGATTGCTCGCCCGACCGGGGGACGCCCCCGCGGGTGACGCTGCCGCCGGCGGCATGAGGGCATGAGGGGGAGGGCGCTTCAGCCCGTCGTGTTGGGTTTAACCTTTGCCCGCCGGCCGGACCGCTGGTCGGTCCGGTCAGGCGGGCTGATTCCATCCGGCTGCAGAGCCGGGAGGAGGCGCATGGTCAGACCATGAGCGACCACGTCGAGAGCCTCGAGGAGAAGGCTGAACCTCCGGATCGTCCGGAGTCATGGGAAGACTGGAGGTGGCAGTTCCGTAACCGGGTACGATCGGCCGAGGACCTGGCCCGTTACACGACCGTCACGCCCGAGATGGCGCAGGCCATCGAGGCATGCTCCCATGAGTTTCGCTTCGCGGTCACGCCGTACTACCTGAGCCTCATCGACTGGTCCGACCCCAACGACCCCATCCGCCGCCAGGCCATCCCCGACGCCGACGAACTGGAGGATCCCCTCGGCGGGCTCGATCCCCTCCACGAGGAGGATCACTCCCCCGTCAAGGGGCTCGTCCACATGTACCCGGACCGGGTCGCCTTCCTCGTGACGGCCGACTGCGCCATCTACTGCCGCCATTGCACGCGCAAGCGGTTCGTGGGCAAGGGCGGCAAGATGACCGCGGCCGACGTCGACCGGGCCATCGAATACATCCGACAGACCCCCCAGATCCGCGACGTGCTCATCACGGGCGGCGACCCCCTGGTCGCGTCGGATGCCTGGCTCGAGTCGCTCATCTCCCGGATCCGTGCCATCGAGCACGTCGACATCATCCGCATCGGCACCCGCATGCCCGTGACGATGCCACAGCGCATCACCGACGAGCTGTGCCAGATGCTGCAGCGGTACCACCCCATCTGGGTCAACACCCATTTCAACCACCCTCGGGAGCTGACGCCCGAGGCCGCAAAGGCCGTCGACCGCCTCCTGCGGGCGGGCATCCCCGTGGGCAACCAGACCGTCCTGCTCAAAGGGGTCAACGACGACCCCGAGGTGATGCGCCAGCTGGTGCACGGGCTGTTGAAGATGCGGGTGCGCCCCTACTACCTCTACCAGTGCGATCTGCTGCGGGGTACCGCTCACTTCCGCACGCCCGTTGAAAAGGGACTCGAGATCATCCAGGCGCTCCAGGGATGGACCACGGGCTTCGGCGTGCCGACCTACGTGGTCGACACCCCCATCGGCAAGATCCCCGTGATGCCCCAGAATCTGGTGGAACGTGGCGACGGCTACGTCGTCCTCCGCAACTACGAGGGGCGCACCGTGCGCGTCCCCAATCCGTCGCCGGACGCCCAAAGCAATAGGGCCATGCCGGTGGCGCAGGGCCAGGGCATGACGACCCCACATTCCAACGGGTATGGGGTATCAACACCGTCCGAGACGCCCTCGGGCGCTTGAGCAGGGGACAGAGCGGTCATTCTAAGGCAGGGTCGGCTTGACAGCCGACCCTTTTTCGTGTCCTCTCTTGAATCAATCGCGCGTTG
>Ga0207873_1001264_pt1 | contig 24932 bp, 23 predicted proteins | sample BGWIniCompost_FD_187373 | JGI IMG/M metagenome (GOLD analysis project Ga0207873, IMG submission 187373) | Cellulose adapted compost microbial communities from Newby Island Compost Facility, Milpitas, CA, USA - BGW Initial Compost (SPAdes)... ...
CCGTACGCACCGCGAGCACCTAGGCGGGGTCGGTAAGGTGACGGAATGGTCATGAGGGTGGCGGTTCCCGTGCTGCCGTGCCGAGATGTGGAGGCAGCGCGGTCGTACTTCACGGACGTGCTCGGGTTCGACACCATATTCACCTGGGAGACCCCACCTACTTATGCGGCCGTGATCCGCGACACCGCCGAGTTCCACCTGTACGCCGAAAGCAGCGTCGGCCCGGCCAGGGTGGCGGTTGTCGTCGACGACGTCGATTCCTGCCACGACGAGCTGCGCGCCCGCGGCGCCGACATCGTCGAGCCGCTGGCTGACCGGCCCTACGGGATGCGCGACTTCAACGTACGGACACCCGATGGACACTTGTTGATTTTTAGCCAGCCGCTCAATGAGCCAGCCGCTCAATGAGTACGGGTGACCATCAGCGGACCAGCCGGAATAAGGACCGGACCTCGTCGACGAACAACGCCGGCTGCTCGAACGCCGCGAAGTGGCCGCCCTTGGCGGGCTCATTCCAGCACCGGATGTTCGGGAACCGGCGCTCCGCCCACCGCCGGGATGGGCGCGCGCTACTACCTACGACGTGTACGGACACCTCTTCGAGGGACGCGACCGAGAGGCCGCCAGTGCCCTGGAGGAGGCACGGGCGCGGACTCTTTGCGGACTCGGACCCAAGGCCATCTCGCTCGATCCCTGAGGATGCGAAAACCGCCCGTGACCAGGGGGTTTGCGGGTGGAGCTGAGGGGATTTGAACCCCTGACCCCTTGCATGCCATGCAAGTGCTCTGCCAGGCTGAGCTACAGCCCCGTGAAGACCGTCAGGTTACCAAACCAACCGGAGCACCGGAAAAAGCCCTACGCCTCCGTGCTGACCGGCGCCTCGTGGGCGAGCCGAGGCGCATCGAGCCAGAGACGCTCGAGACCGTAGTACTCCCGTTGCTCCGGCTGGAAGAGGTGCACCACGACGTCGCCGTAGTCCAGCAGGATCCATTCGGCCTGCTCCACGCCTTCCCGGCGGAGCGGCTTGCGTCCGGCCTTATCGGCCAGCGCCTCCTCAACACCTTCGGCCAGGGAACGAACGTGGATGTTCGACGTGCCGGTCCCGATCACGAAGATGTCGGTGATGGCGAGTAGATCGCCCACATCGAGGAGTTGGACATCCAGTCCCTTCTTGTCGTAGATGGCGTCAGCGGCCATCCGGGCGATCTGCTCAGCGGATATGGCGGTACTCCCTCCTGATCACAGTCTCAGTTCATGCTACCGGCACCCCGGCGGCATCCGTATAGAGATTCTCGGCCACGATATAGCGCCAAACGGAGTCTCGCACCAGGAACCGGATGGACCTTCCCGCCGCCGCCCGCTCTCGGAGGAGCGTGCCCGAGATGTCCAAGGGAACCATGTCGAGCCACTCGATGGTGGTGTCGGGGACGGACCGTTCCACCTCCTCCCGGGGCGTGCCGGGCCGAGGGGCGACCGCCAGCTGCACTCGGGAGAGAACCTCCTCCGAGCGCTCCCAGGTGGGAAGCCCGCGGGCTGAGTCGGCGCCCAGGATGAGAACCAGCTCGTCGTCGGGGTCGAACGTCTTCAGCGTGTCGGCGGTGTAGGTCCACCCGTCGCGGTGGACCTCACGTTCGTCCGCCACGAAGTAGTCGACCCCATCGACGGCGAGGCGGGTCATCGCCCACCGGTGTTTGGCGTCTGAGACTCGCCGCCCGGCCTTCTGCCAGGGCGCTCCGGCGGGCATGAACACCACCATGTCGAGGCCGAGCTGCCGGTACGCGACTTCGCCTGTGTGCAGATGAGCGAGGTGCGGCGGGTCGAACGTTCCGCCCAGGATTCCTATTCGCACCGGCCTCAGGATAGGGAACCAGCCGGAGCGCCTCGCTGATGGCCCGAAAGCGGCACGACAGGAAGGGCGCCGGATCGACGTATTGGTTCTCGAGCCGCAGAGACAGGTGCACCGCGGGCTCACCGTGGGCCAGGCCCGCTCGGCCGATCCCGGTTCCGCGGGTGACGTGGCTTCCGGCCGCTACCGCCACCTCCGACAAGTACGAGACCGATACCTTGTAGGGACCCTGGCGGATCGTGACCGACAGGGTGCCCGCCACCGAACCTGCGAACGTGACCTCGCCGTCGATGGGCGCTGCGACCGGGGTCCCGGGATCGGCCGCCAGGTCGACTCCCCAGTGCCCGGCGTAGGCTCCGACGGGCGCAAACGCCGCCACCTGCTCCCCCGGAACCGGCGACAACAGGCAGACCAAACCAACCGCCAACCACATCCCCAAACCTCCCGAGACGGCCTCGTCGACCAGGCCGCTCCCCTCTCTCGGCCAACCTATCGCAACACAATCGACGGTTGAAGCAGGTCGAGACAAGGGCCTCGACGGCACTAGCGTTGACTCGACTAACCGAACAGACGAGGTCTTGCGATGACGAAGATCCGAATCGGTCTCATGGGGTTCGGCCGGATCGGGCGGAACGTGTTCCGATTGGTCCGAAACCACCCCGACGTCGAGGTGGCGGTCATCTGTGACATAGCCGACCCCGCCGCTCTCACATACCTGTTGAAGTACGACTCGATCTATGGCCGCTATCCGGGTGAGGTGTCATACGACGACGGGATCCTGGTAGCGGACGAACGCGAGATCGCCTTCATCGGCGAGAAGACGCCGGCCGACGTGAAGTGGGCCAACTACGGAGTCGACCTCGTAGTCGAGGCGACCACCCGCTACCGCACCCGGGAGGCGAACCAGGCCCATCTCGACAACGGGGCCCGCGCCGTGATCCTCACCTCGAGCCCGGAGACACCCGGCGACATCCCAATGGTGCTCATGGGCATCAACGACGAGCTCCTCAACGAGAACCCGCCGATCGTGGCCCTTGGATCCAACACCTCGAATGCCGTCGCCCCGGTTCTTCGCACCATCGACGAGCACTTCGGAGTGGAGCGAGCCTTCTGGACGACCGTGCACGCCATGTCGAACTCCGGCCGCCTCGCCGACGTCCCGGGCGAGGGCTTCCGCTCCAGCCGCGCCGCCGGCGAGAACATCATCCCGGAGGAGACGAACTCTCCCGATATCGTCACCCAGGTGATGCCCGAGTTCGAGGGCAAACTATCGGCGGTCGCACTCAACGTGCCGGTGCCCGACGGCTCCACGGTCGATCTCGTGACGATCACCGAGAAAGCGACCACCAAAGAAGAGGTGAACGCGGCGATAAAGGAAGCCGCCGCCACCCGCTACCGCAACATCCTCGAGTACGTGGCCGATCCCATCGTCTCGTCGGACGTCCGGGCATCCACCTACTCCGGCGTGTTCGACTCCCTCGCCACGATGGTGATCGACGGGACGATGGTGAAGACCATCACCTGGTTCAACAACGGCTGGGGTTACTCGGCCCGTGTGGTGGAAGTGATCGAACGCCTCTCCGCCAATCTCATCAAGGAGTCCTGAAATGGCTGTGAAGCTCGCGATCAACGGTTTCGGACGAATCGGCCGGGCGGTATTCCGGATCATCGCCGAACGGCCCGAGTCGGACATCGAAGTCGTGGCCATCAACGACCTCGCCGACGACGACGTTCTCGCCTACCTGCTCGAGTACGACTCGGTGATGGGGCGCTTCGAGCAGGAAGTGAAGGTCGAGAACGAGGTCATGACCGTCGGCAAGCATCACATCGAGATGCTGCGTGAGACCGACCCTGCCAACCTGCCGTGGAAGGAGCTGGGAGTCGACATCGTCGTCGAGTCGACAGGCGTGTTCCGGGATCGGCCTTCGCTGGAGAAACATCTACACGCCGGTGCCAAGCGAGTCGTTCTGACCGTGCCGTCGAAGGACCCGATCGACGAGACGGTCGTGCTGGGCGTCAACGACCAAGAGCTCGACCCGTCGGACATCATCGTGTCGAACGCCTCGTGCACCACGAATTGCCTGGCACCCGTCGCCAAGGTGCTCAACGACGAGTTCGGCATCAAGCGCGGCGTGATGACCACGGTCCACGCCTATACGAACGACCAGCGACTCGCCGACGTCCCCCACAAGGACCTGCGCCGCAGCCGAGCCGCAACCGAAAACATCATCCCGACCACCACCGGCGCCGCCAAGGCGGTCGGTGAAGTGCTGCCGGAGCTACAGGGCAAGCTCGACGGCATGGCGATGCGCGTCCCGGTCCCCGATGGCTCCACGGTCGACCTGGTGGTGGAGTTGGAGAGGGAGGTCACGGCCGAAGAGGTCAACGAGGCGATCCGCCGGGCGGCCGAAGGACCGATGAAGGGGATCCTCGAGTACAGCGAGGACCCCATCGTGTCGACCGACATCATCGGCAACCCGCACTCGTCGATCTTCGACGCAGCCGGCACTCAGGTGCTGGGCGGCAACCTGGTGAAGGTGCTCGCCTGGTACGACAACGAGTGGGGCTACTCCAACCGTGTCGTGGACCTCGTCGAGCGACTCGCCGAGGTCATGGCGGAGGAAGAACGGGAGAAGTCCGAGGTCTGAGGCTTCCCTGACCGTCGGCCCGACGGTCAGGGAAGCAGGTCCAAGACCGTCTTCCTGAACTCGTTCGGCTGGAACGGCTTCGTCACGAAGGCGTCGGCACCGCCTTCGTCGGCTCTCCGCCGTGATTCCTCTTCGGCGTGGGCGGTGAGCACCACGACCGGCGTGTCACGTATCGACTCGTCGGAGCGGACGTGAGCGAGGACCTCCCAGCCGTCCATACCGGGGAGACCGATGTCGAGCACTACGAGGTCCGGCGACTCCTCGCGGACTGCCGCCAGGCCGCTCTTGCCATCGTCGCGGGTGATTATCTCGAGGTCAGCAGCGCGCAGGCACACCTCGATCAGGCGCCGGATGACGGCGGAGTCCTCGATCACCAGTATTCGATGGCCCAATGCCACACCTCACTCACAGTCGTTCGATAGGCGTGCGAGACGTTCGCACCGATGGAATATCGGCCACCCCACCCCCCGAGTTGAGGACCTCAATAGGATCTGCCCCGAGGGCGTGAGCGGGGCAGGCTGAGTTCCTCGATGAATGCCTCCAGCTGACGAAGTGTTCGCACTTCATGTACCCCCTCGCACCACCGTGCGTAGCGGCTCATAACCGAGTCCCCCGTATCCCAGTAGCTGGGAGGCTCCGGGTTCAGCCAGTATACGGCCCTCGCCTTTGCTGCGATCTCCCCCAATAGTTCGTCCTGGGGTGGGCGGTAGTTGTTGCGGGCGTCCCCCGTGATGATCACGGTGGACCGGGGTGTCACGTCCCTCCCGTACCGTTCGAGAAACGTCGCAAGTGACGTGCCGTAGTCCGAGTGGCCATCCTGGCGCACCACCTCGGCCTCGGAGGCGATCCGGGCCAGCGCCTCGGTGAAATCAGCACTGGGGCCGAAGAACTCGGTGACCTCGTCGACCGTGTCGATGAAGGCGAACGATCGCAGCTTCGAGAACTGGGTGGACATCGCATAGGTGAACTGCAGCGTGAACCGGGCGAACGTCGCCATCGATCCGGAGATGTCGCACAAGAGGAACACCTCGGGACGGTGAGGGCGGTTGATCTTGAACTGGGGGTCGATGGGGACGCCCCCCGTGGCGAGTGAGCGGCGCATCGTCTTGCGGAAGTCCAGGCGCCCTCGCCGCAGCATGCGCCGGCGACGGGCGAGTCTCGCCGCCAGCTTGCGGGTGAGAGGCACGATGGCCGCCTCCAACGCCTCCAGGTCGGCCCGAGTGGCATGCATGAGGTCGACGTCTTCGGTGAGAGGGCGGCGCAGGGTACGGGCGACCGCCTCCCTCCCCCGGTCCTCGACCAGGCGGCGGCGGATCTCTTCCTGGACGGCCTCGCGGAGTTGCTCGATCTGAGCCGCGACTTCTTCGTCGATCAACCGCTGGTCGAGTTCGGTCAGGTCACCTTCCCGCCCGCGAAGCGCCTCCCGGAGCAGGTCCTCGATCTCTTCGATGTCCAACCGGCGGAGCGTCCGGTACAGGTAGTACGTGCCGCCCACGGGCCGGCCCGGCTCGAACCCGGACAACTTGTCCACCGCCGACCCGATCGCCTCGAGCAAGCTCTCCATGTCGTTGTCGAGCAAGGCCTGCAGGAGGTTGCGACGGAGGTCGTCGAGGTCCTCCTCGCCCATGCCACCCGACGCTCCGGCTTCCCCCTTGGCTGAAGGGCCGACACCGTCGGGCCGTTCCTCACCGCGATGCGGTGCGGTGGCAAAGAAAACCTCGAACGCGGTGTCGAAAGCGGCGAGGTGGCGCTCGGACTTGACGAGAGTGGCAGCCAGCGTCGACTTCAGCCCCGACCTGTCGCCGATGTCGATCACCTCCAAGGCGCGCATGGCGTCGATCGTCTCCACCATCGAAACCGGGACTCCGGCCGCACGCAGTTCGCCGACGAAGCCGGTTATCAGCGACGTGATGGGACTGGAGGCTGACGGAGCCGTCACCGCCGGGTCAGCTCGGCCGTCGCCTTCTCGATGTCCGACTGGTACTTGAGGAGGACGTGGAGGGTGTCGGTGACCACCTCGGTGTCCAAGTGCTCAACGGCGAGGGCGAGCAGGGTGCGAGCCCAGTCGATCGACTCGGATACCGACGGCGCCTTCTTCAGGTCCATCTGGCGGATGGAGCGGACGATCCGGGCGATCTGACGAGCGAGGTTCTCGGGCAGCTCCGGGACCCGGGTGAGGAGTATCTCCTGTTCCCGTTCGGCATCGGGATACGAGATGTGCAGGAACAGGCAGCGCCGCTTCAGCGCCTCGGACAGCTCACGGGTGTTGTTCGACGTGAGCACGACGAAGGGGCGGGTGGCAGCGGTGAGGGTTCCCAGCTCGGGGATCGATACCTGGAAGTCGGACAGCACCTCGAGCAGCAGCGCCTCGGTTTCGATCTCGACCCGGTCGATCTCGTCGATCAGCAGGACGACTGGCGTCTCCGACCGGATCGCCTCCAGCAGCGGCCGAGCGAGCAGGAACTCGTCGGAGAAGATGTCGTCCTCCAGCTCGTCCCACTCCTTGTCGTGGTCGGCCTGGATGCGGAGCAGCTGCTTCTTGTAGTTCCACTCGTACAGCGCCTTCGATTCGTCGAGCCCCTCGTAGCACTGGAGGCGAATCAGGCGGCGTCCCCACATGCGGGCGAGAGACTTCGCCAGTTCGGTCTTGCCGACACCGGCCGGGCCCTCGACGAGGATCGGCTTGCCGAGGCGCTCCGCCAAGAACGCCACCTGGGCGATGCGATCGTCGGCGAGGTAGTCGACCGTGCGGAGGGATTCGGCCAGGGCGGCCGGGGAATCGATTGTTGGAACAGTCGCTGTCATACGCTCAGGAGGGGGAGACGCCAGTCTAGGTGCAGTAGCGCCTCCCCAAGTCAGGTCTACCCTGATCGGTGACAATGAAGATCATCGTCGTGGGAGCCGGCGCCGTCGGCTCCTATCTCGCCAAACTCCTCTCGTCGGAAGGCAAGGACGTCCATGTCATCGAATCCGACGAGGAACGCGCCGCCGAGATGCAAGAGGCGCTCGACGCCTTGGTCATCGTCGGCAATGGCGCATCGGCCGCCACCCTCGAAGAGGCTGGGGCTCGCAACGCCGACCTCCTGATCGCCGTCTCCAATTCGGACGGCGTCAACATCCTCGCTTGCCACACCGCCCGCCAATTGGGCGTGAAGCGAACCGTGGCCCGCATCGAGGACCCTGGTTTGCGCGAGGGTGTCGACCAACTCGGCGTGGACGTAGTCATCGACCCGAGCGCCACGGCGGCGCAGGAACTGGTCACTCTGGTGAAAGAGACGGGCGTTTCCGAGATGGTGCACTTCGCCGACGGGAAGCTCGTGCTCCTCGGCGGCATCGTGACGCCCCAATCCCCTCTTGCTCGCCAGCCTCTGAGCCAACTTCGCCTCCGCAGCGCCGAGTGGGGATGGGTGGTGGCCGCCCTGGTCCGCCATGGCAAGACGATCGTCGCCCACGGAGACACCGAGGTTCTGGCCGGCGACCATGCTCTCTTGATGACCACTTCGGACAACATCGAGCGCGCCGTCAACCTGCTCGGGCTGCGCAAGGTGCGGATCGACCGCGTGGTCGTGGTCGGGAGCACCAGGCTGGGCGAGCTCACCGCCGAGGAAATGGTCAAGAAGGGGTTCTCCGTCGTGATGGTGGACCGCGACCGAGGGAGGTGCTCGCAGCTGGCTGCTCGCCACCCGAAGGCGGTGGTCGTTCACGGCGACGCCACCGACCCCGACGTGCTGTCCGAGTTGGAGCTGGGGCCCTCTGACGCGGTTCTCGCCTTGACAGGGTGGGATGAAGTCAACATCACCGTGGCCCTCGTCGCCAAAGCGCTGGGTGCGGCGTCGACGATCGCCCGTTTCAACCGGATCCGCTATGTGTCGCTGCTTTCGGGCCTGGGTATCGACGCCGCCGTTTCCAGCCGCCTCCTCGCCGCCTCGGCCATCCTGCGATTCGTCCGCCACGGCAGGATCCAGCAAGTGGTGACGTTCTCCGACACGGACGCCGAGGCGATCGAAGTCGAGGTCAGCGAAAACGCCCCCGCCGTCGGCAAATCGCTGATCGACCTGGAGCTTCCCCGCGGGGTGGTCGTCGGCGGCATCTCGCGTGGGGAAACGACTTTCGTGCCCGACGGCTCCACGCGGATCCGGGCCGGAGATCATCTGATCTTCTTCGCCCTTCCCGACAACATCGAAGAGTCGTCGGCTCTGTTCGCCCCCTGATGATCGTCACCGCCGACCGGACCGTCCGCTCGTTGCCGCGCACGCTGTCGTACGTCATCGGCTCGGCGGTGACGGCGATCGGCGTGTTGATGCTCACCACCGCCGCACTGGCATATCTCATGGGAGAGCGAGACCCCGGACTCGGCATCCTCCTGTCCGGCCTCATCACGGTGGCTTGCGGCCTCCTCATGTGGCGCGTCTTCGGCCACGCCACGTCGCTGTCCGTCAAGGAAGGGTTCGCCACCGTCGGGTTGGCCTGGTTCGTCATCTCCGTCTTCGGTGCCCTCCCCTACCTCCTCACCAGCACGATCCCCAGCGTGACCGACGCATTCTTCGAAACCGTGTCGGGATTCACCACGACAGGGGCGTCGGTGGTGGCGAACCCGGGCGACCTGCCGCGCAGCATCGGCATCTGGCGCGGGCTCACCCAATGGGTGGGCGGCATGGGGGTGATCATCCTCTCCGTGGCAATCCTGCCGCTGCTCGGCACAGGCGGCGTGCAGCTCGCCCGAGCCGAGCTGCCGGGTGGAAAGCCGGACCGTCTCACTCCCCGCTTCAAGGAGACGGCCAAGCGCCTCTGGTTCGTCTATGTGGGGTTGACGGCGCTCACGGCGACCTTGCTGGTCCTCGGAGACCTCGACCTGTATCAGGCGGCGGTCCACGCCATGACGACCACCGCCACCGGCGGGTTCAGCACCGAGGCCAGCTCACTGGCGTCCTTCTCGCCGTACACGCAATGGGTGGTGACGGTCTTCATGTTCTTGTCGGGTGTGAGCTTCGCCCTCCACTACCGGGCGCTGCGCCAGCCGTCGATCTATCTGCGTGACTCCGAGTTCCGCCTCTACGTCGGTCTGATACTCGCCGGTGTCGTGCTGGTGGCCGGCGGCCTCCTCGCCGACACGGGCCTCACCGAGACGATCCGCAACTCCGCTTTCACCGTCGTGTCGATCGTCACCACCACTGGCTTTGCCACCACCGACTGGGGCTCGTGGCGGCCGGCGCTGCAGATCATCGTGATCGGGCTGATGTTCCTCGGTGGGATGGCGGGCTCCACGTCGGGGTCCGTGAAGACGTTCCGGGTGGGGATCCTCTCCAAGGCGGCATTCGCCGACCTGCGTCGACTGGTCTACCCGAGGGGTGTCTTCACGGTGCGGTTCGGACGTGAACGGGTGCCCGATCAGCTCCTCGAGTCGATCCAGTCGTTTTTCCTCTTCTACATGTTCCTCTTCATGACGGGCACCTTCCTGCTCACTTTCATCGACGCCAACATGTCGGAGCGGCTGGACCTCGTAACGGCGGCATCGGCGGTGGCGGCCTCCCTCGGCAACGTCGGGCCGGCCCTCGCCGATGTGGGACCGACCTCGAACTACGCCTCCATCGCCTGGCCCGGCAAGTGGCTGCTGTCGGGGCTGATGATCGCGGGACGGCTCGAGATCTTCCCCGTGCTGCTGCTGTTCACCCGCGACCTATGGCGTCGCTGAAACCAGTCACGAGGCGAACACGGCGAGCTCGTCGCGGTGGATGACCTCGTCGCCGCCGCGGCGACCCATCCTCTCTCTGACCGTAGACGCCGGCATCCGGGCCAGGCCCCGACCGATCACCTGACGGTCGGGACCCACCACGTCGACGGTCTCGCCCGCGGAGAACTTGCCGTCGACGCCGGTCACCCCAACGGGCAGCAAGGAAGTCCCCCGCTGAACGAGCGCCTCGACGGCTCCCTCGTCGATCGCGACGAAGCCCCGCACCGGCTGGCAGAAGGCGATCCACAGCTTGCGGGCGGGAAGGGAGACCCTGCGAGGCTCGACCCAGGTACCCACCGGCTTGCCTTCGGCGACGTCGCGGAGTGGGGCATCGGCGGAAGCGATGATCGTCGGGATCTGGGAGAAGGCAGCGATACGGGCGGCCTCCACCTTCGTCGCCACGCCTCCCGAGCCGAGCGGCCCAACGCCATGGAGACGGTCGAGGCGCTCGTCGGCGTGGTCCACCGCGGCCAGAAACTCGGCTTCGCCCAGGCGGGGATCCGACGAGAAGAGACCCTCCGTGTCGGTGAGGAGCACGAGAAGGGATGCGCCAACGAGGTGGGAGACGATCGCCGCCAGCCGGTCGTTGTCCCCGAAGCGAACCCCGTCGATGGCGATCGTGTCATTTTCGTTCACAACCGGGACGACGCCCTCAGTCAGCATCCGGTCGAGCGTCTGACGGGCGTAGAGGTATTGATCGCGGTTGGCGAGGACGTCGCGGGTGAGGAGCACCTGGCCGGCGACGCGCCCCCGAGTGGCGAACGCCTCGGCGTAGCTGTGCATCAGCAGTCCCTGGCCGACGGCGGCAGCCGCCTGCAAGCTGGGAACGTCGGCAGGACGGGACTTGAACCCCATCGGGGCCAGGCCTGCCGCCACGGCCCCCGAGGTGACGAGTACCGCCGACAACCCTTCGTCCCACAGGTCGGTGATCTGGCCGGCGACACGTTCGATCGCGGCCCGGTCGATTCCGGCGTCCGGGCCCACGAGGCTCGATGAGCCGATCTTCACGACTACCCGTCCGCCGTCAGGGACTGGGCGCCTCATTCGTCGTCGTCCTCCTCGTCGTCGGACACAGGTGGCGAGTACTCGAAAGTCAAGTCGCCGATCCGCACGTCGTCGCCTTCTTTTGCGCCCGCCTCGGCGAGCGCCTTGTCGACCCCGAGGCGCTCCAGTCGAGCGGCAGCCATGTCGGCGGCCTCTGGGTGAGTGAGGTCGGCGAATGCCACAGCGCGTTCCGCGCCGATCCCCTCTACGACCCAGGTGTTGCCTTCGCGCCGGATCGTGAAAGCCGCTTGCGCCGGGCGGTGGAGCACGTAGCCCGGCCGATCGGGCGCCTCCCGTTTGGCCGTTTCCACGAGGTCGGCCACGGCGTGGAGGAACTCGGGAATGCCCTCACGGGTGATGGACGAGATGAGCTTCGCCTCGGGTATCTCGGAGGCCGCATTCCGGGCTTCAGGCAGATCGGCCTTGCCTATTGCCACGAGACGGGGGCGGGCAGCGAGTTCGGGTGAATACCTCTCGAGTTCGCCGATGAGGACCTCGAGCTGTCGAGCCGGAGGGTCGGTCTGGTAGGGCGAGGGGTCCAGGAGGATCACCAGCGCCCGGGCCCGCTCGGTGTGGCGCAGGAACTCGTGGCCGAGCCCCCTGCCTTCGGCGGCTCCTTCGATCAGGCCGGGGATATCGGCGAGGATGAACTCACGGCCGTCTACCTCGACTACGCCCAGGTTCGGCTCGAGAGTCGTGAACGGGTAGTCGGCGATCTTCGGCTTGGCCGCCGATACCACCGAGATGAGGGTCGACTTGCCGGCGTTGGGGTAGCCGATCAGGGCGGCATCGGCCAAGAGCCTCAACTCGAAGACGAACGTCGCCTCACGGCCGAATTCCCCCTGCTCGGCGATCGAAGGGGCGCGGTTCGTCGGTGACATGAACGCGGCGTTGCCTCGTCCCCCGCGGCCGCCTTCGACGAGCACGACCGACTGCCCATCCGCGACCAGATCGGCGATGAGCGTGCCCTCTTCGTCGTAGATGGTGGTTCCGGCCGGCACCGACAGGATCAGGTCCTCGCCGGCCTTGCCATGCTGGAGGTCACCTCGACCGTGGGTTCCGTCGCCGGCCCGGTGGTGGGGGTTGCGGGCGTACGTGAGAAGGGACGCCATGCCTTCGTCGACACGAACGATGACGTTGCCTCCCCTGCCGCCATTGCCGCCCGTGGGCCGGCCTTTCGGGAGCCCGCGGCGGCGTTCGAAAGCAACGACCCCGGCGCCTCCGTTGCCCCCGCGAAGGTGGACGCGGACCCGGTCTACGAACACGGCGCGCCCGGGGAGCTGCCCCTGGTCAGTCGACGAGGACGTCTACCAGGCGCCGCTGATTGCGCTTGGCGTAACGGACGGTGCCCGATGAGAGCGCGTAGAGCGTGTCGTCGCCGCCACGACCGACGTTGAGACCCGGGTGGATGCGGGTGCCGCGCTGGCGAACGATGATGGCGCCGGCGTTGACGAACTGGCCGTCGAAGACCTTCGGGCCCAGTCGCTTCGCGGCTGATTCGCGCCCGTTCTTGCTGGAACCGCCTGCCTTTGTCTTGGACATCTCAATCCTCCTCGGAGGCGGCGTCCTTGTCGGCTGCCTCCGCTTCTTCTGCCTTCTTGGTCTGCCGTTTGGCCTGCGACTTCTTCTTCTGCTCGAGGGCGATGCCGGTGATCTCGAGCTGCGTGTAGGTCTGACGATGGCCCATGCGACGCCGATAACCGGTCTTCGCCTTGTACTTGAAGATGTCGACCTTGTCGCCCTTCACCTCGCCGAGCACCTTGGCGGTGACGGTGGCGTTCTCCAACTCGGAAGGGCTGGAGAAGGTGTTGCCGTCGTCGTCGACCACGAGCAACGGCCGAAACTCGACCGTTTCGCCGGCATTCTTGACACGCTCGACCTCTATTACATCGCCGGATTGCACCTTGGCCTGCTTGCCGCCGGCGCGAATGATGGCGTACATGAGTAAAGACCTCGTCGGAGAAGGATTACGAACGATCAGATTAGCAGTGGCGCATGACCACCAACAAAGGAGTCGGTAGGCGGTGTCCGCCTCCCGACGACCCTTCAGTCCGTGTCGACAGCCGCGCCCACCACGGGCAAGCCATTCTTCACGGCTTCCTCGTTCAACAGAACCCCTCTCCCCTCGCAATGAGGGCACGGCTCGGAGAAGTGCTCCAGTAGGCCGGCGGAAACGTTCTTTCTCGTCATCTCCACCAGACCGAGCTGGGACACATCGAAGACCTGAGTGCGGGTCTTGTCCTTGGCGAGCGTCTCCTTGAGCTTGCGAAGAACCAGTTGCTGGTTCTTCTCCTTCTCCATGTCGATGAAGTCGATGACGATGATCCCGCCGATGTCCCGCAACCGCAGCTGGCGGCCGATCTCCTCGGCCGCTTCGAGGTTGTTCTGAAGGACGGTCTCCTCGAGGCTCGAGGAGCCGACGAACTTGCCGGTGTTGACGTCGATGACGGTGAGGGCTTCGGTCCGGTCGATCACCAGGTGTCCCCCGGACGGCAGGTAGACGCGACGTTCCAACGCCTTCCGTAGTTGGTCGTCGACGTGGTACCGCTCGAACAGCGGCATCTCGTCCTCGTACAGATGCACCTTGGACACGAGGTCGGGTGCGGTCGCACGCAGGTATTCGACTACCGCTTCGTAGGCGGCCTTGTCCTCGACGAGCATCCGGCGGAAGTCGGGGGTGAAGTGCTCGCGGATGACCCGGATGAGGAGATCGGGTTCCTCGTAGATGACCCGCGGGGCGCCGCCTTCGGCCGCCTTCTCTTTGATCTCCTCCCAGGTCTTGACCAGACGGGAGATGTCGGCGGCGATGTCCTCGGCGGAGGCGTGGAGCGCCGCTGTGCGGACTATGACCCCGAACCCCTCTGGCTTCACCTTCTCGATCACATCGCGCAGTCGCGTCCGCTCCTCCTCCGGAAGCCGGCGGCTGATGCCGTTCGTGTCGGAATCGGGGACGAGCACCAGGTACCGGCCCGGAAGGGACGGGTTGCCGGTGAGACGGGCGCCCTTGGCGCCCATCGGGTCCTTGACCACCTGGACGAGGACTTCGTCACCTTCCTTCAGACTCTCCTCGATGCGGGGCGGGCCCTTGGGGTACTTCTTCTTGTCGTAGGCGACGTCGGCGGCGTAGAGGACACCGTTCTTCTGGGCCCCGAAGTCGAGGAACGAGGCCTCCATCCCGGGGAGGACGTTGCGAACCTTGGCGAGGTAGATGTTGCCGACCATCGACGTCCGGTCGGGGCGAGCGACGTAGTGCTCGACGAGGACCGGGCCTTCCAGGATGACGATCTGGGTCTGGCCGTTGGCGGCGCGGACGAGCATCTGCCGGCGACCGACGTCGGTGGGGATGATGATCTCTTCATCGACGGGACGTCGACCGTTGGATCGTCCTCGAGGGGTGCCGGGTTCGGAACGGCGCTTCTTCGACTTGTCGGGCTTTTCTTTGACCCGATCGGCTTTGGCGGGCGGCGGCTTCTCAGCCGCTTCCTCTACTCGGCGAACCTCGACGGTCTGGCCACCGATGCGGAGGATCTTCCGCTCCTCGACGACATCGGTCGACGATTTCTTGAGCACCGTCGGGGTGCGGCGACGGAAGAATGGCATTGATGTTCACTCCTATAGGTCTGCGGTTGACACGGCCGGCGCGATGACCTGGCGACACCGGCGGTCTGGACGGGGAGTCGAGTGAACGCCACCAGGGTGGATCCGGCGGTCGAACCATGGATCGATCTGAAAAAGCCGATTCCAGTCCGAAGGGACGGGAGTCGGCGGGAAGAGAATCGCAGAGGCGTCACCGTCAAACTCCGAAGATGGGCCGCATCGCGTGCGGCGCTGCAAAGGATTCTACCACGCGGCAGGGATGGTCCCAGGTCACGAATCGATGGCCAGCTCTTCCTGCTTCCCCTCCTCCGGGGAGTAGCACTGACGGCATCTCGCCTCGTACGCGCCAGTTGCACCCAACACAACGAGATCGTCGGATCGCACGATTCTCTGCGTGTACAGGGCGGGACCTCCGCATCGGTGGCACACGGCGAGCGTTTTGGTGACGTATTCGGCCCGACCGCAGAGCGAGGGAATCGGCTCGAACGGGCGGCGCAGGTAGTCGAGGTCGAGCCCGGCGACGATCACCTGCATGCCCGTCGACGCGAGGTGGTCGGCGACATCGACGAGCTCGTCATCGAAGAACTGGCCCTCGTCGATGCCCACGACCTCGGTGCGGTCGTCGATCGACATGAGCAACTCCTTCGCCGATTCCACCGGCTGGGCGGCGACCGACAGCGCCGAGTGCGACACCACCTCCTCTGTCGCGTACCGATCGTCGAGCGCGGGTTTGAACACCTGGACGGGGATGCGGGCGATCGCCGCCCGAGTGACCCGACGGATCAATTCCTCGCTCTTTCCGGAGAACATCGGACCGCAGATGACTTCGATCCACCCGCGATCACCTCGACGCCACATCATCGGTGCGAGAGTAGCCCCTAGTCGACGGTCGGCAGTGAGGTTCGGCCGTCAGACCACGTACTGCTCGCCGGGGACCGGAGAGCGGCGCAGCCAGATCGAGTTCACGATGCCCAAGGCGAAAGCGAGCGACATGAACGCCGACCCTCCGAGGCTGAGGAACGGGAGCGGCAGACCGGTGACGGGCGTTATGCCCATCGTCATGCCGATGTTGATGAAGATGTGGAACATGAACGTCGCCGCCACGCCGATGGCGATCAACGCCCCGAACCGGTCGCGGGCGTTGGCGGCGATCACCAGAATCCGCCATATCAGGATCATGTAGGCGAAGAGCACAACGACCCCCCCGACGAACCCGAGTTGTTCGGCGACGGCCGTGAATATGAAGTCGGTCTCCTGTTCCGGCACGTAGTGGAAGTTGGTCTGGGTTCCCTTGAACAGGCCCCTCCCCAACAGCTGACCGGACCCAATGGCGAGCTTCGACTGGGCGAGGTTGTAGCCGATCCCCTGTGGGTCGACGGTGGGATCGACCAGTACGCGGATGCGATTCAGCTGGTAGTCGGCGATGGCACCGATCCGGAAGAGAACGACCGTGATGGCCGTGCCCGCCCCCACCAGTGTGAGGAGCTGGCGCCACGATGCGCCGGCGGCGAAGAGCATCGCCATCATGACGAAGACGAAGACGAGCATCGTCCCCAGGTCCGGTTGCTGATAGATCAGGCCGGCGGGAAGAGCCACCGTCAGGATCACCAACCCGATCTTGGACCATGTCAGGTCGGGCCGGACGTCGTCCCGGTTCTGGGGGGACAGGATGGAGGCGAGTCCCAGCACCACAACGATCTTCGCCACCTCGGCGGGCTGGAGATCGAATGGCCCGAGCTCGATCCAGCGCTGGGCGCCGTTTCGCTCCGGGAAGAAGAAGACGGCGATGAGGAGCACGACGACCACGCCGTAGATGTACGGAATGAGGGCCCGGTACTCGCGGTAGTCGATCATCGACGCCACCAGGTACAGGACGATGCCGGCGGCGACGAAGATCATCTGCCGCTCCATCGAGAAGGTGCCGGACGACCGGGTGGCGGAGTAGATCATCACCAGCCCGAAGATGGCCAGGACGACCATCGTGGCGAACAGCACCCAGTCGGGGCGATTCCCACGCCGTTCGGATACGGCCTCTCGGGCGGCACGGGCGATGGTGGCCATCAGTCGGCGTCCTCTCCCTCGACGATCGGCGTGGGCTCGTTGCCGAACAGGTACTGCAGGATATGACGGGCAACCGGTGCTGCGACCTGGCCGCCGCTGCCGCCTTCGTCGATGAGCACGACCACGACGTACTCCGGGTTGGAGAGCGGGGCTACCCCGACGAACCAAGCGTGGTTGTCTCGGTTCGGGGAGGTCTGGCCGGTACCCGTCTTGCCGCCGACTTCCTCCACCCCTTCCCCGAAGTCCTCGAAGGCCGCCCGGGCGGTGCCGGCCGACACGACGCGACCGAGGTCGGTGAGAAGCGACCGCCGCACTGCCGGGTCGATGTCGACCTCCCGGACGATCTCCGGCTGGTGCTCGTAGGTCACCTCTCCGGACGAGTCGACGACCGACCTGACCACTGCCGGGCGCAGGACGTCCCCGCCATTGACCAAGGCGGCGTAGGACACGGCCACTTGCAGAGGGGTGGCCGTCAAGGCGCCCTGGCCTATGGCGAGGTCCATCAAGTCGCCGCCGAGGAAGGGACTGGCCAGCTCCAGGCGACTGGGGTCGAGGCGCGGTGCGGAATTCGGGTTCTCGAGCTGATACTCCTTCCACTGCTCGAACAGCTCCGGGGTGGGAATGACCCCGGCTGCTTCACCGGTCAGGTCGATGCCGGTGGGCTGACCGTAGCCGAGATCCCGGGCGAAGTCCTGGAGGGCGTTGACGTTCATCGAGTTCCGGTTCTGCCACACACCCAGCGCAACGGACCAGAAGTAGATGTTGCAGGACTGCTCGAGGGCCCCGTGGAGGTCCAGCCAGCCCTTGTCGCCGTCGTACCAGTCGCTCTTCTCCTGGGGCGAGCCGTCGGCGAGGCTGGGGAGCTCCAACGTCCCGTCACAGTGGACGATCCGGTTCTCGGGGTCGACGCCCTCCACGTCCTGGGGGAAAGGGAACTGGAACTGTTCGGCCGCGGTGTAGGTGATGGCCTTGAACGTGGAGGCGGGCGGATACAGACCGCTCACCGCGAGGTTGTTGAAGGCCTGGCTCTCCCGGAGTCGGTCGAAGGTCTCTTGGTCGAGGCCCGAGACGAACTGCTGCGGATCGAACGTCGGAACCGAGGCGAGCGCCAATACCTCGCCGGTTTGGGCATGGAGGACGACGGCGGCAGCGCGCTTCGTCTCCGAGTACACCTCCTCGCCTCTGGCGAGATTCGCGGCCTTCACCTCGTTGGACAGCTCGATACCGTCCACCAGCGCCCGACTGACGACCTCCTGCAGTTGCAGGTCTAGCGACAGGTAGACGGAGTCGCCGATCTTGGGGGGAATCTCGGGCTTCGCTTCGATGATCTCGCCACGAGCCACCCGATACTCGAAGATCCCCGGCTCGCCGCGCAGATACTCGTCGTAGACGGCTTCGACACCCAGCTTCCCGATGCGGACGTTCGGATCGAGGTCGGGGTTCTTCTCGAGGTCCTGGGCGGTGGGCAGGCCCAGGTGACCGGTCACGTGGGCCAGATCGGGCCCAGCCAGGTACACCCGTTCGGGCACCTTGATGATGTCGACGCCGGGCAGGTCCTCCAGGCTGCGCGCCAGCTCGAAAGCGGTGTCGACCGACACCGTCCCGACGGTGAATCGTCCGTTGATGCCGGCCGCCTCGTACATCTCGTCCAATTCGGCGGCCGGGATGCCGAGGATGGCGGAGAGGCGCTGGATCAGCTCGTCCCGCTGGGCGATGGGTATGAAAGTGCGGTCGACCTCGACGGCGGGAACGTAGCGGCTGGTCACGACCAGCTTGCCGCTGCGGTCGTAGATGTCGCCGCGCGGGGCCTCGTATTTGCGTGTCTGCCAAGCAAGCTCCTGGGCTTCCTGGGCGATGGCAGCACCCTCGGCGACCTGCACGAACCAGAGCCGGAGCACGAGGATGGCGAACATCGCCATGAACGAGAACCCGATGACTGCGAGACGAACGCTGTATCTCACAACAGCCCCCGCACCTTGCCTCTGATCAGTCGGTTCATCAAGGGTGCCACGGCAAAACTCAACACGAGGTTCGAGAGGGGGACGAAGATCAGCCGCCTACCGAGACCCGTGCTGATCAGGCCACCCTGGCCGAAAAGCGTACCGACGACGAGGAACAAGGCGACCCCCGCCAATGTCAGCGCCGCTACCCACAGCGCAATGGCCAGTGGCCCGATGTCGACCCGATGCGCCGTCTTGACGGCGATGTAGCCGATCACGGTGAAGACGGCTGCCCGCAAGCCGAGGGCGGTCGAGCCGAGCATGTCGACGACGAGCCCGCCCGAGAACGCCATGACCAGGACTCCTTCACGGGGAAGGTCGGTGGTGGCGAGAAGGATGATGACGAGCAGGACGAGATCGGGTGTGACGAAGCTGAAGCGGCTGAACAGCGTCGTCTGGAGGATCACCGCCACGACGAGACACGCCAGAGGAACGAGGAGGAGGCGTGCTCTCATCCGTCGGCCGTGGTGGTGTCGGGGGTTTCGGTCGTGTCGGTCGTCTCCCCTCCCGTGAGGTCGGTGGTCGCCGGCTCATCTTCACCACCCGACTCCTCAGCGTCATCCGACCGCACAGTCCCTATCTCTTCGCTGGCCGGCCAGGCCAACACCACCACGACACGCAGAGACTCGACGTCTACGAAGGGCCGCACCCGAGCAGTGAGGGCGGTCGACTGCGGCGAGGCTGCCTCGACTACTTCGCCCACGGCCAGGCCGGGAGGGAACGTGTTGGCAGCAGTGACGACCTGATCGCCCTCCTTGACCGAAGCCCGCGCATCGAAGATGTCGAGAGTCATCTCTGGAGATCCCGGGTTCCCTCCGAGGAGACCGGTCTGGGAACCGACGAGGACGCTGATCTTGTTGCGGCTCGCCTGGATGGGCACGACGATGGCGGTGTCCGGGGATGCCTGGGTCACGGTCCCCACGACGAACCCGTACACGTCGATGACGGGTTGTCCCTCGATCACCCCGTCGTTTACGCCCTTGTCGATCTGGAACGCGAGGTCGAACTGGTCAGGGCGGCCGATGACGTTGGCGGGCGTGCGCCCCACCTCGATCTGCTCGAGGTCGAGGTCGTAGAGGGCCTCGAGGGTCTCGAGCCTGGCCAAGGCATCTCCCGCCTCGGCCAGTTTCGCCTGCGCCTCGGCGAGCTCGGCGCGAAGGGCCTCGTTGGTCTCCCGAAGCGAGGTGATGTCAGAGAGGCCGTCGATGAAGTCGGCGACCGGGTCGATGACCGCGCTGGCGCCTCGCTGGAGCGGGGCGAGAAGGGTCTGGACCCCGCCCCGCATCACGCTCACCACCCCCTCGCCTTGCGAACGGATGTCGAAAGTCATGAGCAGGATCGCCACCACGACGAGGGTGATGAAGGTCGGGAGTGAACGGTCGGATCGGTCGAGGGTGGTCATGGCTCGCTCGGGTCAGACCTCGTGCGTTCTCCTGACGCACCTCCGTACTCGGCACGTCACGGCCGCGACGACGAGACGAGCACTCCCTGCAGTGTGTCGAACTCCTCGAGGCACTTCCCCGACCCGAGCACCACCGACTGGAGGGGCTTGGCGGCTGTCACGATCGGCATGCCGGTCTCGGACGCCAGGCGATGGTCGAGGCCGACCAGCATCGCTCCCCCGCCGGTGAGCACGATCCCTCGCTCGACGATGTCGGCGGCGAGCTCGGGAGGAGTCTTGTCCAGGGTGTACTTCACCGCGTCGACGATGGCCTGCGTGGGCTCGTCGATCGCTTCTCGAATCTCAGGACTCGTCAGGGTCACGGTCTTCGGCAGCCCCGTCACCAGGTCGCGGCCGCGGACCTCGGCCGAAGGCTCGTCCGCATATGGCCAGGCGGACCCGATCGCCATCTTGATCTGCTCGGCCGTGCGCTCGCCGATGAGCACGTTGTGCTCCTTCTTGACCCAATCGATGATCGCCTCGTCGAGTTCGTCGCCTCCCACGCGGATGGACCGGGATACGACGATCCCGCCGAGAGAGATGACGGCGACTTCGGTGGTGCCACCGCCGATGTCGACGACCATCGACCCGGATGGCTCGCCGATCGGCAGGCCGCAGCCGATGGCGGCGGCCATCGGCTCCTCGATCGTGTAGGCACGCCGTGCTCCGGCGTGGTAGGCGGCCTCCTCGACTGCGCGTCGCTCAACAGGAGTGATCCCCGAGGGGACACAGACGACGATGCGCGGCCTCGCCCAGCGGCGACGGTGCACCTTCTGGATGAAGTACCGCAGCATCTTCTCGGTGATGTCGAAGTCGGCGATGACACCGTCACGCAGCGGGCGAATGGCGGTGATGCTGGCCGGGGTACGGCCGATCATCCGCTTCGCCTCCATGCCGACAGCGAGAGCGCGTCCGTTTTGTGAGTTGACGGCGACCACGGACGGCTCATTGAGGACGATCCCTTGGCCCCGCACGAACACGAGCGTGTTCGCAGTGCCCAGATCGATAGCCATGTCCTGGCCGGCGAACGAGAAAAGCGAATCGGCCATAGACCTTCTCTAACCGGGGAAGCCCAAAGTGTAGGCCATGCCCCGACGAAGACGCTATTCGGCCGACAGGCGGTCGGAAACCTCGATCAAGGGAAGAACAGGGCGAGTTCGCGGGCGGCACTTTCGGGGGAATCCGACCCGTGGACCAGGTTCTCTGTCACCACCAATCCGAAGTCACCGCGGATCGTGCCGGGGTCGGCATCGAGGGGGTTGGTGGCGCCCATGATCTTCCTCGCCACCGAGACGGCGCTCTCGCCGGACCACTGCATGGCCACCACCGGACCGGAGGTGATGAAGGCGAGCAACTCCGGGAAGAACGGCTTCTCGACGTGTTCGGCATAATGCCGGCGGGCAAGGTCCTCGTCGATCGTGAGGACGCGGATCTGGTCCAGGGTGAGGCCCTTGCGCTCGAACCGGCTGATTATCTCCCCGACGAGACCGCGCCGGACGCCGTCGGGCTTCACCATGATGAATGTGCTCTCTTTGGACATGGCCGGCAAGGGTACCGGCCCGCGGCCAGATCTCAGAGTGCGCCCGCAGCCTTGAGAGACCGCCGAACCTCCCCAGCCACGTAGATCGAGCCGGCGACGAGGACGGCGCCATCCGACCCGGCCTTCTGACGCGCCACCTCGAGAGCCGAAGCGGGATCCCCGCCCGCCTCGACAGGCACCTCCACCAATTTGGCGACACGCGCCGCCACCTCCGAAGCGGGCACGGGACGATCCCCGGCGACGGCTGTTGTGACGACTGCGTCCACGCGCCCGGCGATGTGGCCGATCATCGACTCCAGGTCCTTGTCACCCATCACACCAACGACCAGCACCCAGCGAGTAGTGGGGAACTCCTCGGCGAGAGACCGGTCGAGGGCGGCGAACCCGGCTGGGTTGTGCGCCCCGTCGAGCATCACGAGAGGCTCGCGGCCCACGATCTCCATTCGCCCGGGAGCGGTGAAGGCAGCGACGGCCTCCTCGACAGCTTCCTGATGGAGCCGCCGTCCGAGGAGCGCCTCCACGGCTGCTACCGCGACGGCGGCGTTGTGGGTCTGGTGACGGCCGTGCACCGGGAGCAGTAGATCGCGATAGTCGGTCTCGGCACCATGGATGTGCATGTGCCAGCCGCGCACGGCGGGCCTGGCGTCGACTGAGTAGTCCCTGCCGTAGGCGCGATGTTCGATGCCCAGGTCCCGGGCGGTGGACACGGCGATCTCGAACACCGCCTCGGGCAACTCTCCGGTGACGAGAATCGAGCCCGGCCCGGCGATGGCGAGTTTTTCAGTGGCGATCTGCTCCACCGTGGTTCCCAGATACTCCGTGTGCTCGAGATCGACCCCGGTGAGAACGGCGACGTCGGAGTCGACGACATTGGTGGCGTCCAGGCGGCCGCCGAGACCGACTTCGATCACAGCCGCCTCGACCGCCTGGTCGGCGAAGAAGGCGAACGCCGACGCCGTGGTGAGCTCGAAGTAGGAGAAACGCAGGCCCTCGTTTCGCTCTTCGAGCAGGTCGGCGAACACCGCCACGTCTGTCACCGCCTGAGCGAACTCCTCGGGAGTGGCGGTCCGCCCGAAAGCCCCCAACCGCTCCTCCACTGCTTCGAGGTGGGGCGAGATGTACGTGCCGGCGTTTAGTCCGTGGGCGAGGAGGAGCAGAGCCGACATCCGGGTCGTCGAGGTCTTCCCGTTCGTGCCGGCGACATGGATGATCGGGTAGCCCTCATGGGGTGAACCCATCGTCTCGACCAGCAGCCGGATGCGCTCGAGCCCAGGCTGCATACCGGCCCCGATGTGGGCATCGAGATAAGCGAGTGCTGCGGCGTAGTCCATGCGAACCAGCGGAGGTTAACCATCGCCGGGAAGATGACGAGAGGGCCCCGGATCACCCCGGGGCCCTCTCTCTGGGGCACTGTCTGACGGGGGGCCGTCAGTCGGTTGCCTCCTCATCGGGCTTGCGGCCCGTGACCAAGACGAGACCGAAGCCTGCCAACAGCGCCGCGATGGCGGTCTGGGCCATGCTTCCGGACTCCAGCCCCGTGAAGGGGAGGGTGTCCTCGGTCTGCGGATCGGTCGTTGCCGTTTCTTCGTCGACCTCCGGCTCCGGCGTCGACCCGTCGTCAGTCGGGACCTCCGTGTCGCTCGTCTCCGGCTCTTCCGGCGTCTCGGGCTCTTCCGGGGTCTCCGGAGTCTCGGGGGTCTCCGGGGTCTCCGGAGTCTCCGGCTGCTCAGGAGTCTCCGGCTGTTCCGGTTTCTCCGGCTGCTTCGGGTCGTCGCAGTCGACGTCGTTGACCACCGTGACCGAGATCAGTTGCCCGTCCACGAAGTCCGCCGGCACGGCGATCTCCTTCGGCAGAGTCGACTCGTACGTGCAGCCCTTGGGGAGGCCGATCACGACCTCGCTCACCGGGACCACGCTTCCGGCGTAATCGGTGACGTCCACCGGCTCACCGGGATCGACGGTCACGTTGCCGACGATGAAGTCGACATCGACACCCGCCTTCGAGATCCTGTCGCCGGTCCACTTCTTCTCGAGAGCGAGATGGATCTTCGGCTCAGCCGGCGGCTCCTCCTCGCACTTGACGGTGTTGGTCACCTCGACCTTCAGCACCTCGCCGTCGTCGTAATCGGACGGCACCGGGTACGTGGCCGGGAGATCCGACTCGTAGATACATCCGGCGGGCAGACCCGTCACCATCTCCTCGAGCTCGACGTCGCTCCCGGCATAGGCGGTGACATCAACGGCGACTCCCGGATCGACGGTGACGCCGCCGACCTTGAAGTCGACATCCACCTGCGACAGGTCGATGTCATCACCCTCCCAGTCCTTTGTCAGCAGGAGCTTGATCGCCTCCGGCTCCGGCTTCTCGCAGTCGACGTCGTTCTTGGCCGTGACGTAGATCTTGTCGTCCTTCTTCGGAACGTATACGTCCTTCGGCAGGTTGGACTCGTAGGTGCATCCTGCGGGGAGGCCCGAGACCTCCTCGGTGATGGTCACGTTCTGCCCGGCGTACTGGGAAACGTCGATCCACTGTCCGGGCGAGTAAGGCCCGTTGCCGTTGACGTAGAAGGAGGCGGTGGCATAACCACGGTTGTCACCCTTCCACTTCTTGGTGATCTTGACCTTGACCTCGGGCGTCTTCTCGCAGGTGACCTTGTTCTTCACCTTGATGGTCTTGTGCCCGTCATTGGGCAACTGGACCGAGTAGGGAAGATCGGACTGCCATGTGCACCCAGCGGGCAGGTCGACTACGTCCTCGGAGAGGTTGATCGTCTTGCCGGCGTAGTTGGTGACGTCGACCGCCTGACCGGGCGCATAGGGCCCCTCGCCGTTGATGTAGAAGAGAGCCTGGGCCGAGCCCTTCTTGTCGCCCTCCCACTTCTTGTCGAAGGTGACCTTCACCTCCTTCGGCGGCTTGGGCGACTGGCCCTTGCAGACGATCCAGTGACTGACGTCGGGGTACTTGCCGTTGTTGTTCTTCGGCAGGGGATAGTCCACCCCTGCCTTGGGTAGTTCGTAGACCTC
>Ga0207873_1001266_pt1 | contig 24889 bp, 22 predicted proteins | sample BGWIniCompost_FD_187373 | JGI IMG/M metagenome (GOLD analysis project Ga0207873, IMG submission 187373) | Cellulose adapted compost microbial communities from Newby Island Compost Facility, Milpitas, CA, USA - BGW Initial Compost (SPAdes)... ...
GAACCGCCTCGACGTCGCGTGGACGCGCGTTCCGGCCCGTAGGAGCGGCTTCAGCCGCGACCGGGTGGCCGGGTGCGACCGCATCGCATCCCCTGGCCGCATGTCGGGCGCGGCCACCTGCGGTTTTCGGCGGAGCCAGCGAGGGTCCGGCGGGAGGAACACGCCGACGGGTGACGTCGCACCGGGAGGAAGTCGCGGCTGAAGCCGCTCCTACAGGCGGGAGGCGGAAGCCATGCCGGACTACTCGAAGTCGTAGTTCATCACCGGGCTGGCCATGGCCAGGAAGTGGCCCTCGACGTAGTCCACGCCCGAGGAGAACAGGATCGACATGCTCGCCGCGTCCTGCACGTACTCGGCGATGGTGCGGATGCCCAGCTCGCGCGCGCGCCTGGCGATCTCGCGCACCTTGGCCTGGTTGTCCTCGTTGCGCGGCAGATCCTCGATGAAGCTGCGGTCGATCTTGAGCATGTTCGGCTTGAGGTGGGTCAGCAGCTGGAACGAGTCCAGGCCGACGCCGAACTGCTCCAGTGCCAGGCGCGTGTCGAAGCGGCCGATCGCCTCGGCGAAGGCCTGGGTCGCCTTGAGGTGGGTGAAGACCTTGGCCTCGGGAAGCTCCAGCACCAGGTACTCGCCGGGTACCCCGTGGGCCTGCAGCTGCTCGCCGATGAAGTCGGCCAGCGACGGGTCGTCGAGCGCGGCCTGGCTCACCTTCACCAGCAGCGTGGTGGGGCGGTTGGCGGCGATGCGCTGGCCGAGCACGGCGATCGCCTGCCGGACCACGGTGCGGTCGATCTCGCCGAGCAGGCCGTGCTCCTCGGCGATCTGCAGGAACGCCCCCGGGGCGATCAGCTGGCCATCGCCCGGGTCCAGGCGCATCAGCGCCTCGTAGGTGGCACCGGTGTCGCCCTGCAGGTTGATGATCGGCTGGTAATGCAGCACCAGGCGGTTGTTGTCCAGCGCGTCGCGCAGGCGCGCCACCCAGGCGCGGACGTTCTCCTGCTCGGCGCGGTCCACCGCCGCCGGGTCGAAGATCTCCACCCGGTTGCCGCCCACGCCGATGGCCGATTCCACGCCATGCGCCGCCTTGGCCAGCACCTGCGAGACGCTGGCGATCTTCTCGCCGATCTGCACGCCGCCGATGCTGGCGGTGATCACGCTCGAGCGGCTGCCGATCGAGACCAGCTCGGCGGCAAAGGCCTCGCGGATGCGCTCGGCCACGGCGGAGGTCGCGGCGTAGTCGCTGCCGCGCATCAGCACCGCGAGGGTGTGTTCGGAGAACCGCGCGGCCACCGCGCGCCCGTCGTCGAGCTCGGCCGCCAGCGTGTGGCGCAGGCGCTCGGCGATCGCGGCCAGCAGGGCGTCGGCGGAGTCGAGCCCGATGTCCCCGAGCAGCCGGTGGTAGTGGTCGGGCTCGATCATCAGCAGGCCGTGCTGGCCGTTGTTCTGGCCGGCGTCGCCGACCGCGTCCTCCAGCGACAGCAGGAAGGTGGGCCGGTTGAGCAGGCCGGTGACCTGGTCGCGCTGGCGCAGTTCCTCCAGCTCGTGGGCCAGCTCCGGGTCGAGTTCCTGGCGGCGGAACACCACCTGCAGGCAGGGCTCGCCCTCGTATTGGGCCTGGGTGAATTCCATCGAGGCGGCGAAGGCGTTGCCCTCCAGGTCGCGCGCCTCCAGCTCGTAGCGCGGCGGCGGCGGCTCGCCCTTGGCCAGCGACTTGAGCAGCTGCTTGAAGTCGTCCACGTGCTGCGGGCCGACCATGTCCAGCAGCGACATCCCCTCGACGTCCTCGAAGCTCTCGTAGCCGAACATCTCCAGGTAGGCGCTGTTGGCGCGGATGTGCATGCCCTCGTGGATGTAGGCGATCGGGTCGCGCGAGGACTCGATCAGGGCATCGCAGCGGCGCTCGGTCTCGCGCACCCGGGCCTCGAGCCGGCGCTGGGCGCGGCGGGCCTCGAGGTCGTCCCACTCGTTGCGGACCTGCGACAGCACCTGCTGCGGCCGGTGGCGCAGCGCCACCGCGCGCGCGCCGGCGGTGAGCACCGCGTCGTATTCGCTCTCGTCCAGGCGATCGGCGATCGCGATCACCGGCAGGTCCTTGCCGGTGCCGGTGACCAGCTGCATCGCCTCGTCGAACGCAAGCGAGGGAACGTTGAGCGCCGCCAGCACCAGGTCGGCCGGCCCGGCGAGCGCCGAGGCCAGCTCCTCGCGCGTGGCCGCGCGCACCGGGCGCACCGCGATCCCGGCGTTGCGCAGCCCGCTCACCAGCGCTTCGGCGTCCTCGACCCGCTGGTCGACGATCACCAGGCGCAGGGCGTTGTCCGACTTCTTCGACATTCGAATCTCCCCGTCCAGCGCCGGTTATGCCATGCCGTCGCCGGTCGCGTCCATGACGGGGATCATAACGGCCGCTTCGAGGCGTCGCCGGCGACTTCCCGCACCAGGCGCGGCAGCAGGTAGCCGGGCAGGCGCGTCCTGAGCTGCCCGTGCAGGCGTCGTGCCTGCGCGTCGGGCACCTCGAAATGGGCGGCGCCGGCGACGCGGTCGAGCTGGTGGAGGTAGTAGGGCAGCACGCCGGCGGCGAAGCTGCGTTCGTGCAGTTCGGCCTGGGCCTCGAGCGAGTCGTTGACCCCGCGCAGCAGCACTGCCTGGTTGAGCAGCGTCGCCCCGGTCGCGCGCAGGCGGGCCATGGCCGCGTCGACGTGGACGTCGAACTCGCGCGCGTGGTTGGCGTGGACCACGATCGCCACCGGCCAGGGCAGGGAGGACAGCCAGGCCAGCAGGGCGTCGTCCACCCGCTCGGGCAGGACCACGGGCAGCCGGGTGTGGACGCGCAGCCGGCGCACGTGGCCGATCCGGGCCAGCGGCGTGGTCAGGGCCTCGAGCCGGGGTGTGGCCAGGGACAGCGGATCGCCGCCGGACAGGATCACCTCGTGGATCGAGGCGTCGGCCCGGATCGCGTCGAGCGCGGCCGCCCAGTGCCCGGCGGCGGCGGTCTGCTCGGCGTAGGGGAAGTGGCGGCGGAAGCAGTAGCGGCAGTGGACCGCGCAGCTGCCGGTGGCCACCAGCAGCGCGCGTCCGTGGTACTTGTGCAGCACGCCGTGGCCGGCGACGGCGCCGGCGTCTCCGACCGCGTCGAGCGAGAAGCCGGGCGCCGGCCGCAGTTCCTCGTCCAGCGGCAGCACCTGGCGCAACAGCGGGTCGTGCGGGTCGCCGTGGCGCATGCGCGCCACGAAGCCGCGCGGCACCCGCAGCGGGAACGCGGCGCAGGCGGCGTCCGAGGCGTCGACCAGGCCGGCCAGGCCGAGCACCGACAGCAGCTCGCCCGGATCGCGGATGGCGTCGCGCCAGGCTTGCTGCCAGCCGGACGGCTGCAGCGGGACGGAGGCAGCAGGTATCATGGGCGGTCTGCGATTCGCGTGCCGGCCGCGCCGGCACTGTTCCCCATCATTCTAGCCGCCCGCGGGCGGCCCCCTTCTGCAGGAGACCCCATGGCCACCCTGGGCATGAACGACGTGAAGAACGGCCAGAAGATCCTGGTCAACAACGAGCCGGCGATCATCACCGACACCGACTACGTCAAGCCGGGCAAGGGCCAGGCCTTCACCCGCGTGCGCTACCGCCTGATCAAGTCCGGGCGGGTGCAGGAGATCACGCTCAAGTCCACCGACTCGCTCGAGGCGGCGGACGTGATCGACACCGACATGCAGTACCTGTACAGCGACGGCGAGTACTGGCACTTCATGAACCCGGAGACCTTCGAGCAGGTGCAGGCCGATGCCGCGGGCATGGGCGGCGCCGAGAAGTGGCTCAAGGGCGAGGAGACCTGCGTGGTGACCCTGTGGAACGGCACCCCGATCGCGGTCACCCCGCCGAACTTCGTCGAGCTCAGGATCACCCAGACCGATCCGGGCGTGCGCGGCGACACTTCGGGCGGCGGCGGCAAGCCGGCCACGCTCGAGACCGGCGCCGTGGTCCGCGTGCCGCTGTTCGTGGGCCAGGACGAGGTCATCCGCGTCGACACCCGCTCCGGCGAGTACGTCAGCCGGGTCAAGTAAGTCCCGGGCCGTGGCCCGGCCGCCCGCCGCCCGCCCGGACCCGGTTCCTGCGTGGCGGTCGCGTCCGCCGGATCCGGCGCGCGCGCGGGTGCGGGCCGGCTGCAACCTGATTGCCGCGGCGACCTGACACAATGGGCCGCATGACCGACATTCCTGCCCCCCAGACCTGCGACCTGCTGATCGAGGCCGGCCACGTGGTGCCGGTCGAGCCCCACGGGGTCGTGCTCGAGGACCATGCGGTCGCGGTGCGCGACGGCGCCATCGTGGCCCTGCTGCCCACCGCCGAGGCACGGCGGCGCTTCGCCGCCGCCGAGACCGTGTCGCGGCCGGATGCGGTGCTGCTTCCCGGGCTGGTCAACGCCCACACCCACAATCCCATGACCCTGATGCGCGGCGTCGCCGACGACCTGCCGCTCAAGGTCTGGCTGCAGCAGCACATCTGGCCGATCGAGGGTGCGGTGATCAGCCCGGCCTTCGTCGAGGACGGCGTGACCCTGGCCATCGCCGAGCTGCTGCGCGGCGGCGTGACCTGCGTCAACGAGAACTACTTCTTCCCCGACGTGCAGGCGGCCACCTACCGCCGGCACGGGTTCCGCGCCCGCATCGGCCTGCCGGTGATCGACTTCCCCACCGCCTGGGCGGCCGGCGACGACGAGTACTTCGACAAGGCCGCCGCGGTCCACGACCAGTGGCGCGACGATCCGCTGGTCGCGACCGCGTTCGCGCCGCACGCGCCGTACACGGTCAACGACGCCAACTTCGAGCGGATCCGGATGCTCGCCGACCAGCTCGACCTGCCGGTGCACCTGCACCTGCACGAGACCGCGCAGGAGGTCGAGCAGTCGCTGGCCGAGCACGGGCAGCGGCCGATCGCGCGCCTGGACCGCCTGGGCCTGGTCAACGACCGCCTGATCGCGGTGCACATGACCCAGCTGACCGAGGCCGAGATCCACCTCTGCGCCGAGCGCGGGGTGAGCGTGGTCCACTGCCCCGAATCCAACCTCAAGCTGGCCTCGGGCTTCTGCCCGGCCTGCGCGCTGGCGCGCGCCGGGGTGAACCTGGCGATCGGCACCGACGGCGTGGCCAGCAACAACGACCTCGACATGTTCGGCGAGACCCGCACCGCCGCGATCCTGGCCAAGGCCGTGGCGCAGGACGCGGCCGCGCTCGACGCCTTCGATGCGCTGCGCGCCGCGACCCTCGGCGGCGCGAAGGCGATCGGCTTCGACCACCTGGTCGGATCGATCGAGCCGGGCAAGCAGGCCGACCTGGCGCTGGTGGACCTGTCGGCGCTGGAAACCCAGCCGCTGCACCACGTGGTCTCGCAGCTGGTCTACGCCACCGGGCGCCAGCAGGTGACCGACGTGTGGATCGCCGGCCGCGCCCGCCTGCGCGACCGCGAACTGGTCGACATGGACCCGGGCCGGATCGTCGCCAACGCGCGCCAGTGGCGCGAGCGCATCGCCGCCGTGGCGCGCGGCTGAACGCACCGCGCGCGGCGCCGCCGACGTACCGGCGTCGCTCCTACAATGTGCGCGCAACCCCACAGGACCACGCCCGATGAACGCTTCCCCCGGCCACGCCGGCGCCAATTTCCGCCAGGAGGAACTCGACCGGTTCGCGTCCCTGGCCAATCGCTGGTGGGACCCGGATGGCCCGCAGAAGCCGCTGCATGCGCTCAATCCCGCGCGGCTGCGCTACGTCGCCGAGCGCGTGCCGCTGGCCGGCGCGCGGGTGCTCGACGTGGGCTGCGGCGGCGGCCTGCTGAGCGAGGCGTTGGCGAAGGCGGGCGCCGACGTGGTCGCGATCGACCTGGCGCCGGACCTGGTCAAGGTGGCGCGGCTGCACGGGATCGAGTCCGGGGTGCAGGTCGACTACCGGGTGCAGGCGGTGGAGTCGCTGGCCGACGAACAGCCGGGCGCGTTCGACGCGGTGACCTGCATGGAAATGCTCGAGCACGTGCCCGACCCGGGGGCGATCCTGGAGGCCTGCGCGCGCGCGCTGCGCCCGGGCGGGCGCCTGTTCGTCTCGACCCTCAACCGGACCCCGGCGGCGTTCGCGCTGGCGATCGTCGGCGCCGAGTACGTCGCGCGGCTGCTGCCGAAGGGGACCCACCGCTACGACTCCTTCATCCGGCCGTCCGAACTCGCCGCGTGGCTGCGCGAGGCGGGCCTGGAGCTCGAGGACGTGAGCGGCCTTCGCTACGAGCCGTGGCGCAACGCGGCGCGGATCGTGCCGCGCACCGACGTGAACTACCTGGCGTGCGCGCTGAAGCCGTGATCGGTCGCCGCCGATGACTGCCCATCCCCCCCGGTTCCCGCGCGGCGTGCTGTTCGACCTCGACGGGACCCTGCTCGACAGCGCGCCGGACATGCTGGCCACCGTGAACCGGATGCGCGCCGCGCGCGGCAGGCCGCCGATGGCGCTGTCCGCGCTGCGCCCGCACGTCTCGCGCGGCGCGCGGGCGATGTCCGCGGCGGCGTTCCCGGACGTGCCGGCGGAGGAGGTGCCCGGCCTGGTGCCGGAGTTCCTCGCGACCTACCGCGGCGAACTCGGCCGCCATGGCGCCCCGTTCCCCGGCGTCGAGGCGCTGCTGGCGGCGCTCGAGGCCGACGGCGTGCGCTGGGGCATCGTCACCAACAAGCCCTACGACCTGGCCCGCGACCTGATGCCGGGCCTGGGCTGGAGCGGGCGCTGCGGCGTGCTCGTCGGCGGCGACAGCCTGGCCGAGCGCAAGCCGCACCCGATGCCGCTGCTGCACGCGGCCCGATCGCTGGGCCTGGCCCCGGCGGCATGCGTCTACGTGGGCGACGACCGCCGCGACATCGATGCCGCCCGCGCGGCGGGCATGGCGTCGGTGGTCGCACTGTGGGGCTACCGCCTCGAGGACGACGACCCGGCGGTCTGGCAGGGCGACGTCATGGCGCACGCGCCGGAGCGGCTGCTCGATCCGGCGGCCTGGCCCGTCGCGGCGGGGGAGCGCGTCCGGTGAGCCAGGAGTCGCTCGACAGCTTCCTCGACAAGTGGCGCGGGCGCTGGCCGGAGTGGGGGATCGCCCAGGCCTTCGTCGCACCCGCGCTGCGGACCCGGGCCGCAGCCTGGTTCTCGTTGCTGCAGGAGCTCCACGACGCGGCCTGGGCCGGTGCCGAACCGGCGCCGGGGCTGGCCAAGCTGGCCTGGTGGCAGGACGAACTGCGCGGCTGGGCCCGCGGCGCCCGGCGCCATCCGCTGGGCGAGGCGCTGCAGCGGATCGATGCCCCCTGGGACGGGCTGGCGCTGGCACTGGCCCGGCTCCCCGCCACCCGCGAGCCCGACTCCGCGCAGGCCGAACAGGAGGCCCTGCGGGGCTGGGCGGCGGGGGTGCTGCACTGCGAGACCGCGCTGTTCGGGCGCCGGGTCGGCCCCGCGCCCGCGGCCCTGGATGCGTTCACCGGGACCCTGCGGATCGAGCGCGCCCTGGCGCGCGGCGACCTCGACGCGGCGCTGGCGCTGCGGCACTCGCTGGACGCGCCCGGGGTGGCGGCACTGGGCCGCCCGCGCCGGCTGCGCCAGGCCATGCTGCGCGAGCGGCTGGGCGTTTTGGCGGCGCATGCGCCGGCGCCCGGCGCGCCGCGCCCGGCGGTGCCGCCGGTGCGGATGCTGCTGGCCGCCTGGCGGGCCGCGCGCGGCGGCAACGCATCGTTGCAGGGAAGTCAGGGCGGGGGCCGGTAAACTGTCCACTGTTCCGCCGCCAGCGATTCCCGTGAACCCGTCCCCCCCATCCCCGCTTCCCGACGTCGCCGGCGAAGTCGCCAAGGCCGCCCGGCCCCTCGACTGGGTCGGCATGGCCAACATCGCGCTGCCGGTCCGGCTCGCCGGCGACGACGGCGGCGCGCCGCTGCTGGCGCCGGCCTCGGTCGACGTGTCGGTGGACCTGCGCGACGCCTCGGCGCGCGGCATCCACATGTCGCGCCTGTACCTGCGCCTGCAGGAGGCGCTCGCCGCCGAACCGCCCGGCCACGCCGCGCTCCGGCGCGTGCTCCAGGACTGCATCGACTCCCAGCGCGGCCTGTCGGCCCGCGCCCGGATCGCGATCCGCTACGGGCACATGCTCTGGCGCAAGGCCCTGGCCAGCGGCCACGGCGGGTGGAAGACCTACCCGGTGGAAGTGGTCGCCGAGCTGGACGCGGGCCGCCTGCAGCTCGACCTGCGCCTGTCGGTCGAATACTCGAGCACCTGTCCGGCCTCGGCCGCGCTGTCGCGGCAGCTCAATGCCGAACGCTTCGCGGAGGACTTCGCCGCGGCGCGGCCGCTGTCGGTGGACGCGGTGCGCGAATGGCTGGCCTCGCCGCGCGGCATGGCCGCCACCCCGCACGCGCAGCGCAGCCGCGCCGACGTCACGGTGCGCCTGCGTCCCGCGTTCGACGGACTGCCGGTCGCCGCGCTGGTCGACATCCTGGAGCAGGCGCTCGGCACGCCGGTGCAGACCGCGGTCAAGCGCGAGGACGAGCAGGCATTCGCCGCGCTCAACGCCGCCAACCTGATGTTCTGCGAGGACGCCGCCAGGCGCGTGGCCGCGGCGCTGTCGGCCGACCCGCGGGTCGAGCGCTTCGAGGCCACGGTCTCGCACTTCGAGAGCCTGCACGCCCACGACGCCGTCGCGACGGTGCGTTCCGGGGACTGATCGCGCGGCCGCGGCGCACCGGCGCCGGATCGGATACGATCGGCGCATGGGGGAACCGGGGTATCGCTACGCCTGGTGGCGCCGGCTTTCGCTCTGGCTGCTGCTGGTGCTCAGTCCGTCGCTGGCCGCGGCCGTGGAACTGGAGGTGCGCGAACTGCGCGACGATCCTCCGGTGGCCGAAGTGCTGGCCGGGCTCCATGACGCCCGCCTGCTGCCGCCACGCGACCGCCCGTACCTGAAGCAGCCGACCCGCAGCGTGCAGTGGTGGCGGGTGGCCGCCCGCGGGCCGGTGGCCGCCGGCGACCGGCCGCAGCTGCTGCTGCGCTCGCCTTACCTCTACCGGGTCGAGGCCTGGGCCCCCGGGGCCGCGCAGCCGACGCGGCATGCGCTGTATGGCGACGACGCGGACATGCGCCACGCGCCCCGGGCGCTGGTCGTCGACCTGCCCGGCGGAATCCCCCCCGGCGAGGTGGTGTGGCTGCGCGTGGAAGGGCGCCACGGCGTGGTGTCGCCGGTGTCGGTCGAGCCGCTCGACCAGGTGCTGCGCGACGACCTGGCCTACATGGGCTGGCGCAGCCTGGTGTTCACCACGCTGCTGGTGCTGACGATCCTCGGGCTTGCGTTCTGGGGCGGCACCGGCGAGCGCAGCTACGCCTACTTCAGCGCGATGCTGGCGTGCGCGATCGGATACCTCGCCACGATGGGCGGCGACCTGCGCTGGATCCCCGGCAGCGATGCCCTGTTCGCCAGCGGGCCACGGGTCAACCGCATCTTCGGCGGGCTGGGCATCATCTGCAGCAACCTGTTCATCGCCTCCTACCTGGCCCTGTACCGCAACGCGCCGGTCCTCAACCGGTTCGTGCACGTGGGCACGGCGGTCGCCGCGGCCACCGCCGCGGGCTCGCTGTTCACCGAGGCGACGGTCCTGCGCTGGACCGGCAACTTCGCCCTGCTGTACTCGGCGGTCGTGCTGCTCCTGGCGGCAACGGTGCTGTCGGTGCGCGGGGTACGCGCGGCGCGCGTGGTGCTCGCCTCGTGGAGTCCGCTGATGGTGTTCTGCGGCCTGGCTGCGGCCGAGATGATGGGGCTGTGGGTGGGGCCGACCTGGCTGGAGGAGGGGCTCGCCGCCGCGTTCGTGCTCGCCAGCCTGCTGCTGGCGCTGGGCCTGTCGGACAAGCTGCTGCAGCTGCGGCGCGACCGCGACCTGGCCAGCCGCCAGGCGACCATGGACCCGGTCACCAAGATCCTCAACCGCCACGGGATCGAGGAACGCCTGTTCAAGGAGGTCGAGGAGGCGCGCGCGCGGGGGGACACGCTGTCGATCGCCTTCGTCGACCTGGACCGGTTCAAGGAGATCAACGACCGCCACGGCCACGCGGTCGGCGACCAGTGCCTGCGCATCGTGTGCTGGCGGCTGCGCAACCAGCTGCGCCGCGGCGACATGCTTGGTCGCTACGGCGGCGACGAGTTCCTCGTGGTGCTCCCCGGGCACGATGCGCCCTCGGCACTGGCCGTCGCCGAACGCATGCGCGTGTCGGTGCACTGCCGCCCGCTGGCCATGCCCGAGGCCAGCATCGCGGCGTCGCTGAGCATCGGCGTGGCCGAGCTGGCGCCGGGCGAATCCATGTCGAGCCTGTTCGAGCGCGCCGACACCGCGCTCTACGCGAGCAAGGCCGCCGGTCGCAACCGCGCCACGGCCGCCGCGCCCCCCGAAGGTCAGTGGACCACCTGAGCACGGAGCCTGCGCGAACATGGCCGCCGACGCGACCGACGTGTCCCCGTTTCCCGCCGACGGGTTGCGCACCGGGGACGTGCTGCTGATGCTGGGCGACGGCCCGCTGTCGGAGCTGATCGCCTGGGCCAGCGACGGACCCTACAGCCATGCGGCGATCGTGGCCGACGACGGCGACCTGATCGAGGCGACCTCCCGCGGCGTGGTCCGTACGCCGCTGCCGGCGAAGCTCGCCGACCGCGACCACTACCATTTCATCGACGCGATGCGGATGGACGGCACGCGCGGGCCCGGGCTGGCGGCCGCCGACGCGGCCGCGGTACTGGCACGGGCCGCCAGCCTGCTGGGGACGCCGTATCCGCTCGACCAGCTGGCGCTGTTCGGCGTGATCATGGCCGTGCGCGGCAAGTGGCCCAGGCATGCGCTGGGGCGACTGCTGGTGCGCGTGGCGCTCGACCATGCGCTGCCCGACGACACCGGGCAGGTGGTGTGCAGCGAAGTGGTGTACCGGGCCTACGCCGAGTGCGCGGTCGAGCCGTCCGGTCGCCTGGCCCCGGTGATCGTGGTCGGCGGGCGCGGCACGGCGCCGTTTCCCGACATCGACTGGAAGGCGCTCTTCGACGAACTCTGGCCGCTGCTCGGGCCGCGCGATCGCGAGGCGCTGGAGCCGGCGCGGCTGGCGTTCCAGGCGGCTCGGGAGGGCGGCGCCGGGCTGCTGCGCGCCGGCGCGCCATCGCTGCCCGTGGTTGGCGACGACGAACTGGAGGCCGCGCGTCGCGCGGTGCTCGGCCATGCGGGCCTGCCGGGCGCCCGGAGCGGCGCCCTTGCGCAGCGGGCGGACGATCCGGGAACGGTCGTCCCGGATCCGAACCCCCGGCTGGTGTCTCCCCAGGACCTCGCGGCATCGCCCAGCTTCGCCATGCTGGGCCGGCTGATGCAGCGCAGGGATCCGCAGCCCGGATGAGGTGCAGGCGGCGGGGCCGCGACGGCCGCGCCGCACGCATTGCCTGCGTCGGACCTGCGGCGAGCAGCTGGCGCTGGCGCCGTGATCGCGGGCGCTGCCCGGCAGCGGCCCGGCGTGGAGGGCCCCGCAATCAGAATGTGACTCCGCCGCGCGCCCCAGGCACCAGCTGCGGGTCGATCCGCGCCTCCCGATCCAACGGCAGCTTCGTCAGGCGAACGCGTCGCCACGCGCCGCGACGGTGAACGACGACGCAATCGCGGTGGCTATCGTGCCCCGCGCTCCCCGGGCACCAGCTGGGGGTCGATCCGCGCCTCCCGATCCAACGGCAGCTTCGTCAGGCGAACGCGTCGCCACGCGCCGCGGCCGTGAACGACGACGCAATGGTGGTGGCTATGGCGCCCCGCGCTCCTCGAGCACCAGCTGGGGGTCGATCCGCACGTCGAACCAGTTCATCCCCCAATGCAGGTGCGGCCCCGTCGAGCGCCCGGTCGACCCCACCGCCGCCACGACCTGGCCCTGTTCGACGCGATCGCCGACGCGCACGTCGATGCGCGACAGGTGCAGGAAGTTGCTGCTGATGCCGTGGCCGTGGTCGATCACCAGCGTGCCGCCGGTGAGGTAAAGGTCGGGATCGGCGAAGGTCACGATGCCCGCCGCGGGCGCCTTCACCGGCGTTCCGGATGGCGCGGCGATGTCCATGCCCGAATGCGGGGAACCGGGCTTGCCGTTGTAGACGCGCGCGCGGCCGAAGCGGCCGCTGATCCGGCCTTCCACCGGAACGACGAAGCGCTGTGCGAAATCCGTGCGCGGATCGTCGCGCAACCGCGCCTCGGCCACGCGCGCCTGCTCGCGGCGGATGCGTTCGGCGATCGCCGGTGGCGGGTCGACGGTGCGCGGCGGCACGCCGTCCACGCGCTGCACGGGCCAGTCTCGCGCCGTCACCGCGATGCGGACCACTTCGCGCCGGCCGGCAGGGGGGTCGACCGTCACCACCAGCGGCCCGGTCGCGTCGCGGCCGACGCCGAACACCACCGTGCCGTATCCGGTCGTGCGCAGCGTGCGGCCGGCGTAGGCGACCACGCTGCCCGGCGGCACCTTGCCCAGCACCATCGCTCCCTGCTGCACGCTGGTCGGGAACACGATGCGCGCGTCGGCCGTGGCGTCGCCGTCCGCCGCCGCGTCCGCGGCTCCGGCCGGCGCCGGAGCGGCCAGCAGGACCGCCAGGCCCAGCGCAGCGCCACGCAGCCAGCCTGCGACCCGGGATGGCCCCCGCCTGGCGGGGAGGAGACGCGCCTGCCGCCCGTTCGCGGGCCCGGCTGGCGTCACCGCGCGAACTCCAGCCGGCGGCCCTGCGGCGTGCCCACGAGCGCGGTGCCGTCCCAGGCAAGGGCGCCGTTGACCCAGGTCGAGGCGATACGCGAGCGGAAAGTGGTGTCCTCGAACGGCGACCAGCCGCACTTGGACAGCACCTGTTCGCGGCGCACGGTGAACGGTGCGTCCTCGACCAGCACCAGGTCGGCGAAGTAGCCCTCGCGCAGGAAACCGCGCTGCTTCACGTCGAACAGCTGGGCCGGGGCGTGGGCGAACTTCTGCACCACGCGCGCGGTGTCGAAATGGCCCTCGTGCACGCATTCCAGCGCCGCCACCAGCGCGAACTGCACCAGCGGCAGGCCGCTCGGCGCGCGCACGTAGGGGTTCTGCTTTTCCTCCCAGGTGTGCGGCGCGTGGTCGGTGGCGAGCACGTCGATGACGTCCTCGGCCAGGGCGCGGGTCAGGGCCGCACGGTCAGACGCGTCCTTGATCGCCGGGTTACACTTGATCTGGTGGCCCAGGCGCGCGTAGTCGGCGCGGTCGAAGCGCAGGAAGTGGATGCAGGTCTCGGCGGTGATGCGCTTGCGGCTGCCGTCGGCGCGGATCAACGGGCCGCGTTCGAACAGCGCCAGCTCGTCGGCGGTGGAGATGTGCAGCACGTGCAGGCGGGTGTCGTGGCGGCGCGCCAGCTCCAGCGCCAGCCGGGTCGACTTGAGGCAGGCCTCGCGCGAGCGGATGTCCGGGTGGCATTCGGCCGGGATGTCGTCGCCGTACTTCGCGCGGTACCCGGCGAGGATCGCGTCGATGGTCGGCGTGTCCTCGCAGTGGGTGATGATGGGCACCGGGGCGTCGCGGAAGATGGCGTCCAGCGTGTCCGGGTCGTCGACCAGCATGTTGCCGGTGGAGGCGCCCATGAAGACCTTCAGGCCCGGGGTCGCGCGCGGGTCGATGCCGCGCACCGCCTCCAGGTTGTCATTGCTGGCGCCGAAGTAGAACCCGTAGTTGGCGCGGGCGCGCCCGGCGGCGCGCGCGTACTTGTCCTCCAGCGCCTCGCCGGTCAGCGTCGGCGGGCTGGTGTTGGGCATGTCCATGAAGCTGGTCAGCCCGCCGGCGACCGCCGCGGCCGACTCGCTGGCGATGTCGGCCTTGTACTCGAGGCCGGGCTCGCGGAAGTGCACCTGGTCGTCGATCATGCCCGGGAGCAGGCGCCTGCCGGCAGCGTCGACCACGGTTTCGCCGGCGCGCGCGGCCAGGCCGCTGCCGATGGCGGCGATGCGCTCGCCCTCGATGCGCAGGTCGGCGTCGAACTCGCGGCCCTCGTTGACGAGGCGTGCGTTCACGATCAGGGTGCTGGACATTCAGCCGGTTCCGTTGTTCCGCGGCGGCACGGGATCGTGGCCGCCTGGGTGGAGGGGGTGGCAGCGGCCGATGCGGCGCAGCGCCAGCCAGCCGCCGCGCAGCGCGCCGAAGCGCGCGATCGCTTCCATCGCGTACTCCGAGCAGCTGGGCACGAACCGGCAGCGGGGGCCGAGCAGCGGGCTGACCAGGCGCTTGTAGCCGCGCAGCAGGGCTATCAGGATGCGGTCGATCACGTCAAGGGCGGAAAAGTCCGGCGCGGTTGCCGCTGCCGCCGGGGCAGGGTATAACACCCCGCTTTTCCCGTCCAAGGGAAACCTCCAAGAGGAACCGCAGCAAGTGGTCGCCAAGAAGTCCGCAAAGAAGCCCGTCAAGCCCGCGAAAGCGGCCAAGTCCGCCGCCAGGGCCGTGAAGAAGGCCCCGGCGAAGAAGGCCGCGGCCAAGGCCCCGGCGAAGCCCGCCAAGGCCGCTGCGAAGAAGGCCGCGCCTGCGAAGAAGGCCCCGGCCGTGAAAAAGGCCCCTGCCGCGAAGAAGGCTGCGGCGAAGAAGGCCGTGCCTGCGAAGAAGGCGGCGCCGAAGAAGGCCGCGCCGGCGAAGAAGCCGGTGGCCAAGAAGGCGGTGCCGGCGAAGAAGGTGGCGCCTGCGAAGAAGGCCGCTCCCGCCAGGGCGCCGGTCGCGAAGAAGGCGGCCAAGGCCCCTTCGGTCACCCGCCCGGTGCAGGAGAAGGCGCCCCGGCCGGCGGCCCGCAAGGGCGCGCCCCAGGTATCGGCGGCTCCTGAGACCAGGGCGGCGGTGGCGAAGGGCAAGGCCCCGGCGCCCGCCCAGCCCGCTCCGGCCGTCCGTCCGCGCGTCCAGGGCAAGGTGGCCGTGGCCGTGACCAACAAGGCGCCGCCGCCGGCGCAGAAGCCGAAGTACAAGGTCGTGCCGTACGAGACCGACCCGGAGACCGGCCGCCCGATCCTGCCGCCGGGCTACAAGCCGAGCCCGGAAGAGGAGTACATGAATCCGCTGCAGCTGGAGTACTTCCGGCAGAAGCTGCTCGCGCGCCGCGAGGAGCTGGTGGAGGAGTCGCGCCAGACCATCGAGAACCTGCGCGACGAGGTCCGCGACGTCGGCGACGAGGCCGAACGCGCCAGCCGCGAGACCGAGAACGCGCTCGAGCTGCGCACGCGCGACCGCTACCGCAAGCTCATCAACAAGATCGAGTCGATCATCCGCCGCGTCGACGAGGGCGACTACGGCTATTGCGTCGACACCGGCGAGGAGATCGGCCTCGAGCGCCTGGAGGCGCGACCACAGGCCGAGCGCACCATCGACGCGCAGGAACGCTGGGAGCACCTGCAGAAGCAGATGGGCGACTGAGCCCGGCGAAGAACCCCGCTCCGGCGGGGTTCTTCTTTTCAAGGCGCGGGGAGCCGCTACGGTTCGCGGCCGAGTTCGTGGAAGTGCAGGCGCCGCAGCTTCGGCGCGCGCCAGGCCGCCGCCGCGGCCACGCCCATGGTCACGCAGCCGCCCAGCACCACCGCCGGCACCAGCCCGAGCAGGCGCGCCATGCTGCCGGCGTAGAACGCGCCGATCTCGTTGGACGAGCCGACGAACAGGCCGTTGATCGACGACACCCGCCCGCGCATGTGGTCGGGCGTGGCGAGCTGCATGATGGTCGAGCGCACCACCACCGAGACGCCGTCGCACACGCCCGACAGCAGCAGGAAGAACGCCGACAGCCAGAACGCCGTGGACAGGCCGAAGCCGATCATGCACAGGCCGAAGCCGACCACCGCCAGCAGCAGGGTCCGGCCGGCGTTGCGGTCGAGCGGATGCCGCGCCAGCCACACCCCCATCGCCACCGCGCCCAGCGCCGGGGCCGCGCGCAGGATGCCCAGCCCCTCGGGGCCGTAGTGCAGGATCTCCTGGATGAACGCCGGCGCCAGCGAGATCGCCCCGCCGAACATCACCGCGAACATGTCCAGCGCCAGCGCGGCGAGCAGCACCTGGTGGCCGAACACGAAGCGCGCGCCTTCGGCGATGCTCGACAGCACCGGCGCGCGCGTGGCGGCCGGGGCGGGTTCGTCGACCCGGATCCGCAGCATCGCCAGCACCGCGCAGGCGGCGAACACCGCCGCCACCGCATAGGCCACCGGCTTGCCGGCCCAGCCGACCAGGAAGCCGCCGATCGCCGGGCCGGTCACGAGCCCGGCCTGGAACACGATGCTGCCCAGGCTGGCGCCGCGCACGAACTGCCCGCGCGGCAGCACCCGGCCGAACAGCGCGTTGTAGACCGGGCCGAGGAACGCCCGCACGCAGCCGGTGAGCGCGATCGCCGCATAGATCGCCGCCGTGCCGCCCGCGGTCCACCAGCCGGCGGCGATGGCCGTCAGCCACAGCGGCGTGATCGCCAGGCACGCGGCGGCGAAGGCGCCCAGGCGCCGGCGCGGCAGCACGTCGACGAGGTGGCCGGCGAATGGCGCCACGCAGAAGTAGGGCAGCACCTCGGCCAGGCCGATCAGGCCCAGCATCCACGGGTTGCGGGTGAGCTCGTAGACATGCCAGCCCACGGTCACCGCCACGCACTGGTAGGACAGGATCGTGAGGATCCTGAAGCCCATCAGCAGCCGGAAGGCGGGGATCCGCAGCGGCGCGGCGCGGCTGTCTTCCGCGCGCCGGTCGCCGGTCGCGTTCACGCCAGCGCGCGCTCCGCGGCGTCGCGGATGAAGGCCAGCAGCGCCGCCAGGCCGTTGCTGCGGGTGGGCGAGAGGTGCCTGGACAGGCCGATGTCGGCGATGTAGCTCGGCTCGGTGTCGAGGATTTCGCGCGCGCTGCGGCCGGAGTACACGCGCAGGGCCAGGAAGATCAGGCCCGAGACGATGGCCGAGTCGCTGGCCGCGGCGAAATCCAGGCGCGAGGCGTCGCCCGAGGGCACGATCCAGACCATCGACTGGCAGCCGTGCAGGCGGTGTTCCTCGGTCCGGAGGTCGTCCGGGAAGGGCGGCAGCTTGCGGCCGAGGTCGATCAGGTACTGGTAGCGCTCGGACCAGTCGCCGAAGAAGGCGAACTCGTCGCGGATCGCGGCCTGGGCCTCGGCGGCGGTGGGTTCGAGCGGGAAGGGGGAAGCGTTCACGGGGATCCTGCGGTTGGAGTCGTGTCCCGGCATGCCGGGGCGGCCGCGCGGCCGGTGTTCCTGTCCGGCGGCGGCCTTCAGGCCCGCTTCCAGCGCACGCCCTGCGGCGTGTCCTCGAGCAGGATGCCTTCGGCGGCGAGCTGGTCGCGGATCGCGTCGGCGCGGGCGAAGTCGCGCGCCTTCTTGGCCGCGGTGCGTTCGTCGATCAGGGCCTGGATGCGGGCCTCGTCGGCGTCGGCGCCGCGCGCGAACCAGGCGTCCGGCGCCTGCCGCAGCAGGCCCAGCGCCTCGCCCGCGCCGAGCAGCGCGGACTTGAGGCGGGCGCGATCCAGCGGATCGGTCGCCTTGCGCGCATCGGCGGCGATGCGGGCCAGTTCGGCCAGCGCGGCCGGGGTGTTGAGGTCGTCGGCCAGCGCATCCTCGATGGATCCGGGGATCACCGGCGCGGCTTCGATACCAGCCATGTCGCGCAGCGTGCCGTACAGGCGGTCGAGGGTGCGCACGCTCTGATCGATCAGGTTGTCCGACCAGTCCAGCGGCTGCCGGTAGTGGGCCGACATCAGCGCGTAGCGCAGCGCCTCGGGCGGGTGCCGCTGCACGAGGTCGTGGACCTTCTCGATGTTGCCCAGCGACTTGGACATCTTCGCGCCCGAGAGCGTGAGCATGCCGTTGTGCAGCCAGAACCTGGCGAACACGCGCCCGCCGTGGGCGCACTCGCTCTGCGCGACCTCGTTCTCGTGGTGCGGGAACTGCAGGTCGACGCCGCCGGCGTGGATGTCGATGGTCTCGCCCAGGTGGGTCTCGGCCATGGCCGAGCACTCGATGTGCCAGCCCGGGCGGCCGCGGCCCCAGGGCGAGTCCCAGCCGGGCAGGTCGTCGGACGAGGGCTTCCACAGCACGAAGTCGCCCGGGTTGCGCTTGTACGGCGCGACCTCGACCCGCGCGCCGGCCTGCATTTCCTCCGGATCGCGGCGCGACAGCCGGCCGTAGCCGGGGAAGGTGTCGACCGCGAACAGCACGTGGCCCTCGGCGACGTAGGCGTGGCCCGAGGCGACGAGGCGCTCGATCATGGCCACCATCTGGCCGATGTGCGCGGTCGCGGCCGGCTCGATGTCCGGGGCGAACGGCCCGGACACGCCCAGCGCGGCCATGTCCTCGCGGTAGGCGGCGGCGTAGCGGTCGGTGATCACCGAGATCGGCACCCCGAGCTCGCGCGCGGCGGCGTTGATCTTGTCGTCGACGTCGGTGATGTTGCGCGCGTAGCGCAGCGCGCCGTGGCGGCGGCGGAGCAGGGCGGCGAGCACCCCGAACACCACCGGCCCGCGCGCATTGCCGATGTGCACGTAGTTGTAGACCGTCGGCCCGCACAGGTACATGGTCGGGCAGGCCGGATCCTGGGGCTCGAACGGCTCGATCCGGCGGGTGAGGCTGTTGAACAGGCGCAGGGACATCGGCACGCGGCAGCGGGAAACCGCCGATTCTAAGGGTCCGGCGCCCATCCGGCACGCGCGCGCGTCGCGGCTTTCCCGGCCGGCATGCCGCGAAGGCTTGCCGGGGCCCGGATTCAGCCGGGGGCCGGCCTTCGCGGCCTAGACTGCTTCCAATGACCCGCAACGCTCCCGCTTCCGCCGCCCGCCAGGCGCGCCTGCTGCTGGCGGCCGCCTGCGTGCTGTGCGCGGCCGGCGCCTTGGCCCAGGACGCCGAGCCGGCGCCGGCGCCCGCGCGCCAGCCTGAGAACGTGCGGGTCGAGTTCGCCCAGGTGCTCCGCGCCGAGCCGGTGTACCAGACCCTGCGCGCGACCAGCATGGTCGAGCGCTGCGAGGCGTCGACGCCGGTCGAGGAGAGCGAGGAGGCCAAGACCGGACTGGCGCGGGTGATCGGTGCGGTCAAGGGCGCGCTCACCCCCGACCCCAAGGTCGAGGAGGTCGCCCCCTCGGCGGGTGGCCAGTGCCGCATGGTGCCGGTGGAGCGGGAGTTCCGGCGTCCGGTCGGCTACGACGTCGATTACGTGCATCGCGGGGTCAAGTACCGGTCGCGCCTGCCGACCGACCCCGGCAACCGGCTCCGGGTGCGGGTCTCGGTGACCCCGCTCGTTACAGACGAAACCCACTGACGCCGCCGGATTCCTGTTGCAGCGCAGTGCGCGCCGTGCGACGATTCGCGCCGTGCAGACCTTCCTTTCCAGCGCCGACGTCCTGACCTCCGCCCGCATGGCGTCGGGCATGACCTCGCGCGCCCGTCGACCGGACCCCTGCGACTGAGCTGGGCCGACCGGACGCGTCATGCCGTCATGCCGGAACCCAGCCAGAGGCTGGGTTTTTTCGTTTCTGAAGTCCCCGGACCCCTTTCCATCCATACGGACACCGAGATGAAGCACTTCCTCAACACGCAGGACTGGAGCCGCCCGGACCTGGACGCGCTGCTGGCCGACGCGGCCCGGTTCAAGCGCGAGCGGCTGGGCGACGCGCTGAAGGGGCGCTCCATCGCGCTGGTGTTCTTCAATCCCTCCATGCGCACCCGCACCAGCTTCGAACTGGGCGCCTTCCAGCTCGGCGGACATGCGATCGTGCTGCAGCCGGGCAAGGACGCCTGGCCGGTCGAGTTCGACCTCGGCACGGTGATGGACGGCGATACCGAGGAGCACATCGCCGAAGTCGCCCGGGTGCTGGCCCGGTACGTGGACCTGATCGGCGTGCGCGCCTTCCCGAAGTTCGTCGACTGGCAGTACGACCGCCAGGACGTGGTGCTCAACGCGTTCGCGAAGTACTCCACGGTGCCCGTCATCAACATGGAGACGATCACCCACCCCTGCCAGGAGCTGGCCCACGCGCTGGCGCTGCAGGAGCACTTCGGCACGACCGACCTGCGCGGCAGGAAGTACGTGCTGACCTGGACCTACCACCCCAAGCCGCTGAACACCGCGGTCGCCAACTCGGCCCTGACCATCGCCACCCGCCTGGGCATGGACGTGACCCTGCTGTGCCCGACCCCGGAGTACATCCTCGACGAGCGCTACATCGACTGGGCCAACCAGAACGTCGCCGAAAGCGGTGGCTCGTTCCAGGTCAGCCACGACATCGAGAGCGCCTACCGTGGCGCCGACGTGGTCTACGCCAAGAGCTGGGGCGCGCTGCCGTACTTCGGCAACTGGGCGCCGGAGAAGCCGATCCGCGACCAGTACAGGCACTTCATCGTCGACGAGCGGAAGATGGCGCTGACCAACAACGGCGTGTTCAGCCACTGCCTGCCGCTGCGCCGCAACGTCAAGGCGACCGACGCGGTGATGGACTCGCCCAACTGCATCGCCATCGAGGAAGCCGAGAACCGCCTGCACGTGCAGAAGGCGGTGATGGCCGCGCTCGCGCGCCAGTAGCCAGGCCCCGCCTTCCCCACCCGCGGGGGAGGCCGGGACGGGAACGGCGGCCTGCCGGCGCCGGACCCGTCCCCCGCATCCGCCCCGACTCCCGAATGCAGGGGAGGGGCCCCCACCGAGAAACCAGACAATGAGCGTCTCCGATTCCAAAGACATCGTCCTCGCCTTCTCCGGCGGCCTGGATACCAGCTTCTGCGTGCCCTACCTGCAGGAGCGCGGCTGGCGGGTGCATACCGTGTTCGCCGACACCGGCGGCGTGGACGCCGACGAGCGCGAGTTCATCGAGAAGCGCGCGGCCGAGCTCGGCGTGGCCAGCCACGTCACCGTCGACGGCGGCCCGGCGATCTGGAACGGATTCGTCAAGCCGTTCGTGTGGGCCGGCGAGGGCTACCAGGGCCAGTACCCGCTGCTGGTGTCGGACCGCTACCTGATCGTGGACGCCGCGCTCCGGCGCGCCGCCGAACTGGGCACCAACGCCATCGCCCACGGCTGCACCGGCATGGGCAACGACCAGGTGCGCTTCGACCTGGCGGTAAAGGCCCAGGGCGACTACCGCATCGTGGCGCCGATCCGCGAGATCCAGAAGGAGCACACCCAGACCCGCGCCTACGAGCAGGCCTACCTGGAGGAGCGCGGCTTCGGCGTGCGCGCCAAGCAGAAGGCCTACACGATCAACGAGAACCTGCTGGGCGTGACCATGTCCGGCGGCGAGATCGACCAGTGGCAGGCCCCGGGCGAGGGCGCGCGCGGCTGGTGCGCGCCGCGCAGCGCGTGGCCGGCCGAGCCGCTTACCGTGCGCCTGGGGTTCGAGCGTGGCGAGGCCGTCGAGCTCGACGGCAAGGCGCTGCCGGGCGAGCAGATCCTGGCCAAGCTCAACCGGCTGTTCGCGCCCTACGGCGTGGGCCGGGGCATGTACACCGGCGACACCGTGATCGGCCTCAAGGGCCGGATCGTGTACGAGGCGCCGGGCCTGGTCGCCCTGCTCACCGCGCACCGTGCGCTGGAGGAGGCGGTGCTGTCGAAGCACCAGAACCGGTTCAAGCCCGAGGTCGCGCGCAAATGGGTGGAACTGGTGTACGAAGGCTTCTTCCACGACCCGCTCAAGACCGACCTGGAGGCGTTCCTGGCCTCGTCGCAGGCGACGGTGAACGGCGAGGTGGTGCTCGAGACCCGCGGCGGCCGCGTGGACGCGGTGGCGGTGAAGTCGCCGCACCTGCTGCACTCCAAGGGCGCCACCTACGCCCAGTCGGCCGACTGGGGCGTCGAGGAGGCCGAGGGTTTCATCAAGCTGTTCGGCATGAGCAGCACGCTGTGGGCGGAGGTCAACCGCAAGCCATGAGCGCGGCGGGCACCGGCATGCGGGTCGGCGTGGCGCGGAGGCGGGCCTGACATGGACCGGCTGCGCATCGACACCCGGCCCGAGGCGATGGACGTGGACGCCATCCACGGCTTCCTCGCCCGCGAGGCCTACTGGAGCCGCGGCATCCCGCGCGCCACGGTGGAACGCGCGATCGCCGGCTCGCTGTGCTTCGGCGGCTTCGTCGAGGGGGCGGGGCAGGTGGCGTTCGCCCGGGTGGTGACCGATTGCGCGACCTTCGCCTACCTGTGCGACGTGTTCGTGCTCCCGCAATGGCGCGGCCGCGGCTATGCCAGGCAGCTGATGGACGCGGTGATGGCCGATCCCCGGCTGCAGGGCCTGCGCCGCTTCCTGCTCGCCACCAGCGACGCGCATGGGCTGTACCGGCGCTACGGCTTCGCCGCGCCGGCCCGGCCCGGGACCCTGATGGAGATCCTGCGCCCCGACATCTACCAGGCCGCCGCGGCGGCCCACTGAAACGGACCGATGAGCGACCTGCTTCCTTCCATCCTCGCGCACCTCGAGAAGCTGGTGTCCTTCGACACCCGCAACCCGCCGCGCGCGATCACCACCGGCGGGATCTTCGACTACCTGCGCGAGCAGCTGGCCGGGTTCCGTATCGAGGTGGTCGACCACGGCGCCGGCGCGGTGTCGATGCTCGCCGTTCGCGGCACGCCCTCGCGCCTGTTCAACGTGCACCTGGACACGGTGCCGTCGTCGCCGCACTGGAGCGCCGATCCGCACGTGCTGCGCGTGGACGGCGAGCGCGCCACCGGCCTGGGCGCCTGCGACATCAAGGGCGCCGCCGCCGGCCTGGTCGCGGCCGCGCAGGTGACCGGCGGCGACGCCGCGTTCCTGTTCAGCAGCGACGAGGAGGCCAACGACGCGCGCTGCATCAAGGCCTTCCTCGCCCGCGACCACGGGTTCGGCCACGTGGTGGTGGCAGAGCCGACCGGCTGCGAGGCGGTGCTGGCCCACCGCGGCATCAGCGCCGTGCGCATGGCCTTCCGCGGCCGTGCCGGCCACGCTTCGGGCGCCGCGGCGCTGGACGCCAGCGCGCTGCACCACGCGGTGCGCTGGAGCAACCGGGCGCTCGACTTCGTGGGCATGGAGTCGCACCGCCGCTTCGGCGGCCTGACCGGCCTGCGCTTCAACATCGGCCGGCTCGAGGGCGGGATCAAGGCCAACGTCATCGCCCCCGAGGCCGAGCTGCGCTTCGGCTTCCGGCCGCTGCCCTCGCACGACCTCGACCAGCTGCACGCGGCGTTCCGCTCCTTCGCCGCGCCCGACGCGCTGGAGGCCTACGAGGAAACCTTCCGCGGACCGCCGCTGCCGGCCGGCGACGTCGCCTCGGCCGAGGACCGGCGCCTGGCCGCGCGCGACCTGGCCGACGAACTCGGCCTGCCGGTCGGCAACGCGGTCGACTTCTGGACCGAGGCCTCGCTGTTCTCGGAGGCCGGCCTCACCGCGCTGGTGTTCGGCCCCGGCGACATCGCCCAGGCCCATACCGCCGACGAGTGGGTCTCGCTCTCGCAACTGCAACGCTACGGCGGCATCGTCCGCGACATCCTGGACCAATGAACATCGAAGCCAACCGCCAGACCCGGCAGACCATCGTGCGCCTGCTCTCGAGCATGGCCAGCGCGAAGGAGATCAGCCAGTACCTCAAGCGCTTCTCGCAGCTCGACGCGAAGCGCTTCGCCGTGGTCAAGGTCGGCGGCGCGGTGCTGCGCGACGATCTCGAGGCCCTGACCTCGTCGCTGACCTTCCTGCAGGAGGTCGGCCTGACCCCGATCGTGCTGCACGGCGCCGGCCCGCAGCTGGACGCGGAGCTGTCGGCCGCGGGGATCGGGAAGAAGACCGTCAACGGCCTGCGGGTCACCACGCCCGAGGCGCTGGCGATCGTGCGCCGCGTGTTCCAGTCCTCCAACCTGGCCCTGGTCGAGGCGCTGCAGGCGGCCGGCGCGCGCGCGACCTCGATCACCGGCGGCGTGTTCGAGGCCGACTACCTCGACCGCGACACCTACGGCCTGGTCGGCGAGGTCAAGGCGGTCAACCTGGCGCCGATCGAGGCCAGCCTGCAGGCCAGTTCGATCCCGGTGATCGCCAGCCTCGGCGAAACCCCCGGTGGACAGATCCTCAACATCAACGCCGACTTCGCCGCCAACGAGCTGGTGCGGGTGCTGCAGCCGTACAAGATCATCTTCCTGACCGGCACCGGCGGCCTGCTCGACGCCGACGGCAAGGTGATCGACTCGATCAACCTGACCAGCGAATACGAGCACCTGATGCAGCAACCGTGGATCAACGGCGGCATGCGGGTGAAGATCGAGCAGATCAAGGACCTGCTCGACCACCTGCCGCTCGAGTCCTCGGTCTCGATCACGCGGCCGGCGGACCTGGCCAAGGAGCTGTTCACCCACAGGGGATCCGGCACCCTGGTCCGGCGTGGCGAGAGGGTCAACCGCGGCACGCGCTGGGAGGATTTCGACCTGGCGCGCCTGCGCGAGCTGGTCGAGCGCAGCTTCGGCCGGCGCCTGGTGCCCGACTACTTCGAGCGCACGAAGCTGCTGCGCGCCTACGTCAGCGAGAACTATCGCGCGGCGGTGATCCTGACCGACGCCGACGGGATGGTCTACCTGGACAAGTTCGCGGTCCTCGACGACGCCCAGGGCGAGGGCCTGGGGCGCGCGGTCTGGAACGTGATGCGCGAGGAGACGCCACGGCTGTTCTGGCGCTCGCGCCACAACAACCAGATCAACATCTTCTACTACGCCGAGTCCGACGGCTGCCTCAAGCAGGAGAAGTGGAAGGTGTTCTGGTACGGCCTCGACGGCTTCGCCGAGATCGAACGCTGCGTGGCGCACTGCGCCACCCGGCCGCCCACCCTGGTGGACTGAGCATGGACGTGCGCGCGACCGCTTCCTCCTGGACCACGGTGCTGCGGCTGGCGGGCCGGCACG
>Ga0207873_1001267_pt1 | contig 24880 bp, 17 predicted proteins | sample BGWIniCompost_FD_187373 | JGI IMG/M metagenome (GOLD analysis project Ga0207873, IMG submission 187373) | Cellulose adapted compost microbial communities from Newby Island Compost Facility, Milpitas, CA, USA - BGW Initial Compost (SPAdes)... ...
CCCCGCCGCGGCGGGACTGGCTGAGCCGGACGACCCGGCCGCCGGCTCAACCGCCGGCGCCGGGTCCGCCGTGGATCCCGCCGCGGGTCAGCGCCGCCGGGTCCAGCAGGCGGCGCAGTTCGTCGGCCGCGAGGCCGCTGTCCTCCAGCGCCACGTCGAAGACCGGCCGGTTCTCGGCATAGGCGCGCTTGGCGATCGCCGCCGCGCGCGCATAGCCGATCACCGGATTGAGCGCGGTCACCAGGATCGGGTTGCGGTCGAGCGCGGCGTCGATGTTGTCGCGCCGCAGCCTGAGCCCGGCGATGCAACGGTCGGCCAGCAGGCGGCTGGCGTTGGCCATCAGGCCGATCGACTCGAGCAGGTTCACCGCGATCAGCGGCAGCGCGACGTTGAGCTGGAAGTTGCCGGTCTGCCCGGCGACGGTGATCGCGGTGTGGTGGCCGATCACCTGCGCCGACACCATCACCACCGCCTCGGGCACCACCGGGTTGACCTTGCCGGGCATGATCGAGCTGCCCGGCTGCAGCGCCGGAAGTTCGATCTCGCCCAGGCCCGCCAGCGGCCCGGAGTTCATCCAGCGCAGGTCGTTGGCGATCTTGATCAGGGCCACCGCCAGCGCATTGAGCTGGCCCGACAGTTCCACCGCGTCGTCCTGGGAGGCGATGCCCTCGAACCGGTTGCCGGCCGGCTCGAACCTGGTGCCGGCCAGCTTCGACAGCTCGCGCGCCATGCGCCCGCCGAACTCCGGGTGCGCATTGATCCCGGTGCCGACCGCGGTGCCGCCGATCGGCAATCGGCGCAGCCGCGCGAGCGCGTCGCCGATCCGCGCCTCGGCCGAGGCCAGCTGCGCCGACCAGGCCCCGAATTCCTGGGCGAAGGTGAGCGGCATCGCGTCCATCAGGTGGGTGCGGCCGGTCTTCACCACCTTGCCCAGGCCGCGCGCCCGGCGGTCGATGGTCTTGCGCAGGTGGCGCAGCGCCGGCAGCAGCTCCTCGACCACGGCCAGCTGGGCCGAGACCCGGATCGCGGTCGGGACCACGTCATTCGAGCTCTGGCCCAGGTTGACGTGGTCGTTGGGATGGACCCGGCGCCGTGCGTTGGAGGCCAGCGCGGCGATCACCTCGTTGGCGTTCATGTTCGACGAGGTGCCCGAGCCGGTCTGGTACACGTCGACCGGGAACTGCGCGTCGTGGCGGCCCTCGGCCACCTCCAGCGCGGCATGCCGGATCGCGGCCGCCGTGTCCCCGGGCAGCAGCCCGAGCGCGCCGTTGACCCCGGCCGCGGCCGCCTTCACCAGGCCCAGCGCACGGATGAACCCACGCGGCATCGGCCGGCCCGAGATCGGGAAATTGAGCACCGCCCGCTGGGTCTGCGCGCCCCACAGCGCGCCGGCCGGCACCTCGAGCTCGCCCATGCTGTCGCGTTCGATGCGGGGGCCCGTGGCACCCGCGGTCTTCGCCTTCGTCCTGGCCATCGCTGCATCTCCTCGGACGGAACCGCCGCAGCATCGTCGCTGCCCGGGACAGGATACGTGAGCCGGGCCGCGGCCACGGCCACGGCCGCCGGCCACTAGAATAGGCGGCCTGGTTCCCCGCGCCGGATGCCCCGAATGCCCGCCACCGACCCGCAAGACGCCTCCCTGCTCGCCCTTTCGCCGCTCGACGGCCGCTACGCGTCCAAGGTCGGCGCGTTGCGCCCGGTCTTCTCCGAGTTCGGCCTGATCCACGCGCGGGTGCGGGTGGAGATCGAATGGCTGCTGGCGTTGGCCGCCGAGCCGGGGATCGCCGAGCTGCCGCCCTTCGACGCCGCCCAGGCGGACGCGCTGCAGGCGCTGTGGCGCGACTTCACCCCGGCCGACGCGGCCCGGGTCAAGGAGATCGAGCGCACCACCAACCACGACGTCAAGGCGGTCGAGTACTTCATCAAGGAACGGCTGCAGTCGCGCGCCGGCCTGGCCCAGGCGCTGGAATTCGTGCACTTCGCCTGCACCAGCGAGGACATCAACAACCTGTCCTACGCGCTGATGCTGGACCGCGCCCGGCGCGAGGTGCTGCTGCCGCGCCTGGACGAGGTGGTGGCGAAGCTGCGGGCGATGGCCCACGCGCACGCGTCGCTGCCGATGCTCTCGCGCACCCACGGCCAGAGCGCGTCGCCGACCACGGTGGGCAAGGAGATCGCCAACGTGGTCGCGCGCCTGCAGCGCCAGCGCGACCAGCTGGCCGGGGTCGCCATCTGCGGAAAGATCAATGGCGCGGTGGGAAACTACAACGCCCACGTCGCCAGCTACCCGGACGTGGACTGGCCCGCGTTCGCGCGCCGCTTCGTCGAGTCGCTGGGGCTGGAGTTCAACCCCTACACCACCCAGATCGAACCGCACGACTACATCGCCGAACTGTGCGACGCGCACAAGCGCATCGCCACCATCGCGATCGACCTGTGCCGCGACGTCTGGGGCTACATCTCGCTGGGCTACTTCAGCCAGGCGGTGGTCGCCGGCGAGGTCGGCAGTTCGACCATGCCGCACAAGGTCAACCCGATCGACTTCGAGAACGCGGAAGGCAACTTCGGCATCGCCAACGCGCTCTTCGAGCATTTCGCGGCCAAACTCCCGGTCAGCCGCTGGCAGCGCGACCTCACCGACTCGACCGTGCTGCGCGCGCTGGGCACGGCCTTCGGCCACGCCCTGATCGGCTTCGACGCGCTGCTGCGCGGCCTGGGCAAGCTGGGGGCCAATCCCGAGCGCCTGGCCGCCGACCTCGACGCCGCGTGGGAGGTGCTGGCCGAGGCGGTGCAGACGGTCATGCGCCGCCACGGGCTACCCAATCCCTACGAGCAGCTCAAGGCGCTGACCCGCGGCCAGGGGATCACCGCCGACTCGATGCGCCAGTTCATCCAGTCGCTGGACCTGCCCGAGGCGGACCGCGAGCGCCTGCTGGCGATGACCCCGGCCAGCTACACCGGCCTCGCCGCGGAGCTGGCCTCCGGCATCTGAACCATGCGCCTGCTGCTGAACATCGACGTCCCCGACCTGGCCGCGGCCAGGCGGTTCTACGTCGAAGCGTTCGGCCTGCGCGAAGGACGCCGCCTCGGCGACGACGTGCTCGAACTCCTGGGCGCCCAGGCGCCCATCTACCTGCTGCAGAAACCGCCCGGCAGCCTGGGCGCCGGCGACCAGCCGCGCACCTATGCCCGGCACTGGACGCCGGTGCACGTGGACGTGGTGGTCGACGATCTCGACGCCGCGCTGGCGCGCGCGCTCGACGCCGGCGCCCGCCAGGAAGGCGCGGCGCGCGATGCGGCCTGGGGCCGGATCGCGCAGCTGGCCGATCCCTTCGGCCATGGCTGGTGCCTGCTGCAGTTCCTCGGCAAGGGCTACGACGGGATCACGACATGACACGACGCTTCCCCATCGCATGCGCCGCCCTGGTCGCGCTGGTGGCCTGTTCCGCCGGCGAGGCGCCCGCGCCCACGCCCACGGCCACGGCGCAGGACGGGCCGGCCACCGCCGCGGCGTCGGCGGACTGGCCGATCCCCGCCTGCCGCGACGATTCGGGCTGGGACGAACCGGCCACGCCGTTCCACGTCCACGGCGACACCTGGTACGTGGGGACCTGCGGCATCAGCGCGCTGCTGGTGACCTCCCCCGGCGGGCACGTGGTGGTCGACGGCGCCACGCCGGCGGCGGGGGAGCAGGTCCTGGCCAACATCCGCACGCTCGGCTTCGATCCGGCGGACGTGCGGGCCATCGTCTTCTCCCACGAGCACTTCGACCACGCCGGCGGCCTGGCCGCGGTGCAGGCGGCCACCGGCGCGCCGGTCTACGCGCCCAAGGAGGCGATCGAGACCCTGCGTCGCGGCGCCAGCGACCCGAGCGACCCGCAGTTCGGCCTGCTCGACGACTTCGCCCCGGTCGCCGACGTGCGGCCCATCCCGGCCTCCGGCATCGTGCAGGCAGGCGATGTCGAGCTGCACGCCGTTCCCACCCCCGGCCATGCGGCCGGCGGCACCAGCTGGACCTGGCGCTCGTGCGCGGGCGACGACTGCCTGCCGCTGGTCTACGCCGACAGCCTGACCGCCGTGTCCCGGGACGACTTCCGCTTCAGCGACCATCCCGAGGCGGTGGCGCGGCTGCGGGACAGCTTCGCCCGCGTGGCGGCGCTCGACTGCGGGATCCTGGTGACGCCGCATCCCTCCGCCAGCGCACTCTGGGACCGCCTGGGGCCCGCCGCGACCCGCCCCCTCGTCGATCCCGGCGCCTGCGCGGCCTACGCCAAGGCCGCCGAAGAACGCCTCGAGCGCCGCCTGGCCAGCGAGGGAGCAGGCGGATGAGCCGCGGCAAGCGCACCAGCGGACGCAGCGCCGCACCGCCGGTCGAGGTCGAGGCCGGCCGCGACCTTCCCCTGGGCATGCCGCCCGCGCGCTTCCTGCGCGACTACTGGCAGAAGCGCCCGCTGCTCGTCCGCGCCGCGTTCCCCGGGTTCGTCTCCCCCATCGAACCCGAGGACCTGGCCGGCCTGGCCTGCGAGGAGCTCGCGCTGTCGCGGCTGATCCAGCACGACCGCGCCCGCGACGCATGGCGCGTGCGCACCGGCCCGTTCCCCGAGGAACTGTTCCCGACCCTGGGCGACCGCGACTGGACCCTGCTGGTCCAGGACGTCGACAAGTGGGACGCCGACGTCGCCGCCCTGCTGCCGCGCTTCGACTTCATCCCGCGCTGGCGCATCGACGACATCATGGTCAGCTTCGCCGCCACCGGCGGCTCCGTCGGCGCCCACGTCGACCAGTACGACGTGTTCCTGCTCCAGGCCAAGGGGCACCGCCGCTGGCTGATCGACGCCGGTCCGAACCCGCCGCTCGGTTTCCGCGAGGATGTCGAACTCAAGCTGCTGCGCGAGTTCACCCCGACCCATGACTGGGTGCTGGCACCGGGCGACATGCTGTACCTGCCGCCCGGCGTGCCCCACCACGGCATCGCCGAGGACCCGTGCCTGACCTTCTCGGTGGGCATGCGCGCGCCCTCGGCGGCGGAACTGATGACCGACTACATCGACACCCTCGCCGCCGAGGCCGACGAGGCGGTGCGCTACGCCGACCCCGACCTCGCTCCGCCCAGGGATCCCAACGAGATCGACGCCGCGGCGATGGCACGCGTGGTGGAGGCGCTGAACGTGCTGCGCTTCCGCGACCCGGACCGGCTCGGCGACTGGTTCGGCCGCTTCATCACCCGGTACCGCAGCGTCGACGTGGCGGCCGGCGACGGCGAGCCGCCGTCGCGGATCGAGGTCGAATGGTCGCTCGAACGCGGCGACGGCGTGCTCCAGCGGCATCCGTTCGCGCGCATGGCCTGGCGCCGCGCCGCCGATGGCGGCCGCCTGTACGTGTCCGGACACGAATATCCGATGCCGGCGGCGGACGCGCGCCGCATCGCCGGCGCCGACCGGATCGACGCCGCGCTCTACGCCACCCTCTCCCCGGCCGGCCGCGACGCCGTGCACGAGCTGCTGCTCGCCGGCAGCTACCAGTGGATGGGCGGAGGGGCCGCGGAGTGAGTCCGCCGGGTCCGTTCCAGGTCGCCGGGGTCGGCTACGAGGCCGCGCATGCCGACCTGCGGGCGGTGCGCGAGGCGGTCTTCATCCGCGAACAGGGGGTGCCGCCCGCGATCGAGATCGACGACCTCGACCCGCGCTGCCACCACGTGCTCGCGCGCGACGGAGCCGGCCAGCCGATCGGCACCGCCCGGCTCAGCCCGGAGGGCCGGATCGGACGCATGGCGGTGCTGCCGGAGTGGCGCGCGCACGGAGTGGGCAGCGCCCTGCTCCACGCCCTGCTCCGTGCCGCGCGCGAGCGCGGGCTGTCGCGGGTGACCCTGCATGCCCAGGCCGGCGCGGTGGAGTTCTACCGCCGCCACGGCTTCGTGCCGGTCGGCGAGCCCTTCGTGGAGGCCGGGATCGACCACCTGGCCATGCAGCGGCGGCTCGACCGGCCCGCGGAAGTGCAGGACCGCGCCGGCGCGGTGGCGGCGACGGTCGCCGTGGTCGCCGCCGCACGCAGGCGCCTGTGGATCTACAGCCGCTGCCTCGACCCGGGGCTGTACGATCATCCGCGCGTGCTGGAGGCGCTGCGCACGTTCGCCACCCGGGGCCAGGGCCCGCAGCTGCGGGTGCTGCTGCAGGACGCGATGGCCGCCCAGCGCGCGCATGCGCCGCTGATCGCGCTCGGCCAGCGCCTGCCGAGCGTGGTCGCGTTCCGCGAAGTCGAGGATCCGGTGGACCGCAACTGGCCCTCGGCCCTGGTCGCCAACGACGCCGGCGGATACTTCTTCCGGCCGCTGGGCCATCGTTTCGACGGCGAAACGGAGCATCACGCCCGCGCCCGCACCCGGCAGCTCACCGCGGAATTCGACGATACCTGGGAGCGCTCCCGCCCGTGCAGCGAACTGCGCGCGCTCGGTCTCTGACGTCGGCCAGGGCGGGAAACGCCTGATTCCGACGCGACGCACCGCGCGCCTGGCGTGACCGGCGACCCGCTTTGCGTTCTCCAGGGCAGGCCGGCGAAGACCACGGCGCGCCACGCGCCACGCCCGGGCGACTGTTTCGTCCAAAGCATGTGATGCAAGTGCACATGTCTGGCGGCTATAATGCCGGGCGCAATTCCAAGCCGCTCCCGGAATCCGAAAAATCTTTCCGGATCAGCAATTTGCCCCCTCTTTCGAGTCCCACACGCCCGACGTGGACAGTCTACTCAAGCAGTTTTCTCAGTCCTCCCAGCTCGGCGCCAATGCCGCCTATATCGAGGACCTCTACGAGCAGTACCTCGTCTCCCCCGACAGCGTCGGGCCCCGTTGGAAAGCCTGGTTCGACAGCTTCGGCGGCCGCGAGGCCGGCGACATCCCGCATTCGGCGATCGCCGACGCCGTCGCCGAGGCCGGCCGCCTCGCCGCGCGCGGGGTCGTGGTGGTGGGGACCAGCGACGAGCGCGAGCGCCACGTCGGCCGCCTGATCACCGCCTACCGTTCGCGCGGCCACCTGGGCGCGAAGCTCGATCCGCTCGGACTGACCGAGCCGATGAACCCGCCCGACCTGGGCCTGGCCTTCCACAGCCTGTCCGAGTCCGATCTCGACCACGAGTTCAGCACCGGGGGCGTGGCCGGCCAGCCGCGCATGAAGCTGCGCGACCTGCTCGCCCGGCTCAAGGCGACCTACACCGGGCCGATCGGCGCCGAGTTCATGCACATCCCCGAGGTCGAGCAGCGCCAGTGGCTCTACCAGCGCCTGGAGGCGGCCGGCGGCGATTACAACCTCAGCACCGAGGACAAGCGCCGCGTGCTCGAGCGGCTCACCGCGGCCGAGGGCCTGGAGCGCTACCTGCACACCAAGTACGTCGGCCAGAAGCGCTTCTCGCTCGAGGGCGGCGACTCGCTGATCCCGCTGCTGGACACGGTGGTCCACCGCGCCGGCCTGGACAAGGTCAAGGACATCGTGATCGGCATGGCCCACCGCGGCCGCCTCAACGTGCTGGTCAACACCCTGGGCAAGAACCCGCGCAAGCTGTTCGACGAGTTCGAGGGCAAGTTCGAGCACAACGACCTCGCCCATGCCGGCGACGTGAAGTACCACATGGGTTTCTCCGCCGACATCGCCACCCCGGGCGACCCGGTCCACCTGGCGCTGGCCTTCAACCCCTCGCACCTGGAGATCGTCGACCCGGTGGTCGCCGGCTCGGTGCGTTCGCGCCAGGAACGCCGCCGCGACAGCGAGCGCAAGCAGGTGCTGCCGGTCCTGATCCACGGCGACGCCGCGTTCGCCGGCCAGGGCGTGGTGATGGAGCTGTTCCAGATGTCGAAGGCCCGCGGCTTCGACGTCGGCGGCACCGTGCACGTGGTGGTCAACAACCAGGTCGGCTTCACCACCAGCAACAAGGAAGACGCGCGCTCCACCCTGTACTGCACCGACGTGGCGAAGATGGTCGGCGCGCCGATCTTCCACGTGAACGCCGACGACCCGGAAGCCGTGGTGTTCGTGGCCCGCCTGGCCTACGAGTTCCGCCAGGTGTTCAAGAAGGACGTGGTCATCGACCTGGTCTGCTACCGCCGCCACGGCCACAACGAGGCCGACGAGCCCGCGGCGACCCAGCCGCTGATGTACAAGACCATCCGCAAGCACCCGACCACCCGCGAGCTGTACGCGGCGAAGCTGGAGAAGGAGGGCGTGGTCGCGGCGGCCGAGGCCAAGGCCCTGGTCGACGGCTACCGCGACAAGCTCGACGCCGGCGAGGTCACCACCGAGCTCGCGCCTTCCAAGCCGGAGGACTACGAGCTGACCATCGACTGGTCGAGGTACCTGTCGGGCAAGCTCGCGGACAAGGTCGACACGCGGGTCAGGAAGGGCACGCTGGTCGAGCTGGCCAAGACCATCAACACGATCCCGCAGGGCGTGTCGCTGCATCCTCGCGTGGCCAAGATCTACGAGGACCGGCTGAAGATGACCGCCGGCGAGCTGCCTGGCGACTGGGGCTTCGCCGAGAACCTGGCCTACGCCACCCTGCTGGCCGAGGGCCACGGCCTGCGCCTGGTCGGCCAGGACGCCGGCCGCGGCACCTTCTTCCACCGCCACGCGATCCTGCACGACCAGAAGACCGACGCGTACTTCATGCCGTTGCGGCAGCTGGTCGACAGCCCCGAGCGCGCCACCGTCATCGACTCGCTGCTCAGCGAGGAGGCGGTCATGGCCTTCGAGTACGGCTTCTCCACCGCCGACCCGAACACGCTCGACATCTGGGAAGCCCAGTTCGGCGACTTCGCCAACGGCGCCCAGGTGGTGATCGACCAGTTCATCGCCTCGGGCGAGGCCAAGTGGGGCCGCATCTCCGGCCTCACCCTGTTGCTGCCGCACGGCTACGAGGGACAGGGCCCCGAGCACAGCTCGGCGCGCCTGGAGCGCTTCCTGCAGCTGTGCGCGCTCGACAACATGCTGGTGTGCGTGCCGACCACGCCCGCGCAGTGCTTCCACATGCTGCGCCGGCAGATGAAGATGGCCACGCGCAAGCCGCTGGTGGTGATGAGCCCGAAGTCGCTGCTGCGCCACAAGCTGGCGGTGTCCACGCTCGACGAGCTGGCCGACGGCAGCTTCCAGCACCTGATCCCGGATGCCTCCGCCGACCCGAAGAAGGTCAAGCGCGTCGTCCTGTGCTCGGGCAAGGTCTACTACGACCTGCTCGAGGAAGCGCACAAGCGCGGCGTGGACCACGTCGCCCTGCTCCGCGTGGAGCAGCTCTACCCGTTCCCGCGCGAACTGCTGGCCGCCGAGCTCAAGAAGTACGGCAAGGCCGCCGAGGTGGTCTGGTGCCAGGAGGAGCCGCAGAACCAGGGCGCCTGGTACCAGATCAAGCACCACCTGCAGGCCTGCCTGGCCAAGGGCCAGGCGCTCAGCTACGCCGGGCGCCCGCGTTCGCCCTCGCCCGCCGTCGGCCATTTCGCCGAGCACGTCGAGGAACAGAACCGGCTCGTCGCCCAGGCCCTCATCGAACCGGCTGGCGACCAGATCGCCTCCGAATAACACCGCCCGACACTACCGCATCAAGGACGCCGTCCCATGGCCACCGAAGTCAAAGTCCCGGTCCTTCCCGAATCCGTGTCCGACGCCACCATCGCCGGATGGCACAAGAAGGTCGGGGACGCCGTCAGCCGCGACGAGAACCTCGTCGACCTTGAAACCGACAAGGTCGTGCTCGAGGTCCCCTCGCCGGTCGACGGCGTGCTGAAGGAGATCAAGTTCTCCGAAGGCGACACCGTCACCAGCCAGCAGGTGCTGGCGATCATCGAGGAAGGCGCGGCGAAGCCCGCCGACGCCGGCGCCGGGTCCGGGGACGAGAAGCCCGCCGCGGGCGACGAGGAAGTGCAGCCGAAGGCGGCGGCGGCCAAGGCCGAGGCGGCCGCGCCGGCTTCGACCCATCCCGCGCCTGTGTCGTCGCCGGGCAAGACCGGCGACCTGCCGCCGGGCGCCCGCTTCACCGCCGAGAAGGAAGGCATCGATCCCTCGCAGGTGCCGGGCACCGGCCGCCGCGGCGCGGTGACCAAGGAAGACCTGGTCAACTTCGCCGCCGGCCGCACCGGCGCCGTCGCCGGCGGCGCGCGCCCCGAGGAGCGCGTGCCGATGACCCGCATCCGCAAGCGCATCGCCGAGCGCCTGATGCAGTCGAAGGAATCGATCGCGATGCTGACCTCGTTCAACGAGGTCAACCTCGGCAAGGTCATGGCGCTGCGCAAGGAGCTGGGCGAGCAGTTCCAGAAGGAAACCGGCATCAAGCTCGGCTTCATGAGCTTCTTCGCCAAGGCCGCGGCCAACGCGCTGCAGCGTTTCCCGATCATCAACGCCTCGGTCGACGGCGACGACATCATCTACCACGGCTATGCCGACATCTCGGTGGCGATCTCCACCGACCGCGGCCTGGTGACCCCGGTGCTGCGCAACGTCGAGCGGATGTCGTTCGCCGACGTCGAGAAGGGCATCGCCGACTTCGCCAAGGCCGCGCGCGAGGGCGGGCTCAAGCTCGAGGACCTGCAGGGCGGCACCTTCACCATCACCAACGGCGGCACCTTCGGCTCGCTGTTCTCGACCCCGATCGTGAACCCGCCGCAGTCCGCCATCCTCGGCATGCACGCGATCAAGGAGCGCGCGATCGTCGAGAACGGCCAGGTCGTGGCCGCGCCGATGATGTACATCGCGCTGTCCTACGACCACCGCATCATCGACGGCAAGGACGCGGTCCTGTTCCTGGTCGACATCAAGAACCAGCTCGAGAACCCCGGCCGCATGGTGCTGGGCCTCTGAGCCCGGCGCGGCCGCGGCGGGCGTCGCGGCCGCCCCACCGGCCGCGGACCGGCCGCCCCGAACAAGCAGAGCGAATGAAATGAGCGAACAGCAGCAATTCGACGTCGTCGTCATCGGCGCCGGCCCCGCCGGCTACCACGCCGCCATCCGCGCCGCGCAGCTGGGCATGAAGGTCGCCTGCATCGACGCCGCGCTGGGCAAGGACGGCAAGCCGGCCCTCGGCGGCACCTGCCTGCGGGTGGGCTGCATCCCGTCGAAGGCGCTGCTGGACTCCTCGCACCAGTACCACAACCTGGTGCACTCGTTCGCGCAGCACGGCATCAGCGCCAGCAACCCGAAGATCGACGTGCCCAGGATGATCGCCCGCAAGGACGGCATCGTGAAGCAGTTCACCGGCGGCATCGCGACCCTGTTCAAGGCCAACAAGGTCACCGCCTTCCACGGCTTCGCCACCCTGCACCCGGGGCGCGTGGTCAAGGTGAAGCAGCACGACGGCTCCGTGGTGGACCTGGCCGCCACCAACGTGATCATCGCCGCGGGTTCGGACTCGATCGAGCTGCCGTTCGCGAAGTTCGACGGCGAGTACATCGTCGACAACGTCGGCGCGCTGGACTTCACCGAGGTGCCGAAGCGCCTGGCGGTGATCGGCGCCGGCGTGATCGGCCTGGAGCTGGGCAGCGTCTGGCGCAGGCTGGGCGCCGAGGTCACCATTCTCGAGGCGCTGCCGGAGTTCCTGCCGGCCGCCGACGCCGAGGTCGCCAAGCTGGCCGCGCGCGAGTTCAGGAAGCAGGGCCTGGACATCCAGCTCGGCGCCAAGGTCAGCAAGGCCGAGGTCACCGGCAAGGGCAAGAAGAAGGAAGTCACCCTCGCCTACGCCGGCAAGGACGGCGAGCAGACCCTGGCCGTCGACCGGCTGCTGGTGGCGGTGGGCCGCCGCGCCGCGACGAAGGGCCTGCTGGCGGAGGGTACCGGGGTCAAGCTCAACGAACGGGGCCAGATCGAGGTCGACGAGCACTGCCACACCGGCGTGGACGGCGTGTGGGCGATCGGCGACTGCGTGCGCGGGCCGATGCTGGCGCACAAGGGCTTCGAGGAAGGCATCGCCGTGGCCGAGCTGATCGCGGGCCTGCCGGGCCACGTCAACCTCGAGACCATCCCCTACGTGATCTATACCTCGCCGGAGATCGCCTGGGTCGGCAAGACCGAGCAGCAGCTCAAGGCCGAGGGCATCCCGTACAAGTCCGGCAGCTTCCCGTTCGCCGCGGTCGGGCGCGCCGTGGCCATGGCCGAGCCGACCGGCTTCGTGAAGGTGCTGGCGCACGCCGAGACCGACCGGGTGCTGGGCATGCACCTGGTCGGCGCCAACGTGTCGGAGCTGGTGCACGAGGGCGTGCTGGCCATGGAGTTCAAGGGTTCGGCCGACGACCTGGCCCGCATCTGCCACGCCCACCCCAGCCTGTCGGAGGCCGTGCACGACGCCGCCATGGCGGTGGACAAGCGCGCGATCCACAAGGCCAACTGAGGCCGCCTGTCCCACCGGCCCGCCCGGCGGGTCGCCCCTGGACGCCGGGCCCCGCCCGGCGTCCGCGTTTCCGGACCATCCTGCCCACGAACGATCCCGCCATGCGAAGCATCTGCGTCTACTGCGGCTCCAACACCGGCAACCGGCCGGCCTACACCGAACGCGCCATGGCCCTGGGCGACCGCATCGCCCGCGAAGGGCTGCAGCTGGTCTACGGCGGCGGCAACGTCGGCCTGATGGGCGTGGTGGCCGACGCGGTGCTGCAGGCGGGCGGCGACGTGGTGGGGGTGATCCCCGAGCAGCTGGTCAACTGGGAGGTCGCGCACAAGGGCGTGACCCGGCTCGAGGTCGTGGCCAACATGCACGAGCGAAAGAAGCGCATGTTCGACCTGTCCGACGCCTTCGTCGCCCTGCCCGGCGGCTTCGGCACCCTCGACGAGATGTTCGAGATGCTGACCTGGCGCCAGCTCGGCATCGGCGACAAGCCCTGCGCGTTCCTCGACGTCGACGGCTTCTACGGCCCGCTGCTGGCGATGATCGATCGCATGGTCGAGGAGCGGTTCCTGCATCCCGACCAGCGCGCCGACCTGTGGCACGGCGACGATATCGACGCCATGTTCCGCTGGATTCGGGAGTACGAACCGGCGAGTGCGACGAAGTGGCTCGACGAGAAGCGTCGCAGGGAGTTGCGGTAAGACCCCCACGCGTGGCGACGCGTTCGCCCGCGAGGCGCCCCGGGAATCGTCTGGCGCGGCTCGACGAGAAGCGTCGCAGGGAGCTGCGGTAAGACCCTCGCGCGTGGCGACGCGTTCGCCCGCGAGGCGCCCCGGGAATCGTCTGGCGCTTCATGCCGGCCGCGACCCTGCCCGTGCCACTGCCCGAGGGCTGTGTGACAATCCGGCGGTCGCCACATCCGGCAACCGGGACATGGAGGGGCAATGGCAATCCCAGGAAGCTTCAACGCCTTCCGCATCCACAACGACGCCGCCGGCTACCGCAGCGGCCTCGAGCGCCTGACGCTCGACGACCTCTCGCCCGGCGAGATCGTGGTCAAGGTCGCCTTCTCCTCGGTCAACTTCAAGGACGCGCTCGCCGGCACCGGCAAGGGGCGGATCCTGCGCGAGTTCCCGCTGGTCGGTGGCATCGACCTGGCCGGCCACGTGGTGTCTTCCGCCGACCCCCGCTTCCGCGAGGGCGACGAGGTGCTCGTGACCGGCAGCGGCCTGAGCGAGACCCGCGACGGCGGCTATTCGGAGTACGCACGCATCGAGGCCAAGTGGGCGATCGCCCTGCCGATCGGCCTGTCGCTGCGCGAGAGCATGATTCTCGGCACCGCGGGCTTCACCGCCGCGCTCGCGCTGCTGCGGATGGAGGAGAACCGGCAGGCGCCCGCGCTCGGCCCGCTCGCGGTCACGGGGGCGACCGGCGGGGTCGGTTCGCTGGCCATCGACATCTTCAGCCGCGCCGGCTACACCGTGCACGCGGTCACCGGCAAGGCGGAACAGGCCGGCTACCTGCAGTCGCTGGGCGCGGCCGAAGTGCTGGGCCGCGACGCGCTGGCGACCACCCGGCCGCTGGAATCGGTGCGCTTCGGCGGCGGGCTCGACAACGTCGGCGGACCCATGCTGGCGAGCCTGCTCGCGCAGACGCGCCCCTACGGCAACGTCGCCAGCGCCGGCCTGGCAGCCAGCCCCGAACTCGCGACCACGGTGATGCCGCACATCATCCGCGGCGTGTCGCTGCTCGGCGTCGCCTCGGCCGGCACCGCGCGCGACATCCGCGAGGAGGTCTGGCGCCGCCTGGCGTCCGACTGGAAGCCACGCCACCTCGATCGCATCTGCACCCGCGAAACCACGCTCGAAGGCCTGCCCGAAGTGTTCGACGCGATGCTGGCGGGCGGCTCGCTCGGCCGGACCCTGGTCACATTCCCCTAGCCGGACCGGTTGGCAAGCACGCCCCGGCCGCTACAATCCGGGGACCGGAAGGGGAACACGACATGGCGCGCATCCTCATCGTCGACGATTCACCCTCGCAGCTGATGGGCATCCGCCGCATCGTGGAGAAGCTCGGGCACGAGGCAGTCACCGCCGAGGACGGCGAGGCCGGCGTGCGCGCGGCGAAGGAGCACCTGCCCGACCTGATCCTGATGGACGTGGTGATGCCGAACCTCAACGGTTTCCAGGCCACGCGCACGATCAAGCGCGACCCCGCGACCGGCCACATCCCCGTCATCCTGGTCACCACCAAGGACCAGGACACCGACCGGATCTGGGGCCTGCGCCAGGGCGCGCAGGGCTACCTGACCAAGCCCTTCAGCGAGGCCGAGCTCACCGAGGCGATCGTCTCCACGATCGGCCAGGGCAGCGCCCCGGAGCCCACGCCCGAAGCGGGCTGACCCCGGCGCCGCCGCTCAGGCGCGGCGCCATTCGCCGAAACTGTCGCGCAGCCTCGCGTATGCCTCGCGCTGGCGTTCGTCGCGCGGGACCGGCGCCTGGACCTCCAGTTCGACCAGCTGGTCGCCGGCCGGCGCACCGCCGCTGCCGGGCAGGCCACGCCCGCGCAGGCGCAGCTTGCGGCCGGCTTCGGACCCCGGCGGGATCTTGACCTCGACCCGCCCGCCCAGGGTCGGCACGCTCACGGTCGCACCCAGCGCCGCCTCCCAGGGGGCCACCGGCAGGGTATGGATGATGTTGCGTCCGTCCACCTCGAACTGGGGATGGGCGGCGTACTCGATCTCCAGCAGCAGGTCGCCGCCATGCGCACCCTGGCCGGCCAGGCGGATCACCTGTCCGGGCCGGATGCCGCGCGGCACGCGCACGTCGAACGCACGCCCGTCGACCGAGATCCGCACGCTGTCACCGTGGTAGACGTTCTCCAGGGAGACCGCCAGCCGCGCCCGGGTGTCGGCCCTGCCCTGCGGGCGTGCGCCCGGCCGGGGCCCCGTGGCCCCGTTCCCGGCGGCGCGCCTGAACAGGCTTTCGAAGAAATCGCTGAAACCGCCCCCGGCGCCGCCCCCGGCGAACACCTCCTCGAAGTCGAAGCCGCCAACGCCGCCGCCGCCGAATCCGGCGGGCGGGACCTCGTCGCCGGGGCGGTAGCCGCGGGCGCGCAGCTGGTCGTAGGCCCGGCGCCGGGCCGGGTCACGCAGCGCCTCGTAGGCCTCGTTGACGGCCTTGAAGCGCTCCTCGGCCCCCGGCTCCTTGCTCACGTCCGGGTGGTACTTGCGCGCGAGGCGGCGGTAGGCGGACTTGATCTCCGCCTCGCCGGCATTGGGCTCCACGCCCAGCACGCTGTAGTAGTCCTTGAACTGCATGCTCGCTCCACGACGACGGCCCGCGTCAGGCGGGCCGTCGCGAGTTTACCGGTGGAGGCGTCCCGCGGTCAGTGCGCGGTCTGCACCCCGACCTGGATCCGGCGCGGCGTACTCTCCGGCCGCTTCGGGATCACGATCTCCAGCACGCCGTTGCGGCCCGTGGCGACGATGCCGTCCGGATCGGCGCTGTCGGGCAGCGCGAAGCGGCGGTGGAACATGCCGTAGTGGCGCTCCACGCGCGAGAAGTGCTCGGTCTCGGTCTTCGACTCGCTCTTGCGCTCGCCCTTGATCGAGAGGATGCCCTTGTCCATCTGCACCTCGATGTCCTGCGGGTCGATACCCGGCAGGTCGGCATAGAGCACGAAGCGCTCGGCCTCCTCCTTGATGTCCACGCGCGGCACCCACTGCGAGGTGACCACCGCGGAGGCGTCGGAATCGTTCTCGCCGAAGAAGCGGTCGAACATCTGGCGGATCTCGTCGTGAAGCGCGAGCTCGGTCGGACGCTGGTTGTAACGAACGATGCTCATGTCTGGCTCCTGTCTGTCAGGTACGCGGCCCCCGGCCGCCGATGCCCCTCATCTATGGACGCGAGTGCGGTTTTCAAGGGGTTTGCGGCTGGTTCCGGCGCATCGGACAAGGCTTTTCCGCATGCGCCGTGGGGTCGGCACGCCTTGCCGGCGGTGCCGCCGCCGCACCGGACGGGGCGCGGCGGAACGGATCGCAGTTGCATGTGATGCGCGAGGCGCGGACGAGTTCCGTTGTCCGCGCCCCGGTCGCCGCCTCCGTCGTGGCGCGGGGCCGCAGCGGACGCGCGGTGGCGGCGCGGGCCGGACGGCGCGGCTGGCGCCCGGACGGGCCGCGGCCGGTCGGCGTGTCCGGCGGCGGGGCGTGGCGGCCGGATCCATCCAGCGGACCCGGAACGCGACGGCGCAGGCGATCTTCCGTGGCGGCGGAAACCGCCGGTGCGCGTGCAGGACCCGGCCGGAGCGCGCCTGCGCGCGGCCGTGCGAGGATAGGCCGGCGATCCAACCCCGCGAGGCTCCCCATGACCATCCAGATCGGCGACCGCATCCCCGAAGTGGTGCTCAAGTACATCGACGATGGCGTGCAGGCCATCGATACGCCCACCCTGTTCGAAGGCAGCAAGGTCGTGCTGTTCGCCGTGCCGGGCGCCTTCACCCCCACCTGTTCCGAGCGGCACCTGCCGGGCTTCATCAAGCACTTCGACCGCTTCCGCGAGCTCGGCGTCGAGGTCGCCTGCATGGCGGTGAACGATCCGTTCGTGATGCAGGCCTGGGGCGAGAGCCTGGGCGTGCCCAGGGGCCTGAAGCTGCTGTCGGACGGCAATGCCGACCTCACCCGCGCGCTGGGCCTGGAGATGGACGCCAGCGGTTACGGCATGGGCATCCGCTGCAAGCGATTCGCCCTCTACGCCGAGAACGGGGTGGTCAAGCACCTGTTCGTCGAGGCCCCGGGGGAGTTCAAGGTCTCCAGCGCCGAGCACGTGCTGGAAACGCTGCAGGGCTGAACGCGCGCCGGTCCCGGCGTCGCCGGCCTCAGCGGGCGTCGCCGGCCTCAGCGGGCGTCGTCGCCCTCGCCTGCCGCCGCGCCGGTGGCGTCGGGCGCCAGCACCCGGAAGCCCACGCTGGCCCACGCCCCGGTGTCCGCCAGTGCCGTGAGCCGGTGCGCGCCGGCAGCGTCGAACTCGTGCACGAACGCGTTGGCGCCGCGCGTGGTCGCGATCCTGCGCCCGTCCAGCAGCCACTGCACCGGCGCGTCGGTGCCGACCGCGCGCAGCGACACCCGGATCCCGCGCGTGCTGCCCGGGGGATGCGCCAGCACCGCGCCTTCGGACAGGCCTTCGATGCGCAGCGTCGCCACCGCCCCGCGTCCGTCGTCGGCGCAGTCGGGCGACAGCGGCGGCAGGCTCGAGGCCCGGCGCACCGCGGACGGCAGCCACGGCGAGGCGAGCGCCGGCCAGCGCGCCACCATCGCCGGACGCGTCACGTGCGGCCCGGCGCAGTCGGCGGACAGGCGCAGCCCGGTGGCCGCATCGACCTCGAACCGCTCGATTCCTGCGCTCCAGGCGCGCGCCTCACGCTCGGCCAGGGTCGGCGGCACCACCCCGTCGAGCACCCAGGCCTCGAAGCGGCGCTGGCACAGTTCCGGCGGCTGCGACTCGATGGCGGTCCCGAGCGGCCAGCACACCTCGCGCTGTTCGACCGATGGCGGCGGCGGCACCGGCGCGGCGTCGCCGCGCTCGCGCGGCAGGCTGTCGACCACTTCGAACAGCAGCGGCAGCGCGGTCAGCGCGCCGTACTGGCCCGGCAGCGGCGTGCCATCGGGGCGCCCGACCCACACCCCGACCGTGTAGCGGCGCGTACCGCCCAGCGCCCAGGCGTCGCGGAAGCCGTAGCTGGTCCCGGTCTTCCATGCCACCCGCGGTCGCCGCGCCACGTCGAACATGCCTTCGCGCTCGCCCGGCCGGGGATTGGATTCGAGGATCTCGCGCACGATCCAGGCCGCGCCCGGCGACATCAGGCGGCGTTGCACCAGCGGGTCCTCCGGCGTGTAGCGCACCCGTCCGGCCAGGCCGTCCCGATGCAGGGCGGCGTGGGCGCCGACGAGGTCCTCCAGCCGCGCGCCGGTGCCGCCCAGGATCAGCGCGAGGTTGGGCGAAGCGCCGCGGGGGAAGCGCAGCTCGATCCCCGCGTGCGCCAGGCGCGCGGCGAAGCGCGCCGGTCCGACCCGGTCGAGCAGGTCCACCGCGGGCACGTTGAGCGAGCGCTGCAGCGCCGTCGCCGCCGTCACCGGTCCGTTGAACACCGCGTCGAAGTTGCCGGGCCGGTAGCCGCCGAACGACTGCGGCGCATCGACCAGCAGGCTGTGCGAATGGATCAGCCCGTCGTCCAGGGCCATGCCGTACACGAACGGCTTGAGCGTGGAGCCGGGCGAGCGCCAGGCGCGGACCATGTCGACGTGGCCCAGGCGCGAGCGGTCGGTGAGGTCGAGCGAACCGACGTAGGCACGCGCCTGCATTGTCCGGTTGTCGACGACCAGCAGCGCAGCCGAAGTCCGCTCCGGCAGCCCGGAGAAGTACGCCTCCACCCGCGCCTCGAGCGCCCGCTGCAGGCCGGCGTCGAGGGTGGTCACGATGCGCTCTTCGCGTGGCCGCGCCGCGCGCAGGCGCTGGGCCAGCAGCGGGGCCGACATCGGCGGGCGCAGGCGGCGGGCGACCACGGCCTCGACCTTGGCCTCCCGCACCTGTTGCGGCGTCCACACGCCCAGCGCGGCCATGCGGTCGAGCACCTTGTCGCGCGCGGCCCGCGCCGCTTCGGGATGGCGGTCCGGCCGCAACCTGCTCGGTGCCTGCGGGAGGACCGCGAGCAGCGCGGCCTCGGCGTGCGACAGGCGCGCCGCCGGCTTGCCCAGGTAGGCCCAGCTCGCGGCCTCGACGCCCTCGATCGTGCCACCGAAGGGCGCGCGTTCCAGGTACAGCGCCAGGATCTCGTCCTTCGACAGGCGTGCCTCGAGCTGCAATGCGCGCAGCACCTGCGCCAGCTTGCCCGGCAGGCTGCGCGTCGCACCCGGGCGACGGTCGAGGATCCGCGCCACCTGCATGGTCAGCGTCGAACCGCCGGAGACGATGCCGCCGCCGCGCGCCCACTGCCAGCCGGCCCGCAGCAGCGCGTACGGATTCACGCCGGGGTGGCGGTCGAACCAGCGGTCCTCGTAGGCCAGCAACGCCTGGACGTAGAGCGGCGACACGCCCTCGCGCGTGGCGGGCAGGCGCCACACGCCTTCCGCATCGGCGAACGCGCGCAGCGGCGTGCCGTCGGCGGCGACCACCATCGTGCTGGTGTCGCGCGCGCCCGGAAGACGCGGCGGGAACGCCAGGTCCAGCGCGAGCAGTCCCGACAGCAGCACGACCGTGCCCCAGCGCAGCCAGGGCAAGACCCGCTTCAGGCGACGCACGCCACGTCCCTCCCGCCGGGCGAATGCGCAGCGGAGTCAGCCCGCCGGCCGATACGCCCGCTCCGCATCCAGGGCCTGCCGCCAGGTCACGGCTGCACCACCGTGATCGAGGACGGCACGGCGCGGCCCACGCCGCGCACGTCGGGCCGGTACATGTCCTCGACCATCGGCGGCGGCACCGCGTAGCTGCCCGGCGTCACCGCCCGCACGAGGTAGAACACGCGCGCGGTGCGGCCGGCGTCGAGCTCCAGCGCGGCCACGTAGCGGTCGTCGCGGAATTCCTCGTGGCGCACCTTGGCGGCCTCGGACCGTTCGCCGAGGTTGACGCCCGCCACCACCACGTCGGCCCACTGCTTCGCGTCGCCGAGGTTGAAGTTCTCGATCTCCAGGCCCGCCGGCAGCAGGTCGGTGAGCAGCGCGTCGCGCACCGGCACGTCGGAGGTGATCGACACCGCCACGATCAGCGCGTCGCCCTCCTTCAGCGGCGCCGGCGTCCACGGCTTGCCGCCGGTGGTGTAGAAGCTGCGCTCGACCTTGATCGTGCTGGCGTCGGGCGGCGGAGGCGAGGCCGGCACGCCGGCCACGTCGATGCTGACGAACAGCGGCGGGCGCGCGCCCGCATCGCCGCCGTCCGCGGCCGCGATCGACGGCTCGAAACGCACGCCACGGGCCAGCGCCGCCGCGTCGTAGCTGCGCGCCACGATCCGTGCCGGCGGCACCTCCTGCGCGGTGCCGCCCTCGGCCAGGGTGCCACCGACGCGGTGGCCGGGCGATGCCGCGAGTGCCCGCCCCAGCCGCGCCAGCGCGATCTGCTCCTGGGTACTCAGGTACAGCCCCCCGCCGGCCGTGCGCCGCGCGTCCAGGGTGCGGCCCACCTCGACCGCACGCGCGGTGTGCTCGGGCTTCGCCATCCCGCGCTCGTGCACCAGGGCGACCATCAGCGCCTGGTCGCGCAACCTGCTGCCATAGTCCCACAGGTAGCCGGGGCGGTCGCCCTTGAACGCGAACGCCTCGGCGATCGCCTTGCCGCCACGCTCGCCGTCGCCCTGCAGCGACAGCGCCAGGCCCAGGTGCAGCAGCGGCATCGGCCCCAGCGCGTGCTTGCGGTCGTTGTCGTACAGCGCGCGCAGGGTGCCCAGCGGCGCACGGTTCACCCGCGCCAGCGCGTAACCCGCATGCGCCTGGTAGGCCAGGCGCAGGTGCGAGCGGTGGTCGCGACCGTAGAACTGCTCGCCACCGGCGAGCAGGTCCTCGCCCAGCCGCTCGAGCGCCTTCTGCAGCAGGCCTTCGGGCACGTTGAAGCCCCCCTCGCGCGCATCGAGCAGGAACTCGACGACGTAGGGGGTGAGCAACGGGTTCACGTAACTGCCGTCGCCCCACATCGAGAAGTGGCCATTGGCCTGCTGCATCGAGGCCAGGCGGCCGAGCGCGCCCTCCACGTACTGGCGCCGGCGCTGGAGGTCGACGTCGCGGATGCCGAGCATCGCCACCGTGGCCTCGTCGAGTTGCAGCGCGGCGTAGCCCTTGCTGGTGGTCTGCTCGGCGCAGCCGTAGGGATAGTCGAGTGCCCCCCGGATCGCGCTGGCGAACGGGATCGGCGGCAGGGCGCTGGCACTGAACCGCGCGGCCACCGAACCCGGCAGCAGGCCCTGCGCGAGCGACGCATCCAGCACCACCGGCGCAGCGCCGTCGAGCACGCGCGTACGCGAGCGCAGGATCGCCGGCCAGGCCGCCCGCACGGGCAGGTCGTAGCGGCGGTCCACCTTGACCCCGCTGCCGTCCACGCGCACCCGCACCTGGGCCACCGTGTGGCCATTGCCGGCGGTGACCGGGAAGTTGAGCGTCGTGCGTCCGTCCGCGGCCAGCGCCACCTGGCGCGTGCCGTCGGCAACCGACAGCGGGCCGATGCCCTCCACCCGCACGTCGAAGCGTCCGTCGCGGCCGCTGTAGTTGGCCAGGTCGAGGGTGACCGTGCCGCGGTCGCCCGGGGCCATCACCCGCGGCATGCTCGCCTCGGCCACCAGCGGCGCACGCACCAGGGTCTCGGTCTCGCGGCTGCCGTAGCTGTCGGCCGAGTACACCAGCGCCGACACCCGCAGCGTGCCGTTGAAGTCGGGCACGTCCAGGCGCACCCGCGCATTGCCCTGCGCATCGAGCCGGACCGGGCCGGAGAACAGGTCCACGGTCTGCACCCGGGCGGTCGGCCGCCGCGCCTGCGGCAGCGCGGCCAGGGCCATGTCGCCGCCGAAGCGCAGGCGCGCGGTGCCGCCCTCGTAGCTTTCGATCACGCGCCCGTACACGTCCCACGCGTCCACGCCGAGCCGGCGCTGGGCGAAGAAGTGGCGCCGCGCGTCCGGCACCGGGTAGCGGGTGATGTTGAGGATGCCCACGTCGACGGCCGAAACCGTCGCCCAGGCCTCCTTGCCGGCCAGCTGCGGCGCGCTCAGCACCACCTGCAGCGGGCCTTCCGGGGCGATGCGTCCGGGCGCGCGCAGGCCGACCGCCACGCGGCGGTCGCGTCGGTCCATCGGCACGTGGGCCATGCCCACCGCGCGCGCGGGCGTGACCTTGCTCGCGGCGCTGCCGCCGCGGAACACCAGCGCGGTGACGTAGACGTCGTGGCGTTCCCAGTCCGCGGTCACCGGGATCTCGAACGACCTGCCGGCGCGCGCCTCGATCTCCTGCACGTACAGCAACCGGTCGCTCTCGACCAGCAGCAGGCCCTTGCCCGGATGCGGCGGCGTCACCGTCACCTTGAGCGTGTCGCCGGCGCGGTAGCCGCTGCGGTCGAGCGAGAGCTTGACCTTGTCCGGGCGCGCGTCGAGGCCGCGGTTCCCGTCGCCCCAGCTCCAGCCGGCGCGGAAGGGATAGCGGGTGACCAGCTTCGTCTCCGGGTCGAGCACGTCGAGCCGGTACTCGCCCCACTCCACGGGGAATGTGAGCCGGGTGGCGGTGTCGCCGACGTCGACGGTGCGGGACTCGACGTTTTCGTAGCGGCTGCTGAACTCGTACTCCCAGCCGTTATCGCCGTGGCGCCAGTGGTAGTCGCGGTGCTCGCGCACCAGGGTCACCTGCAGCCCCCTCGCCGGCCGCGGATTGCCGTCCGCGTCCACGCGCAGCAGTTCGAACCCGGGGCTGCTGTTGGCGTCGGCGCCGTCGCGGTCGTCGAACTGCGGGCGCACGCCGACGAGCGCGTCGGCCGGCCACAGCACCCGCTTCAGGCTGCGGCTGACGCTGCGCCCGCCGCTCTCGAACAGGCTGGCGCCGACCACGGCGGAGACCGGCGTGTCGCCCTTCACCTCTTCGGGCAGCGCGATGTCCTGCTCCAGCCGGCCGGCATCGTCGAGCCTGGCCTCGACCACGTCCTTCGCCTCGCGCGGCAGGGCTACGGTGGGATCGCCAAAGAACCACCCGGGCATGTCCTCGAGCGGATGCTGCTCGACGGCCACCGTCAGGCGCGCTGTGATGCGGTTGCCGGCTGCGGGCGCGCCATACAGGTAGGCGCCGGTCGCCTGCAGCTTGAGCGGCTGGCCCGGGCGCAGGGTCTTCGGCGCCGCGTCCAGCTCCAGCTTCATGCGCTCGGGCAGGAACTCCTCGATCCGCAGGGCCATGCCCTGCACCGCCTCGCGGCTGGCCGGATCGGTGCGGAACTCCACCTGCCAGCGGCCCGTGGGCGCATCCACCGGCACCTCGCGCTCGAAGCTGTAGTACCCCAGCGCGCCCGGCTCGAGCCGGGTCTCGAAGAACGGCTTGCCGTCGGGCTGCTTGAGCCGCACGAACAGCGGCTGCGCCTTGCCCTCCCTGGCCGCCACCGGGCGCCCGTCGTGGTCGCGCAGCAGGGCCGAGACGCGCACGGTCTCGCCGGGGCGGTAGAGGTCGCGGCCCGACCAGGCGAACACGTCGAACCAGGCCTGTTCGCGGCCGGACACGGCGAACTCCGACAGGTCCAGCGCGGGCTGGTTGAACGGCAGCATCGAGACGTCGTTGCCGCGGCTGGCGACCAGCACGTCGCCTGCGTCCAGGGTGTAATCGATCAGGGCATTGCCGTTGGCGTCGGTGGTGGCGCGGTAGATCGCCTCGCCGCGGCGGTCGAGCACCTGCAGCGCCACCCCGCCGATCGCGCCACCGTCGCGCAGCGAGGCGGTGTGCACGAACATCCGCTCGCGGTAGGCGCGCGCGTGCAGGCCGATGTCGCTGACGGTGAAGAACGCGGTCTCGAACTGGTCCTGGAACGAACCGGCGCGCTTCATCACCGCGAAGTACAGGCCCGGCTGCTGCAGCTCGGCGATGTCCTGCACCGGCAGGTAGGTCAGCACGCGCTCGTTGCGCTCGCCGCCGAGCACGAAGCGGTTGACGTACACCGGCTCGGCGAGTCGCGACAGCGGCGACTTCCCGCCCCAGTCGGCCTCCAGCTCCCAGCTGCCGCGGCGGCCGCCGCGCTGGTAGTCGGCGAAGAACTTTGGCAGCGAGGAGTCCCGGACCCGCAGGAACTCGACGTCGACCTCGTCCACGTTCACCGAGACTACCGGCAGGCCGCGCGATTCGCGCGCCGGCAGCACGCTGCCCTGGGAGGCGAATCCGACCACCGGCTCCAGCTCGCCGGTGTAGACCTTCTCCTCGACGTCCTTGCCCAGTCGCGTGCCGTCGGCCGCGACCAGGTCGCCCGAGATGCGCACGGTGTAGTGGCTGTCCGCCTTCACGTGCGGGTAGCGCAGCACCTTGCCGTCGTCGGAGAGCGCCCAGCCGCTGGGTTCGGCGACGGGCTCGGCCAAGGTCAGCAGGCGGTCGAAGTCCTGGGTGCCGACCAGCGGCTGCGAGAACTCGAGTGCGATCGCCAGCGTGCCGTCGGCCTGGTCGGGCCAGGCGCGCACCAGGCCGAAGCCGTCGACCGTCTCGCGCTCGGCCCGGATCGCCTCGCCGCTGACCTCGGGCAACTGCCCGGTGCGGTTGCGCTCGCAGCCGGCCAGCGCCAGCAGCAGCAGCCCGAGCACCAGCAGGCACCGGCCGGCATGTCTCCGCAACCGCCGTCCACGCAGCATCCGCCCCATGACTCCTCCTCGCGTCCAGGCACCCAGTATAGGCGCGGCCACGGGGCTTCGACCGCCGCGCGGGATGGCCCCAGGACGGCCCATCGGGCGCGTGCCATGCCGTGGCGGTCGCGGATCACGCCGGTCGTTCCCATCGTGCCGTCGCCCGCGCCGATCGCCACCCGGCTCGCGAAGGCCGGACGGCAGGAGGCCC